>Ga0074195_1003438_pt1 | contig 14914 bp, 13 predicted proteins | sample EPASupsiteHSE623_FD_64525 | JGI IMG/M metagenome (GOLD analysis project Ga0074195, IMG submission 64525) | Bioremediated contaminated groundwater from EPA Superfund site, New Mexico - Sample HSE6-23 | ecosystem: Environmental > Aquatic > Deep subsurface > Groundwater > Contaminated ...
TTATGCCTGGTGACTATAGTGAAGAGGCCACACCCGTTCCCATTCCGAACACGGAAGTTAAGCTCTTCAACGCCGATGGTACTGCCTTTGGGTGGGAGAGTAGGTCGTCGCCAGGCTTTTTTTTATTCAAAGGGCTTACCAGAATGAACGCCACACCTCGCTCAAAATCGAGGCTTTGCCTTGTCCCCCTAGGCTGTCCAATGATACAATCCCGCAAATGATACCCCTTTATTGTTCATTTATCCGCCGAAAAGACATGGATACCGTTCTTGGATGCCTCGTCACCGATTCTATCGGGCCGGGGGAATATACCGAAAAATTTCTCAAAAACGCGCGCGAGACGTTTGGGTATGAGGCTTCAGTCGCGATGAGAAGTCCCTATCTTGCCTTGGCTGCAGCGCTCAGAAAGTTTGCTTTGCCTGAAGGCGCGAAAATCGCCCTTAGCCCCCTTGCTCCCCTCTATCACCTAAGCGTGATCGAAGACATGAAGTTTATCCCCGTATTTATTGACCATAATCCAGAGACATGCATGCCTGATTTGCCGAAAGTCAAAGAAAGGGGCTGTTCCGCGATCATTCTTTTTGAACCCTTTGGCATGTTGCCGGAAAGAATCGAGCTGGAAGCCCTAGGCGTGCCAGTGGTGGAAGATATGACCCAATCGCTAGGCGCGTATCGAGGAGAGACGAAAGCGGGGACCCTTGGCAATTTTTCTTTATACGGAATGGAGCAGGGATCGCTTGTTACCTCGGGAGGAGGCGCCTTGCTTTTTGCGGCAACAAGGCGGGACGCTCCCGTCATACGAGGCATGTCCGAGGCCTTGCCGAAGGAAGTGGCGCTCACCGATTATAACGCTGCGCTTGGTCTAGCGCAGCTGAGAGACCTTCCCAACTCGATAGCGAAGCGCAGGGAACTGGAAGATATATTCCAGATGGAACTATCGCGCACAAGGCATAGGACCTTCAAGCAGGAACAGGAAGGCAGGGGAGGGTGTTTCGCCTTTCCCGTGGTCCTTGAATCCGGAATGAAAGATGTCGTCATCCACGCCAAAAGAAATGGGATTGAAGCGGCTCCCGCTTTCGAAAAGAGTATTATTTCTGGGGAAGGCTTCCCTGAAGATGAATGCCCTGGCGCTCGATCGCTAGCCATGAGGTGCGTTCTCTTCCCCTTGCATGAGAAGATCAGCGCAAAGGACGCGGGAATTTTGGCGAAAGTCTTGGCGACGCTTCCTTAAGGAGGAATCATGGGTCTTTGCTGCGGAGAGACAAGCGGGAAAGCCCTGATTGTCGCCAATCTGCTGAAGGATGACGCGGCGGGAGAGAGCATCCTGGCTATCCAAGAGCTTGAGGCCAGAGGCTGGGAAGCTCATTGCTTTAGTTTCGAAGGCGACCCTAGCGGAGCGCCCAGCTTCGATGGCTATGACCTGATAATAAGTCTTGGGGGCGATGGTACGCTTCTTTTCGTTGCCAGGCTCGCCGCTCCCCTCGGAATACCCGTTTTGCCGGTGAATCTGGGGACTCTCGGGTTCATCGCGGCGAATCGTAAGGATTCCTGGCGCTCCACATTGGATTCCTGGCGCTCGGGCGAACTTTCAGCTTCGGCGAGGATCATGCTGGAAATATCCATAATCAGGGCGGGTACAAGGATAGGGATCTACTCGGCCCTGAACGATGGCGTCGTATCGTCCCAAGGCATCGCGAAAATGATTCGGCTTTGCCTGAATGTCAATGGAGACCGTTTCGGATCCTATAGGGCCGATGGTCTCATCGTGGCCACGCCCACGGGGTCCACCGCGTACAACCTGGCCGCGGGAGGTCCTGCCCTGTTCCCCGAAATGCCGGCTATGGTGATAAATCCAATTTGCCCCTTTACGCTCGCGTCGCGGCCCCTCGTTCTGCCGTCTTCCGATAAAGTGGATGTGACGGTTGACGAAACGAGACGATCGGGGGCGATGCTTACCGTGGACGGTCAGGAAACGCGCAGCCTTGAAAAGGGCGATATTGTCCGGTTTTGCCGGGCAACGAAGGACGCTCTGCTCGTGGTTCCGCGTGAAAGCATCTTTTTCAGCTCGCTCAGAACCAAGCTGGGCTGGTCCGGAGACGTGAATGCTTGAGCATCTGTCGGTCAAGGATTTCGCTCTCATCGATGAAGCCGAGGTCGACTTTTTAGGAGGTCTCGTGCTCTTTACCGGGGAGACGGGGGCGGGAAAGTCCTTGATCGTCGGCGCGATCGGATTTCTTTTTGGTGGAAGAGCCGATCCTGGCCTTATAAGGGAAGGCCGTGAGGAGTGCCTGGTCTCGGCGGTGCTTGGCATAGGGGCGAACAAAGAGGCAATGGAGTGGCTCGCTTCACGCGACATCCCCGATGATGAGGGAACCGTTATCCTGAGGAGAGGGCTAAAAAGTGGAGGACGCTCCTATGCTTACATTCAAAACAGGGCGGTAAGCCGCTCCGATTTGGCTGATTTTACTTCGCTCCTCGCCGATATCCATGGCCAGCATGAACATCAAAGCCTCCTCAACAAGGAAAGCCACCTCTCGCTGCTCGACAGCTTCGCCGATCTGGATGATGAAAAGGATTCGTATAAAGCCAGCTATGATGCCTGGAATTCCCGGCTTCGAGAATATAAGGAAAAACTAGCCGATGCCGCGCGAAGGGAGAGGGAACGCGATTTCTTGTCTTTCGCCGCCAATGAGATTAAGGCAGCGAAAATCAAGCCGAACGAGGATGGGGAGCTTGAGTTGGAGGAGAAGATTCTTTCCCAGCACGAGAAGCTCTTTGATGCGATCAAGAGCGCCGCTGATAGTCTCTCGCTCCGCGGGGGCGAGTCAGGAGGTGTCATCGGCGATCTCAGAAGGACTAAAGCGGGACTTGCTGCCGCCAAAGATATTGATCCCAGTTTGTCCGATCTGGCGGAGAGGCTCGATAGCGCCTATTTCGAGGTCGAGGATATCGCTGAGAGCATCGTCGGCTATCTTGAGGGTTTGAAATTCGATCCAAGCAGGCTAGAAGCGATAGAGAGCAGACTCGCGGAGCTAAGGCGGTTGAAGAAGAAATATGGGCCAAGCCTGGCCGATGTCATCGAACGCGAAAAGCGCGATGCCGAAGCGCTCGAATCATTCGCCGCATGGGAAGATGATCGGATCGCGCTGGAAAAAGCGATAGCCGCTCTAAAAAAGGAAGCTTTGGGAAAGGCCGAGCTGCTTTCCGGCAAAAGAAAGAAAGCGGCTATGGAATTTTCCGCCAGGGTTGAAACGATTCTCGCCCGTCTCGGGATGTCGCACGCGCGAATGCCAATATCGATAGAGCAGACCAAATCAGAAAGCGGGAAAATTCTTTTGACTCATGATGGGATGGATGATGTCGAATTCTTGATCGCGCCCAACATAGGGGAATCATCCAAACCGCTCATAAAGATCGCCTCGGGGGGCGAGCTTTCGAGGGTGGCTCTTGCGATCAAGGCGGTTTTATCATCCAAAGACGCGGTGGATACCCTGATTTTCGATGAAATAGACACGGGCATCGGAGGCGAAGTGGCTTTGGCCATAGCCTCCTATTTGAAGGAAATTTCTCGATATAAGCAAGTTTTCTGCGTTACGCATTTGGCTACCATAGCGGCACGAGCCACTATGCATTACAGCGTCGATAAGGTGATTGAAGAGGGACGCACCGTTACCAGGATTCGTCTGCTTGAAGGTCGACAAAGGGAAGAAGAAATCGCGAGAATGCTCGCGGGGGACAGGGAAGGCGCCGCCTCTCTCGCGCACGCGGCTGAATTGCTTAAAGTATCCTCAATGGGTCAAATCATGGAGGGCATCGAAGGGGAAAAGTGAGCCGATCGTGCAGCGCACTTGGCTTCCTGACGAGTTGCCGAACAACACTGATGCCTGCGCGGGAAAAAACTCGGAAAGCACCTGTCGGCACGCTCCGCAGGGGCTAACCGGATAGGTCGAGTCCGGTGTCGCGATCGCGATGGCCTTGAATTTTTGCTTTCCTGCGCTTATCGCTGCGACGACAGCGCTGCGTTCCGCGCAAATGGTCAGGCCGAATGATCGGTTTTCCACATTGGTGCCCGTGACTACCGAGCCATCCTCACAAAGAATGGCCGCGCCCACGCGAAACTTCGAATAGGGAGAATACGACTTTTGGGCGGCTTCCTGCGCAGCGGAAAAAAGCATCTCATCAAATTCCATAGTAGGCCTTCTTATGTTGACACTTGGAATAAATACTATATACCATTTGATGACTTGAACACAACAAAGAACCAATCCAGGGGCTTGGCGTGAAAGCCTTTTCAAACCGCAAGCGGAGCCGCATGGGATGGGCTATCATGATGGCGTCATTGCTCTATATCCTCCTGGCTCAGCGATCGCTCGTGCAGACTCAAACGATCACTTTGATTGGCGCCCAGCCTGTCGTGGAGGGAAGCGCCGCAACTTCGCCATTTCAAGCCGCGCCAATTTTTGGTTTTCCTTATACAGAGAATAGCCGTTTTTTTATCCTCCGCCCGGACCAGCAAGGCCTTACCGAAATCAAGAAAGATGGGAGCTTCCTCTGGTCAATAGAATTCGGCACGCCCATTACCGCTGACTCAATTTCGGCCTCGCTCTCCGCATGGGGATTGCTTGATGGGTCCATTAAAATCCTGGATGAGGTAGGCCGAATTATCGCTGCGTTGAATCCATCCTCGGAAGTCGCCTCAAAATATGGGTGCGTCTATGGCATAGCAGTCTCCTCCAACGGAGCGATAGTTGCCGCCCTGTATGGCATCGACCCTCAATACTTCCTCATTTACGCAAAAAATGGCGATGGGTATCGACTGGTGAGTTCCAGAAAGCTCGATAAGCAAGTGAGGAACGCTCAGGAGCTTGCCTTTTCCACCGATGGGGAATTCGCCATTGGGCGAACCGCCGACGGCCTAGCGGTGTATGATGTCGCGAAAAAACAAAGCAAGATTGTCCATCCCGCTGATTTTGCGGGAGAGGCGGAACTCCAGGTCAAGCCGATCGGCAAGGATGGATTTGTTTTCCTCCTCGCGAAAGGCGACAAACGCTTTTCCGGATTGATTCGGAAGGGAGCGCTAGAGGCTCTTTTCCCTGTTGATGGGGCAGTTGCGAGCATTAGGATCGAAGAGAGCGGCTTTTTGCTGGCAAGCGGGAATTGGGCGTACCGCTACAAGGTGAGTGCTCGATGAAACGAGCGATATCGGCTATTGAAAAGCGGAAGGCGCTTCCTTGGCGCAAGGTTTTGCGCGGCATAGCGCTGTCTATATTGCTGTCCCTGTGCGGAGGTGCCCCTGTTTTTGCCCAAGAGTCGGGCGCTCCCATCAATCTGGTCGACAGCGATACGATCGTGCGTTTTGGATTCCCCGTGTTTCTTGACTACATGGCACTGGAGTCGATCGGCAGCCCGCAAAATGGAAATTTCGCCGACCTAGCGAGATCCTCTGGTTTTGATGATTCGGCTGGAGGCAAATACCTCGAAACAGGGGTCATCCTTCAAGGAATTGGACTGAATATCCCTTCGGCGGGCGATGGTGAATTGCTTTTCATTCAGAACGCTCAGGCTCTTAGCGGAGGAATGCCCGCTGCAGCAGGGAATTTCCTGGCGATCGCTCATCGCGATGGCTTTATAAGCCTGTATTCCGCGAAAGATTTTATCCCAAGCTCGGCAAGCAAAACCGAGATCAGGAAAGGCGACTCGATCGGAATCGCCGCGAGAGCTCCCGGTTCGGAAAATGCGAACTATCTTTTTCGTCTCTACGATGGAAAATCAAGACTCTGGGCGAATCCAGCCTTATTTATCCAGGGTTTCAATGATAGCGTGTCGCCCAAAATCACGCAAATAGCCTTATTGGGAGAAAAAGAGACCTATATAGCGGAAAACCGAAAAAACGTGACGCAGATGATTCCACAGGGCAGTTATTTGCTCGCTGTCAGCGTCGTGGACCCACGATATAGAAATGAATCAATTTCAGGCCTTTTTAGATTGAAAGCGGTGCTCAACGGTCAGATCATCGCCGACAAGAAGCTGGACGCGGCGCGCGTTACCGAAAATGGTTTGTCTTTTATGGAGATGCAAGCGCCTTCATCTAACAGCGTGGATAAAGCGGGCCGACTTTTATTGGGAAAACAATTCCTGCCAAGCGGAAAGCATACGTTGGAAGTCTTCGCCTATGATTATGCCGGCAACGAGGCGAAGTTTACCTGGCAATTCAGCGCGCGATGAGTAATCGCCGCTTCGCTGGCATTGCCTGGAAGCGAAGGCGAAGGGTACAATAAGTCATGTCTGAGCATGCTTCCATACGCGATAATATTCTCAATATCCAAGATAAAATAAATTTGGCGGCGATGCGCTCCGGAAGAAATGCGGAAGATATCACCTTGATGGCGGTGACTAAATTTCAGCCGTATGAAGCGGTAATGCAAGCATACGAAGCCGGCGTTCGCCGTTTTGGCGAAAATCGGGTGCAGGAAGCGGAAAGAAAGTATTCGATCGAAAATATCAGAACGATGCCTGAATTTCGTCTCGATATGATTGGAAGGCTTCAAGGCAACAAAATCAACAAAGCGCTGGCGCTATTTGACTGCATCCAATCCATCGGATCCATCGATACGCTCGATGCGATAACCTCTCGAGCGGAAAAAAGAGAAAAGCCTTTAGACCTGCTTTTTGAGATGCATACCGGCGAGGAATCGAAAGCCGGCTTTCCTGATATAGATAAGCTCCTTGAAGCCGTCGAACGGTATCTCTTCCTGCTTCGGGACAATGGCTCGGAGCGAGAAGACGCTTCAATCCGACTCGTTGGGCTTATGACCATGGCGCCCTTTACGGCAAACCGGCAAGAAATACAAACATCGTTCCGAAAGCTGAGCAAAGCCAAGGATGAGGTCAATAAACGTTTTTCCCTGAAAGGATTCGGCCAGCTTTCCATGGGTATGAGCGGAGATTTTGAAATCGCGATCGAGGAAGGCGCTACGATCGTGAGAATAGGAACCGCCATTTTCGGAGCGCGGCAATGAAACTGGATGAAAGAAGCATAAAGCTATCGCGCGCCATCAAGGCACAAAGCCTCCTGGTGATTTTCTTTTTCATCGTGGCTATCGGAGGAGTCGGGCGCTGCGAGGCTCAAACCAGCGAGCAGTCCCGCGTCGACGATAAAGGGACTCCGCTTCGCGCGACCGAATTGACAACGCCTCCCTTTACGCCGATACCCATCACCTACTCGGCGACCGCGGCCTTGCCGGTAAAGCAGAACGTTGACAAAAAGCTATGGAGGATAGTGATCATAGGGGCGGGAAGCTTCCCTTTTACGCTGTTCTATACGAATTTCATCTTCGATTCGGTTCGTTTCGCGACACATAGTTTCGATGTGCAATACGCTCCCTGGCCATTCAAAACGCAATATTCGGCGGCTGTCTCCACGGGTGAGACCTTCCTGAGGCTGGGCGTTTCAGCCGGAATAGGCGTCATCATTGGCATTATCGACCAGGTTGTCCAGCGGCGCTGAAAGCCGATGGGTCGCTTAGGCGATCAGGCGGAAGCCCTCGCTGATAATCCGCTAATCTTGACATCAATCGTTGCCCTATCTACTATTGCTTTGTCGTTCATCCTGAAAATGTGGGGCGGTCAATGTCCGAAATTGCCAATGAAGGGGAAGGATTCAACCTTGATGATGCTATCCGGAAAGTCCCTGATTTCCCGAAGCCGGGGATTCTTTTCTATGATATCACGAGCGTTCTTGCCAATCCCGACGCTTTCAGCTATTGCATCCAAGCGATGCTCAAGCTTTACAGGAACGAGCACATCGACGCCGTTGCCGCGATAGAATCCAGAGGTTTTATTTTTGCCGCGCCCTTCTGCCATAAGCTGGGATTGCCCTTGCTCCTCGTGCGCAAAAAAGGCAAGCTGCCTGGCAAAACCGTCGAGCGATCTTATGCCCTGGAGTATGGTACCGCTACGCTTGAAATGCACATCGATGACATCAAGCCCGGAAGCAGATTCCTCATCGTTGATGATCTCATCGCCACGGGCGGAACGATCAACGCGGCCTGCGAGATGATTCGCGCATGCGGAGCCGAACCCGTGCGGGCTTTCTCGGTGATCGGCCTTCCTTTCCTCAATTACCGCGAAACAATCCCCAATCTCCCCATCGATACGCTAATTGAGTATTTTGGAGAGTAGACAAGGAGTCTTCCAATGCTGACAGCTCTCGAAAAAAACCCGCGATGGAAGGGCAGGCGAGGCCCTCTGGTACTCGTCATCATGGATGGGGTGGGATACGGTGAATACAAGGATGGAGACGCGGTCGCCAATGCCGACATGCGCCATTTTAGGTCGATGGAGTCAAGTTCTCCCGCCACGAGGCTTAAAGCCCATGGCACGGCGGTAGGCCTTCCTTCGGACGAGGATATGGGCAATTCCGAGGTTGGGCACAACGCGATTGGCTGCGGGAGAGTGTTCGCCCAAGGAGCGAAGCTCGTAGGCGCTTCGATCGAGACGAAGGCCATGTTTTCCGGCTCCGTGTGGAAGGAGCTCGTGGCGAATGTGAAGAAAAGCGGGGGAACGCTTCATTTCCTCGGCCTTTTTTCCGATGGGAACGTGCACTCGCACATCGACCACCTGAAAGCGATGGTGGAGAGGGCAGCCTTCGAAGGCATAAAGCGCGTCAGAATCCACACCCTCCTTGACGGCAGGGATGTCGGATCACAGAGCGCCTTGGAGTACGTGCTTCCTTTCGAGCGATTCCTGGCCACCTTCAACGGCAATGGCTTCGATTACAGGATAGGTTCCGGAGGCGGGCGCCAATACATCACGATGGACCGCTATGGGGCGAATTGGGATATGGTGAAACGGGGCTGGGACTGCCACGTTAAGGGCATTGGGAGGAGATTCGCCAGCGCCGCCGAGGCGATCGAAACCTATCGGGCGGAAAATCCGCAGCTGATCGATCAGGACATGCATGAGTTCGTTATCGCCTACGCCGCGGGCCCTATCGGGATGATACACGATGGCGACAGCGTGGTCTACTTCAATTTCCGCGGCGACAGGGCGATGGAAATCACCAAAGCGTTCGAGGATGAAAAGTTCGACAAATTTGATCGCGGACCGAAGCCCGATGTCTACTACGCCGGCATGATGCAATATGATGGGGATCTGGGCGTTCCAAAGCATTATCTCGTGACGCCTCCCGCTATCGACCGAACAATGGGAGAATACCTCGCAGCATCAAACGTGCGGACAATGGCGATTTCCGAAACGCAAAAATTCGGCCATGTCACCTATTTTTTCAACGGCAACAGAACGGGCAAGTTTTCGGAAAAGCTGGAAGATTACATCGAAGTGCCAAGCGATCGCGTTCCCTTCGAGCAGCGGCCTTGGATGCAGTGCGCCGAGATAACCGATAGGGTAATCCAGGCGATAGAATCGGGCGAATATCGCTTCATACGGCTCAATTTCCCCAATGGCGACATGGTGGGACACACGGGCGTCTATCAATCGGTCATCTGTGGCATGGAAGGAATGGACATTCAACTAGGCCGCCTCGCGGAAGCGATCCGAAAAGCCGGCGGCATCATGCTTCTCACTGCCGATCATGGGAATTCCGACGATATGTATGAGCACGACAAAAAGACCAAGCAGGTGCTGCTCGAGAAGGACGGAAGCCCCAAGGCGAAGACAAGCCATTCCTTGAACCCCGTTCCCTGCGTCATATACGATCCGGAAAGCCGTGATGAGTATGACCATGCCCTGGCGGGGGGGAGAGGCATCTCAAGCCTGGCGGCAACCTGCATCGAGCTTCTCGGCTTCATCCCGCCGGAGGATTATGATCCTTCCGTCCTTTCGATGAAAGCGTAAGCGGGGAGCCCCGGAAGCGATGCTGGAAATCGAGCTGAAAGCGAGGGTAGAAGATAGTTCCACCGTAAAAAAGCTGCTTGGAGCTTTCATGAGCTATCAAGGCCCCATAGAAAAGAATGATGAGTATTGGTCCCTGCCGATCGTCACTTCCTTCATCCCAACGGTAGGGTTTCATCTCAGGCTCAGGATCGAGCCGGATCAGGCTACCGTGACCTTCAAGGAAAAAACCTATACCGATAATATCGAAGTCAACAAGGAAGTGGAATTCGGGATACTTGACGCGAACGCCTTCCGCAAGTTTTTAGACAAGATGTCAGCCAAGCTCATGTATAGGAAAAGGAAAAGCGGAAGCGCATGGAGAGACGAAAGCGGGGCAATCGCCGAACTCGTTATGGTCGAGGGGCTTGGCGAATATCTTGAGGTGGAGACTTTGTGCGAGGAAGACGCGGCCGTTGATGTTGAAGCGATTAAGCGGAATCTGCTGAAAATAATAGAACGCTGCGGCTTGGCGGTTTCGAGTATCGAACCGCGGCCCTATTCCCAATTGCTTGGCATGCCGCGCTATTAGAATAAGGGAACGATGGGCGCTGCAGGGTTCGAACCTGCGACCTACTGGGTGTAAACCAGCCGCTCTGACCAGCTGAGCCAAGCGCCCGAGCGCCTCGTCCGCAGGGCGAAGCCTGCAGAAATTATCATATTTGCGCGAGAGGGTCAATATAGGTGAGTTTTCTGGAAAAAGGCATAATAGCGGTAGGGCATGTTCTCGCCGACGCTTTGGGCGAAGGCGGACAGGCTTTCATTGAGCGCTTTGGACAATCGGCATCGCCGTCCCACATTTCCGCCGAGCTGATGGATGAATTTCTCTCAACGCTCTCGAAGGAGCCAGCTCTCCTCGTCAAGCCGCTGACGTGGAAGGCAGGCGGAGGAATCGCGAACATGGCTCGCATCGCCCTCGCCCTTGGAATTAAAACGGAAGTATGGGGGAGCGTTGGCAGAGATGAACTCGGCCGATTCCTTAGGCAGGAGATGGTCCAAGCCGGCGCCGTAGCCCATCTCATTGAATCACCTTCGCCGACCGGCGTTTTCTGCGCGATCGCCCTGGAGGGGAACGACAAGAGCATAACGGTTAGTCCTTCGGCCGCGAGCGATATACGCGGAGCGGATATACCGATCGATGCGCTCCATGAAGGCTGGATTCTCTATGTGGATGGCCTCCTCATCGATAGCTTTCCTTGGCTCAGCCGCTTGGCCGAAAAAGCCCTGTCGCGAAACATGAGGATAGCGCTGGATCTTTCGACGCCAGCCAACGCGAAACGCCATGCAATGGAGCTGTATGGATTCGCCGATGCCTATTGCGATGTGGTTTTCGCAAACGAGGCCGAATTCAAGGCGATGGGTGATGCGCCTTTTGCCTTCGCCGATTCCAGGCCGATTTGGGTCGTTAAGAAGGGAGGGCAGGGGGCTTCGAGCTATTTCAGGGGCGCGAAGCACCATGCCGATACCACGCGAATCGATGCGGCGGTCGATATAGGAGCGGGGGATGCCTTTTCGGCAGGCTTTCTCCTTGGCTCCATGGAAGGCTTGGGCCGCGAAGCTTGTTTGCGATTGGGGAATGCCGTTGCCTCAGCCGCGCTGAAGCATCCGTGGCAGCCTTCGAATGCCTCAGCCATACGGAAGGCTTACGAAGATGAACGATATTTGTTAAGTCTTTCTAATACTATATAGTATATAGAATTAGAAAAGCGATAGCATAAGGCTTCAAGACCTCCGAAACTTGCCAAACAACCATGAATTTCTTAAATTGTAATATGCGCTTTTGATCCACCCGTTGAAGCGGGAATGAGAGCCAGCACAAAAGTATCAGGAGTATGTATGCCCGACAACGAGATAATCCCAATCGATCAGATTCTGCCCAACAAGTTGCCTGTCATAAGCCTTATCGGAAGGCCTATTTTCCCCGGAATATTTACGCCGATCATGATATCCAACCCGCCCGACATGCAAATCGTGGAGCAAGCCTTGGCCGCCGATGGCATGGTGGGCCTTGTCCTCGCTAAGGAAGAATCCGAAACGCTTTCTGCCGACAATCTTTATTCGGTGGGCACGGTGGCGAAAATCGTAAAGCGCATCAACCTCCCGGACGGGGGTATTAACATATTCATATCGACGCTCAAGCGATTCAGGATCAAGAAATTCTTGTCGAAGGAATCGCCCATCGCGATCGCCGTGACCTATTTGGATGACAGCAACGATGATTCCGACGAGATAAAGGCGCTGACGAGGGCTCTCCTCAGCGAGATGAAGCAAGTTTCCGAAAACAATCCTCTTTTTTCCGAAGAAATGCGCTTGAATATGATCAATATCGATCATCCCGGAAAAATCGCCGATTTCATCGCTTCCATTCTCAATATCGACAAAAGGGAGCAGCAAAAGGTTCTGGAAACCACCGATGTGCATGACAGGATGGAGAAAGTCCTTATCTACATAAAGAAAGAACAGGAGCTGCTCCGGATCCAAAAGAAAGTCCAGGCGGAAATAAACGAGAAGATTGAGAAGAGCCAGAGGGAGTACTTTCTCAAGGAAGAATTGAAAGCCATAAAGCAGGAACTTGGTCTTCCTGCTGACGCCAAGAGCTCTGACTACCAAAAATTCAAGGCCAAGATCGATTCGTTTAAATTTGAAGGCGAAATCAAGGATCAAGTCGAGCAAGAACTTGAGAAGTTCAACCTGATGGATCCCTCATCGAGCGAGTATATCGTGACCCGGAACTGGCTGGACCTCATCGGTTCCCTTCCCTGGATTTCCCCGCTTTCCAATGATTTCGACATGATTCAGGCGCAGAAAAGCCTTGAAGCCGATCATTACGGGCTCAACGATGTCAAGGACAGGATCGTGGAGTATCTCGCGGTCAGGAAGCTCAAGAAAGACTCGAAAGGTTCGATACTCTGTCTCGTCGGCCCTCCCGGCGTAGGCAAGACGAGCGTTGGGCGATCGATCGCGAGGGCGATGGGCAAGACCTTTTTCCGTTTCAGCGTCGGGGGAATGCGCGATGAAGCCGAGATTAAAGGACACAGAAGAACCTATGTGGGCGCCTTGCCTGGGAAAATCATCCAAGGGCTCAAAATCAGCAAAACAAGGGATCCGGTCTTCATGATCGATGAGATCGACAAGATGGGCGTTTCCTATCAGGGCGATCCTTCGAGCGCATTGCTCGAAGCGCTCGACCCCGAGCAGAACTTCAGCTTCCGTGATCATTACCTCGACCTGCCTTTCGATATCTCGAATATCTTTTTCATCACGACGGCGAATACGCTCGACACCATACCGCGACCGCTGATCGACCGAATGGAGATAATCCAGATCCCGGGCTATATCGATAGCGAAAAGCTTGAAATAGCCAAGCACTATCTCATCCCTAAGAGCCTTGAGAAGAATGGCCTCAAAAAGAGCGATGTGCGCTACACGAGAGACGCTCTCCTCTTTATCGCCGAATCCTACGCCCGGGAAGCTGGCGTAAGGAACTTCGAGAAGGGGCTCGACAAGATCCACAGGAAGCTGGCGAAGGCGATCGTGCTGGACGAGACGGGGGAAGAGAAGAAAAAGGCCGTGATCGACAAGACCGCGGTTCAGAAATACTTGGGCAAGCCGCTATTCCGGGATGACGATATAAAGAAAGCCACGAGACCTGGCATGTCGGTTGGTCTCGCGTGGACGAGCATGGGTGGCGACACCCTCATCATCGAGGCCGTGGCGAATCCCGGCAAGGAAGGGTTCAAGATAACCGGCCAAATGGGCTCGGTCATGCAGGAATCCGCCAGTATTGCCTACACCTACGTTCGCAGCATCGCGGCGCAGAATTTCGGCGTAGGCGCGGACTTTTTCGAAGGCAGGCAGATCCACCTCCATATTCCCGAAGGAGCGACCCCGAAGGATGGACCTTCCGCGGGCATCACCATGGCCACTGCGCTCTTGTCCCTGGTGATAAAAAAGAAGATCAAGGACAGGCTCGCCATGACTGGAGAGCTGTCATTGACCGGGCAAGTGCTTCCCATAGGGGGGCTTAAGGAAAAGACGGTGGCGGCGAGGCGCAATAAAATTAGGGATATAATAATCCCCGCCGCGAACGAGAATGACTTGGACGAGATTCCCGAGCACGTGAAAAAGGGCATCACGTTCCATCCGGTTCAGCGCATGGAAGAAGTGATCGAAATAGCCTTCGGTTCATGATAGGATGGCATCATGACGATGGTGCCAGTATTCTGCGGCAGGGATTGCGGCGGGAACGCCTGTCCGCTTCTGGCGGAAGTGGATGAAGGCCGGGTGCTCCGCATCCGGCACAATCCCGAGGCTGGGGAATATCTGAGGGGCTGCCCGAAGGGCTTTGCCTTGCCGCATTTCCATTACTCAAGCGAAAGGATAAAAGCCCCCCTTGTCCGGTCTGGCCCCCGCGGCTCCGGGGCTTTTAAAAGCGTTTCCTGGGATGAAGCCCTCGATCGGGTGCGGGAAGGGCTTCTCGCCTGCGCGAAACGCTATGGGCCGCAGGCGGTGATGTCTCTCTCGAGCGCCGGATCAACGGGCGCCCTTCATAATACCGAAAAGCTCACGCGCCGTTTCTTGAACGCCATAGGCGGCTGCACCGTCCTTGACGGCAACTATTCCAGCAACGCGGCCGGATTCGCGCTACGAAACGCATTCGGAAGCGATTACGCCAATTCCGGCTTCGACCCGGCGACGATGGATAAGAGCTCCATGGTCATTCTCTGGGGAGCCAATATCCTGGAAGCGCGGCTCGCGGCTGAATTGCCGGCCAGACTTCTTCGCGCGAGCGAAAGAGGCGTGCCCGTCATATCCATCGATCCCCGAAAAACGGCAACGACAAAACGCGCCAAAGCTGAATGGATTCCGGTAAGGCCAGGGACCGACGCTGCTTTTATGTACGCGATCCTTGATGTTCTGCGACGCGAGCGTCTCATCGATGAACAATTTGTGGAGCGCCGAGCCGAGGGTTTTGCCGATCTCATGGATTTCGTGTCAGGTCGCCTCGACGGCGTCGAGAAAT
>Ga0074195_1003440_pt1 | contig 14910 bp, 19 predicted proteins | sample EPASupsiteHSE623_FD_64525 | JGI IMG/M metagenome (GOLD analysis project Ga0074195, IMG submission 64525) | Bioremediated contaminated groundwater from EPA Superfund site, New Mexico - Sample HSE6-23 | ecosystem: Environmental > Aquatic > Deep subsurface > Groundwater > Contaminated ...
CGCCTTCTGGGGGTGGTTTTCCCTGATCGACCTCATGATCGTCAACTGGCTGACTCTGGTCACCGAATTCATCGGCATGACCTCGGCGCTGCGCATCTTTGGTGTGCCGCCATGGGCTACCGTTCTTGGCGTTTGTGTCCTCATGGGGATCATGGTTCTTAATGGCCGCTACTGGACCTGGGAGAAGATCGCCCTGGTTTTCTGCGCCGTGAATCTGATCTATATTCCGGGCGCCTTCATGGTACACCCGTCGGTGCATGATATCGTCCAGACCGGATTCAGACCGCACCTGCCACCGGGAGGATTCAACAACGAACTCTTCTTCTTCCTCATGGCCAATATCGGCACCACCATCGCCCCCTGGATGCTCTTCTTCCAGCAGAGTGCCGTGGTGGACAAAGGAACCAGGGAAAAGGACATCCCGTGGGGTAAACTCGACACACTGGTCGGCTCGATCCTGACGGTGGTGGTAGCGATCTTCATCGTTATCGTGACCGGCACCATCCTGCCGGGAGTTAACATCGACGACGCGGCCCAGGCTTCCACCCTGCTGATGAAGACCCAGAAGTACGCCGGCACCTTCATGGCCATCGGTCTTTTTGACGCCGGTCTGCTGGGAGCGATCTGTATCTCGTTAGCCAGTTCCTGGGCTTTCGGGGAGGTCTTCGGTTGGGCGCACTCCCTCAACAACAAGGTCCGGGAGGCCCCCTGGTTCTACGCCAACTACTTCCTGACACTGATCACCGCCGGTTGTGTGGTGCTGATCCCCAAGGCTCCGCTGGTGCTGATCACCCTGTTTGTGCAGGTCATTGCCGTTACCCTGCTGCCGGCTGCATTGGTATTCCTGATCCTGCTCCTGAACAACAAGAAGACCATGGGTGACTATACCAACACCCTTTGGCAGAACATCATCACCTGTGTCATCGTGGTGGCGATAGTCATTCTCTCAACTCTCTACGGGATTAGCACTCTGTTCCCGAACATGTTCAAGTAGGAGGACACGACTATGATCAGAGATTTCTTTTCACATAACTTTTCCAAGATTCAGGAGATCAACCGAAAATACGCCACACCGAATGTCGAAATGTCCGGCTGGGTCAAGGGATCATTGCTGTTTCTACGGTTGTACCTGATCTTTCTCGTCGGTCTGCTGCTCTACAAATTCATCACCTTGCTGTGAAAGGAGGAACAACCATGACGCCATTAAACAACACCCCACAAGATCAGGTTTTCTTCCTGAGTGATCTGGCCGGGATACCGGTCCGCAATTTCGGCAAAAAGATCGGCAAGCTTGATGACCTGATGATAGTTGAACACGAGAAGGTTGCTGAAGTCACTAGCCTTATCATAAGCCGTCCCTTCGGTTACAAGTCACTGCTGGTGCCAATCGGCAAAGTTGATGAATTGAAAAACAACGGCATAGAACTCTCTCTACAGGATGTCGAGGCATTTGAAGGGGAGCCGGAAGAGAATCAGATCCTGCTCAAGGACCATATACTCGACAAGAAGGTGATTGATCTGGACGGCAATGAGATTGACGTGGTGTATGACGTCAAGCTTGTATTACGGAATGGCCGTCTTTATGCGACGGATGTGGACTTCAGCCGCTACGGATTGCTGAAACGCCTGGGGCTGCGCTATGTGGCCCAGTTTGCTTACCATCTGGCGGAGATGTTCAAGAAAGAGACAATCCCCTGGACGTACGTACAGCGCTTGCCGGAGAAAATCGGCAGCTTCAAGGGGAATGTGCAGTTGAACATCCTCAAGGATGCCCTACCGGATATCCACCCGGTGGACTTGGCCGATATCCTTGAAGAGTTGTCTGAGGAACAGCGCCTGGCCATCTTCAACGAATTGGAGACAGAGCAGGCATCGGACACTCTGGAAGAGATGGAGCCACGGGTGCAGCGCAGCCTGATTTCCTCTCTCGATAAGGAACGGGTTGCCGATCTGATTGACGAGATGACCCCGGCCCAGGCAGCCGATGTCCTTTCGGTCCTGCCGACAGATCAGGCGGATGAGATTCTTGATCTGATGGAGCACGACGAGACGGATAAGATTGAGGCACTTCTGGATAAGCAGGTCGACACCATTTCGAACCTGACGACCAATGCCTATGTCAGATTTCTACCCGATGTTCATACCGACCTGGTCATAGCTGCCTACCGCACGGTCGGCCAGGAGTCTGACGTTCTCGATTACGTCTACGTTGTTGATCATGACAACAAGCTCAAAGGAGTCGTCAGCCTGCCGGAACTGCTCATGGCGAAGCAAAGTACGCCATTGTCAGAGATCATGACTACGCAGCTCATCAGCCTGGACTGCAACGACTCCATCACCGATGCCGAAGAAAAGTTCAAACGCTATGGCTTTTCAGCGTTGCCGGTACTTGATGAAGAGGATACTATCCATGGCGTTGTTCCGTACCGGGACATCATGCAGTTGGAACATAATTATTCGTAATGATTTCGCCGCAGTGTATAGCCATATCTATCTAAAAATGGACATTGGTGATATAAGTAAAACATTTAGATAAAACGTCAGTAGATGGTTTGGTGTCTTGGAATTTGAGAGCTAGGTGAACTTCATGAAGATTGTATCCATCATATTGATCGTTCTGTATCTCATACTTCCTGTGGCATGCTTGGCACATCCTTGTTCATCTCTTGGCGAACTGGTCCATAAAGATACATGTGAGTATCTGACTACTGACCAAGATCATGAATGTCCCGTAAATCATGATGCAGATGATTGTGAAACAACCTGTTGCTGCGCCGGTCAAATATTGGCCGACATCGTGTCGAAAATAATCTCCCAAGTAATTATAGAGCGAACATCCCTATATGAACCTCAACTTGCTCTGCCACGTCTATTAGACAGGATATTTGTCCCCCCGCAAAACCTCGCCTAACTTTACCGCTAGTGGCTCTGGCTGTATCGAATTCATTGTAATTACCAAAAACAAGAGCATTCTTTGTGATGAAGCAATGGTCGCTTAAAAAGCTAAAGCGTCTACTCGTGGCAGTTATAGGCATTACCATTCTTATAATTGGTATTGCCATGATAGTTCTGCCCGGTCCGGCAGTTGTCGTAATTCCTCTTGCATTGGGAATTCTTGCAACCGAGTTTGCCTGGGCCAGGAGAATGCTTCACATTGTACGGGAGCGGATACAACGCTCTGTTAACAACTCTAAAAACAATAACAAACAAAAAACATAAGGAGAATTCGTCATGAAATGCCCGATATGCACAGGAGTTGACCTTAAGATCGCTGAACGCCAAGGTGTAGAAATTGATTATTGCCCAGAATGTCGTGGTGTCTGGCTCGACAGGGGAGAACTGGATAAAATCATCGAACGGTCAACTACACAAACACCAACTCATACACAATTGGAACCTCAAAAATACCACTCCGGCGACATTCAGCAGCAGTATGGAAAACATCATGATGATCATGGCTATGGTCATAACGGCCAATACAAGAAAAAGTCCTGGCTGTCAGAGTTGTTCGACTGATATCAGTCTCGGAGAGAGGGGATATCTCCTCTCTCCGTAAAAAAGGTGGCAGTTATGGCTCGAAAACCTGAAATGCATGAACATGTTGGACTAACCTTACAGGAAGCCGCCAGAATTCTCGGGGAAGAAGGTCCCAACGAACTTCCGTCTTCAAAGCAACGTGGGAACTTGCAGATAGCTCTCGACGTGATGCGTGAGCCGATGTTCCTGCTGTTGGTGGCTTGTGGCGCAATCTATCTGCTGGTGGGGGACATGCAGGAAGCAATGATGCTTCTGGCTTTTGTCTTTTTCGTCATGGGGATCACTCTTTACCAGGAGCGGAAAACAGAGCGGGCACTGGAGGCCCTCCGTGACCTCTCCAGCCCAAGAGCCCTTGTTATTCGCAACGGCACCCAGCAGCGGATTGCCGGTCGAGACGTGGTTCGAGGTGACATCATCGTTCTTGCAGAAGGTGACAGGGTTCCTGCCGATGCTCTGGTGCTGGACTGCACCAGTCTATCTACAGACGAGTCGCTCCTGACAGGCGAATCCATTGCGGTACGCAAGGTGCCCGGCGATGCGACATCACCTGTAGTGCAACCAGGGGGAGATGATCTCCCATTTGTTTTTTCCGGAACCTTGGTGGTACGTGGTCAGGGAATTGCCCGCGTGATTGCTACCGGACAACAGAGCGCCATCGGCAAAATTGGCAAGGCCCTGCAAGCAGTGACCAGCGAAGAAACCCTGCTGCAACGTGAAACCGGTCGTCTGGTAAAAATTCTTGCAACGGCAGTCCTCGTGCTCTGTGCACTGCTTATTCTGATTTACGGGTTCACCCGCGGCGCCTGGCTCGATGGGGTACTGGCGGGACTAACCCTGGCCATGGCGGTCATGCCGAATGAGCTTCCGGTGGTTCTGACAATCTTTCTGGCATTGGGGGCATGGCGACTTTCCCGGACTCAGGTTCTTGCCCGCAGTGCACCGGTAGTGGAAACACTCGGTTCGGCGACCGTCCTGTGCGTGGACAAGACCGGCACCCTTACATTGAACCGGATGACGGTCACTGCGCTCAACACCGATGGGACTTTGTACAAAATTGGTGACTTTCGCAATGACCCGCCCCCTGATACATTTCACGATCTGGTGGAATTCAGCATTCTCGCAAGCCAGCGCGATCCCTATGATCCGATGGAGCGGGCCATCAAGGATTTTGGCGAAGAGTATCTCGCTCATACCGAGCATCTCCACGGTGATTGGCTCCTTGAAAAGGAATACCCGCTATCTCCAGAACTTCTTGCCATGTCTCATGTCTGGAGGGCTCCGGAAGGTAATGAGTATGTTATTGCCGCCAAAGGCGCACCGGAAGCGGTTGCCGACCTCTGTCATTTCAGTGACAGCCAACATAGGGAGATGATGACGGCGGTGACCCGGATGGCTGATGACGGACTACGGGTACTGGGAGTAGCGCGATCATACTTCAGTGAACCTGGTCTTCCGGGTGAACAACACGACTTCACCTTCGAGTTTTTAGGGCTTGTGGGATTGGCCGATCCGGTCAGACCAACCGTGGCTGCAGCACTCCAGGATTGCTACCGGGCTGGCATCAGAATGGTGATGATCACCGGTGACTATCCCGGTACGGCGCGCAGTATCGCTCGGCAGATCGGGCTTGTTCAACCGGATGAAGTCATAACCGGTCCTGAACTGGAGATCATGAGTGAAGTGGATCTACAGGAGAGGATCAGAACAGTCAACATCTTCGCCAGAGTTGTACCGGAACAGAAGCTCCGCCTGGTGAAAGCCTTGAAGAACAACGGCGAGGTTGTTGCCATGACTGGAGACGGGGTGAACGATGCACCGGCTCTTAAGTCAGCTCATATCGGAATCGCTATGGGTGGCAGAGGGACAGACGTAGCACGCGAGGCGTCCGATCTCGTGCTCTTGGACGATGACTTTGCCTCCATCGTCCGGGCCGTGAAAATGGGGCGGCGTATCTTCGACAATCTGAAGAAGGCTATGGCCTATCTTCTGGCCATACATATTCCGATTGCCGGGATGTCCCTCATTCCGGTGCTTTTCAAGTGGCCGCTGCTGTTCATGCCGATCCATATCGCATTCCTCCATCTGATCATAGATCCTGCCTGTTCAATAGTGTACGAGGTTGAACCGGCGGAGATGGATGCGATGCAAAGGCCACCCCGCGATCCAAAGGAACCATTGTTCAGCAAGCGCGTATTGTTGTTAAGCACACTTCAAGGGGTGAGTGTCCTGGTTGTACTTCTGATTGTGTTTGGCGTCAGTCTTGTCCGAGGGCATGGAGAACTTGAGGCCCGAACTCTGGCATTCACTACCCTGATAATCGCCAACCTTGGCCTAATGATGACCAACCGTTCCTGGACCAGCACAATTATCAGGATATTAGGGGCTCCGAATGCCGCTCTCTGGTGGGTAACAGGCGGTGCAGTAATCTTCCTCGGGATGGCGCTTAATATTCCTATTTTTCGAGAAGTATTCAGGTTCTCAGTGATCCATCCGGTCGACGTTGTCATATGTGTGTCTGCCGGCATATCGAGCATTGTCTGGTTCGAGTTGTTTAAGATGTTTAGTAGGAAAAAAGAGAAAAATACCCCTTGAGACGAACTATTACTGGAGGATACATTTTGAAAAATATCGTATTGGTTGCTCTCATAATTGGAGTTATGGCACTATGTGGCTGCTCAACCGAAAAAGCGCCGGCTCCGCAGCAACAGATCCCCGCTATCACGCTCTCTCCTGCCGACAAAGAAAAGCTGATGGCATTTCAGAAAGAGGTCTTGAACATTGAAAACTTCACGGACAAGGCTATTCAACTGGCGCTAGATGAACTGAAAAGTGTCCTCAAGGGGAGCGAGATATCCATCAACCTCCCCTCCATCATCGACAAAGCAAAGTCTGAGTGTCTACGTGCCGGAGAATCTCTGGCAAAGAAGGCTGTTCCGGAAGCCCTGCCGCCCGAAGCCAGGAAGCTCCTGGATGATGCGAAAACGGGCTTTATCGCTGCTTACAAAACATACGCTGCATCGTTCGATGCCATCAGAAGCTTTGTCACGGACAAAAATCCAATGACGCTTCTGGAGTACCGGAAGAAGAATACCGAGGCTCAGGAACTGCTCAAGGGAGCCACGGATAAGCTGAAACAAATTATGACAGCCGCCGGAGTATCGCAATGATCCAATCACCTGAAGTACAACGAGCAAAAAGCAAGGCTGCCGTATTTTCCATTACCTCGAATTCCATACTGATCGTCCTCAAACTGATTGTCGGCATCATGATGCAGTCGGTCAGCGTTATTTCCGAAGCGGTTCATTCCGGAATTGACCTCGTAGCGGCAATTATCGCCTGGTTTTCTGTCCGGGAATCAGGAAAACCTGCTGATGACGAGCACCGCTTTGGACATGGAAAAATTGAGAACGTAGCAGGAACGATCGAGGCGGTGCTTATCTTCGGTGCTGCCTTCTATATCATCTGGGAGGCGATACACAAACTACGCTCGGGAACTATTGCGGTTGAAAGCCTTGGGCTGGGCGCATTAGTCATGCTTGTATCAGCAGTAGCCAACTACTTTGTCTCCCGTTATCTGCTCAATGTGGCTATAAAGACTGATTCTGTTGCACTGGAAGCTGACGCCATGCATCTCAGGACCGATGTTTATACGTCGGTTGGCGTGCTTGGCGGTTTAGTTGCAATTAAATTTACCGGTATCGCCATGCTCGACCCTATTATTGCCATAGTCGTGGCGCTCATGATTATCAAGGCTGCCTGGGATTTAACCAAGGCTGCCTTCTTCCATATTCTGGACGTAAAACTGCCTGACGATGAAGAGGGGCTGATTCATGAAGTGATGGAGAAATACTCCGACAGGATTATTGAATACCACAAGCTTCGCACCCGCAAGTCAGGCCATATCAGGCATATCGACATGCACCTGGTAGTTCCGAAAAAAATGACGGTCGAGGACGGACATACCCTTTCCCATCAAATCACGGCAGACATTGAACAGTGCCTCGCTCACAGCCATATCCTTGTTCATATTGAACCGTGTCCGGGGGAGTGTGAAACATGTGCCGTGGAGTGTCCAAAGGTTGGGGAAGTCTACTCTGAAGCATGCCAGGAACTGGGTTATTAGTCAGCGTACTTATTGCCTGTTACCATTACCACCATTTATGATCCCTACATACAACTGATAGAGAACAACGACCAGATTAATCACGAATACCTTGCAGATGGAAAGTTTTCTGAGATTCCATAAGAGTCCATAATATGATTGAATTGAAAAATGTTACCAAACGATACGAATCGCTTACGGCTGTTGATGATGTCTCCTTCTCCGTCAAGACGGGTGAGTCTTTTGCTCTGCTTGGACCCAATGGTGCTGGGAAGACGACAATCGTTAAAATGCTGCTCGATTTTACACGACCGACATCGGGTAGTTTATCATTAAACGGCATCCCAAGCACCCTGGCAGAATGCCGACAATCAGTCGGATATCTTGCCGAAAACAACCATATTCCACCCTCTCTTTCAGGGTGGCAATACCTTATACGCTGTGCTGAGTTATTGGATATGAACCGGTCTGAGGCTGCAGATCACTGTAGGCGCATTGTCGAGCTGATTGGAATGCAAGGTAGGGAAAATACAAAGATTAGCACATATTCCAAGGGCATGGTCCAACGGTTCGGATTAGGCGCCGCACTCATGGGAAATCCAAAACTGTTAATTCTTGATGAGCCCACCTCTGGTTTAGATCCCATTGGTATTAGGGAAATACGCCTGCTCCTGGAGTCGCTTAAAGATCAAGGCACGACGATCTTCCTGAATTCACACCTGCTGTCGGAAGTTGAAAAAATCTGCGATACCGCAGCCATAATCAACCGTGGCAAGCTTTTGGTAAAAGACACTATTTCCGACATTGTTAAAGACGGTGAGACGCTGGAAGATGTGTTTGTAAGACTCGTGAAAGGTTGATATGGAAACCTCGAAATTATCCCCCATAACAAGGATTACTAAATATACGCTTATTGACGAAGTGCAGCAGAGAAGTTTCGTTATCATGTTCGTTTTCTGCGCAATTTGCGTATTTCTTATTCGAGGTTGTTATCAAGGCAATTATGTGGTGAACGGACAGTCTCTTGATGCTGCAACCATTGTCAGAATGTTATCGAAAGCGACCTTCCACGTTATCGGTGCTGGCGTGATGGTCATATCGGCTTTACTTTCGATGCGAATATTCAGGCGCGACCGGACCGAGGGTATGCAGTCTTGTATTTTATCAAAACCGATAGCCCGGTGGCAGTATGCGATGGGAAAGATCGTTGGATTATGGGCTTTGTCAGTACTTTTCATGTTCATCTTGCATAGCATTGTCTTCTTGATTACATCCATCAATCTGAAGGTTTTCATGCCGGGGTACCTCATTGCCTCACTGCTCTGTTCCATCAACCTGCTCTTTGTGGTTATTGCCGTACTTCTTTTGTCACTTCTGATGTCCGACATTGTCGCTTTTCTTTGTGTTCTTGGCGTTGGTGCCGTCGGCTTTGTAGCTGATGGCATAGCTGCTGCCAGCCACAGCCAGATAGGGCAGGCGATGGTGCAGCAATCGAGCGGCAATCCACTGTCAGACTTGACATGGTGGAAAGTAGTTTATTTTTTCTGGCCGAAGCTCTTAGGAGTTCAACAGTTGGCATCATCGCTGATTGATAGCGAATCATCCCTTGGATTCGGCTCTATCTATCCAATCATCAATGTCCTCATTTACTGCCTTATACTTGGTGTATTTCTTTTCAAGCGATTTAGGAATGAGGATATTGTCTAGATTTAGGGATGATTGATGAGGATGTATCAGCAGTCTGTAGTAACCGTCCAGTAGTAAGTTGGTCCTCAAGGAGATTCAGTTAATGCTACAAATTCACAGCGAATCTCACAGGTCAGAAAGAATAGGTTGGCTTCGAGCAGCAGTGCTCGGCGCTAACGACGGAACAATTTCGGTATCAAGTCTTGTCGTTGGAGTTGCAGCTTCCGGAGCATCACAAAATAGCATTCTGCTTGCTGGTATAGCCGGTCTTGTCGCTGGAGCAATGTCAATGGCTGCAGGCGAGTATGTCTCAGTTCAATCGCAGGCAGATACTGAACATGCTGACATCGCCAGAGAAAAGCGTGAACTTGAACTTCAACCGGAACACGAACTAATTGAACTCACTTCAATTTACGTGAGCCGAGGTCTCGACCAACCTTTGGCACGTCAAGTGGCAGAAAAGCTGATGTCCGGGGATGCTCTCGGAGCGCACGCCAGAGACGAACTTGGCATTACGGAAACATTACGGGCTCGACCGCTTCAAGCAGCTCTTGCGTCTGCAATTGCATTTGTTGTAGGGGCAATTATTCCGATTCTGGCCGTATTACTCGCTCCTAAGTCCTTGGTTACGGAGGTTTCATTTGTAACCGCGCTGATTACTTTAGCAATTTTGGGGGCTACCGCAGCATACGCAGGAGGCGCTCCCATTGCTAAGGGTGCAATTCGTGTTGCTTTCTGGGGCGTGCTCGCAATGGGGCTAACTGCCGGAGTCGGAAAGTTATTTGGCGCAGTTATTTGAGACACTAATACAATCACCAAAGGGTTTGCTTAAAATGGTATACTTTCATTAACATAGCTAGCTGAGTAAAAGTATATTCCACAAGGTGACTATCAACAGTCGTCATATTTGAGATTTGCAGTTATCGAACCTCCAGAAAGTCTAATAACAGGAGCTTTATCATGAATGACTTTAGTACCACGCAGTCACGTACCTCAACGCAGGTCGTTGTGAGACAAAATTCTCTTATTCGGCAGGTATATGCCTGGATGGGAGCAGGATTGGCAATTACAGCTTTTGTTTCGCTCATCACACTCTCCTCACCGGCGATACTCAATGCCGTATTTGGAAACAGGCTTGTCTTTTATGGAATAATGATCGGAGAACTGGCTCTGGTGTTTACTCTTGTGGGTGCGATCAACAAGATGAGCGCCTCAACTGCGACTTTTGTATTCATTGCCTACTCCGCGCTTAACGGAATTACCCTTTCTAGTGTGGCTCTAGCCTACACTGCCAACTCTATTACATCCACCTTTGTTACCACTGCCGGGATGTTTGGTGCCATGAGCCTCTTTGGATTTATGACCAAGCGAGACCTTACGTCGTGGGGCAGTTTTCTGTTCATGGGGTTGATAGGTGTGGTAATCGCCTCGGTCGTCAACATCTTCGTTGGCAGCAGTGCAGTCTCGTGGGTCATATCAGGTATCGGCGTCATTGTTTTCACAGGTCTTACTGCATATGACACCTGGAAAATCAAAGCAATGGCAGCTCAGGGAACTGATGGAAGAAAACCTGCTATTCTCGGGGCATTGACACTGTATCTTGATTTTATAAACCTTTTTCTCATGTTGCTACGGTTTACCGGTGACCGGCGATAACGCGATTATAATCCAGGCATCTAAACGGGTATGGATTGGGTGAGGTATGGGGTATCAGTATGGCCAAACAAATCAAGATCAAATGGTTGCAAGAGCCTGAGGACAAGAATTATCCGGCAGCAGAATCGTATCTTGGGCTGCTCTACAATGACACAACAGTTAAGTTGATCGTAAGTAACCTGAAGAGTGCCCAGCTAGCTCAGTTCAAAGCAAAAGACATCTTTCGAGCATCGGGACTGTCTTTGCTTGGAGTCAGTAATTCCCATGTGGAGAAAGACCGAAACAAGATCGAGAACGGAAAATCAATTTCACCGATACTTCTGGTGAGAGACGAGCGCATTGGCAAAGTCGTTATTGCTGATGGTTATCACAGGATGTGTGCTGTTTACTGTTTCAATGAGGATGAACTTATACCCTGTAAAATAGTTGGGTCCGCGGAGTGAATTGATGCAGACATACGAATGAAAAAGAGCCGTACCAAAGTCCCAGGGCAGCAGATCAAGGTGTCACACGCACGTGGACTGCATGTTGTTGCGCTCTTTGAAGGAGCAAAGGGGCTACTGGTTCTCCTTGTGGGTTTCGAGCTTCTGACCTACATCCACAAGGACATCAATGAAGCCGCCATGCATCTGGTGAAACATCTTCACCTCAATCCTGCCAGCCATTATCCACGAATATTTCTCGACCTGATGGAACATGTAGACGATACCAAACTCTGGAGCATGGCTCTAGCTGCGGCAATGTACTTTGTTGTGCGCATGATAGAAGCAGCTGGACTTTGGCTGAGGAAAACATGGGCCGAGTGGTTTGCCGTCCTTACAGGTGGTATGTACATTCCAGTTGAGATATATGAGGTGGTAATTAAAGTTACATGGCCGAGAGTCATCGTACTCGTTATAAATCTTGGTATTGTATCCTACCTGCTGTTTGTACTTATCAAGGAGCGCGAAAAGAAATCATCTTGAAATATTGTGGTTCTCGCAACGGCCAGAATTAAAAGGAGAATATCCATGAACGTATCAACAGCAATACAGGAAAGACGTGCTGAGAAAATGTTCGACCCGGCATTTACAATCAGTGAACAGCAGGTAACTGACCTGCTGGAAAAGGCTATACAGTCGCCAACAGCTTTCAATATTCAGAACTGGCGCGTTGTGAATGTCAAGGAACCAGCTTTGCGGCAGAAAATTCGTGAAGTTGCCTGGAATCAGGACAAGGTAACTGACGCCTCCATCCTGTTTGTCATCTGTGCTGACCTGAATGCCTGGGTCAAGGAGCCTGCCCGTTATTGGGCTGGTGCACCGCAGATGTACCAGGATATGCTCATACCCGCAATTGATGCATATTACCGAGAAAAACCGCAGGTACAAAGAGACGAAGCGATGCGCTCATGTGGCCTGCTCGCCATGAGCATCATGCTGCTGGCGCAGGAACAAGGGTGGCACTCCTGCCCGATGGACGGATTTGATTTTGATGCCGTGGGGAAACTGATAAATCTTCCAGACGACCATGTCGTCAGCATGATGATTGCGGTGGGCAGTCGCTCACAGGAATCATTCCCCCGGACGGGCAAACTGCCGCTGGCAGAAGTCCTTGTTGAAAATTCATTCTGACCAGTAACCGCCTGCACTTATTTACACAGCCGCGCAAGGAGCAGGAAATGAAAATGATCAGACAGATCACTGTCATACTATTACTGCTGCTCACAGGAGCGACTACTGCTATGGCGACCGAAGAAGCACCCTACACGGTTATTAAAACAGACGATATTTTCGAGTTGCGCGAGTACGCACCTCAGGTCCTCGCTGAAATCATTGTTGGCGGAGACCTGGAGGGTGCCGGTAACAAGGCTTTCAGACCGCTGTTTCGCTACATCTCCGGTGCCAATCACTCAGGCAGTTCCATTGCCATGACGGCCCCCGTATCACAGGAATCATCCGGGCAGAAAATTCCCATGACAGCTCCGGTGAGTCAGCAAGCGTCAGCGGGGAAATGGGCTGTCAGTTTCATGATGCCCGCCAGTTATACGCTGGCAACGCTGCCCGTTCCCGATGACAGCAGCATCACCTTGCGCCAGGTTCCGGCCAGACGTATCGCAGCAATTCGTTATTCCGGGACATGGAGCGAGAAGAACTACCTCGAAAACAAGGAACGACTGGAAAACTGGATTCGGGAAAACGGATTCGAGATCAGCGGTGAACCGGTGTGGGCCCGCTACAATCCGCCATTTACCCTTTGGTTTCTGCGCCGCAATGAGATTCTGATCCCTGTCGTTACGCGACCGGCTTCATGACGAGGAGCGCCATGCCCACAATCTATGAAATACCGGTACAGACGGCCAGCAGGGAGATCAAGACCCTGAGCGAATACCGGGGGCAGGTCATGCTGATCGTCAATACCGCCAGCAAGTGCGGCTTCACTCCACAGTACAGGGCGCTTGAGGCACTGTACCGCAAATACGCCTCGCAAGGGTTTGTAGTGCTTGGGTTCCCCTGCAACCAATTCGGCTCACAGGAACCAGGAGATATTACCGAAATTCAGAACTTCTGTTCGCTTACCTATGATGTGACGTTTCCACTATTCGCCAAGATCAATGTGAACGGTTCCGATGCCTCGCCGTTGTTTCAGCACCTGAAGTCTGCAGCAAAAGGATTGCTGGGGAGTGAGGTGATCAAGTGGAATTTCACCAAGTTCCTGGTTGATCGTCAGGGAACAGTGCTCGGGCGGTACGCCCCGACGACCACTCCCGAAAGCTTGGAAAAGGATATAGAAGCGGCATTACTTTGAGAGAAATCGAAATTGGAGCCCCTGGAATTGTAGGACATCCCTGAAATCACAGGCTGTTACTCTCAAGCAAAATGTAAAGCGTTTCAACTCTATGGCGCCACTTATCGTTCGTTCCCGCCATTCCTGATCAATACAAACAGCAGGTAGAGAACAACTCCGAGATTGATTGCGAATACTGTTACCTTGGGCCAGGTAATGCCAAGTGAGAGTTCGTAGATTTCAACAGGAAGGTAGATCCCGCCCGACAGCACTCCAAACCATTCGGCCCATTTCTTCCTCAGCCATAGTCCGACCGCTTCCGCCAGTCTCATTGTTGAATAGAGCAGTGCCGCCCATGCCATTGCCCACAGCTTATGGTCGTCGAGACGTTCCAGCAAGTCGAGGAAGATCCGCGGATAATGGCTTGCTGGATTGAAATGAAAATTCGCGATCAGGCGCACGGCAATTTCGTGGACGTCTTTGTGGATGAGCGCTAACAGTCCGAAGCCGGCCAGAAGGACCAACATCCCCTTGGCTCCCTCGAACAAGGCGACAATATGCAGACCTTTAGAGTGACGTGGTGCTGCTGAAGTTGGTAATTTTCGCCGTTTAGCAGAAGCCATGTTCAAAGTTTATCATACCTTTCGACGAAACCATGCCAGCACCGCATCAAGCGGTTGTTCACCCGGCAGCTGATCGATAACACGTCCCTGTTTCAACAGCACTATGGCCGGAATACCCCTGATACCGAATCGTGCCGCCAGGTTCGGACTGTCCTGGGTATTAATTTGTACTACAGCCGCCTGGCCGGCCAACCTTTCTGCAACATTTCGCACCACCGGAGCAAAGGTGTGGCAGTGCGGACAATTAGGTGCCCAGAACTCGGCCAGCAGCGGTCCAGAATAGGAACTGATGAATGAGTCGAAAGTCCGGTCAGTCATCTGCTGAGGATTACAGTACATTGGAGGCAGGGTTGTCTTGCAACTGCCGCAATGTCCCCTGAGCCCCTCTTTATCTGCCGGGATGCGGTTGCCGGTGCCGCACGATGGACATTTTACGATGTAGCTTGCAGTATTCATGTCAGCGTACCTCTTTTTTCACGCCAGGATCTTCTTTCGGATATTGCCGACGCAGCCGTTCCAGCCCTTTCTGCCAACTCTCCG
>Ga0074195_1003442_pt1 | contig 14905 bp, 16 predicted proteins | sample EPASupsiteHSE623_FD_64525 | JGI IMG/M metagenome (GOLD analysis project Ga0074195, IMG submission 64525) | Bioremediated contaminated groundwater from EPA Superfund site, New Mexico - Sample HSE6-23 | ecosystem: Environmental > Aquatic > Deep subsurface > Groundwater > Contaminated ...
TGAATTAACCAACCAACAAAAGTTACAAACATTGACATAAATATCGAAAGATTATCACCTAAAAAAGCCATTTCAATATTTAACTTATCAACATTTAACCAAGTAAAAAGGTGTTGTTTAAATATTATATTTTCATCATTCATTCTTAGGAATAAACAAAAAGTGATTAAAAAAGAGATAAAAGGAGTAATCGTTCCTATTAGAGAAAAATAAATATCAGATACTTTACTTCTTTTTATATGATAAAAATAGAGTAACCCATTTACAATTGCACCTAATAAAGGAGCTAAAACAATCCATACTAATAGTGATGTATTCATGATTTTTCTCCTTGTGTTAGAGTTGTGAAAATATCTGTATCTAAAGATTTTCTTGAACGATATAATAAAATTATTACAGATAAAAATATTGCAGCTTCCGCAGCAGCAATTGATATAACCATAACTGTGATAATTTGTGCGTCCATATTAAAGTGGTATCTTGCAAAGGTAACTAAAAAAAGATTTACTCCATTTAACATAAGTTCTATTGACATATAAATAACAAAGATATTTCTTCTTGCTATTACTCCAATTACTCCAATAGAGAACAACATCATTGAGACAAAAGCATAAGATGTTAATGAAATCATAATTGCTCTCCTTTGTCATTTAGTTTAGATTTTCTTTTTTTTGCAAGTACAACTGAACCAATAAGCGCAATTAAAAGTAAAATAGAAATTAGCTCAAAAGGAATAATCCAATTATTGTAAAGTTCCATTCCTAGGGGTTTAATATTTCCAAACTCTGTATTACTAATTGTTAAATCTTTTTCAGGTAATTTTGAAACGGCTTTTAATACAAGAATATTTAATGGAATCATAATAAAAGCACCAATAATCATAAACTTGTATTTATTTGGCTCTTTTGGTAAATCTTTCTCTTTTATATTTAAAAACATCAATATAAATAGAATTAGAGTCATAATTGCGCCTGCATAAACAATAATTTGAACTAAAAATAAAAATGTTGCATTTAAAAGTGCAAACATTCCAGCAACACTTAACATTGTAATTAAAATTCCAAGGGCACTATACATGGGATTTGCATATACAATCATAGCAATTGCACCACTGATTGCTAAAAATGCTAAAGCAATAAAAATTAAATCAGCCATTGTTTAAATCCTTTGATCTTTCATTTGTCATTAAAGCTTTTTTATCTAAGACAAAATCTTCCCTAGAACTTGCTACAAATGAAAAAATTCCTGTATCCATTCTAATTGCATCACAAGGACAAGCTTCTACACAATATCTACAAAATACACACTCTAATAGGTCAATTTTAAACTCTTTTGGTCTTTTTTCTGCATATTCATCAAATCTTTCAACAGCCTCAATAAAAATACAATCAGCAGGACATGCAGTTGCACACATAAAACATGCAACACATTTTTCACTTCCATCTTCATGTTTTGTGAGTCTGTGAACACCTCTATATCTTTCATTTAAATCTGTTGGTTGAACTTCTGGATATTGCATTGTTCTTAGATTATTATTATCTTTTAAATTATGAATAAAATGTTTAAGAGTTGTTTTCATTCCTCCTGCAATTGCAGGAAGATAAAGTTTATCTTTAAATGATTTTCCGTATCTTGGTACTACTTGTATTCCCATTTTAACTTCCTCTTACTACAACAAAAATTGCTGTAATCATGATATTTAAAAGCGCTAATGGAATTAGCACTTTCCACCCTAACATTTGTAATTGGTCATATCTAAATCTTAAAACAGTCCATCTAACCCAAATATAAACAAAAGCCATCATAAAGAATTTTATTAAAAAAGTTCCAATTTGAATAATCGCAGTTGCAATATTAACGCCATTTGTTCCAAGTCCAAAAACTAAAAATGAGATTAATAAAATAGTAATAGTTATTGCTAAAAACCAAAAAGAAGAAGTTAATATTTTTGTCTCTTTTTCCCTTGATTTATCACTACCTATTGCTTTATTATTTTTTTTCATCCAAGAAGTTAGGAAATATACTTTTATAGGAAGAATTATAATAATTGCTAAAATAACATAATTTATATTACTTTGAATGGCTTGTGTATCTAACCATGGAACTTGATAACCACCAAAAAATAGAGTAACAATAATTGCACTTGAAGCACTCATCGCACCATATTCACCAACTTGAAAAAGTCCAAATTTCATAGCAGAATATTCTGTATGATAACCAGCAACCAATTCTGATTCACCTTCTGCTAAATCAAATGGAGCTCTATTTGTTTCTGCAAAAGCGCAAATTATAAAAATAATAGCTGCCAGCGGTTGTATAAATATTCCCCACATTGGAACTACCTCTAAATATGTTCCAGCTTGTGCATTTACAATATCTGTTAAGTGAATTGAACCATAAGATATAAGCATAGAAATAATTGATAATCCCATTGCTGCTTCATAAGAAATAACTTGTGCAGAAGCTCTAATTGAGCCTAAAAGTCCATATTTACTACCAGATGAATAACCACCTAAAATTATTCCATAAACACTAAGTCCTGCAAATGCTAAAAACCACATAATTCCTAATTGTGTTGGAATTGCTTGCATAATGTTCTCTTTGCCATCAATTACTAAAACATCAGCAAAAGGAATAGCAGCAAAAGTAAGAAATGAACAGATAAAAACTATTACAGGAGATATTGTAAATAAAAATTTATACTTAATATGAGAAGGTGTAAAGTCTTCTTTAAATATTAGTTTCAACATGTCTGCAAAACTTTGAATTACTCCACCTAACCTAAATGGTCCAATATGACATCTATTTGGTCCACTTCTATCTTGCATAAATGCAGATATTCTTCTTTCCCACCATACAAAAAGTGGAGTTAATCCAACTGCTAAAATTACAGCAATAACAATATTTATAATTATGATAATTATTGATGAAGTACTCATAGAGTTCCTTTTTCAATCATAGATTTTAAATGTTCTATTATAGTAGTTATTGTTTCTTTTTGATTGTTTTTATTGATTTTAGAAATTACTTTTTGTTTAATGCCCTCTTTATTTATGTAAGTTCCTGATTTTTCATAAAATGAAGCAACTGGAATTGCAATATTTGAATGTTCAATAGTTGAACAATTGTGGCTAAATAAAGAAATTACTTTTTTATTTTCTAATAATTTAATATTATTTTCGAAATAACAATTTTCAACAATTATTATTAAAGAAGTAGCCTGTAATTTCGATTCAAAATACTCTTTTGTTTCATCTATTTCTAATTCTTTAAAAGCAGCTCTATTAGCTGTTTTATCATTTGTTTTTAAATAGTCATCTGCAAAGTTTTCATCAAAAGTATCAGGTGAATATCCTGAAACATTTCCATTTAATTTTGAAGCTAAATTTTTTACATTTTGCATCTCTTCATATGAAAGATTTGCACTTAATACGAATAAGATATTTTTATTAGTTGTTAATTCTTTAAATAAGTTAGTAATTGTATTATCAATAACTGTAGGAATTTTATTTACTAATGGAGTTTCAAATCTATTTTCACTCTCGTTTTTATAAGATAATCTTCCATAATCACAAATAAAATGACCATTAACACTTTTATTTATTTTAGGTCTAAATCTGAAAATTTGGTCATCTTTATATTTCTCTTTTCTATGATCGACATAAATATTACAACCTTTTGAACAACCATTACAAATTGCATCAAAAGTTTCTAAAAACCAAACTCTTTGTTTAAATCTAAAATCTTTGTTTGTTAATGCTCCAACTGGACAAATATCAATAACATTCATAGCATATGGATTACTTAATGGACGACCTGGAAAAGTTCCAATTACTGAATGGTCCGCTCTATTAATTACACCTAACTCATTAGTTTTAGTGATTTTTGAGCAAAATCTTACGCATCTTGTACAAAGTACACATCTTTCTTGATCAAGCATTACATTTGAACCTAAATCGATTCTTTTTCTTGCATGATTTTTTGAATCAACATTTATTCTTGATTCATAAAATCCTGATTCCATATAATAATCTTGAAGTTTACACTCTCCAGCTTGGTCACAAGTTGGGCAATCGATTGGATGATTAATAAGTTCTAGTTCAAGAATATCTCGTCTTACTTTCTCGATATTTTTTCCCTTTGTTCTTACAATCATTCCATCTTTTACAGGTGTATCACAGGCAATTTGAGGTCTTTTTTGACCTTCGATTTCAACCATACACATTCTACAATTTCCATCTTTACCAAGTGCTTGGTGATAACAAAAGTGAGGAATATGGATATTTTCATCCAATAATTTGTCAATTAGCAAGCTATTTTTCATAGCTTGCATTTCAACTCCATTAATCGTGATATTAACCATTTCGCTCATTTATTATCCCTTAGATGGAAGTTTGTAATTCTTAGTTACCTGTATATAATTGTCTTGGTCTTGCAATTTTATGTTTTGGATCTTGTTTTAATTCTGACCATTGTGCTAACCATCCTGGCGTTCTACCAATAACGAAGATTGGAGTAAACATTTCAACAGGAATTTTAAGTGCAGTTAAAATTACACCTGAATAGAAGTCAATATTAGGATATAAACCTCTTTCTTTGAAATAATCATCATTTAATGCAGCTTGTTCAACAGCATGTGCAATATCAAGTAATTTAGAGTCAAGTTTTAACTCTTCTTTTAATTTATCTTGTAAACCTTTTAATATTTCAGCTCTTGGGTCTCTATTTTTATAAACTCTGTGACCGAATCCCATTAATCTAAATGGATCATTTTTATCTTTAGCTTTTGCAATATAAGTTGGAACATTTTTAACATCACCAATTAATTTTAATTGATCCATAACTTTTTCATTTGCACCACCATGAGCTGATCCCCATAATGCAGAAATACCAGAAGCAATTGCAACATACGGGTGAGCTTCAGTTGAACCTACATTTCTTACAGTTGTAGTAGAAGCATTTTGCTCATGATCTGCATGTAAAGTAAAAATTGCATCAAGTGCATCGATTTCAACTTGTTTGATTTCGTCATTTTTACCATCACCTAAATATTTCATTCTTCCACCTGGATATGCTCTTAGCATATATAAGAAGTTTTCAGTGAAATATCTATTTACATCTGGATAAATTAGTGGTGTACCAATTGAATTTCTATAAGCCATAGCTGCAATTACTGGCATCTTAGCTAAGATTCTTCTTCTCATCATTTTGAAAGCATCTTCATCTTCTAAATGTAAGTGATCTTTATAAAATGCAGATAAAGCCATTGTTGCAGCTCCCATTGTTGCCATTGGGTGAGCACCATCTGGTAATGCTTCAAATAATCTAATGATTCCTTCATTTAAGAATGATCTATGTCTGATTTCTAAATCAAAGTTTTTAGAAGCTTCAGGAGTTGGAAGTTTACCTCTCATTAATAAATAAGAAACATCTAAGAACGAGTGTTTCCCAGCAAGGTCTGTAATATCATAACCTCTGTATCTTAACTCAGAATTTTCACCATCAATAAATGTAATTTTTGATTCGCATGATGCAGTTGATGTGTAACCTGGGTCATATGTAAACATACCTGAATCTTTGTAAAATGTAGAAATATCTACAACGCTTGGTCCTCTTGTACCATCAATAATATTATATTCATATTGTTTACCATTTCTGTTGTCTGTTAACGTCATTGTGCTTTTAGCCATAAATTTCTCCTGTTTATTAAAGTTTAGTTTTTAGTTTTTTTAATTTTTAAAATATGTTTTAAATTCGTGAGGGAATTTTTTTACGATACTTGAAATAATATCTTTAACTGCTGGTGCAAAAACACAAACGGTTTTTCCATTCATCGTATTACATACATCAAGTATTGTATTTAAATCTTCACTCGAACCTTCACCTTTTAAGATTTTATTCAAAATCTTATCAATCCAACCTGTACCCTCTCTACAAGGTGTACACTGTCCGCATGATTCATGGTGATAGAACTCTATCAAATTTTTAGCTACATCAACCATCGATGTATCTTCATCAATAACTATCATTCCTCCTGTGCCTAAAGTTGAACCAATATCCCACATAGATTCATAATCTAATACTGCTTTTTGAACTTCATCAGCTGTCAATATAGGACAAGATGAACCTCCTGGGATAATTGCTTTTAATTTTTTTCCGTCTATCATTCCTCCGCCAATTTGATTTAGAAAATCTATCATTTTATTTCCATATGCCATTTCATAAACACCTGGATTTTTTACAGGTCCTGAAATTGCAAATAGCATTGTTCCTGGTGATTTTGTTGTTCCATATTTAGTATAACCCTCGGCACCATTTTCAACAATATTTGGAACAGATGCTATTGTTTCTACATTGTTTACAGTTGCTGGATTATCAAAAAACCATTCACACTCTTTTCCTGCAGGTTTAAGTCGGGGATGACCACGTTTACCTTCAAGTGATTCAATTAATGCAGATTTTTCACCACAAATATAAGCACCTCCACCTCTATGAACAGTAATATCTAGTTTAAAATCATATTTATCCATGATTTTATCACCAATTATTTTCTTTTCGTAGGCTTCTTTTATCGCTTCATTTAATCTATCAATAAAAAACTTATATTCACCTCTTATATAAATATAGGCATGATGAGCATTAATTGCATAACAAGTACAAATAATTCCTTCAATTAAAAGATGCGGGTCATACTGAAAAATTTGTCTATCTTTAAAAGTTCCTGGTTCTGATTCATCTCCATTTACGATTAAAAAAGCTGGTCTTGGATCATTCTTAGGCATTAGTTCCCATTTTGGTCCACAAGCAGCTCCACCACCACCTTTTCCTCTTAGTCCTGATTTTGTAACTTCAGCTGTAACTTCATCCGGAGTCATAGAAAAAAGTTTATCTATTGAAGAGTATCTTCCATTAGCAAGGGCTACTTCTAATTTATGTGAATTTGGAATATCAAAATTTTTACTTACAATTTTTGTTATCATTTTTTACACTCCGTAATTAACTCGTCAACTTTTTGTGTAGTTAATTTTTCGTGATAAACACCATTTAAAGCAAACATTGGAGCCCCACTACAAGCACCAAGACATTCTACTTCACTTAAATGAAAAAGACCATCTTCACTTGTTTGCCCAGCTTCAATTCCAATTGTTTGTTTGATGTAATCTTTGATTTTTTGCGAACCACATAACATACAAGAAAGTGTTTTACACAGCTCAATATGATGTTTTCCAATTGGTTTTAGGTTAAACATTGTATAAAAAGTTGCAACTTCATATACTTGAATAGGAGTTTTTCCTAATTTCTCTGCCACATAAATCATAGCTTCAGGACTAATCCAACCAATTTGTTCTTGAACTAACCACAAAGCTGGTAACATAACAGAATCTATTTTTGGATATTTTGTTCCATATTCTTGAAATTTTATTTCATTTTCAGGTGTATATTCAAAAGTATTCATTATCTATCAAACTCCCCTGCAATAAAATTCATACTAGCCATTGTAACAACTGCATCTGCTAACATTCCACCTTCAGCAATTTTTGAAAAAGCTGCAAGCGAATAAAAACATGGTGGTCTACATTTGATTTTATAAGGTTTTCCACTTCCATCACTAACTATAAAGAATCCTAATTCTCCATTTCCAGCTTCAGTTGATGAATAATATTCACCTTTTGGAACTTTGATTCCTTCAAAAGTAAGCTTAAATTGGTTCATCAAACCTTCAATATTTCCATAGACATCTTTTTTACTTGGAAGTAAAATTCCTGGTGCATTTATGTTTATAGGTCCATCTGGAAGTTCACGCATAGCTTGTCTAATTATTCTAATTGATTGTCTCATCTCTTCAAATCTACACATCATTCTGTCATAAATGTCCCCATGACTTCCAATTACTATATCAAAATCAAAATTTTCATAACCATAATAAGGTTTATCTTTTCTTAAGTCATGTGCTATACCAGCAGCTCTTAAATTTGGTCCAGAAATACCATATTTAATTGCAAAATCTGCTTTTATAACTCCAACATCTTGAGTTCTATCAAGGAAAATTTTATTATGCGCAATAAGTGATAATGCATCATTTATAGCCGTTTCTGTTTCTTTTAAAACATCAGCTAAATCTTCATTGAATCCATCATATAAGTCAAATTCTAAACCACCAATTCTCGTGTAAGTATTAGTAAGTCTTGCACCTGTTAATTTTGATAATAAATCATAAGCTTTATCTCTTGGTGCAAACAGATACCAAAAGTTTGTTAGTCCACCTAAATCAACCATATTTGCACCATTACAAACTAAATGATCGATGATTCTACTTAATTCTCCAATAATAACTCTGATAATTTTAGCTCTTGGAGTTATATCAATATTTAACATCTCTTCCACAGCTTTTGAATAACCTATGTTATTTAAAATTGCACTACAGTAATTTAATCTATCTGTATATGGAATGATTTGAGAATAAGTGTGATTTTCACAAGATTTTTCAAAGCCTCTATGTAAATATCCAATTTCTGTTACACATGCAGTGATAGTTTCACCTTCTAATGCAATAAAATTTCTTATTGTTCCATGACTTGCTGGATGGGATGGTCCCATATTTAAAAGCATTAAATCACTAATATCTTCAGGTGTATAACCTTTTGAAATTAATAATGGATTCATTTCATCTAATAAGTCATCAGATTCAGTACAAATTTGACCTTTTGTAATTTCATAATCTTTTCTGAGAGGATGTCCAATAAATTGGTGATGATTTAAAACTCTTTTTAGATTAGGATGTCCTTTAAATTTTATTCCATATTGATCATAAGCTTCTCTCTCAGCCCAATTCGCAGAACCATATAAATCACTTATAGAGATAATTTCTAAAGAAGAATCATCTATAAAAGCTTTTACAGATATTTGATTTTTAAATGTTGTATCTCTTAAAATATAAACAACTGCAAATCTTGAAGGTGTAATATCTGGAAATTTTAGATAATCAATAATTGTAATATCTAATAAAATAGAATAGTCATCTTCATTTTTTAATTTTAGAATAGTAGATTTTATATCATTAGAATCAATTAATAAATCACATTTAAGCATCTAAAATTCCTTTATATTCTTTGATTCTATCTTTTAGAATTGATTCATTATTTGCTTTTTCTTGAATTCTCATAATTGCATCAAGAATAGCTTCTGGTCTTGGAGGACAACCTGCAATATACTCATCAACAGGAATAATTTGATCAATTCCTTGAAGCGTAGTATAGTTATCATAAAAACCACCAGAACAAGCACATGCACCCATAGAAATAACCCATTTTGGTTCACACATTTGTTCATATATTTTTTTTAGAATAGGAGCTTGTTTATATGAAATAGTTCCAGCAACAATTAATAAATCTGCTTGTCTTGGAGAAAATCTTACAACTTCAGCACCAAATCTTGATATGTCATATCTTGAACCAGCTGCTGCCATGAATTCTATAGCACAACAAGCTGTTCCAAATACCATTGGCCATAAAGAATAAGTTCTTCCCCAATTTACTGCATGGTCAAGTTTTGTTGTAACAATAGAGTCACCTAAATTAGCTTCAACTCCTAATCCCATGATAATGCCTTTTTCTTATAAAGATAAATTAGTCCAGCAAATAACAATCCCATGAATATAAACATTTTTAAAAGTCCTAAATAACCTAATTCTAAAACATTTAACGCCCAAGGAAACATAAAAACAATTTCTACATCGAATAATAAAAAGGAGATGGCAACTAAATAAAACTTAACTGAAAATCTAATATTTGTAGTTCCTATAGGATTTGTAACACCACTTTCATAGACACTATTTTTTATTTCAGAGTTTTCATTTCTAGGGCCAATGAATTTTGTTAGCACAAACACAATTGCAAGTATAAAACCTATTGCCACAAATATAACAGAGGCAAGAATTAATTCAGTTGACATTTTTTCCCCTATTTATTAATATTATTGAATTGATTGTACACAAATTTTAACACATAATAAAGTTTTTTAGATATTTACAACTATTAATCTGCATAGTGAGAAAAAATGTAATACTTTGCTATTTTCTTGCTATCTAAACTCTTGAAATATCTGATTTAATGCTATTTCTAGGGCTTTTTGACTAAGTGCTAGATTGAGTCTAAAATATTTATTTCCATTGCTACCAAATGAAACACCATCATTTAGAGCAATTTTAGATTTTGTTAATAATATATTTTTAATTTCATTATGAGAAAGATTGTATTTTGAAAAATCAAGCCATAAAAGATATGTTGCTTCAGGAATTTTAAAATCTATTTTTATATTGTTTTTTTCAAAAAAATCTTTTGTAAAATTTATATTTAATAAAAGATATTTTTTTAACTCTTCTACAAATTTAGCTCCATTATCATAAGCTGCTTTTGTTGCGATATATCCAAAAAAGTTTATTGATTGAATTTCTCTTTTTTGTGCTACTTTTTTGAATTTATTTAATAAATCTTGATTTTTACTAATGGCATAAGCACTATTTAATCCAGCAATATTAAAAGTTTTTCCAGCACTATTTAATGTGATAGTCTGATTTGCAATCTCTTTTGAAATAGATGCAAGTGGAGTGAATTTTTTGAATGTAATATCTGAGTGAATTTCATCTGAAACAATTATAATGTTGTGTTTGATACAAATGTTTGCAAGTTTTTCAAGTTCATCTTTACTCCAAATTCTTCCAACTGGATTGTGAGGTGAACATAAAGCTAAGATTTTTGTTTTAGGTGTAATTTTTGATTCTAAATTCTCTAAATCCATAGTGTAATAACCATTTTCATCTTTTTTTAGCTCATTAACAACTACTTTTCTATTATTTGCATTTACACATTTAAAAAGTGGAGGATAAATTGGAGTTTGAACGATTACTTCATCATTTTCTTCACTAAATGCTTCAATACAAGCACTGTAAGCTGGTACTACGCCATTTATCATGTAAATATCTTCTTTATTTATTTGCCAAGAGTGTTGCGTGTTTTGCCAGTTTATTATTGATTGATAAATTTCATCACTATCGATACTATAACCATAAAGTGAGTTTTTTGCAGCATTTATAATTGCATCATTTATAAAAGCGGGAGTTTTAAAATCCATATCAGCAACCCAAAGTGGATTTAAGTCGGCGTGCCCAAAATATTTTTTTAAACCATCATATTTTGCGCAATTCGTATTTTTTCTATTTATTTCTTCATTAAAATTGTATTCAATATTATCAAGCATATTCAAAACCTCTATTATAAACTATTTTTTATTGATAAAATGATATAAGATTTATACTAATTACCTCATTAGAGGTATAATTTGAGGGAAAAATGAAAGAAGCAATTGAACTATTAAAAAAACATGATTTACTAAAAATTATTGATGATGAACTTGATATTTATTTAGAAATCCCACATATTGCCTATATTGAAGTTAAAACAGAAAACTCAAAGGCGATTTTATTTACAAATCCAGTTGATAGAAAAAACAATAAAAAATTTGATATTCCAGTACTTATGAATGTATTTTGTAATGAAAAAGCAGTTGAACTTTTTATTGGTGATGGGGATAAAATAGGGCGAGAAATAGAGTCATTATTAAAAATGAAACCACCAACGACTTTTAGTGAAAAACTTTCAACTTTTGGAAAACTTTTTGCACTTAAAAACACAATTCCTAAAAAACTAAAAGGAAAAGGTGAGTGCCAACAAATCATAAAATTAGGTTCTGATGCCAAACTTTCTGATTTACCAATTCTTACAACTTGGGAACAAGATGGGGGTCCTTTTATAACTATGGGGCAAGTTTATACGACTTCTTTAAATGGGGAATTAAAAAATCTTGGGATGTATAGACTTCAAGTTTATGAAGATAATACTTTAGGACTTCATTGGCAAATTCATAAAGACTCAAATCATTTTTTCCATGAATATAAAAAAGCTGGTAAAAAAATGCCAGTAAGTATTGGAATTGGTGGAGATCCTATGTATATTTGGTGTGGACAAGCGCCCCTTCCAATTGGTATTTTTGAACTTATGCTTTATGGTTTTGTAAAAAATAAAAATGCTGAACTTGTAAAATCAATCACAAATGATATTTATGTTCCAAAAGATAATGATTTTATTATTGAAGGTTTTGTTGATCCCTCAAAAATAAGAATTGAGGGACCTTTTGGAGACCATACAGGTTATTATACACTTGAAGAAGAGTATCCTTTTATGGAAATTACTGCAATTACAAGTAAAGCTAAACCTACATTTTTAGCAACGGTTGTTGGAAAACCACCTTTAGAAGATAAATATATGGGACATGCAACGGAGAGAATATTTTTGCCACTTTTAAAAACAACTGCACCTGATTTGATTGATTATTATATGCCTGAAAATGGAGTTTTTCATAATCTTATTTTGGCAAAAATCAAAACTTTATATCCCGGTCATGCAAGTCAAATGATGCATGCATTTTGGGGAGTTGGACAAATGAGTTTTGTAAAACATGCTATTTTTGTAAATGAAGACGCACCAGAACTTACAAATCATCAAGAAGTTATGAAACATATTTTAAATAGATTAAATGTTGAAGATATGTTAATTTCAAAAGGTGTTGTTGACGCCCTTGACCATTCAAGCCCAAAATTTGCAGTTGGTGGAAAACTAGGACTTGATTGTACTGGTGATGAAATAGAAGAGTTAGGAATTACATTTTTAGAAGATGAGGTTTTATTGTCTAAAATGCAAAATATTTCAAGTGAAATAAAAGCTTTAAAACAATATTTTCTTGATACAAAAAATCCAATAACAGTGATAAGTGTAGAAAAAACAAGAAATCAAAAATATCTATTTGAAGAGTTAAAACCACTTTTTGAACATATTAAAATTTTGATTATTGTGGATAGTGCTAAGAATGATGTAACAAATGAATATATGCTTGTTTGGAGAGTTTGTAATAACATAGATTCAAATAGAGATTTATTTATCGATGGACACACTATGTGTTTAGATGCAACTGATAAAAATGCTCATGATAATTTCAAACGAAGATGGCCTGATGATGTTGATTGTACAAAAGAGGTAATAGAGTCTTTAAGAGAGCGAAAAATAATAGATGTAAGTGATGAATTTATAAAAAAATTCTATTTATAAAAAAGAGGAGAATTTCTCTTCTTTTTTAAATAACTGGTCGATTTAATCTCATAAAATAAAGTGATGGTAACGCTAAGCCAAAACTTATAGCTCCCAAAATTGCAACAGCTTTTAAACCATTATGAATAAATAATTCTATTAATTCAGGTGTTACTCCATGTGAATTCATATCAACTAAATTTATCATTGCACTAAAAGCATAGGTTCCAGGAATCATAGGAATAATTGAAGCAACTGTATAAACAGGTCTTGGAATAATATATTTTCTTGACCAATAAAGAGCAATTATTCCTATAAATGTTGCAGCTATAAATGTAGATAATTCAATACCCATACCTAAGTCTAAAAGTATAGTTCTTGTTGTATGTGTAATTGCTCCACCTAATGCACAAAATGTTAAAGTATGTTTTGGAACATTAAAAACCATTGCAAAACCAACAGATGCTATACTTGCAAAAAGACTTTCAATAACTAATTTAAGAAATAAATCACTCATTTACCAACCTTTTATATTTAAAATAGCCATTGCTATGATAATTCCAATTGATGTGGCAATTGTTAATAAAATTCCTTCCATCCAACGACCCCAACCCATCATTAAATAACCTTTTAATGCATCTAAAAAAGAGTTTACAAAGGAAAATCCAGGTGCAAGTAATAAAACACTCGAGGCAAGGGCGATATTTGGGGTAGAACTAATACCATTTATTTGAGAAATACTTGCAATTAATGTTGCTGTAAAAGCTGTAACTCCAAAGGTTATAATTAAAACAAATCTTCTTTTAGCTAACTCTTGTCTAACAAACATAGCAGTTGCTGATGCAATTAATGTTATAAAAAATGCATTCCAATCACTTCCTTGTAAATAAGCAAATGAAGCACAAGCAAGACCAACCATAAAAATAACAAGCCATCTATTATAGTAGTTTGGTTCAATATCTTTTAAAGCTTTTACTAAATAACTTACATCATATCTTTGTTTTTCTATGTTTATTACTATTTTTTGTATTTCACAAACGATTGACATATTTATGGGTTTATGATGAACTCTTCTTGTTGTTGTAACACATTGATTATCATGAAGTGTTGTTAAAACTATTGCTGATGGGATTAAAGATATTTCAACAGAATCAACTCCCAACGCCTTCCCGAGTCTTTGGGCTGTTTGTTCTATTAAAATAGATTCTGCTCCAAATTCTGACATTAAAACAGCAGATTTGATAATAGTTCTTGTGATTAGTGATTGTTTTTGGTAATTTAAGTCTTTCATTTTACTTTATTTTTTCAATTAATTTTTTAGGATTATAGCCTAATAAGTAATAAAAAATAATAGAAAAAAGCCTATATTTGATATAATATTTATAGAAGGGTCAAAAATTGAAAAAACTAACAACTTATTACACAAATAAAAATATATTATTTAAACAGATAAAACAAATAACTCCAAAAGAGTTGGATTCAAGAAAAAAAATAGATATTTATGCAGCAACAACAATTGATTCAAAATTTTATGCAATATTTATACTTGATTCTAAAAGTAGATTTATAAGAAAAAATGCCAATGATTTAATGGAACTTTGCGAAAAATTAGCAAGTTATTTAGACCATAACTTTAAAAAAAAAGAGTTATTGATAAGTAGTCCACTTTGCTCAAAAGCAAAAGAGTATTTAAAACAAAATGATTGGAGTGTTAGAGTTGATTTTATGTGATATTGGAAATACAACTTATCATTTTTTGGTAAAAG
>Ga0074195_1003443_pt1 | contig 14899 bp, 10 predicted proteins | sample EPASupsiteHSE623_FD_64525 | JGI IMG/M metagenome (GOLD analysis project Ga0074195, IMG submission 64525) | Bioremediated contaminated groundwater from EPA Superfund site, New Mexico - Sample HSE6-23 | ecosystem: Environmental > Aquatic > Deep subsurface > Groundwater > Contaminated ...
TTTTTTATACAGAAAGTCTAAAACAGCTTCTCTGCATCTAATATATTCTTTGTCACTTTGAAGTGCAACTCTATCCCTTGGTCTTGGAAGATTTACTTCTAAAATCTCACCAATAGTAGCTTCCGGACCATTTGTCATCATAATAACCCTATCACTTAAAAGTACAGCTTCATCAATATCGTGAGTAATTATAATTACTGTATTTTGAACACTCTCTTGAATTCTCATTAAATGTTCTTGTAAATTTGCTCTTGTTAATGAATCCAACGCTCCAAAAGGTTCATCCATAAGTAAAACATCTGGTTTGATTGATAATGCTCGGGCAATTCCAACTCTTTGTTTCATTCCACCTGAAATTCCTCCTGGAAATTTATCTTTTGCATGGTCAAGATTTACCATAGAAACGAAGTGTTCAACCCTTTGTCTTAACTCTTGTGAGCTTAAATGTGGCATTACTTTTTTAACAGCCATTTCTATATTTTGATAAACACTAAGCCAAGGAAGTAAGGAATGATTTTGAAAAACAACAGCCCTTTCAGGTCCAGGTCCAGTTATCTCTTTATTGTTTAAAATAATATGCCCACTTGTTTGGCTATCAAGTCCAGCAATCATATTTAAAAGTGTCGACTTTCCACAACCACTATGCCCAATAATCGAAACTATTTCATTCTTTTTAATATTCACATTTACATCAACCACAGCTTTGTACTCTTTTCCATTAGGAAGTGGAAAAGTTTTGTAAATATTCTCTAATTGTAAAAATTTATCGTTACTCATGTTATCTTTCCTTACATTTTTTTTCTATAATCAAAATAATCAGCTATTTTTCCCATTAAAATATCTAACATAAAACCAACGAGTCCCACAATTATAATACCAATGATAATATTGTGATAAGCAAGACTGTTATACTCATTCCAAATCCAAAATCCAATTCCAATTCCACCTGTTAACATCTCAGCAGCAACTATAACTAACCAAGCGATTCCTAAAGATAATCTCATACCTGCAAATATATAAGGAACTGCAACTGGTAAAATTATTTGAAATACTTTTTCAAGTGGATTAAATCTTAAAACCTTTGCAACATTTAAATAATCTTCACTAACACTTTTTACACCCAATGAGGTATTTATAATAATTGGCCAAATTGATGTTATAAAAATCGTTGACATTGCAGTATTATCAATATCTTTAAATGCAAATAACAATAAAGGTAACCAAGCAAGTGGGGAAACTGGTTTTAATATCTGAATAAATGGGTCGAGTGCGTATTGAATATTTTTGCTCATTCCAACCATTAATCCAACTGGAACACCAATAAGAACAGCTAAAGCAAATCCTCCAAATACTCTTTTTAAAGATTCAAGTAATTGCCAAAAAAGCCCTTTATCATCTTGATTTTCAATATAAAAAGGATCACTTAAAACTCCTTTTAACTCATCACCAGAATTTGTTGTTCCACCAAATGCATAAATATAAGTATCAGTTGGAGTTGGAAAACCACTTATAAATTTAGCAGTCATCGACCATGCTTGAATCATAATTACCAATACGATTAGTGGTAAAAATATCTTTTTTAATGTCTCTTTATTCATCATTTTTCCTTTTTTAGATTTGCCTTTTTAAGTATCAATTTTGGCTAAATACTTAAAAAGGCAAAGGCTTTAAAAGCCTATTCCTTTTATTTTTAACTTATTTTTTTGTTACAAACTTCGGATCTGCACAACCAGCTGGTCCATAAGGACAAACATAAGATGGTTGTTTTGTAGCAACTGTCCAGTTATTAACTTTCATTAATTCTTCTTTTGAAACTTTTGGATTAGTTACTTCAAAACCATAAATATACTCAACTGCTTTATTTGGATCCCAAACTTTTCCATCTAAGAATTTGTTATATTCATCAACTCCATCTTTTTTCCAAGCAGACTCAGGAAGAGAATATCCAACCTCTTTTGCTACAACTGCAAATAAATCAGGTCTATAAACTTTTTCAATAGTTGCTTTCATATCAACAGGTTTGTCAAGTTGTCCCCATCTATACATTTGAGTAATAAACCACATACCATGAGAATAAAATGGATATGCAGCATAATAGTTAGCAAATACATTAAACATTGGATTTTTACTATCAACACCTTTTGTATAAAGGAAAGTTCCACTCATTGATTTTCTTAAAACATCAACAGGAGCTTTAACATATGAGTCTTTTGCTAAAATTTTTATAGCTTCTTCTCTATTTTCCCATGATTCATCCAACCACATTTGAGCTTTTAAAACAGCTTTCATAACAGCTTTTGTAGTTTCTGGATTTTTATCTATAAAATCAGCTCTACCTTGTAATACTTTTTCAGGTGCATTATTCCAAATATCATATTTTGTAACTAATGCTCCTCCTTGACCACCAGAAACAACTCTTGTATTCCAAGGTTCACCAACACTATATCCATCAATATTTCCAGCAATTAAGTTTTGAGGCATTGTAGGAGGTGGGAAAGGTTTGATTGTTGTATCTTCATCAGGTTTAATACCACTTGATGCCATCCAATATCTTAACTCATAGTTATGTGTTGAGTTTGGATGAGTCATACCAAAATTTAAAGGTTGGTAATTTTTACCCTCTTTTTCATGTTTTGAGTCAATATATTTTTTTAAACTCTCAGCACTAACAGGTCTTTCATCTTTTTTTAGACCAAATTTTTCCATCTCTTCAATTAGTTTATTTGAATAAGTAATTGCATTTCCATTATAATCAAGTGATAATAATACTTGAAGATTTGCATCTCCATTTATTCCTAAAGTCGCAGCAATAGGCATACCTGCAAGTGCATGAGCATAATCATATTCACCCGAAATAGTTTTTTGTTGGATTCCTGGCCATCCTCCACCCTCTTTTTCTATATCAACTTCTAAACCCTCAGCTGCAAAGAAACCTTTTTCTTTTGCAATAACTAATGGCGCACAATCAGTTAATGCAATAAAACCAATTTTTAATTTTGTTTTTTCAGGAGCTGCTAATAATGAACTAGCAACCAATGACAAACCTAAACCAATTTTTAATACTTGTTTAAACATTTTTTCTCCTTAAATATTTATTGATAAGAGAATCTTAACATACAAAGTTTTTATAAAATACAGTTATGTTGTATATTTTACATACAATATAAACTTAATATTACATTAATATAATATTATTACCATTTTAAATACTCTAATTATTTTAATATTATGAAATATATTTTATCTATAAGCTTACAAATACATTAAAATTTATAATTGAATATTTTATATACAATTAATACTAAAATTGATTTTATTTAAACTATATAATTAGATTATATTAAGGGTAAGGAGATATAGATGTCTTTAAAAGAGTTAAAAGGGCAAGGACACTGGCCGACACTACTAGCTGCATTTTTGTATTTTGACTTTAGTTTTATGGTTTGGACAATGATGGGTCCGTTAGCGACTGAAATTGCTGAATCATTAAAATTAACTCAAAATTTTATTATGAGTGCAGATCAAAGTGCGACATTAGTTGCAGTTCCAGTTCTTGCTGGTGCAATTTTAAGAGTTGTATTAGGATTTTTTGTTGATAAAGTAGGAGCTAAAAAAACTGCTTTAATATCACAATTTATTGTTGTTGTGGGTTTATTTTATGCTTATTATAAAGGTGCAACAATTACTTATGATGAGTTGTTAGCTGTTGCATTTATATTAGGTTTTGCAGGTGGTTCATTTGCAGTTGCACTTCCACAAGCTGGTCAATGGTATCCTCCAAAACTTCAAGGTGTTGTTTTAGGACTTGCGGGTGCTGGAAATATTGGAGTTGTTATTGACTTTATATTTGCACCAAAAATTGCTGAAATTTGGGGATGGCAATCGGTGTTTTTAGTTGGAGCTGTATTATCTTTATTCATTTTTGTTGTTTATATTTTTATGGCAAAAGATGCACCATCTGATGTTTATAAATCAAATCCAAAAAAACTAAAAGATTATGGAAAACTATTAAAAGATAAAGATACATGGTGGTTTAATCTGTTTTATTCTATTAGTTTTGGTGGATTTGTAGGATTTGCTGTATATATGAAAGTTTTCTTAATGGGTACATATAAACCCGAAATGGCTGCTTTTGGTCTTGATATTTTAACTGAACCAAATGTAATGGTAACAGCTGGATATTTTGGAGCTTTATGTATTTTTGCCGGTGCTGTTTTAAGACCAGTTGGTGGAGCAATTGCTGATAAATTAGGAGGAATTAAATCTTTATATTTCTTCTATGGTGTTGTTTGTTTATTATCAATTATTAGTGCTACATTTACTTTACCATTTGGTGTAGCTATTGTGGTATTATTCTTAATTATGGCTAACTTAGGTATGGCAAATGGTGCAGTTTTCCAACTTGTTCCTCAAAGATTTGGAAAAGATATTGGAATTATGACAGGAATCATTGGATGTGCAGGAGGGCTAGGTGGAACTGCGATTATCAAAACTTTTGGTTGGTCAAAAGGTGTATTTGATGGATATGCAGCTGGATTTATAATTTTTGCTATTGTTGTATTTATTGCCATTTTAGGAATTTCACTTGTAAAAACAAGATGGAGAACTACGTGGGGAGTTACAGCTGGTGGAAGAATTTAATTTTTAATATATCAAAGGTGTTTAAATGAGTAAAAATAATATCAAAACTTCTGGGTTTAGTCTTGCAAAAAGAAAAGAGTTAACAGGTGATGATTTTTATGAAGTTAAACAATTTGATGATTTAACCGTTGCTGTTTTATGTGACGGTGTGGGAAGTGCCCAAGAAGGTGCACTTGCTGCAAAAAAAGTAACTCTACATATAATAAACAATTTTAAAAATCTTCCGAAAGCTTGGAGTATTGAAAAAGCGATAAAAGAGTTTATTTTATCAATTAATTCAATACTTTACGCCCAATCTATTCAAGAGTACGAAAGACCTGAATATGCAACAACTGTAACAGTTTGTGTTATAAAAGGAAATCGTCTTTATGGAGCAAATGCAGGAGATAGCAGAATCTATCTTTTAAGAGACAATAAACTAAATCAACTTTCTTTTGACCACAATGAAGATGGAATGGCGAATGTTTTATCAAATGCTGTGGGAATTAGTGAAAATGTAGAAATATTTTATTTTGAAAATAATATTCAAAAAGACGACAAAATTTTAATGTGTAGTGATGGATTATACTCTTTAATGAGTAATGATACTTTGACTAAAAACATTCCAAATGGTGCTTACCAAATGGTAAAAAAAGCTAGTTCTTTAGTAAATGATAATCTTCCCGATGATACAAGTGCGATTATTTTAGAGATTTTAGAAGCAGACCAAGTTGAGATTATGAAAAATTTAAATCTGATAATCCCTGAAAAACTCAAAAAAGGCGATGTTATAGATGGTTATGAACTAACTCACTCTTTAATTCAAAATGATAGAACTTGGATTTGCAAAAAAAACAACCAAGAATATGTAATAAAATTTGCTCCCTATGAAGCCATAGAAAATGAAAAGATTTTAGATCTATATATAAAAGAAGCATGGAATGCAAAAAGATTAAAAGCTGGTTTTTTTCCAAAATCATTTATTCCAAAACACCGAACTGCAAGATATTATTTAATGACAAAATTAGATGGGATTACTCTAAAACAATACTTGAAAAAAAGAAATTTATCAATTGATGAAGCTGTAAATTTAGCAAAAACACTTGTTTCAATGGAAGAATTTCTTTTAAAATTCAACCTTGTTCATGGGGATATAAAACCTGAAAATATAATAGTTATACAAAGAGATGGAAAAAAAATCTTTAAAATAATAGATTTTGGTTCAATAACAGAAATCTTTTCAATAGCAAATAAAGCAGGAACTCCCTCATATTTAGCTCCTGAGCGATTTATTGGAAGTGCAATAAATGAAAAAACAGAAATTTTTTCAATTGGAGTTACTTTATATGAAGCCTTAACTGGAAAATTTCCCTATGGAGAAATAGAACCTTTTCAAAATCCAACTTTTGGAACAGCTAAAAGAGCCCAAAAGTTAAATAGAAACATTCCTTTTTGGTTAGATAGTTTAATTTTAAGAGCAATTACAACAAAAGAAGATTTAAGATACTCAAACTACTCTCATCTAAGATTTGAACTTGAATATCCAGAAAAGGTAAAACCTTTTTTTAATGAAAATACACCTTTATTTGAAAGAAATCCTGAGCAAACTTATAGAATTGGATTTATAATTTCTTTAATAATTAACGCTTTTTTTCTTATTTATATTTTAAAGTAACATCTTTTTAAAAAGATATATTTTTAGGCTCACCAAAATAATAACCCTGAGAATAATCAACTCCTAAGTCATACAAAATATTAAAAATCTCTTCATTTTCAACAAATTCAGCAATTGTAATAATATTTTGTTTTTTTGCAAAAGAAACAATTGTTTCAACAACATTTCTGCTATAACTATCATTTGCAATATTTTTAACCAAACTTCCATCAATTTTTAGAATATCTGGTTCAAAGTTTAATAATCTCTCAAAATTTGAATATCCAGCACCAAAATCATCAATTGCAATTTTAACACCCAATTTTTTCACTCGTTTAATAAAACTTTTTATAACTTCAAAATCTCTTACAACTTCATCTTCAAGTAACTCAAAAACTACTCTTGAAGTATCATCTTTATACTCTTCTAAAAGTGAATAAAGTTTCTCTCTTGTTTCCTCTTTTTCAATATCTAAAGATGAAAGATTTATTGAAATTTTTGTAGTTATATGTTCTAAAATTTTAAATGAATTTTCCAAAACACGATGTGTTATCTTATTGTAGTAACTTCCTTTTTTAGAAATATCCAAAAATGCATAAGGAGATATAACATTTCCCTCTTCATCCACAAGTCGAACTAAAGATTCATATTTTTCTATCTCTCTTGTTTTATTATTAATTATTGGTTGAAAATATGAAACTATTTTATAATTATCAAGGGCAATTTTTACCATTTTAATAATTTCCATATTCTTTTTTGCTTCAATGTGATCATAAATTGATGAATCATTTGCATATTTAATTAACATTTTTTTATTTATTGCTTCATCTAATCCACACTTAGCATCTTCATATAAATGCTCTTTTCCAAAAGAGTAACTAACTACTATATTTAAGTCATACTCAATTTCATCAACAATCAAAATTGATTTTTTAATACTCTTTACAAAAATTCCAAGATATTCATTTATATTTGTTTCAGAAGAAGTAAAGTCAAAGAAATCAGCTAAAAGTGCATATCTACCATTTCCTATATTATAAACATTTTCAAAAAGATATGAGGGTGGTAAATAAGATAACATATTAAAAGCAAACATCTTTTCAATTTTATCTACTGTTAATATATTATAAAATCTATCAAGAATATCAAAATCTTCAATTTGAATTAAAATCAATAAGAATAGATTATGAGATTCAATTTTGTCAATTAAATGTTTTTTATCACTCATAATTGTACTTACATTACTTCGTACACTCACAAATTCAACAATTTCTCCATTTGAATCTAAAATTGGTTTGATTGTTGTTTTTATATAATAAGTTTTACCACTTTTTGATAAGTTTTTTAAAACCCCAGACCATTCAATTTTTTTCTTTTTAATCGTATTCCATAAATCTTTATAAACTTCCTTTGGATTATCAGGATGTCTAACCATACCATGTGTTTTTCCTATTAACTCTTCTCTTGAATATTCAGAAATTTTACAAAAATTATCATTTACATAAGTTATTATTCCATTTTTATCACTTTTAGAAATAATTGAACTCTTATCAACTAAATCAGTAAATTGTTTTTGAATTTCAAAATTCTCTTTCTTTTCTTTACAATTTTCTATTGATTTATATAAAATTTCTAAAAAATTATTCTCATTAAAGGGCGGAATCATATAACCATCTATTTTTAGTTGAATGGTTTTTAAAAAGCTATCTTTATCATCATTTTGAGAATAAATAATTGTTACAATATCTTTGTTAATATTTCTAATTTTTTCTATTAATGCAAAACCAGTAAGCTCAGGAATATCTATATCTGTAACTACTATTGAAAATTTATTTTTGCCAAACTCTTTTAATGCTTCAAAACCATTATCAATAAATACAACTTCGTTAAAAAAGTTTTCAAAATATTCTAAATTACTATTTTTATTGTTTTTATCTTTTACCACATAAAGTAGATTAAGTGTTTTGTAAAAAGAACTAGTCTCTTCTAACTTTTGGGCATTCATTTTAATCCTTAATTATTAAAGATATAGTTATATCATAATTGAATATATTTTTTACTTACTTACTTTTATGATTAAATTATTTTATATTTCATCAAGCTATATTTTACATGTTAAAAATAATTAATTTCATATAATTAATAAAAATTCATAGATAATTGTATATTTTTAAACCAATTCTTCTTAAATTTACATTAATTATTACAGTATACTTATACATAAATTATACGATATATTATGTCAGGATTAAAAATGATTAAATCAGTTTGTGGATATTGTGGTGTTGGTTGTGGGTTAGAATTTGAAGAAAATAAATTAATAGGTGATGTAGTATATCCCACAAATGAAGGAAGACTTTGCTCAAAAGGTGTTTCAGAATTAATTAGTATTCAAACTCCTTCAAGATTATTAAGACCTCAAACAAGAGACAATATAAGCCAAGAGTATAAAGATGTTACATGGAGTAATGCAATAAATAAAATTGCCACAAAAATTGCAATATCACCAAAAGAGAAAGTTGGATTTTATCTTTCAGGTCAGCTTTTAACAGAAGATTATTATGTAGCAAATAAACTAATGAAAGGTTTTATTGGAACAAATAACGTAGATACAAACAGTCGAACTTGTATGTCAAGTGCTGTTGTTGCTTATAAAAAATCTATTGGAGCTGATTATGTTCCAGTAAGAATGAATGATGTACATGATGCAAATTTACTTATTTTAGTTGGTGCAAATACAGCAGAAGCTCACGTGGTTTTTCACAATAGAATCAAAACTGCAAAAAAACAAGGCTTAAAAATCATTGTAATAGACCCCCGATTTACAGACACTGCAAAAATAGCTGATTTATTTCTTCCAATAAAACCAGGAAGTGATATTGATTTTTTTAATCTTGTTTCAAAAAGAATTATCGATGAAGGTTTAGTTGATGAAAAATTCGTAGAAGAAAATGTAAATAACTACGATTTATTAAAAAACAAATTCAAAAGAGTTCCCGTTACAAAAATGCTTAAAAGAACTGGTTTAAGTCCTGAACAATTTGAAGAGTTTTGGCAACTTTACAAAGAAAATCAAAACATCATAACAGCTTGGACAATGGGAATAAATCAATCAGCTCAAGGTGTTGATAAAAATCTTTCAATCATAAATACTCACCTTTTAACTGGAAAAATATTTACAAAAGGAAATGGTCCATTTTCACTAACTGGTCAGCCAAATGCAATGGGAGGACGGGAAGTTGGAGGACTTTCAACAATGTTGGCTGTTCATTTAGGATTTGATAAAGAGTCAATCAAAAAAGTAAATGAGTTTTGGAAAACAACAAAAGTTTCAAGTGTAGTTGGATTAACAGCAACTCAAATGCTTGAAGCAAATCTTGATGTTTTGATTATTTGCCACACAGACCCAATTTATCATCTTCCAAATAGAAATAAAATGGAAGAGCTAATGAAAAAAATTCCAATGGTTGTGGAAATAAATGCTTATGAAAACTCTGAAACAGCAAAATTCGCCCACATCAGACTTCCAGCTGCTCCTTGGGGAGAAAAAGAAGGAACTCAAACAAACCTTGATAGAACAATCACAAAACAAGAGAAGCTAACAAGAATTTCAATAGATTGTAAACCTGACTGGGAAATTTTCCAAATGATTGCCCAAAGATTAGGATACAAAGATGCCTTTAATTTTGAGTCACCAAAAGAGATTTTTGAAGAATACCAAGAGATGACAAAACTAAATCCACACCTAAATATCTACGAAGCTTCGTATGATAATTTGTCAAAAGAGCCATTTATTTGGGGAGAAAAAATCAGAGAGAATAGAGAGTTTTTAACAAAAGACAAAAAAGCAAATCTATTTTTTGTGGAAAATAAACTATTAAGTGAAAAAACAAGCCTAAGATATCCCTTGACACTACTAACAGGAAGAACAAGAGACCAATGGCATAGTGGAACAAAAACAAATCTTCCAAGAACTCTTTTAAAATATAAAGAGCTAAATTTTTGCGAAATCCACCCAATAAATGCAAAACAATTTGGAATTCAAGATGGAGATAATATAAAAATTTCATCAATAAGAGGAGAGATAGAATCAAAAGCAATTTTAAGTGAAGATATAAGAATCGACACAATCTTCATGCCAATTAGTAATAGAGATATTAACTACCTAACACACGATTTATACGATAAAGACTCAATGCAACCTGATTATAATCATAGTGCGGTTAGGGTTGAGAGGGTTTAAAGGAATTTAAAAAATAGGATTTTCCCATCCTGTTTTTACTAAATTTAAATTATGGTTTTTTTGAATTAAAATAATAAAGTTATTTAAGGTGTTAAATATTTTATCTCTTTGAATTATTAATTCTTCTCTTTTGGATTTTCCTAAAACTTCATCTAAATGAAGACCTTTTAACATTCTTATATTTATTTCTATTTTTGCTAAAATATCTGAATCAATTAAAGAAATCACATTACTATCTGAAAAAATTTTTGATTGAAGAATATCCATTTTGTCAAAAATATCTTTAAATAATTTATTTTCAATATCTTTATATTTTTCTGTTTCATTATTATTTTCTTGTTCTCTTATTCCATTTTCTGCTAATTTATACTGATAAAGATTAAATTTCATTTGATTAAAATAAAATTCTAAACGATTTATTATTCCTTTTTTCTCTTCAATTTTTTTCTTTTCTTCAATTTTATTTGTATTGTTAATTGATTTTAATACACTTAGAGAAGCGAGTAATGCAGATAACATAATTCCAATAGGTGCAATTAACTTATAAAAAGATTCATCTAAACATTCTATTGGTATAACTTTTAAAATAATTAATATATTTAACAAGAGAACCGTTAGTATCAAAAATAATGTTAAAAAATAAGAACCATTTATAATTTTGTCTTTTTTAAACATTTATTTCTCCCCATTAAATTTTAAAATTATGATATCTAAACAAATAAAAATTTCAACTTCATTAAAAAATAAAATTTAATTCAACCAATGACTAAAAACAATTTAGCTATAATTAATTTACTAAAAAAGGAAAATTATGAGTAAAAATCCATTAGATAAAAAAGATTTAGAAAAAATCATAAAAACCACTCAAAATATTGAAGGATATGAAGAGCCTTCAAAAAAGATTGTTGAAGAAGCAAAATCTATTAGAGAAAAATATGGCATCAAAGTATCAGCTAAAAAATAGCTCATTCTACTACGATAACACCGATGTACCTATTAATAAATTTGATATAAAACATAGCCAAACTATCCATGAAATAGAAAGAGAGCTTTTAAAAGAAGCCTATGAAATATTTTTTGAAGAGTTAAATGAAAACACTTTATTTGATGAAAATTATTTTAAAGAATTACATAAAAGAACTTTTGAATCACTATATGATTGGGCTGGAATTTACAGAGATTTTAATATGGCAAAAGGTCAAAGTAGATTTTGTCAAGGCTCTTACATAGAAAGCTCATCAAAAAAAATATTTGAAGAATTAAAAAAAGATAACTACCTAAAAAACTACGAAAATAAATCTAAAGAAGAATTTGCAAAAAAATTAGCTTATTATAAATGTGAAATAAATGCTTTACATCCATTTTGTGAACTAAATGGAAGAATTACCAGAATGTTTTTCGATATGATTGTCGCTTTTAACGGTTATAAATTTATCGATTACTCAAAAGTAACTCCAGAACATTACATAAATTGTGCTATTGACTGCGTTCAATTTGCTGATTGTAGTGGATTTGAACAGGTTATTTTAAATGGTCTATCAAAATAGACTCACCCAAATAAAACCCTTACAAAAAGTCGATATTCATATTTTTTACTATTCTTTTTGATTCTTCGATAGTAAGGTATTTGGTCGTTATCTTCTGATTATGATATAAAATACATCAAATCAATATTCTTAATTTTACATTAAATTAGTATTATAAATATTCTAAAATATATAAAATTGTATATTTTATATATACTTTATTTTTAATATTACATAAAATTACTGCTAAACTTCTTTTATAATTTAAATACAAGGTTTATTTATGAAAGAAAAACTAGTAGTAATCGGAAATGGAATGAGTGGTCTAAGAACCATCGAAGACCTTTTAGAAATAGATAAAAACAGATATGAGATTACAATTTATGGTGAAGAACTCCATGTAAACTACAATAGAATCATGTTATCTTACATACTTTCACAAGAAAAAACTTTTGAAGATACAATCATCAATCATTTATCATGGTATGAACAAAATAGTATCACTTTACACAAAGGCGATAAAATTGTATCAATAAACAAAGAAGATAAAACTATCAAAAGTGAAAGTGGAAAAACCCAATCTTACGACAAACTTCTAATAGCAACTGGTTCAACTGCCTTTATTCCAAAAACAAAAGGAAGTGATTTAGAAAATGTAATTGCATTTAGAACAAAAGCAGATGTTGATGCAATTATTAGCACTATTAGAAAAGAAAAAACTGCTGTGGTTGTTGGTGGTGGATTGCTTGGACTTGAAGCTGCTTATGGAATTGCAAAACATGGAATTAAAACTATTTTAGTTCATAGAAGTGGTTCAATTTTATCACAACAACTTGACTCAACTGGTGGAAAATTACTTCAAAGAAATCTTGAATCTTATGGAATTGAATTTAAACTAAACACAACTATAAAAGAGATTTCAGGAGATGGAATTGTTGAAAAAGTAGAGTTTACAGATGGAGTTTGTGTTGAGTCAAACTTAGTTGTTTTTGCAACGGGAATTATTCCAAACACAAAATTAGCTCTTGATGCTTCGTTGAATTGTAATAAAGGAATAGTAGTAGATGATTTCCTAAAAACTTCTGATGATTCTATTTTTGCCATTGGAGAGTGTGTTGAACACGATGGAAATACTTATGGATTAGTAGCACCTTTATATGAACAAGCAAAAGTTTTGGCAAAAGTTCTTGGCAATAAAAAAACAGATGGTTATGAGGGCTCAACTCTTTCAACTAGACTTAAAATTTCAGGTGTTGATTTGTTTTCTGCGGGGGATTATTTAGGTGATGAGACAACTGAAGATTTAATTTTATTAGATGAAAAAGCGGGAATTTATAAAAAACTTGTAATTTACAATAATAAAATCATCGGAATTGTACTTTATGGTGATACAAACGATGCTTCTTGGTATTTAAAACTTCTAAAAGAAAATACAGATATTTCAGATTTAAGAACAAAAATCTTATTTGGAAAATCAGCTTTATCTGGGGATTCAGGTCATGGTGGAAATGACATAAATGCCATGAGTGATGATGAAGAAGTTTGTGGATGTAATGGAGTTTGTAAAGGTGATATTGTAAATGCTATCAAAGATAAAGATTTAAAATCTCTAAGTGATGTAAAATCTTGTACAAAAGCTGGAGCTTCATGTGGTTCATGTTTAGGTTTAGTTGAGCAGATTTTAGTAAATACTTTGGGTGATGAATACAACGCTATTGAAGAAGGAATTTGTTCTTGTACTCCACTAGGTCATAAAGAGATTAAAAAAGCAGTTGATGAGGGAGAATTTGAAACTGTTTATGATGTTTTCTCAAAACTTGAATGGAAAACTACTGATGGTTGTTCAAAATGCCGACCAGCAATAAACTACTACTTACTTGTAAAATACAATGATGACAAATACAAAAACGATAGAAGAAGTGCTTTAGTGAACGATAGAATGTTTGCAAATATCCAAAAAGATGGAACTTATTCTGTTGTTCCTAGAATTTGGGGAGGACTTACAAGTCCACAAGAGTTAAAAGATATTGCAGATATTGCAGTTAAATACAATGTTCCAACTGTTAAATTTACAGGTGGTCAAAGACTTGATATGTTGGGAGTTAAAAAAGAACAATTAGCTCCTATGTGGCAAGATTTAAATGATGCTGGATTTGTATCAGGTCAAGCTTATGCAAAAGGTTTAAGAACTGTAAAAACTTGTGTAGGAAATACTTGGTGTAGATTTGGAACTCAAGATTCTATGAATATGGGTGTGATTATTGAAAAACTCACATGGGGTTCTTGGACTCCACATAAATTTAAAATTGCAGTTTCAGGATGTCCAAGAAATTGTGCGGAAGCAACTATCAAAGATTTAGGAATTATTGGAGTTGATTCTGGTTGGGAAATCTCAATCGCTGGAAATGGTGGTATAAAAGTGCGAGTTACAGACTTTCTTTGTAAAGTGGAAACTGATGAAGAACTACTAACTTATGTAAAAGCTTTTATGCAGTTTTACAGAGAAGATGCTTATTATTTAGAAAGAACTGCCCATTGGGTTGAAAGAACTGGATTACAATATATTAAAGATGAATTATTAAACAAAGAGAAAGTAGCTTACTGGGCAAAAAGATTTGAAATATCACAAAAATCAGCACAAGTTGACCCTTGGGCAAAAGCAATAGAAGATGGATTTACTAAAGAGTTTAATCCAATAGTAATAAACCCAGATGAATCGCACAGTTTTGAAGTAAAGGAGATTTAAAATGTCAAACATGAAAAAATGGTACAAAATCACAGCACTTGAAAATATCCCTTTTATGGGTTCAAGAAAAGTTGAAATTGCAGATGTTGAAATTGCAATTTTTAAAACAA
>Ga0074195_1003445_pt1 | contig 14898 bp, 10 predicted proteins | sample EPASupsiteHSE623_FD_64525 | JGI IMG/M metagenome (GOLD analysis project Ga0074195, IMG submission 64525) | Bioremediated contaminated groundwater from EPA Superfund site, New Mexico - Sample HSE6-23 | ecosystem: Environmental > Aquatic > Deep subsurface > Groundwater > Contaminated ...
CCCAGGCCGCCGGGGCCATGCTGGCCCAGGCCAACAGCCTGCCCAAGATGGCCCTGCAGCTCATCCAGGGCTATTGAGGCACGGCCCTGGCGCCGTATCCACCGCTCAAAAGACGGCGGGCCGGAGGGGAAGGATCCCGTCCGGCCCGCTTCTTTTGCGTGGGCGGAAAAATCAGGCGCCGGTTGCGCCCCCTCCTGCGGGGGGGGCCTCCTCGGCCCGGGCGGCCAGGTCAGCCAGGTCAGTCAGCTCGGCCAGGCCGGCCATGGCCCGCTGGGCGGCGGCCTGCTCGGCCTTCTTGAGGCTGGGGCCGGTGGCGCGGAAGCGCTGGCCCCCGGGCAGCAGCACCTCCACCTCGAAGGTTTTGTGGTGCTCCGGCCCGCTGGAATCCACCAGGGCGTACACGGGGCGGTCGCGGTGGGTCTCCTGGGTCAGCTCCTGCAGGCGGCTCTTGAAGTCCTTGCCCGCGGGCAGGGCGGGCGTCTCGGGCCACAGGGGCTCCAGGAGCGAGAGCACCAGCCGGCGCGCCTCCCCGAAGCCGCCATCCAGGAACACCGCGCCGAAGAGCGCCTCCAGGGCGTCGGCCAGCAGGCTGTCGCGCTCGCGGCCGCCCTGCGTCTCCTCGCCCCGGCCCAGCAGCATGCGCTTGTCGAGGCCGAGATTGCGCGCCACTGCGGCCAGGGTGCTGGTTTTGACCAGGCGCGAGCGCAGCTTGGTCAAGAGGCCTTCGTCGGCCTGGGGGTAGCGGCGGTAGGCCTCCTCGCTCACGCACAGTTCAAGCACGGCGTCGCCCAGGAACTCCAGCCGCTCGTTGGAGAGGTCCGGGCGGCCCTGCTCGTTGGCCCAGGAGCTGTGCGCCAGGGCCAGTTCCAGCAGCTTGACTTGCCTGAAACGATAGTGGATATCATCCTGTACCGTCGTGAGAATCCCGTCCACCAAGCCCCTCCGGAAGGCCGCTCCCATGCCAGACGCCCCGCCCCTGCAAGCGCTTCTCTCCCCGGCCTCGGTGGCCGTGGTCGGTGCTTCGCGCAGCAGGACCAAGGTGGGCGGCATGGTGCTGTCCAATCTTGTGGCCGCAGGGTACAGGGGGGCCGTCCATCCCGTCAATCCCGCCGCGGCCGCCGCGGGGGAAAGCCTGGCCGGTCTGCCTGCCCTGGCGTCCTCGGCCGATCTGCCCGAAGACGTGGACCTGGCCGTGGTCTGCCTGCCCAGGGAACAGGCCCTGCCGGAGCTCTCCATCCTGGCCTCGCGCGGGGTGCGCGCGGCCGTGGTGCTGGCCGCGGGCTTCCGCGAGACCGGCCGCCAGGGCTTCCTGGCCGAGCAGGAGCTCATCCGCCTGGCGGAGGACTCGGGCATGTTGCTGCTGGGGCCCAATTCGCTGGGGCTCATCAACACCGCCTGCGCGCTGAACGCCAGCTTCGCCGCCGGGTATCCCAAGGCCGGCGGGGTGTCCTTCTTTTCCCAGTCCGGGGCCATGTGCGTCAGCGTGCTGGACTGGGCCATGAGCCTGGGCCTGGGCTTCTCCAAGTTCTTGAGCCTGGGCAACAAGGCCCGGCTGAACGAGGCCCACGTGCTGCGCGCCCTGGGGGATGATCCGGACACCAGGGTCATCCTGGGCTACTGCGAGAGCGTGGAGGACGGGCAGGAATTCCTGGCCGCCGCGCGCGAGGTGACGGCGAAGAAGCCCGTGCTCATGCTCAAGGCGGGCATCACCCCGGCCGGGGCGCGGGCGGTCTCGGCCCACACGGGGGCGGCCTCGGGCTCGCCGGCGGCCTACCGCGCGGCCTTCCGCCAGGCGGGCGTCATCCATGTGGAGGAGATGTCCCAGCTCTTCGGCCTGGCCCAGGCCTTCGCCACCCAGCCGCTGCCCGCCGGGCCGGGGCTCGCTATCCTCACCAACGCGGGCGGGCCGGGCATCCTCGCTGCCGACGCCTGCGCCCGCACGGGCCTCAATCTTCCCCGTCCTGGCTCGGCCACCATCGGGCGGCTGGCCGAGGCCCTGCCGGGCTTCGCCTCCCTGTACAATCCCGTGGACATCCTGGGCGACGCCGGGCCCGAGCGCTACCGCGCCGGAGCCTCCATCCTGCTCTCCGACCCGCAGATCCACGCCCTGCTGGCCCTGTGCACCCCCACGGCCAAGTCCGACCCCCTGGGCAGCGCCCGGGCGCTCATCGCCGCCGTGCAGGAGCAGCGGGAGCAGGGCGGCGCCAAGCCCGTGGCCGCCTGCTTCCTGGGGGGCGCGGCCGTGCGCCCCGCGCGCGAGGCCCTGCTGGCCGCGGGCATTCCCTGCTTCGATTTTCCCGAAGCCGCAGTGGAGGCGCTGGACGCCATGCGCCGCCAGCAGATCTGGCTGGACCAGGCCCGTCTGCGCGGGCAGGGGGCGGCCTGCCGGGCCGTCTCCGGCCAGGTGGAGCCCGCCTGCGAAGCTCCCTGGCCCGCCCCATGGCCGGTCCCGTGGGATGACGAGGCCCTTTCCATCATCGCCCAGGCCAAGGCCCAGGGCCTGCTGGAACTGCGCGGGGTGACGGCCCTGGAGGCCGCCCACGCCGCCGGGTTGCCCGTGCTCACCACCGGCCTTGCGCGCACCAGCGCCGAGGCCGCGCGCCTGGCCGGGGAGATCGGCCTGCCCGTGTCACTGCGCCTGGCCCTGCGCGAGGGCGCGGCCGCCGCCTCCGAGCCCCTGTCCTCCGGAGGGGACGGGGCGCGCTTCTCCCGCCTGGAGAGCGTGGACGCCGTGCGCCAGGCCTTCCTGACCCTCACCAGCCGGGCGGCGCGGCTGCAGCCGGGGGCCGGGGTCGCCGGCTGCCTGGTGCAGGCCGCGGCCAACGCCCCCAAAAGCGGCTTCCGGCTGCTGGCGGGCTTCACGCGCGATGCCCAGTTCGGCCCGATCTTGTCCTTCGGCCTGGCGGGCATCGGCGCGGAGCTCCTGGGCGAGGTGAGCCACCGGCTGGCGTTGCCGGCTTCGCCGGGCAATCCGCCATTGACTCCCGAGGACGCCCGCGAGATGCTGCGGGAGATGCGCTTCTACCCGCTGCTGCGCGGGGCGGGCGGCGGCGGCGCGGTGTCGCTTGAGGCTTTGGAGCGCTTGCTGCTCGCGGTGGCGCGGCTGGCGAACAGGGCCCCGGAGCTTTCCGGAGCGGAATTTTCGCCCGTGCTGGCCGGGCCAGAGGGCGTGTTCGTGGCCGGTGCGCGGCTGACGCTGGGCTAGGCGGCGGGCGAAACCCCGGCTGCTTTTCCGGTCCAGTTCCGGCCGCGAGCGCCCGGTCCAAACCAGTGGGCACGAGCGATCTGCCACGAATGACCGGCCGTGAACGACTGGCACAGACCGCCTGGGAAATGCGCCCGGTACGTGCACCCGGAAAATGTGCCTGATAAATGTGCCCCATCCGTTCGCCCATGAATTCGCCCATCAATTCGAAGGAGGGCCCATGCCCGGACTCTACATCGGCTCCACCTCCGGCTATTCCGGCAAGAACACCATCACCGTGGGCCTGGGCCTGGCCTTCCGGCAGGCCGGCCTCAAGGTGGGCTACATGAAGCCCGTGGGGGCCATGCCCCTGGAGACCCCCGCCGGCCTGGGCGACGAGGACGCGCTCTTCGTGCGCGCAGCCCTCGGTCTGGAGGACGACCCCGCGCACACGCCCCCGGCCATGACGCCCGTGGTCGTCACCCACGACTTCAAGGTGGACGCCTTCGAGGGGCGGCTGCCCGGCGTGGCCGACGGCGGCCTCGTCAAGGACATCGCCCGGGCCTACGAGGGCCTGGCGAAAGGCCGCGACCTCATGCTCGTGGCCGGCAGCGGCAGCATGTACTCCGGCAAGTACTCCGGCGTGGACGCCATCAGCGTCGTGAAAGCCCTGGCCGGGGCCGACGGGCGCTTCGGGGCCGTGGTCATCGACCGCTTCGAGAAGGAGCTGAACTACGACCTGTTGCTCATGCTCAAGGAGCAGCTGGGCGAGAATCTCTTCGGCGTCATCCTGAACGACGTGCCCCCGGCCTCCATCGACGAGGTCTCCGGCCACCTGGCCCCCTTCCTGGAGGCGCGCGGCATCCCGGTTTTGGGCATCCTCCCGCGCGACCCGCTCATGGGCTCCATCACCGTGGGCGACCTGGCCCAGCGCCTGGGCGGCAAGGTCATCAGCGCCCACCACAGGACGGACCGCGTGGTCTCCCAGTTCCTCATCGGCACCATGCAGGTGGAGAACTTCATGCTGCACTTCCGCAAGAAGAAGAACGCGGCGGTCATCGTCGGCGGCGACCGCGCCGACGTGCAGCTGGTGGCGCTGGAGGGCGACTGCCCCTGCCTGGTCTTGACCGGCAACCTGTACCCCAACGACGTGATCCTGACGCGCTCGGAGGTGCTGGAGACGAGCATCATCATCGTGCGCGAGGACACCTTCACCGTGGCCAAGAAGATGGAGAACCTGCTGACCCGCCACAAGATGCGCGACGCGGTGAAGGTGCGCCAGGGCGCGGAACTGGTGGCCCGGCACCTGCGCCTGGACGCGCTGAAGAAGAGCCTCGGCCTCTAGCCGGCCGCAACGGACCATGCCCGGAAGCCCGGCCGGGAGGGGACATGCGCACCAAAGCCCTGTCGTGTATCGGAACCCTGGCGTTGCTGTTCTGCATCGCGCAGGAGCTGCGCGCTGAGCCGCCCAAGGCCCAGGCGCCTACGCGCTCCCTGGCGGGCGCTCCGGCCGTTCCGGCGGCCCAGGCCACGGCGCCGGAGGGCGCGGCCCGCGTCACCGGCATCAAGGTGCTGGCCGTGGGGGTGTTCATCTCCACGGTGGAGAGCCGGGAACACCTGCCCGGCGTGGCCGACGGCATCCGCGACCATGCCCGTGACTTCATCCTGGTGAAGCGCGGCGCAGCGGCGGAGGCGAAGTTGGAGACGGGCGTGGGCCTGCGCTACCAGCTGCTGGGCGAACCCAAGGGCGCGCCCGTGCTGGTGGACGTGGTGGTGCGCCACCCGCGCATGGTCAACCCGGACACCCAGCTGCCCATGACCCATTCCATAGCCCAGTTCGAGCGGGCCATCGGCGCGGTGGAGCACAGCGTGTGGAGCTTCGACACGCCCTCCGGGCTGGTGCCGGGGGAATACGTCATCGAGATATTGTACCGGGGCCGGGTGCTGGCCCGGCAGGTGTTCCGGGTGACGGTGCCCCGGTAGCCGCCGGCGGAAAAGAGGCCCTAGCCCCTGTCCTTCACGTCCGCGCGCCAGGCGTTGTGCCGGGCGCAGCAGCCCTCCCCCACGAAGAGCGGGGAGAGGTCCACCCCGGGCACGGGGCTCACCACTAGGCCGCACACGTAGCGCGCCCCGGTCCACTTGAGGGCCGGGCAGCGCGGCGTGTAGCCGTAGGCCAGCTGCGAGACCTCGCAGGGGTTGTCCAGGCAGCACCAGCCGCAGCCCACGCAGGCAAGGGGCGGCAGGCCGGCATCCTTTGGCGAGAAGAAGTCGTCGTCCATCATGATGCGCCGGAGGATAGAGCAGGCCGGAGGCCTTGGCAACCGGGCGGCGCCCTAGGTCCGCCTGCGCCTGGCCGGCACGAAGGTGGCGCGCAGGAAGGCCGGGGCGAAGAAGCGCAGGGGGTTGTCCAGGGTGCCGTCGGGCAGCAGGTGCCACCAGCGGTAGCCCTGGGAGCGGAAGTGCTCCCGCACGCGGGCGCAGAGGCCAAGCTCGCGCGCGGCGGCCAGGGCGGCGTCGCGCTGGCAGCGGGATGCCTCCACGGACTTGAGCAGCCGGGGGTGGAAGCCGCGCCGGGCCAGGGCACCCTTCAGGCGCTGGTATTCCCGGTAACGGCAGTAGCCGTCGGCCAGGCACAGCAGCGCCAGCCCAAGCCAGCCGGAAGCGGGCAGGGCCAGGGCCGCCCCGGCCAGCAGCGCGCCCTCGGCCAGCAGCTCCAGGCTGCCCTGGGCCAGGCCGGCGCCCACCAGGGCGGAGACCGATCCCGTGGCGTGGGGCAGGGGGGCCACGCGGAACAGATACTTGTGCGCGGCCTTCAGCCAGCGTTTCATGCGGCGGGCAAGGGGTTCGCAAGCAGACATGTCCGGCCTGTAGCCCAGGTTCGGAGGTGGGGGCAAGGGGCTTGCCGCCGCGTTGCGGGCGGAAAACTTTGCTGTTAAGAGGTCCGCACGACGCTCGCCGCCGTGAATCCCGCCCGCGGAGCCTTCCCGATGTTCCAGAGTATGCCCCTTGAGCCCCTGCTGCCCGCCGCGCGCGCCTCGACGGAGACCATCCGCCGCCAGGCGCTGCTGGCCGCCACGCTGAACGCCAGCGGCGTGCTGGATCTGCTTCCGGTCATGGTCATGGTGCTGAACCGCAACAGGCAGATAGTGCTGGCCAACCAGCGCATGCAGCGCTGGCTGGGAAAGGGGCAGGCGGAGCTGCTGGGCCTGCGCGCGGGCGAGGCCCTGGGCTGCGACCACCGCCACGCCAGCCCGGACGGCTGCGGCACCACGGCGTACTGCTGCCACTGCGGAGCGGCCAGGGCCATCCTGAAGAGCCTGCAGGGCGCGGCCGACGTGCAGGAGTGCCGCATCACCCGCGATACCCGCGCCGTCATGGACGCGATGAACTTCCAGTTCCTGTCCTCGCCGCTCTCCCTGGGCGGGGAGGACTTCCTCTTCACCACCATGCTCGACGTGTCGCACGAGAAGCGCGTCGAGCTCTTCGAGCGCATCTTCTACCACGACGTGCTGGACACCTCCTCGGGCATCCACGGCCTGTGCTCCATCCTGGCCGGGCAGGTCAGCGGCGACCTGCGCGACGACACGGAGATCCTGCTCGGCGCGTCCTCGCGCCTGGTGGACCAGATTCTGGCGCAGAAGCAGTTCGCCGCGGCGGAGAGCCACGAGGTGGAGCTGCAGCCGGTGAAGCTGGGCACCCGCTTCCTGCTGCTTGAGCTGGCGGATTTCTTCCGCCGCCAGGGCGTGGCCGCGGGCAAGCGCCTGGTGGTGGACCAGGACAGCGCGGACCTCTTTTTCGAGACGGACAAAAATTTGCTCTACCGCGTGCTGGCCAACCTGACCAAGAACGCGCTGGAGGCCTCGGCCCAGGGGGAGACCGTGACCCTCTCCTGCGCGGCCGTTCCGGGGGGCGTCGTCTACAGCGTGCGCAACCCGGGCGCCATGGACGAGGGGGTGCGACTGCAGCTGTTCACCCGCTTCTTTTCCACCAAGGGGCCGGGCCGGGGCCTGGGCACCTACAGCGCCCGCCTGCTGGCCGAGGAATACCTGGGCGGCCGGGTGGAGGTGCACTCCGGCGAGGGGCCGGACACGGTGTTCACGGTGGAGCTGCCCCTGGAGCTTCCGGCGCGCCGGGCCGGGTGAGAGTCCACCTGGCCGTTGACGGCTCCGGCCGATGAGGGATAGATGAACATGTGCCGAGGCAGGATGGACGAGGGCCGCGCGGGGTGCAAAAAACTATACGCGCCGGTTGAATTTCGTGCCAAATCGGGTAGGCTGCCGGGTACGAGGTGAACATGGCCGCGTCGCAGGAGAACAAGCACCAGAACGGGCTGGAGGCCGTCCAGGAGACCCTGGCGCGCCTTGGCGTTGCCGGCGACGCCGACTGGATGGCCGTGGTGCTCTTCGCCCGCAACCTCGTCTCCGGCATGGACATCTTCCCCGAGGACCAGAAGGCCCAGCTCCAGGCGCGCATTTTTGAGCAGATGGCCAAGCGCCCCCTGGACCAGGAGCGCTTCCACCACATCGTGCAGACCATCCAGACCTTCCTGCTGGACAATCCCCGCATGGCCGACCTGCGCAGCCAACTGGCCGCGGAGCGCCAGGGCTTCAACGCGCTGTACGACGAGATGGGCCGGGTCATCGACGAGATCCAGCACAGCACCCAGGAGCGCGAGCACAGCATCACGCGCATGGGGGCCGACACGGAGAAGCAGATCGCCCAGGCGGATTCCCCGGCCGAGGTGCTGCGCCGCCTGCGCGGCATGATCACCAGCATGGTGAGCCAGGCGCGCGAGGAAGCCCGCACCTGGCAGGAGAGGGTCAGCCAACTGGAGCGCACCGCCAATTTCGACCCCCTGCTCTCCGAGCTGTACAGCCGCCGCGCCTTCGACGCGCAGCTCGCCGCGGCGCTGGAGCGCTGCAGGAAGGACAACACCGCGCTTTCGCTCATGTTTATTGATGTGGACAACTTCAAGAACATCAACGACAGCTATGGACACCAGGTGGGCGACGGCGTGCTGCGGGTGCTGGCGGCCATTCTCTCGGCCCACGCCACGCAATTTTCCGGCTACGCCGCGCGCTTCGGCGGCGAGGAGCTGGTGATCCTGTGCGAGGGCATGAACGAGCCCGCCACCCTCTTCCGGGCGGAAGACCTGCGCCAGGACGTGGCGCGCTGCCCCTTCGTGCCGCACCTCACCGGCTCCGGCGAGGGCACGCCCCTGCACATCACCGTGAGCATCGGCGTGGCCCAGATCGGGCCGGGGCAGGGCGCGGCGGACCTGGGGCTGGCCGCGGACCAGGCCATGTACGCGGCCAAGGCCCAGGGACGCAACCGGGTGGTGGGGCACGGCTCGCTGCCGCCTTCTTCCCGTGGCACATAGGCCGCAACATCCGGGCCGCGATATTGAAACCGCAACACCCAGGCCGCTGCGCGAACCGCCGGCGGATATGACGACAACCCCGCCCCCCCTGGCGGGACAGCTTGAGGAATGACCATGCCGAGAGTGCAATCCATTCAGATGCGCGTGCTGCTGTGGGGCTGGGGCGTGCTCATCGCCGGGCTGGCCCTGGCCTTCTGGCGCTACAGCTCCACCCTGGACGAGGAGACCGCGCGCGACTTCGAGCGCGACACCCAGGCCAAACTGGAGACAGTGCAGTGGCTGCTGGACAGAAGCGGCCCCTTCGCCGAGCCGCGCGACCGCCAGGACTTCCTGCACTCCCTGGCCGGCAGCATGGGCATGCGCATCTCCCTCATCGAGGGCGGCCACGTGGTGGCGGACACCAGCGTGCCCTTCGCCGAGATCGGCAAGCTGGAGGACCACTCCAACCGGCCGGAGGTCCTTGCCGCCCAGGGGGGCGAGGTGGGCCAGGCCACGCGCCACAGCGCCACGCTGGACCGCGACATGATCTACATGGCCAAGAAGCTGGCCGGCAAGAACGGCGCGCCCGACGCCGTGCTGCGCCTGGCCGCGCCGGTTTCCCAGGTGCGCATGCACCTGCAGCGCATGCGCTGGGCGCTGCTCGCCGCCATGGTGCCGCTCCTGCTCGGCTCCGGAGTGCTCTTGTGGCTCCTGACGCGCACCATCACCTCGGGCATCGCCCAGTTCACCGAGGCCGCCCAGGCCATCGGCGACGGCGACTACCGCCGCAAGATCCTCTTCTACCCCGCGGCGGAGTTCCAGCCCCTGGCCGAGGCCATCAACCGCATGGCCAAGAAGATCAAGAAGAACGTCAAGATCATCGAGAACCAGCGCGGCGAACTCTGGGCCATGTTCGAGGGCATGAGCGAGGGCGTCATGGTGCTTGATTCCGGCGGGCGCATCCTGCACGTGAACCCGGCCCTGTCCGCCATCTTCCCGCGCGCGCACGAGTTCATCGGCCGGGCGCCCCTTGAGGCCACCATGAGCCTGGAGATCCAGAATCTCGTGGACTCCGTCATGGCCGGCGAGACCAGCGAGCGCGTGAACCGGCAGATCGAGCTCAAGGACCGCCACTGCGCGGAGATGACCGTGGTGCCCTTCCGCGATCACAAATACCGCCCGCGCGTCATCCTGGTCTTCCACGACACCAGCGAGCAGAAGCGCGTGGAGCGCGTGTTGCGAGACTTCGTGGCCAACGCCTCGCACCAGCTGCGCACGCCGCTCACCAGCATCCGCGGCTACGCCGAGACCCTGCTGGACGCCCCCCCGGCCGAGGACGCCAAGCGCCGCGAGTTCCTGGAGATCATCCACGCCAACGCCGTGCACATGGCCAAGGTCATCGGCGGCATGTTCGCCCTGGCCAAGAGCGAGCGCGACGGCAAGCGCGCCAGCGACCTGAACGCCTCCGTGGCGCAGGCCATGGACCACGCGCTCAAGAACGCCTCCTTCGCCGCGCAGGACAAGAACATCGACATCGAGCTGGCCGAGCTCCCCGCGGACCTGCCCGCGGCCGCGGCCGATCCCGACGGCCTGCTGCAGATCATCGACAGCATCGTGGACAACGCCATCAAGTACTCGCCCGAGGGCACCAAGGTGTCCATCAGCGCCGAGAGCGACGGCCAGAGCGTGACGCTGCGCTTTGCCGACCAGGGGCCGGGCATCTCTCCGGAGAACCAGAAACGCATCTTCGAGCGCTTCTTCCGCGCCGACGGCAACGGCGTGGACGGAGCGGGCAGCGCGGGCCTCGGCCTGGCCATCTGCCGGCACATCGCCCGCAACTACGGGGGCGAGGTCTGGGTGGAATCGCCCATGGACGAGGCCACGGGCACGGGCAGCGTGTTCACCGTGCGCCTGCCTGCAGCCTAGCAGAGAGAATACTCCCCCCGGCTCCATCCCCCCGCCCGGCTTTGCCGGGCCTGGGCCGGGCGCTGACACAATGGACAACACCGCGGCCGGCGTCACAAGCCGCCGGCCGCGGCGCTAGGGCTGCGAGCGCCTGCCCGCACGCCCGGGCGCAGCGCCAACCCAGGGTGCCCCATGTCAGAGCCCGTTTTGCAGCAGACGCATGCCCGCAGCCCGCGCGCCAGACGCCGGGGGCTTCCGGCATGCGGGCCCGCCACGCTGTTCGCGGTGGCGCTGGCCTCGCTCCTGCTGCTGCTCCCCGCCGCGCGGGCCCTGGCCCAGCCCTCGGAACCCCAGCGCGTGCTGGCCCTGCATTCCTATCACGCTGGCTACCTCTGGACGGACAACATCCAGGCGGGCATCGCCCGCGGCCTGGCGGCCGACGCCCCGGACGCGCACCTGTTCGTGGAATACATGGACACCCAGCGCGTGCCGGCGGAATACGCCTTCCCCCTCCTGCGCGACTACTTGGCCGCCAAGTACGCCAGCCTGCCGCCCCGGGTCATCCTCGCCAGCGACGACAACGCCCTGGACTTCCTCCTGCGCCACGGGGCGGAGCTGTTTCCGGGCGCGCCCGTGGTCTTCTGCGGCGTCAGCGACCTCGACGCGCGCAGGCGCGGCCTGCCTCCCGGCTATACCGGCGTGCAGGAGCGCACCGACATGGCCGGAACCATCGCGGTGGCCCTGCGCCTCATGCCGGGCATGCGCCGCCTGGCGCTGGTCAGCGGGGCCACGGAAAACGGCGAGGCCGCCCGGCAGATGTTCCGCCAGGCCATGCGGAACTACAAGGACCGGCTGGAGCCGGTGGAGATCAGCGGCCTGCCCTTTGCGGAGGCCGCCGCCCGGCTCACCACCCTCGCGCCGGACACGGGCGTGCTGTACATGGGCCTCCTGCGTGACTCCGACGGCCGCACCATGACCGTGGACGAGTCCATGGCCTACATCCGCCGGCACACGTCACAGCCCGTGTTCGCCTGCTGGGATTTCGTGGTGGGCCGTGGAGCGGTGGGCGGCGTGGTGGTCAGCGGGGAACGCCAGGGCAGGGCCATGGCCGGCCTGGCGGGAAAACTGCTGCGCGGCGAGGCCGTGGCCCAGGGTCCCGTCGTGCTTGAGGGGCCGAACCTGGCGCTCTTCGACAACGCGGAACTTGTGCGCCACGGCTTCGAGCTGGACAAGCTGCCTCCGGGCAGCGTGGTGCTGGGGCTGGAGGAAGACCTCTGGCGGCGGCACTGGCGGATGATTGCGGGCGCCGCGGCGCTGTTCGTGTTCATGGCCGCGGTCATCGCGCTCCTTGTGGTGAACATCCACCGCCGCCGCCGGGCAGAGGCCCAGCAGAACGTGGAGCGCCGCCGCTACCGCGACGTCATCGAGTCCTTGAGCGTGGGCGTGCTTGAGATGGATCTCGCCGGGCGCATCGGTTTCGCCAACCTCACCGCCCATACCATCTGCGGCGCGGAGCCCGGCACGCTCGCCGGGGGGAGCGTGCGCGAGCTGGCCGCCACCGAGGCGTCGCGCAGGCGCATCGAGGCCGAGCTCACCGGCGCCGCCTGCCCGGAGCCCGGCGGCATGCTGGTGACCCTGCGCGGCGGGGGCGGGGCCACGGTGGAGGCCAAGCTCGACTGGATCTGCCTGCGCGGGCTGGACGGCCTGCCCGTGGGCTTCCTGGCGGCCCTCACGGACCTGACCGAGCTGCGTCGCACCCAGCGCCAGAACGAGGAACAGCACCGCCTGACCCTGGCCCTGCTGGACGCCAACCCCACGCCCATCATGGCGCGCGACAACGAAGGCCGCTACGTGCAGGTGAACCGCGCCATGTGCGCGTTCGTGGGCCGGCCGGCGGAGCAGCTGCTGGGCATGCGCCTGGCCGCCGCCGGGCCCGCAGAATTGGCCGAGCAGATGCAGGAGCTGGACCGCCAGCTCTACGCGGGCGAGGGCCGGCAGACGGTGGAGACGCGCCTGCGGGACGCCTCCGGCAGTCTGCGCGAGGTCATCCTCACCCGCTCCCTGTACCACGACGCCCTGGCCCGCCCCCTGGGCAGCGTGGGCACCCTCACCGACATCACCGCGCGCAAGCAGACCGAGGCCGCCCTGGCCGAGAGCCGCGAGAAGTACCGCGTCATGCTGGAGAACCTGCCCCTGGCCGTGGCCGTCACCGACTCCGAAGGCCGCTTCCTGGAAGTCAACCGGGCCTTCGAGGTGCTGCACGACGTCACGCGCGAGGAGATCCTCATGCGCCGGCCGGAGGAGCGCACCTTCGGCCTGCGGCACATGGACGGCACACCGCTCTTGCCGGAGGACTTCCCCAGCGTGCGCGCCGCCAGGGGCGAGCCTCTGGTGCGCGGAGACCTCTTCATCCAGCGCAAGGACGGCGGCACCTCCTGCGTGCAGGCCACGGCCGCGCGCCTGCCCCTGCCGGGCTACGGGGCCGTGCTGGCCCTGGTGGACGTCACCGAGCAGCGGCGCATGGAGCAGATCATCAAGAGCCGGCTGGCGGCGGTGCTCACCCCGCCCTCGGAACACGTGGACCTGAACTTCCACGACCTCTTCGAACTGGCCGACATCCAGGCCGTGCAGGACGCCTTCGCCCTGGCCACGGGCGTGGCCTCGGTGCTCACCACGCCGGAGGGCGCGCCCCTCACCCGGCCCAGCAACTTCAGCCAGCACTGCGCCATGCTGCGCTGCACCGAGCCCGGCGGAAAGTCCTGCGCCCTGACGCACGGAGTGGACGACGCCCGTTCCCTCGAAGGCGTCCTGGTCGAGGCCGCGCCCATCCGCGCCGGAAACAGGACCATCGCCCTCTGGCGCATATACCAGCGACGGCCCGGCTTCCCGCCGGATGCCACCGCCGCCGCCCTGGCCGCCAAGGGCTACGACACGGCGCACGTGCTCACCTGCCTGGAGGATCTGCCCGCCGCGCCAGACGAGGAGCGCTTTCGCCTGGTGGGCGCGGCCATGGGCCAGATGGCCGCCAAGCTTTCGGAGCTGGCCCTCAAGATCGTGCAGCAGGCCCGTTCCATAGAGGACCAGCGCCGCACCGAGGCCGACCTGCAGCTGGCCAAGGAGCAGGCCGAGCGCGCCAGCAACGCCAAGAGCGATTTCCTGGCCAACGTGAGCCACGAGATACGCACGCCGCTGCATGGGGTGCTCGGCATGCTGCACCTGCTTGGGGCCTCCCCCCTCGGAGCGGAGCAGGCCGACTACCTGGAAAAGGCGCAGTACTCCGCCCGCAGCCTGCTCTCGGTCATCAACGACATCCTGGACTTCTCCAAGATCGAGTCCGGCACGCTGGAACTCTCAGAGGAACCCTTCGACCCGGCCCTGCTGGTGCGCTCCAGCGTGGCCGTGTTCGAGGAACAGGCCAGGGAGAAGGGCCTGCGCATAAGCTTCCAGGCCGCTCCCAATCTGCCCAAAACCCTGCTGGGCGACGCGGGCAAGATCCGCCAGATGGTCTTCAACCTCGTGGGCAACGCCGTGAAGTTCACCGAGGCCGGCAGCGTCATGGTCAATGTGTCGTCCCTGCGGCAGGAGGGCGGCCTGGCTGTGCTGCTGCTCGGCGTGGCGGACACCGGCGTGGGCATTCCGGAGGACCTGCAGGACGTGGTCTTCGAGCCGTTCACCCAGGCCGAGGCCGTGTACACCAAGCGCTTCCAAGGCACGGGCCTGGGCCTGGCCATCGTGCGCCGCCTGGCCGGGCTCATGGACGGGGGCATCACCCTGGAAAGCCGCCCCGGGCGCGGCACCAGCATCCAACTGGCCCTGCGCCTGCGCCAACCCGCCGGAAGAGAGACGCGCAAGATCGCCGAGGACATGGCCGACGCGCCTCCGGCCCCGGCATTGCCGCCCCTGCGCCTCCTGCTGGCCGAGGACAACCTCATCAACCAGTTGGCGGCCAAGAGCGTGCTCTCCAAGGCCGGGCACCACGTTTCCGCGGCCGCGAGCGGCGTGGAGGCCCTGCACCTGCTTGAAAAGGACGGCCCCTTCGACGCCGTGCTCATGGACATCCAGATGCCGGAGATGGACGGCGTGGAGGCCACCAAACTCATCCGCGCCCACGACGGCTCCCGCTACGATCCCCGGATTCCTGTCATCGCGCTCACGGCCTACGCCCACGCCGACGAGCACCGCGTGTTCCTGGAGGCCGGCATGGACGAGGTGGTGTCCAAGCCGCTGGAGGGCGCGGACATCCTGAACGCCCTTGCGCGCGTCCTCGCACGCCGGGGCCGCCTGGCCTAAGCCGCACCCACCCTGGCGCAAGGGGCTCCGCCCCTTGACCCCGCTGGGGCGCTGCCCCAGACCCCGCCAGAGGGCACGAGGCCCTCTGGACTCCCTTTGCCAAACGAAAGGTCCGGATGCGCCTTGCGCATCCGGACCTTTCGTTTGGAGAGGGTTCGAG
>Ga0074195_1003446_pt1 | contig 14889 bp, 14 predicted proteins | sample EPASupsiteHSE623_FD_64525 | JGI IMG/M metagenome (GOLD analysis project Ga0074195, IMG submission 64525) | Bioremediated contaminated groundwater from EPA Superfund site, New Mexico - Sample HSE6-23 | ecosystem: Environmental > Aquatic > Deep subsurface > Groundwater > Contaminated ...
ATCGATTTTATCCCGATTTGAGTTAACAACGTCGGCAGCCGTCTTCATCGGCAGATCGGCCGGAGCTGATAGAGCCACAGCTACCAGAATCAAACATGCAATAGATATCAGCATCAGTTCTCGTATATCCATATTCAACCTTACCTTTTTACGAGGTCAACCACTACCCCCGAAGAATCACAGCGGACCGTTGTACGTAGATAATGCTAAATAAACCTGTGGTATTCCTATGCATAATGACTCCTGCCTGGCTGATATCCAATATCCTGTGGATCAGCCTCATTTTGCTCCTGGCTTCCGCCCTATGCGGCAAAACACGCCTGGCGAGCCCGGGCTGGGCGCTATTCGGCATATACTGGATGAGCCAGCCAGGCCACTACATTGCCATCGAGGATTACTTCAACGCCGCTTTGACCGTGGTAGCAGCGCTTTTCTGTTTTTATCTTGCATGGATAGTTCAGGTTCGTGGCTGCAGGTCACAGGCATGTACCTGGGCGAGCTATGCTGCAGCCGTCTGCGGGATCATCTATTTCCCTTTTGCCGAGATCGGCCTTCTGCAAAACTGGCTCATCGGATTCACGACTTTGATTACGGCCCAAACCCTCAACGCGTTCTACGTTCCCGTATCCATGGAGAGCTGGAATACCCTGGTTCTTAACGGCCGCACAGTGGAGATCATCCTGGCCTGCACGGCTATTGAGAGCATAGCCCTCTTTGCAGGAGTAATAGTATCAGTTCAGGCACCTCTGGGACGAAGGATGGCTGCGCTCCTGGCTTCAACCCTCACCATATACGTACTAAACGTTGTCAGGAACTCATTTGTGCTCATGGCATATGGCTGGGATTGGTTTGGGAGCGACAGCTTTCATGTAGCTCACAATATAATAGCAAAAGCTGGCTCGACAGTTGCATTGCTTGCCATTGCCTATCTCGTCTTCGCACTCCTTCCGGAACTCCTGGCGGTCATAGACGATCTTGCAGCCGAGATCAAGCATCCTGGAGGCGATGCGGCTTGAGGCTCGCCAGGAACTGCGCGGCCTGGGTCTCAGTGCCCATATTCATGACCGCGGCCCTGGCTGCTTTTGGTAGCTGGTACGGCTCTGCCATTGCACTGATGGGCTCCCTTTTCATGCTCTTCTTCCACCGTGACCCCGATCGCAGGCCAGAAGGAGAGGGCATGATATCTCCTGCCGACGGCAGGATCATACAGGCATCGCCTGAGGGGATAACCATATTCATGGGGCCGTGCGACGTCCACGTCAACCGGGCTCCCCTTGACGGAATTGTCAAGATGACTGAGCACATCAGAGGCGGCCACGCTCCAGCCTTCCTCTATACAGCCAGCAGGAACCAGCAGAACCGCATAGATCTGGAGACCTCAGAGGGGGACATTGAGCTTCGCCAGATCACAGGAACCCTTGTCAGGGAGATAATCTGCTACGTCCGTCCAGGCGATAAAGTGCTTCGGGGCGAGAGGATCGGTATGATCCGTTTCGGCTCGAGGGTGGAGGTCACCATTCCAAAAGGCCTTGATTTGCTGGTGAAGAACGGGGACAAGGTTCGGGCAGGGGAGACGATAATTGCGGTGAAGCGTCCATGAACGTTTTCAGGGAGATGCGGCTGCCTGATCTGTTCACACTTTTAAATGCCCTGCTTGGATTTGCTGCGGTGGTGGCTGCCTCTCATGGAGAGTTCCAGATCTCAGTGATATTAATATTATCAGCTACAGTTGCCGATGGCCTGGATGGGTTCCTGGCACGACGGATGACCGCCAGTCAGCTGGGGCCGAACCTGGACTCCCTGGCAGACCTGGTATCCTTCGGGGTGGCGCCTGCAGTGCTCGCTGTAATCGTCCTCGGCCTCACCTGGCCTGCATTGGCTTTGGGAGGAATATTCCTGGCATGCGGCATGCTCAGGCTCGCCAGGTTCAACGTATCTTCCAGGAACGATCTCTTCTTTGAGGGGCTCCCCATACCTGCTGCCGGCTTGATCGTATCAGCTAGCGTTCTGTTTGATCGGCAGGAGATATCTCTTATCCTCATGCTTCTGCTCTCGGCGTTGATGGTGAGCAGCTTTTCATATCCCAAAATACGGGACCCCAAGGTTGCATCTATCCTCTCCGTCGTATTTTTGGCTGCAGCCTTTCTGATCTGGAGAGAGGATTTTGGGGGCATAGCAGCAGTCGTGTTTTATGCAGCTGCTGCCGCATATCTGTCAAGCCCGGTGGTGATACCATACCTGAAAAAAGGGAGATAGCCGCTTTCGAGGCGGGCATTAAGCTTGGCGCTTTATACCATCAGTTCGTAGGAGCACCTGTTAGCATTCGAACGGCAAGCAGCCTGGAACTGGCCATGCAGGAGAGCATATCATTGCAGCCATATGTGGCTGAAGTAAACGTGAAGATAAACAGGGAGATGCTGCAGGAGAATGTCTTCGGCTATGGCGAGCTGCAGGGAAAGATGATCTTTGCTGAAGTGGTCGTCAATTATCAGGGTGAGATCGTCAGAGCCCGGCTGGAGTACGACTCAGAGAAAGATTATCCGTTGATGAGATTGCTTTAAGATTGCTTTAGCCGGGCATGTTCCTTCTTAAAGCCTATATCTTTAAGCCGTCAGTGCCCGGCATGAATGAAAGTTTAAGTAGCCCTTTTGTGCCTTCGTGTCTTTTGTGGTGAAATTACCAATTAATAACCACAAAGGCGTGAAGACACAAGGCTTTCATTCCTATAGCCATAGTCACTCGAACTCTATCGTCCCCGGCGGTTTTGGCGTCAGGTCGTAAACTACGCGAGCAACGCTTGGAATCTCTCCCGTAATGCGGCTGGATATGCGCCTTAGAACATCCCACGGAAGCTCCATTACATCCGCAGTCATCGCATCTCTGGAGGATACAGACCTGACAGCAACCACCCAGCCGTAGACCCGGTTATCTCCCTTCACGCCTGTGGCCTTTCCAAGGATGGCAGCGAATGCCTGCCATGGGCAAAACTTCATTACCTCTTCTTCCACAATGGCGTTGGCCTTCCTGACAACATCCAGCTTCTCGCGCGTCACCTCTCCAACGATCCTGACCGCAAGGCCGGGTCCGGGATAGGGCATCCTCTCGCTGATCTCGAGGGGCAGTCCCAAAGCTCTGGCCACCTCACGGACCTCGTCCTTGTAGAGGTCGCGAAGCGGCTCGACTATGCGGGTGAACTCCATGCAGCTGGGCAGGCCGCCCACGTTGTGATGCGACTTGATGCCGCCCTCTGACTCGATCCTATCAGGATAGATGGTACCCTGAATTAGGCAATCGCCTCCGATCTTCCTGGCCTCCTCCTCAAAGACCCTGATGAATGTCTCTCCTACAACCTTTCTCTTCTCTTCGGGGTCGGTGATGCCCTTCAAAGCGTCAATGAATCTATCCTCGGCATCGATTCTGACAAGCCCGATATCTTTAAAGAGCTGCTCTATCCTATCCGATTCGAACTGCCTCATCAGCCCGGAATCTACATAAACCGGAACTAGCCTATCTCCCAGGGCGCGGTGAGCGAGCATTGCACAGACAGAGCTATCAACGCCGCCCGATAGCCCAATTATAGCACGTCCCTGCACGTCGCGGCGAACCTCTGCAATAGCCTCTTCAATAAAGCGTGCGGCATTCATGGCCATAGTACCTGTGCCGGGCTTTCCAGCATAATAGGATTGCGGTTATGATTTCAGATAACTCCAATATGAACTGTACATGAAAAATAGGGATTTAAGTAATCAAGAGAGAAGGATAATTTGGCGGGATAGGAGAGTGGGACGTACGCCGTGAGACCTCCTTGGGAGGGCGACCCTCCAGCCCTCCCTGAGCTCCTGGAAGGATTTTTTTCTTTTCATCTACGGCGTTCATTGTTTCTTGACCTTTTCTGGACCTCATTCCCTTTGTCTCATCCCTGCGTCTCATAGCAGCATCCCAGACCGTCATCAGCCTGTTTGCTGCGTTTGGTGTAGGATCTGGCTGTAGCCTTTCTGGTAAGGGAGAAGTTCCCCACAAGCAGGCTCGTAGAGATATTATCATCCAACCTGAAATGGCCATCGGACATACCTGAAAACCTGGCTGAGGTCTCGAAGAATGAGATTGACTTGCTCAGTTGAGCGCGACTGCTCAGGTTAAGGAAGTCTCCAAAGTAGCTCTCTTTCCAGAGGATATCCTTCGCCCTGCTCTCGCATAAGCGGCGGGAATTAATGCTGCTGCTCAGCGGCATAGAGCGGTTCGAGATGTTGGCTGTGACGATAGATCCGACGGCATAGACGTCGCGAAAGACGGAGATTCTGGTGGGAGAGTATCCAAGCTGCTCCTTTGAGTTATAAAATCCCGATCCATGATCGTTGAAGGTAACAGTTGATCCCTCGACCGATCTGATCGCGGTAGTGGCTTTGGCCGTGAGGTTGAACTTATTCGACGAGAGAGTAACGCTGTTGATGATCTGATAGCCCTCGAAGTCGGTGGAGAGCATGCCGCTTATGGCCGTATATCCCTTTCCGGAGACTTCACCCTTGATATCGGCCCTGCAGGCCGGGTTGCTGGTCTTGACCTTAACTGTGACCTGGCCGTGCTCCCCAGGTTTGAGATCGCGAAATGTCCAGACGTTATTAGTTCCCGAATCAGGTTGAGGAGTGGCCTGGATAAAGGTCGTTCTGGGATCATAGCTCTCCACTACCACTATGTCCGCAGGTTCAAGGAGGTTGTTGCCATAAGTTATGACATAAGTGATCGTGCCGCCAGGGCTGGCTGACTTCGGAGCATCCTTGATCTCCTCTTGCTCCAGCGGCTCAAAGCTCAAAAGCTGGCCGCCGATCTTTATGTAGTCGAAGTAGGCCTCTGTCTTTAAACTGCTTTGATCTTTGTAGAGAGTTATGTAGATCCTGGTCACTTTCAAGCCTCCCAGACGTTCTCGGTAATTGTCGAGGCTCTGGCCGTCGTGATCCTCGCCGTGTTCCTCGTACGCGAGGTCGAATCCGTCCAGCTCATTCCATTCCTGAGGGATCATTCCCATCTCAGACCAGGATTTTTTCATGGATCTAAGCCTCGCGTCCTCCTCACTGCGACTGTTATAGCTGCCATCGCCGTCGCCGTCCAAAAAGAACTCGATCTGGGCTATCCCGTCCCCTGCCTCAGGAATCACCCACATGCTCAGGCGGTCAAGCTCTTCTAAGGGCAGAGGCTCATCGGGATAAACGCTGATGCGAGTATAGCTTCCCATCTCATCAACAGAGAGCAGGGCAGAGCTGGAGCCGTGGAAGCTCTCTTCTTCAGAGATGGATGCACTTCCATATTTTGACTTTCCAAGATGGTAATCCAGATCGGTAAGGCCCGCGCCGACCATGGCCAGGCTCAGGAAGAAAAGAGTCAGAGTACATAGGGATGACCTCCTCATGCCAGGAAGATGCACACTTCTGCAGAAAAACGCTTCGGTTCTCAGAGACGATTGAAATATCGACGTGCAAAGGCTCATATTAGCTCAGATTATACGCTCGAAGCAAGTCCTCAAAGCTGGCGAAAGAGTTTTCATAAATCTCCTAGATAAGACCTATATAACCTCTACATGAAAAATAAGGCTATAAACTTCGGCGATAATCGACTCTCTGGCGGGATAGGAGAGTGGGGTTTTCCCTTTACCGCCGTGATAAGAGCGAGGTCGTCCCTCCTCTGTGTCTCGCTCCTATCACTTCTTCTACTTCCTCTCAAGTCCTTCTCGGCTCTATGAGGACAATCGGAATATTGCCGGGGTCGTCCAAGAGTGAATGACGCATAGGAACAGCATTTGTGAGGCTTTTATGTCTTTGTATCTTTGCGTCTCCGCGTCCCCGTGGTGAAATCAATAGCACTGAACCATAAAGACACAAAGGCACGAAGAACGCGAAAAAGAGCTTAAACAGAGAAAAGAAAGCTTCGTTGAAGTTTTGAGCTTTTGGGATAAGCTCATTATTTGATTCGTATACTATTACCTTCTCTTGGTTATAACTGATAGCACATCGCCATCTAACAAGGCGTGATCCAGGCCTACGGACTGGCCGGGGAACTTGGCACTATTCCCCCAGACCAGGGCATATCTGAAGAGGTCCACGAAATCGCGGTGAAGGTGCTCGCACACTGTCCTCACAGTGCAGCCTTCCAGAAGGACCAACGGCTCCTCCATATCCGCCTTCTCGCCTTTTGGTTTGAGATAAACGCGGATAAATCCCAGGCAGTCGTAGATCAGCTCTTTTAGCTCCTCCAGGCCCTGAGTGGTGGCAACGGAGACCGGCAGATAGTCCCTCCCTAGGTTTTCCCGGATTTTATCCTCTACGCCGCCGTATTTCAGGTCGAACTTGTTGATGGCAACAACGCTTGGAATGTAGACTCTGTTTCCAGCCAGGAAGTCAACCAGGCTGTCGGTATCGATGTCTTCCCTTACAGTTACGGATGCGTTCACAATACCATAGGCCCGGATGATCTCAGCGATCTCCTTTTCAGTCATTTTCGTGAGCTGGACGGTGCTTCGCACGTTTATGCCCCCTTTCTGCTCCTGTGTGATATGGACGTTTGGGGGCTGCTTATCAAGCCTGATTCCCGCCTCGTAAAGCTCCCGCTCCAGAATATCGAGGCGATAGTTGAAGACGTCTCCCAGCAGCAGAATCATGTCCGCTGCGCGAGCAGCAGTTATAACCTCTCGTCCTCGACCTTTGCCCCGCGCGGCGCCTTTGATGAGGCCCGGCATATCCAGGATCTGGATCTTGGCGTTCTTGTGCTCCATCACCCCCGGGATGACCTCAAGTGTTGTGAAGTGATAGGCAGCAACCTCTGATTTAGAATCGGTGAGGTAGTTGAGCAGGCTGGATTTGCCCACAGACGGGAAGCCTACCAATGCGACGGTTGCATCGCCGGATTTCTTGATGTAATACCTTCGGCCCTGGCCGCCGCCCTTGATCTTTTGAAGCTCCTGCTGTGCCTTGAGCTTGGCGATCTTGGCCTTAAGTTTGCCTATGTGATGCTCTGTGGCCTTATTCTTCTGAGTATCGAATATCTCTTGTTCCAGCGCCTTAATCTGTTCCTCGATTGTTGCCATTTATCATCCTCTAATTTTTCGGAAGGGCTTCCTGTAAAGGCCTAAAGCCGTCGCGCGGTTCGAGAGCCGCATCGGCCCGAATCGTCTTGGCTTGGGACGGGTATCATAGGACCTCCTCCTTTATAAGGTGTGGCTTTGCTGCCTGCACATCCTCGTCAAGCCACCTCCGGAGATGTCAGCCTTTTCTCTCGCCTGCAGTCCTCGGATTAAGGCCCGAATACTACAATTGGCTTGCGACTTCTATTCACTTACAACTCCTGGCGAAGAGACTTTTGAAGGTTGCGCGTGAAAATTAATGGGAGATATCCCGTTTATCTTGCACTTTTTGCCGTTATTTTCAAGGACGGCCTTAGATCGGTCCAATATCAGCCCTATATGAAAAATAGAGCTTTATTTATGGGGAATGAAGTGGGGTACAGCGGCAGGGGAGTGTGGGTATATCGCCGCTCCAAACGGGCCGGGGAGGCATCGATCCAATCCCTCCAGCCTTCCCGACCATAATGATCTCAATTAAGAGTGGGGAAGATAAAAATGAAAAAGATCGCAGTTACTATTGCAGCGTTGCTGCTGCTGATATCTTCAGCGTCTGCAGGCAACGTGGTGAAACAGGGGATAAGCATGTCTTCTAGCGGCGGACAGATCAGCCAGAGCGCAGCCAACGCCGCTGTGGTCAAGGGGAATAATAACTACATAAGCCAGGGCGTCTCACAGGCGGCCTCAGGCAGCCAGATCACCCAGAGCGGAGCGAACGCCGTGGTGGTAGTAGGGAATAACAACGACGTCATACAGGGCGTGAACCAGAGGGCTTCAGGCAGCCAGATCGCCCAGAGCGGAGCCAACGCCCTGGCAGTCCTTGGCGATGATAATTACGCCAACCAGCAGGTAACTCAGGGAGCCTTCGGCCAGAACATCTTCCAGAACGGCTGGAATACTGGCTCAATCACGGGAGACGGAAATACCCTGGTGCAGGGGCTGCTGGCAATAGCCAAGACCTACAACGAGACCAACCAGACCCTGAGCAACACTGCCTACATGGCAGGCTCTTACAACCAGGTCAATCAGCAGGTTTCAGGAGCAGTCGTGGCAGGCAGCAGCAATATGCCGGTGATGCAGTCGGGCAGCAACTTCGGCCAGGCCATGGACCCCAATTACAATCAGTTCGAGCAGAAGACCAATTTGAAGGGCAAGAGCAGGGGCAAGATGACCCAGTCCTTCCAGAACGAGGTGAAGATAGGGCCGGTTTAAATTTAGAACTCTTAATTACAACCTTTTTTAGTTTGCCAGTTTGTTCTCTCAATTGAAAGTTATTTTAAAGATTTAATCTCCGCCCCAGCAGTTCCCTCTCTTTGCCGTCCTCTCCAGCAGATCGCACAGCTTGTTAGCGCTTGCCAGCACTGTGTTCCTGCCTATCCTATCCTCGGACGCAGGTCGCACCGCAATCCCACCGAAGTGACTGCTGTCGCCTACTACTATCATGCCTTGGATGTGCATCCAAGCATGAATGGATTCCATGGCCTTCTCCTGGCCGCCGTTCCTCGCTCCGCCTACGGTTATGCCGCAGCCGGCCTTATCCTTCAGCTTCAATCCCTGCCTGCGAAATGGAATGGTTCTATCGAAGACAGCCTTTAGCTGGCCGGTGACAGATCCGAAATAGACCGGCGAGGCAACGATGACGCCATCCGCCCTCTCAAGCACATCTAGCACGCTTGGCATATCGTCCTCCTCGGGACAGGGTTTGCCTTTGGCGCAGCTCCCGCAGTCCTTGCAAAATCTCACATTCAGCTCTGAGCAGAGAATTCGCTCTGTCTGAAAGCCCCTCTCCCTCGCCACTCCAAGGGCCTCGCTCAGAAGGAACTCAGTGTTGCCGCCTTTCCTGGGGCTGCCTGAGATGCCGATCACCATCACTATCTATCACCTCTGGCGAAGATTTGCTGGGAAGAATATAACGTTTTGCCAGCCATCGCAAACTTAATATCTTAACCCTAATTTATTTATGGGAGACTTGAAATGAACGCAGAGATCACATCGCTCCTGGGCCTGGAGGTCTACACCCAGAAGGGCGTCTTCGTGGGCAGGGTGGATGATATCGTTCTCAATCCCGAGCAGGGCGCAGTCAGCGGCCTGGCCCTGGGGGATGTGAACAGAGACCTCTTTGACCAGAAGGGCAAGGGCATCATCATACCTTACCGCTGGATTACAGCCATCGGCGACATCGTTATCATGAGGCATCTGACCAGGAATGCAAAGGTTGAAAGGAAAAACGGCTAGCTGGGAGATCTATTCGGAGCTCAAAGCACGGGCTCCTTTAATGGTGAGGGCCGACGGGCGCGGCTTCAAGAAGCTCCTGGAAGGCTGCAAGAAACCTTACGATATCGATTTTGCTCGCTCTATGGCAGCAGCGACCGTAGGACTCTTTCGAGACTCTGGCCTCTCGCCGACACTGGCCTTCACGTTCTCAGATGAGATCAGCGTGCTGTTCTTAGAGGCTCCCTTTTCCGGAAGGGTGGAGAAGATCGATTCTATTGTGGCTGGTTTCCTCTCTGGCGTTCTCTCTCTGGCACTAGGACTGGCTGTCTCCATGGACTGCCGGGCGATCCCAATTTGTGAATCTGAGGCCGTAGAGTATCTTGGTGAGCGGCAGGACGAGACATGGAGGAACCACGTCTTCTCTTACGGCTTTTACATGCTTGTAGGTGATGGGCTTACTACTACTAAGGCCATGGAACGGCTTCGCGGAATGCGAGAGCATGAGATCCACGAGCTTGTATTCCAGAGAGGCACGAACCTGGCGAAGACGCCTGCATGGGAGCGGCGGGGAATCCTGGTTTACAGAAGAGATGGCCAGGTAACTGAGGATTGGGAGCTGCCGCTCTTGCGGTCGGAGGAAGGACGGAGGCTACTAGAAGAGATTATAAAGGCGGCTAAAGCCGGTTCGAAGAAATAGATCAAATATTCAAGGTCTGCCTTAGGCCAGAAAGCTGATTTCGCCCTATTTTGTGCTCGCCCTCGCTGTCGTGGACTATACAAAGGCCTTTTCCAGGGCGTCCCCTTCGAAAATCCCTGTATTTTTCAAGGAGCGCTATTGACTCCTGGATTTCAACGATGTTTCTCTCTTTGAGCAGTGCAGCGATTTTTTCAGCCTGCTCATGCTCAATTGGCCTGCCGAGGCCTCGGCACTGCGAGCAGCGCAAAGCTCCATCTTCCAGGTAGAATGGATAGGTGCTGCAGAGCAGCGGCCTGGCCTCATAGATCCTGCACACATTGGTTCCATCAGAGACATGAAAATCAGAGACATGAAACTTGCAGGAAATATCGCATTTCTTGATGCGCCACTCAAGGGTATGGAAGTTGCCCTCGCTATCCCATTCGCCCACATCCGGTGGCTCGACTGTGTCAAACCAGGATTCGCCTGTGAGAGCTGTTATTTGCCTGACCTCAAAGGGAAAGACGACGACGCTGTTGTCATCGCCTGTACAGCACTCGCCGCAGCGCAGGCATGCAAATCCGATCTTTTCGACCTCTGCCGCCAGCTCATCCTCTGATACCCTCTTGGCTTCCTCCAGCTTGAGACGCAGGTCTTCCAGATGCTCCTGCCTCTTACTTTCTCTTTCCTTGCAGCCTTTTTGGCTCATCTCTTGCAGACAGCTATGAAGTTGTCCAGAAGCTCCTGGCCAAAATCGGTATGAACGACCTCAGGATGCCACTGAACGCCGTATAAGGGCCTCTTGATATGCTTCATGGACTCTATCTCGCAGACATTCGATCTCGCCAGGACTTCGAAATCCGGCGGCAGCTCTACCACCTGATCCGCATGGGACGCCCAGGTCTTGAACCGATGAGGCAGGCCGCGCAGAATATCATTTTCCTTCACCACTTCAACCTCTACCTCGGCATATCCTCCGATGGTTCCGGGCGCGACCTTGCCTCCGAAGGTCGTCCCCATGACCTGCAGCCCCAGACATATGCCGAGGATTGGAATCTCCAGCTCCCTGAGGTAGTCCGCACAGCGTCCGGCACGGTCTAGCGTGGGTCCGCCGCCAAGGATGAGTCCGTCAGCCTCTATCTTCTCAGGAGGAGTCTGATTTGAGATCAGATCTGTCTCCACTTTATCCCGAATGCTCCTCCTGATGAGGTGGTTGAATTGGCCGTAATTGTTGATTACAAGTATACGCATTGCAGCCTAAGATACACATTGTAGTGATATATTTTATGGCTGAAGACAAGAACTGGCAGGCGGTTTCCACGGCTGCAACTAGCGCATTATGCGCGCTGCATTGATGATGCGAATTGCCTGCAAATTTTAAGAAAAACAGAAAAGACCTAAAGCCGTGAAAGTGATATATGCGCTCAGTAGATCTTGAGCTTGGATAGAAATATATTGTGAATATTAATATAATGATCCACTCATGGAGATTATCTGCATTTCACGCGCGAACCTTCTCTTAATCCCGGGCATGCGTTCGCGAGAATCGCAACAATTATAATTACTAATATCAGAAATATATTAATAAGATCCCTAAAATCCGCTATCTTTAGCAGTGGTCTAACTCCATTCGCGCAAAGGGCAAAGGAAGGGCGTGCAAGATATATATGAAAAATGCCTTAAGGTTTTAGAGTGATGTACAACTTTAAGGGAACGCTCATTGGGGAGGCGCTCGTTGGGGAAGGGCCCGAGATAGCTCATATCGATCTTGTGATCGGACTCAAGGGAAGCGTTGTTGAGCAGGCCTTTGTCAGCTCCCTGGCATCGCCAGCAAAGGGGCATACGCCCTTGCTCGCAGTGCTGGAGCCCAACGTGCCTGCGAAGCCTGCCACGCTGATGGTGAACAAGGTGACAATAAAGGGCGCTTCGCAGGCTGTTCTCATGTACGGTCCTGCCCAGGCGGCCGTTGCCAAATAAGAAGAAGGTTTACGAGAATAACTATCTGGCAACGAAGTATGCCCTGGAGCGCGCCATAACGGGCAAGCCTACAGTAATGGAGGTCCTGGCAAAGAAGGATTCCGCGAAGCATCCCTTCGCATAAGACGGCAGGAAAGATACGCATTCCATATCAACCGAAGGCCTACAAAAAGTTCACATGAATCCAAGGGCTAGGAAGGCGCTTGATGGAGCGCCAATGTGAAAAATAGTTACTTAAATCCTATCCGGTAGTGTTTAAAGCATGGACCTGTTAGTGAGTGTGGGGAGCATGAAAAGGAGAGTGAGGATATGCCAAATCAAGGTAGCAATGCCGAACTGAAAATTATCCAAAAAAGAATTGCAGAAAATAGGTTTATTGATGTACTTCTTGTCTTTTCAATGGCATTAGTCTTTGGACTATTGCTAGTTATATCTGCATCAGCACAACCCGGACCTATAGATCTTTCCTCATTGGGCGTTATTCCCGGTGATGTAGGGGTCAACCAGGTTCCCAGCCTGATCAGCCTGACGCCTGATCGATTCGGCCCTCAGGAGGAGGGTGCAACAGTTGTCTGGACTGCAAGGGCACTGGACCCAGAGGGAGATACAGTTCTCTACAAGTTCTGGCTGAAGGGCCCAAGCACAGACAATGAATGGAAGATGGCTAGGGACTGGAACGAAGACAATACTTGGAGATGGAGCACGTCTTCTGGTGATATCGGAGAGAATCAGATCCGCGTCTGGATAAGAGACGGAAATCACCAGGGTCCTGATGGTTTCGACAATGAAACCATCGAGCGTTATGTGATCACAGCATCTGCTCCTGCCCCTGAGCAAGGCATTGTTCCCTTTGAGCAGCCTCAAGTCCCCCAGCTGCCCGAGATACAGCAGCCCGAGGTACAGCTGCCAGGTCAACAGGAGCAGGAGCCCGCTCCAAGCTTAGGCCGCGAGCAGGCAGTCACAGAAGAGACATTCGCTCCTGTCAACGAGCCTCCTGAGATCAGGAGCCTTACGCCAAGTCCAGCAAGCCCGCAGATGGCTGGAACCGCCATAGTCTGGACGGCAGACGCCTCTGATCAGGAGAACGACCAGATACTCTACAGGTTCTTCTTAAACGATCAGCCGGTTACACAGTGGCAGCTTCAGAACCAGTGGACATGGACTGCAACTGAAGCAAATGCAGGCGAGAACCAGATCGAAGTCAGGATAATCGACAGCCAGCATGCTGTGCCTGAGAACTTCGATGACAGCAGGTCTGCGACGTTCACCATAACCGCACCTAATCAGAAGCCTGCCATCATCGGCCTGAATGCCGATAAGCAAAGCCCGCAGGATGTCGGAGCGGTCGTAGCCTGGACTGTTGAGGCTACCGATCCGGAGAACGATCAGATACTCTTCCAGTTCTGGCTCAATGGCCAGATAGTCAGAGACTGGTCTCCTGACAGCAGATGGACCTGGACTACGTCAGAGGCGAACGTGGGCGAGAACCAGGTCGAGGCCAGGATTGTTGATACCAAACATGCAACGGCCGACGGATTTGATGACAGCAGGGCTGTAAGCTTCACAGTAGCTTCGCCCAACCAGAAGCCTTCTCTCATCAACTTTAACCCGGACAAGCCCAGCCCACAAGAGGCCGGGTCCGCAATAGTCTGGACTGCAGAAGCTGCAGATCCCGAGAACGACCAGATACTCTACAGGTTCTTCTTAGATGGCCAGCCTGCAACCGAGTGGCAGCCTCAGAACCAGTGGGTATGGACCACTGCTCAGGGGAATGTTGGCGAGAACCAGGTCCAGGTGGCAATAAGGGATGGCAAGCACGCAGGGCCTGATGAGTCCGATGATAGCAGGTCTGCGACGTTTACAATAAGCACACCTAACCGGATACCTACTATTATTACTCTAAACGCAGACAATCTCAGCCCGCAAGCGGCCGGAACTGCAGTAGTCTGGACAGCCGAGGCAGATGATCCCGAGGACGACCAGATACTCTACAGGTTCTTCTTAGATGGCCAGCCTGCAACCGAGTGGCAGCCCCAGAACCAGTGGACATGGACGACAACCGAGGAGAATGTTGGCGAGAGCCAGGTTCAGGTGGCAATAAGGGATGGCAAGCACGCAGGGCCTGATGAGTCCGATGATAGCAGGTCTGCGACGTTCACCATAACCGCACCTAACCAGAAGCCTGCCATAACCGGTCTCAGTGCAGATAAGCCTAGCCCGCAAGTGGCCGGAACTGCAGTAGTCTGGACTGCAGTGGCTGCAGATCCCGAGAACGACCAGATACTTTACAGGTTCTTCTTAAACGGCCAGCCTGCAACCGAGTGGCAGCCCCAGAACCAGTGGACCTGGACTACAACTGAGGCAAATGTCGGCGAGAGCCAGATAGAGGTAAGGATAGTCGATGGCAAGCATGCAGGGCCTGAGAGCTTCGACGATAGCGAGACGGCTGTATTTGCAGTCAATGCGCCGGCGCCCGTGCAGGAGGAGGTAGTTCCAGAGGTAACTCCTGCAGTGCCTGCACAGGAAGAAGCTGCTCAAGAAGAGGCAGTGCAGGAAGAGGCCATTGCTGCAGCCGAGGCGATAATCAATGAGACGCCTGCGGTCGCAGATCTGGTTCCAGATAAGCCCAGTCCTCAGGAGATTGGAGCAGTCATAACCTGGACCGCTCAGGCCTCTGATCCAGAGAACGATCAGATACTCTACAGGTTCTTCTTAAACGGCACTGAGGTTACAGACTGGCAGCCTCAGAACCAGTGGGCATGGACCGCCTCTGTGGCCGGAACTAGCCAGATAGAGGTCAGAATAAGAGATGGCCAGCATGCAGGACCTGAAGGCTCAGACAGCAACAGGACAGCCAAGTTTACCATAATCTCACCTGCACCTGTTGTAGAAGAGGTCGTACCTGCGGCTCCTG
>Ga0074195_1003447_pt1 | contig 14885 bp, 8 predicted proteins | sample EPASupsiteHSE623_FD_64525 | JGI IMG/M metagenome (GOLD analysis project Ga0074195, IMG submission 64525) | Bioremediated contaminated groundwater from EPA Superfund site, New Mexico - Sample HSE6-23 | ecosystem: Environmental > Aquatic > Deep subsurface > Groundwater > Contaminated ...
AAGGGAAAAAATTATATTTTTCATCAACAAACTTAGAAATTGCCATTAGTTGCTCTATAGATGCCGACGTTAGAAGCGAAGGGGTTATTACGGTTCCAGCAAAATTAATAACAAACTACATTTCATTATTAAATGATGAAAAAGTTGAGCTTAATATTGCGGAAGGACTTTCATTAAATATTACATCTTCAACCTCTAACACAAAAATAAAATGTATTAGTGCCGACGAATTTCCTTTAATTCCAAAAATAGAAAAAAGTAAAGAATTAGTTTTAAAGGTTGATGATTTTGTTGAGGCTATTACTGAAACAGTTTTTGCCGCATCTTTAAACACTTCAAGGCCTGTTCTGTCCGGTGTCTATTTAATAGCAAATGAAGACGGAATGAAACTTGTTGCCACTGATAGTTATAGGCTTGCCGAAAAAAAAGTAACACTCAGTAAAAAGAGCACCGAGGAGCTTTCTTGTATTGTTCCAGTAAAAACATTAATGGAGCTTGGTAAAATTTTAGGGAAATCTGGATCAAAGGATGTTAAAATAAACATTTCAACTAATCAAATTTTATTTATTGCCGGGGATATAGAGTTAATATCCAGACTTATTGAAGGTAAATTTCCCGATTATGAGAAGATTATTCCAAAAGAAAGCAAAACCGAGATAGAGGTTTCTGTTGAAGACTTATCCTTGGTTTTAAAAAGAGTTAGTCTTTTTGCTAGGGAAAATAACAATAGTGTTAAACTTAGCGCTACGAATGATGGTAAGTTTTTAATCTCTTCTGATGAAACAAAAGTTGGAGAGGAGAAGGCCGAGATAATGATAAAAATTAAAGGAGAAAATAATAAAATAGCTTTAAATTCACAATATCTTTTGGATGTGTTAACATATATCAGCGACGACAAGATTCTATTTTTAATGAATGATAAAGTTTCTCCTGCGGTTATTAAGCCGCTAAAAGGAGACGGCTATGTTTATATTATAATGCCGTTAAAAGTTTAAAAATTAGATGCGAAACATTATATCCTGCTTTCCGAAAAGTGGCCTCTCTTCGGCCACAGATCTTTTCAAGGGGTTAAAAAATGTTACATACTCAGGCGCCGGAAATAGTTTTTCCAAAGCCATGGTACTGAGTGACATTTTAAGAAACCCTGATCTTAACGTTGGTAATCTTTTATGGATTGTTAACGACAGAAGTGAGCAGATAATAGCCATGAGGGCTATACAAACATGGGGCGACAGGGATGTTTTTCTTTACAATAAAGAGAAGGATGACGAAAAATCATTAACCACAAGTTTCTCTGAATTTGAAAAAAAGAAAAAAAAGAGCTTGATAGAGTTCACAATTAGGCTTTTTTTAAATCAAAAGTCTGTTTTTATTCTAGACTTCGAGTCTTTATTGCAAAACTTTCCAGATGTTACCCACATGGACGAAAATAAAATTTCTTTAAGGTGTGGAGAAGATTTCGAAGTTGTAGAATTTATAGAAAGGCTCGTTTCTATTGGGTACGACGTTACAGACGACTCTGTTTTAAAAAAGGGTGAGTATTACAGAAAGGGAGACAGTATCTATATTTATCCAATAAATTCCGAAGATGTTTTTAGGGTCGACCTCGGTTTTAACAATGTAGAGTCCGTTAATGTTTTAGATAAAAATGACTATACGAAAGTTTCTAAAGTTAAGAAAAGTTTAGATATTTACCCCTTGGACTATCAGGTGGAATCAAGAAGCATTACTGATTATTTTAGAGAGAATTTTTTAGTTGTTGAAGACGAATTAGATATTGTTGATGAGTACTATGATGTTTGGAATAACTTCATGGCTGAGGCCACTAAAAAAAGCTATTCTATTTCTTTCACGTCTTTTAACGAAGATCTTGAAAATCATCAACATTTGCATTTTCTTTCCATAGTTAAGTATAGGAGCGGATATGACTTGGCTAATGATTTGCGCGATAAAATTAGTGGTGGATGGAAGACGTTATTTTTTACAAAAAATATTAATGACGTACGAGGACTTTTAACTGATCAAAAAGTTCCATTTATTGAGGGAATGAACGAAGAAAAACTTTCTCGATCGTCAGTATTTTTAATAGAGGTTGATAAAGAAGATATTTTTCCTCAGTCATTCCAGACCCCAAAAGAGAAAATGCTTATTTTATCGGATACGGACATTTCTTTAATTAGAGAGGAAAAAAAGCATTCCAATCAGAACAAAACTATTTTTGATGACTTTTTGACTAGTCTAAAAGTTGGGGACTATGTTGTTCATTCCGATCACGGTATTGCTAAATTTTTAGGATTAGACAAAAAAACCATAGATGACGTTACAAAGGAATATCTGAAATTGGGGTATGCGGAAAACGATAAACTGTTTGTTCCTATTGATCAGGCCGACAAGGTGAATAAGTACATCGGGTCAGACGAGTCTTTACCAAAACTTACAAGACTTGGTAGTGCGGAATGGACTACAATTACCAGTAAAGTTAAAAAAGAAACGGAAGCGATTGCAAAAGAACTATTAAAATTATACGCAGAGAGAAAGGCCGCAAAAGGGTTTAAGTTTAAACCTGACGAGGCTTCCCAGTTAGACTTTGAAAAAACTTTTCCGTACGAAGAAACGCCGGGACAAATAAAGGCGATTATTGATGTAAAAAAAGACATGGAAACCGAGACGGCCATGGACCGTTTGATTTGTGGAGACGTTGGATTTGGAAAAACAGAGGTCGCCATGAGAGCAGCGTTTAAGGCCGTAAAAAGCGGAAAACAAGTCGCCTTAATTTCTCCGATTACAATTTTGGCCGATCAGCATTACAAATCTTTTAAGAAAAGAATGGAGCTTTTCAATATAAGAATAGAAATGCTGAGTAGGTTTAAAAGTCAAAAAGAGCAGGCTCAAACCATTGAGAAAGCGAAAAAAGGAGAGGTCGATATTGTGATTGGAACTCATCGTCTTTTTCAGCCGGATGTTGGATTTAAAAATTTAGGATTAGTTGTGATTGATGAAGAACAGAGGTTTGGAGTTAAGCAGAAAGAAAAATTAACAGAGATGAAGAAAAATGTAGACGTGCTTACGTTAACTGCAACACCAATTCCAAGAACTTTGAATATTTGCCTAAATCATCTTCGCGATATTACAACAATTACAACGCCTCCATATGGAAGACTTCCTGTAATTACAGAGGTTCGTAAGTATTCACCAAGTTTGGTCAGGGAGGCCATTCTTCGAGAAGTCCAAAGAGACGGGCAAGTTTATTTTTTACATAATAGGGTTCAGACAATCGATAGTTTTGCGGACAAACTTAAGCAGCTTGTTCCGGAGGCTAGGTTTATAGTTGCTCATGGAAAACTTGGAAGTGGCGATCTTGAAGATAGAGTAATGGACTTTAAAGAAAAGAAATACGATGTTCTTGTTAGTTCAACTATTATTGAAAACGGAATCGATTTGGAAAATGCTAATACGTTAATTGTAAATGCGGCAGAGAAGTTTGGACTTGCTCAGTTGTATCAGTTGCGTGGACGCGTGGGACGTGGCAAGAAACAAGCTTACGCATATTTCCTCTACCATGGTCAAAGATTAAAGTTAGAGGCAAAGAAGAGGCTTCGAGCAATCGTAGAGGCAAGCGATTTAGGAAGTGGATTCCAAATTGCGATGAAAGACTTGGAGATTCGTGGAGCCGGGGATATTTTGGGAGTAAATCAGCACGGAGTGATTAACGTTGTTGGAGTTGCGCATTTCATTCGTATGTTAAACAGGGCCGTTGAGGATTTGAAACAAGGAAGAATTCTTGATGGGCAGGATGAGATTACAGACGTCTCCATCGAATTGCCTATACAGGCGTATATCCCAGATACTTATATTCCCACATCCAAAGACAAAATCAACGCTTATCAAAAATTGTCTTCGGCTGATAATAAGGCGTATCTCAAAGAGATCATGGAAGAATTTATCGAAGATTATGGAAAACTTCCTATCGAAGTTGCGAATTTATTTAAAATTATCGAGCTCAAAATTTCTGCTAAACATGCAGGATTAATCAATGTCCGTGCCGAAGCGGTGCCTATGAGTAAAGAGAGAGAGATTGTTTTACAAACTTCAAAGAAAGTTAAGCCTGGAAACGTAATAAACCTTCTAGAATTTAATCCAAAGTGGATAGTTTCCGGAAGCAGACTAAAAGTTAACGTTAAAGATTTGGGAGACAAATGGTTTGAAGGATTACTCCAGTCTGTTAACAAACTTGCAGAGGAGGCAATGCATGGGGCAAGAAAATCCAACAAGGAGTTATAGGCCTCGGGATTATAATTTTTGGGGCTTGATTTTTGCACAAATGGTTGTAGAATAGCGATCTGCTAGTTAATAGCCTATTTAACGTGGTATAATTAACAAGCATTTTTATGAGTTCTTTGAAAAGTGGGGATGTATTGGTATTCGACAGGATGACTAAAGATATCGATTGTCGCAATTGGAGGGTCGCGCTGTCCTCTCCTAAACACTGTCCAGCGCAAAATAAGTGCTAAAAAAAGCATAAATGAGCTAGCAATGAGACTTGCTCTACGCGAAAGCCTAGTAGCTGTTCCAGTTCTAGCTTAGTTGTCTGATTTTTATCGGACCCGTTTATATTACTGACGTCTGCTATGTAGTATAGGCGTAATATTGCAGGCTAAGGAGCCAGACCCCGTTTCGGTCAAAGCTCACTAAAACCGATGAAGCATGGACTTCGTAAGTTTTTGTTCGTTTTTTATTTGGAGTCCGAGACTTAAAACAAACTATAATTGTAGAAGCAATCATGTCTCATCTCTGGACCCGGGTTCGACTCCCGGCATCTCCACCAAAATTATTCCTCTGAGGCTCCGCCCTCTTCGCTGTCAGTGTGTGCGTATCTGCCCACTTTTCCAATTTTTTTTCTATCTGGGTCATTTTGATATGGCAGGCCGTATGAAAGTCCTGGGTTTTCCCTAGGTGTTATACATACTATATTTCTCCCATGAGCCTTTCCTGTTTTTAATGCGCTATCGGCAAAAGATTTTGTCTCCTTTAGGCTTTGAGTTGTGAAATCTGCTTCGGATACTCCTATCGTACATGTTAGATCTATAGTGAAGGTTTTCACTTGGCCATTTCGTTTTGTTATCGAGAACTTCATGTTTTGTATACGTTTTCTTAAACGTTCTGCCGCTGCGGCCGCTTCTGCTACGTCCGTATATGGCATTAATACAACCACTTCGTCTCCACCATCTTTTCCTACTACAGGAGCTTTTTTTGTTTCCACATCACCTTTTATTCCGGACTTTTTTCTTCTGTGGGATTTTCTTTTTACGTTTTCTTGGAAGACTATATCGGAATCACGGAACTCTTCCGCGATGGTCTCACCAAAAGCTTTTAAAATTGCATCTCCCACGTCATGACCGTATCTATCATTTACCAATTTGAAATAATCTATGTCTATATATAGGCAAGAGAGAGGGTAGGCATTTTTTCTGCAGTATTCAAACATTCTTCTTCCCTCGCGGCTTAGTCCGCGTTTGTTGTATAGATTTGTTAAAGGGTCTCTGTTTGCCTCTCTTTCTAAGGCTGCGCTGGATGCTTCTAGCTGCTTGATTTTTTTATCTGCAACTTCTTTTTCTTTCCTAGCCGCTTCAGTCCTAATAATCAGTGCCACTAAATTTTTTACTTGGAAAAAAACCAATTCTCTAATTTCTCCGACTTCCTCTTCCGTACGGTCTGTTTCTCTTTCCAGAATAGCCAGCGATCGTTCTAGGTCGGTTAGAGGATCTTGTCCTATGAGGGCTTTTATTTCTCCCGCCCTTTCTCTTATATGTGCAATAACATCCAGAATTACTTTTGGATCATTCTTAAGGGCTATCGCTTTCGGTTCGCCCGCTTTTGATTGATCAACTTCAGGCTCTGCGATTGCGCGTATACCCTTTGATACTTTATGGTATTCGGTTAACGGTGCCATAAAAAAATTATAAACAGGTGTATATTTATACCATAAGTCTATGGCTAAGTCAAGGGTGGTTTTTGATTGTCAAATATGGCTTATTTGCGGGCTTTTGCCTTTTTAAGTTTTGAGAAATTTGGTATAATGTACAGATATTTAAGTTTTCAATATGTCATCAATAAGGCACCTATATATTCACATTAAACAGTACAGAGAAAGCCACAAGCCCCTTTATGTACTTTCGGTAATGATTTTTTTCTGGACGATTTTCGATTCGATACTGTCTTATGCCATTCCTCTGATTTTGACGGAGCATGGGCTGTCCAGCACTATGATGGGGCTTGTTATAGGATCTTCCTCTATTGCCGGAGCCGGATTTGATTTTTTGATGTGTAGATTTGTGAAAAGGGTGGATTTTAGGAGAGTTTTTATGGGGATGTTTGCAATTTCTGCGCTTTATCCTTTGATTTTATGGCAGGCCACAATTATTCCGATGTATTTGCTTGGAATGGTTATTTGGGGAATTTATTATGACTTATTGAATTTTGGGATTTTTGATTTTGTTAGTCGCCATACTGAGAAAAATGAACACTCTGCTAGCTTTGGTGTAGTGCAAGTTTTTAGGTCTCTTGGAGGAATAATCGCGCCTCTTATTGCCAGCTTGCTTATTATAGACCTTGTGGATTGGAAAACTTTTGCCGGGAGCTTTTTGTTTCTATCGATTGGATTTTTGTTTTTGATTTTTTTGTTAATTCTTACAAGAAAAAAGAAAATGATTGTTACTTGCGTCGAAGAAAATTGTTGTGAAAAACCCAAGAATTTTTTGAATGAAATCCATTTATGGAAGAGTATTGGGAAATATATTTTTCCGGCACTCGTGCTGACATTTTTTCTTTATACCGTCGAAGCTTTTTTTTGGACCATTGGCCCTATTTATTCAGAAACCTTGGGGCTCGGAGAGTTTAGCGGGTTGCTTTTAACGATGTATTCTCTTCCTTCGATATTTGTAGGATGGTTTGTCGGAAGGTTGACTGAAAAATATGGCAAATTAAAGGTTGCCTACGTGTCGTTTTTGGTGGCATCTATTTTACTTTCCGGATTTGCGCTTGTTTCAATGTATATGCCGGTTTTGACTATAGGGCTCACTTTCCTTGTTGCAGTGATGGTTTCTATTTCATTTCCTTCCGTTAATGGTGCCTATGCAGATTATATTTCAGACATTCCCAAGGTTGAGAAAGAGGTTGAGAGTCTGGAAGATTTTTTTACGAATATGGGATATGTCGCAGGGCCTATTTTGTCTGGGTTTTTGGCCGATGTTTTGGGTGCAGAAAAAGCATTCTCATTGATTGGAGTAGTCGGAGTTCTTTTGTCGGTAATCTTGCTTAGAGCTGCTGCAAAGCGTGCAAAACTTAACGAAAAGCAGGCATAGAGCATGTAGATGCTTTAAGATTCTTTTCGGTTTTTTGTTGTGCGAATTTCCGTATGGCGAAGAGGAGAATTGACTATAAAAGTCTCTCCTCTTCATTGAAAAGCTAACAGCATATGAAAAAATGGTCAACATAGGTTTTGGTTAAATTGGTTTCAAAAACCTTGACATTGCTACTTTACTGTGGCATAAAGAGTTCCTTTAAGACAACATAGATGGACTTGTATGTAGAAAAGCAATGTGTAGACCAAATGAAGGCAGGAGATAGCAAAAAATTCCTGATTCTTTTTGATGCATATTTTTCAGACTTATATAAATATGTTTTCAGGAGAGTTGTTGACTCTGGCGAAACGGAACGAATTGTAAGGATCACTTTTTCCGATGCATTGACTCAAATGAGGAATGCCCCAACAGATATTGCTTATCAGGTTTGGCTTTATGGATTAGCTAAGTCAAAAGTTTGGAACTATATAGATAAATCTAGATTTCCGGATAAACAAGGGCTTATTGATTCAAAGAAAGACTTTAGCAGTGTTAGCGAAATAGTGAAGGATCCTATTATTCAGAAGGCGGAAAATATGCTCAAAAAGATGTCACTTGAAGAATCTGAAATTTTGAGACTTAAATTTTGTGAAGAATTGGCAGACGGAGATGTATTATATATCCTTGGAGGAGAAGAGAGCACTATTGGGTCAAAGATTTATAGAGTTTTAAAAAGGGCTCACTTTTTGTTGTTTGGAGAGAGTGATGAAAGACAGGGAGTTTATTTTGGAGAACTTTCGGGCTTTTTGACCAGAGTAAAGGATGCAACAAAGATAGAGGTTCCGGAGGCCCTGAAACTGAGCCTGAAAGCTGAATTATCTAATAAACTGGAGAAGAGAGAATTTGCAGTAGAGTCTGAATCTAAGCCGACAGAAAATTTTAAAGAAAAAGAGAGAGATGATATAAAAGTTGCTGCTCAAAAAGTTCCATGGCAAGAATTTAAAAAGGACGATGTTCCAGTTGGATCAAATGATCCTGCAAAGATTTTTGTCCAGGCTGTTAAAGAAATGAGGCAAGAAGAAGAGGCTAAAATGATGCGCGAAGCAATGGAATTTGAAGCCAGCGAAAAAGTTTACGAGTTCTTTGATAAATGGAAGGGCGTTCTTTCAATTATCCCAGTTGTTTTGTTTATTGCAGTTGGAGTTTTTGTTGTTACTAGAATTGATTGGGGGAAAGATGATCCTGTTGTAGTGGAAAATCCGCCGATTGAAGTTTTCAAATCTGTGTGCGGAGAAAACGTGACCTTTGATGAACAATTTTCAACGGAAGACAAGAAAAACATAGACGACTTAGTTAATAAAAAGATTTGTGAAACATTTACGGTAAAGACATTGGTTGTTAACAAAGTGTCTGAGAAAGAAATAGGTGTTTCAGTTGACTCTGATCAGGCAAAGTTGGAGTATGTATTTGCACGTGATTTAAATGACTGGGCTGTAATAAAGTATGCAAAAACTTCTAATAGCGACAACAAATCCGGGGAAGTACAAGGAAATTCTAGAAATTCTAGCAGGGCTTAATTACAACTTTATTTTTTTAAAGGATTTAGGAATTGATGCCGGAGATTTTGTGGAAGATGGCGGAACTTTTTCAGAGAATGCTTGCAAAAAGGCTAGATATTTTGGAAATAAAGCCGGTTTTTTAACATTGGCGGAAGATTCTGGGATCGTTGTTGAGGCTTTGCGCGGGGAGCTTGGAATAAAGACTAGGAGATGGGGGGCTGGAGAGCAGGCTAGTGATGAAGAGTGGCTAACGTTTTTTATGAAAAGGATGGAGAAGGAGATAGACAGAAGCGCAAAATTCGCCTGTAGCGCTTGTCTGTTTGAACCTAGGCAGGGGATGATGAGAGTTTTTAATGGAGAGACCAAGGGGAAGATTTCCGATAAAATTTTAGCACCTATTTTGCAGGGTTTGCCTTTGAGTTCTGTATTTGTTGCGGATGGAATGACGAAAGCGTATGCAGAGCTTTCTACTGCAGAAAAAAATCAGGTTAGCCATAGAGGAAAAGCCATGAAGCAAGTGAAGGATTATTTGGGCAATGGCTAAGATTTTACTCGCGCACTTATGAGCATTCCTGTGTCCGTATGAAGAAGATGTGATTCGAAATTTTTTAGTTTTTGAATTTCTTTGATGTATGGTGAGAGTTCTCTTTTGTGACTTATTATATTATCCGCAATTATTATTGATCCCTTTTTTGTTCGTGGGATAATTTTTTTTAGATAAAGAAGGTGTTCATATTTTGTTGCATCGAGGAAAATTAAGTCAAAAAATTTTGGAGAATTGGGGATTGCTTCTGGTGCGTGTCCAAGGATCTGGGTTATTGTTTTTGATAATCCGGCCCTTTCGAAATTAGCAGCAGCTAAGGGAAATCGCTTTTTTTTGTTTGATTCGATTGTGTATAAATGTCCGTTATTTTTTGCCAATGCTTCGGCTATCCAGATTCCCGAATATCCATTTGAGGTTCCTATCTCTAAAACTCTTTTTATTTTAAATTCTTTTATAAGGGAATTTAAAAACTGGCCGGCTTCTTTTGAAATGTTCCAGTATGTCTCTCGAGTAGTCTCAAGAATCGTTAGCAGTTTTTTTATCTTCTGATTCATGATGGAAGCATACCTAATCTCGAATGATTTTTCTAGCTGCAATAACTGTAAATAGTGACATTAAAATTGCTCCGGAGAAGCTTTCAAGTCCGGATAGAAATCTCGAGTGGCCTATCACGTGGAAGTCTCCGTAGCCGAGCGTGGTGAAGGTTGATGCGCTGAAATATATGGCGTCTGCGAAAGTTGTTGGAACTGAAGCATTTAGGAACATAAGGCTATTTGTCTCTCTGTAAATTACCGCACATCCTATAATTATCACTAAGCTCCAAATAAAAACTCTTACGAAGGAAATTCCGTATTTGCACAACATGTCTCCAAAAATAAAACTGATCCATCTGGTTGGATTTGTTAGCTTTGTGCTTCTTCTTTTGCATATATTTTCTCTGTAATGATGATGGTCTCCCTTTGAGTGTAGGCTTGAGTTTTTATACATTTCTTTAATTTGCTTGTGTTCCGCTGCCGCAATGTGGTGGTTTTTTTCCTTTTCTGATTTTAAATGTTTTCCGAAAGATGTTTCTTCGTCGGCAAATGCCATTTTGAAAGATACGTCCTTTATTGTTGCATTTGAAAAATTGCAATTTATAAACTTTGTGCTGCGAACATTGATGCCGCTTATGTCGGCTTCTTCAAAAGAACATTTATTCAGTATGGCGTTTTCAAAGTTTGAATGAGTGAGATCCGCGTTCTCGAAATTACAATTGAAAATTATTCCCTCTTCAAAATTGCAATGTCTCAAAATTGCGCCTTCAAAGTTTATATTGGAAAGGATTGCCATGTCTTCCGTGAATCCATCGTCTTCTCTAACCGATACTCTAAAATCAAAGCCAGACAAAGGGGCTCCTCTGAGGTCTATTCCGTTTTGAACTTCCGGGTCATTCATTCCCGGAAGGTAGTGAATTTTATCTCTGAATGATAATGAATTTAAATAGCAATGAGAGGACTTAATGATCTTTAAAAACTTCTTACCTTTTAAAGTAGTCCATCTGTGTCGCAATTCTTCTATTTTTTCGTTTGAATAAAGCATTCTCTGTGTTTATTTTTGTTAGCTTATTATATCACAAAACTAGGCTTTAAGCAAGCCGCTGGAGATGACTTCTGCGTAGGGTTTTAACCTATTCTTCCTCTGTTTTTGCCACTTTTATCTCAATTGCCGATTCTCCGCTATATCCTAATTCGTCTATAACTTTTACGGCGATTAAGTGTTTTGATCCTGGCTTGTAGACTTTGAATATATTCAGATATCCTTTGTATGGAGGAGTGGTAGTGAAGAAAAGTTTCTTGTCGTCGATGTAATACTGGACTTCTTTAATCGGTCTTTCTGATTCTATTTCGATATTTACATTGAAGTCTCCGTAAGGAATAGACTCTCCGGAATCCGGGCTTTTTATTGAAACTTTTGGGGCGCTTTCTGCCGTTTGTGATGTGTGAATATCATCATATTCCGTTGGAGGAATTCCAATTCTGATGTTTTCAGCCTGGGGGAGTTGGTCCGGATTGTTTGCGTAATAATTTTTAATATCTTGTGCCCAATTAAACATATCTGCAATTGGCCTAAAGTTCTCGTAAGTAACTTCCTCTATTGATTCTTTTGGAGTGAATTCTGTTGCCAGCTTTCCTGATACTTTGTCTATTCTGACTTTGTAAAAAGAATTGTCTGTTTGGGTCGGAATGCCAAAACTTGTGAACACTTCCTTTACTATCATCTCAGCAGGAGTATTTTCTCCCGGGAGAAGACCAGATGCTTTACTGACATCGATCTGTTTAATTCCTGGTGGGACCGGAAATGTTTCGTTTGGTAATTTTTCTGTGGCTTTTGCTAGTATCTTTTTAAAAATTGGAGCTGCGTGAACATACGCTTCAGCTGCGTACGCTAGACCGTCCCCATTCGTGTTTCCAACCCATACACCTGTTGCAATGGTTGGTGTGTATCCAAGTAGCCATAAATCGCTAGGATGAACTCCTGTGCCCGCTGCCTTAGCTTCTTTTTTGTTTTGTTTTGTACTCGTGCCGCTCTTTGCTGCATTTATTTTGCTTCCTAAATATATATTTCCCCCTAGTCCGGCTGATTGGTCTGAAAGTATACTGTTTATTAAGTACGCAACTTGAGGATCCAGGACTTCTTTAAATTCCTTTTGTTTATATTCTTCCAGAATGTCTCCGTTGGAATTTTCTATTTTTAAAATTCCAGTTAGTTCCGGTTTCTTGCCTCCGTTTGCAAATGTTGCGTATGCAGTTACCATTTCGATTGGCGGAATTTCTCCTGCTCCGATTGCTAGAGGGTATCCATAATCGTGATTTGGGTTTAATGAATCTATTCCCATTTGTTTAGCAAGTTCTATGATTCCCTGTTGCTGCTTTGCAAGGAAATATGCCTGAATGGCCGGGATGTTTCTTGACTGTCCTAATGCTAAACGCAAAGACATCTGTCCTCTCCATTTTCCATCAAAGTTTTGAGGGGTATCGTTTCCTATTTTTGTTGGGACATCGTATGTAATACTTGCCGGACCATATCCTTCCATGAAGGCTCTTGCATATACGATTGGCTTAAAAGAAGATCCTGGTTGTCTAGGTCTCATAATCACGTTTACATTTCCGTCGATTGTTTCATCAAAATAATCTTTTGATCCCACCATCGCCAAGATTTCTCCGGTTTTTACGTTGATCGTTAGAGCTGCCGCATTGTTTGCATTTGTTACTTTTTGATTAGCGTCCGCAACTTCCTTTACCGTTTTTTCTGCAAAATCTTGGAGCTCTGGATCTATGGTTGTGTATACTTTTAGGCCCCCTTGCTCTACGGCGTCTTTTCCGTATCTGTTCTCAAGATATTGTTTAATGTAAAAGACAAAGTGTGGAGCTTTTATGCTTTCTCGATATGGTTTAAATTCTATTTTTTGTAGGTCATTTAATGTTTGTTGTCTTTCTTCGGCAGTTATTTTGTTTAACTCAAACATTCTTTTTAAAACCAAATCAGTTCGGCCCTGAAGATAAAACGTTTTCCCGTTTCCCGGGTCTACGTATTGACCTATTAATCCTCTCGCGTAGTCTTCTATGTTTAAGTCCTTTTCTCCTTCAATTTTTCTGTAGAAAAGTTCCTCAGGAGTGAATGTTTTGAATAAGTGAGAATACTTGTTGTTTCCGTATGGATTGTAATGAGTCGGTGCCTGTGGAATAGAAGCTAAAATCGTGCTTTCTGCCAAAGTTAAGTCTTTTGCGTGTTTGTCGAAGTACATCTGGGCCGCTTTTTCGCAGCCGTATGTGTTGTTTCCGTATGGAATTCTGTTTAGATATAGGGCCAAGATTTCTTCTTTTGTGAATACTTTTTCTAATCTGCTCGCTAAAATTAATTCGCGGATTTTTCTAATATATGATTTTTCAGGACTTAGAAATGCCGCTTTTATGTATTGTTGAGTGATTGTTGATCCACCTCTTGGCACTCCTATTTTAAAAATGTCCGAAAGTGCAGCTTTCATTATCGCCAAAATGTCAAAACCTTCGTGGTTCCAGAAATTATCATCCTCTATTGATACCGTTGCATTTACTAAATGCTGAGATATATTTTCATATGCTACTTTTTCTCTATTTTCGTTTCCATGAATCGTATAAAGAAGTCCGCCATTTCTGTCGAAAATTTGGGTTGATTGTGCAGGAGTTATTTTATCTATATCTGTTACGTTTGGCAGGCCTATTGAAAGAATTCCGAAGGCTGCTATTAACATAACCATTCCTAATACGAATAGTCCCGCGAATGCCGCGAGGATTCTAATTATTATTTGCTTTTTAGTCAGTTTTTCTTTCGGCATCAGCCGATCTTTCAGGTTTTTTATATTGTCCAACATCGACATATTAAATTTGTTTATGGGCGTGGCATATACTAATTAAAAATGAGCTTTAAGTAAAGCCTCAGGGGGTTAATTTCCGTTTTCTTTTTTTTGATTTTTTTCTTCACAGAGTTTTTCGTTTATAGCCATTGAACAGATTTTGCTTAAATTTTCTAGAAAATCCGTTTCAATGAATCTAAATTTTGCCGGATCGGTCGTGTACAAGCTTATTGTTCCAATTACTCTGTTTGGCAGCATAAGCGGAATCAATATCAGTGTTGAAAATTTGTGAGCTTTTAGCAGTTTGATTCCTTTATGCTTATTGTACGACTGAACGTTGTCTATGATTAGCGGTCGTCCATTTTTTATACTTTCCTCGGCAATACTGTTTTTCAATGGAATTTGATTTTTGCTTAGCCATTTTTGACTCACTCCAATACAGGCTTTCAATTTCAGGAGGTCTCTTTCTTTGTCATATAGCCTTAGGATTGCGCCATCACTTTTTGTTAATAGCGAAATTGCGCTGATTATTAAATTGGCGAGGCTTGAAAGAGAGGCATTGCTTGCGGCCGTGTTTGTAATTTCGTAGATGTAATCTATCTGGCGTTTTTGGAGCCCCAATTCTTTATATGCGTCCTGTATGGCTTCGAAACGTTTTTGGAGCTCTGTGTTTATCTTTTTTTGCTGTGTAATGTCGCGATAAATTAACAAATATCCTAGAAATTTAGAATTTTCGTCCGTTACTTTTGTTATCATTATTGAGACGTCTACAAGGTCTCCTACTTTTGTTCTTCTCTGTGTCTCAACGTTTTGAACGTGGGTTTTTTGCTGAACTTCGTCCATGATCGAGCTGCTCTCGTCCAGTTTATCTTCAGGGATGATTATGTCGATTGATTTGTTCATTACTTCTTCTTCTGAGTAGCCGAAAATTTTCGATGCACCAGCATTCCATAGCAGAATTTTTTCAGATTTACTTAAAATTACCACTGCTTCTGCTGAATTTTTAATTATTTGCTGTGAAAACTTCCACTCTTGCTCGAGTTTTTTTACCTGAGTCAGGTTTGTAAAAA
>Ga0074195_1003448_pt1 | contig 14885 bp, 17 predicted proteins | sample EPASupsiteHSE623_FD_64525 | JGI IMG/M metagenome (GOLD analysis project Ga0074195, IMG submission 64525) | Bioremediated contaminated groundwater from EPA Superfund site, New Mexico - Sample HSE6-23 | ecosystem: Environmental > Aquatic > Deep subsurface > Groundwater > Contaminated ...
ACTACTCAAAGGTGTTCCGCTTGTGGATGCATTGTGAAGAAAGAACTGTCAGATAGAGTGCATGAGTGCCCTTATTGCGGTTTCTCATGCAATCGAGACTACAATGCCTCCAGGAACATACTCCTCGCAGGGATGGAACAGCCCGTAGCGCCCATAGAGTCAAAACCTCTACGTCACATATCTGTGAGGCAAGTTTTGGCGATGAAGTGGGAAGCCGCGCCCTTCAGGACGCGGTAGTTCACTGTTTGAACAAGGTGTCTTGCAGGGAATTTAGGCAAGGAGTTTTTGATAAGGAGTGGAGGACCGAACAAAATGGCATCAATCAAGAAGATCGCAGCAGGAATCATCATCTTGCTGGTCTTATCCGTGATCGCTCTCGGCGCTCTGGCCCTTTCCGATCCCATCGCCGGGAGCAGTTTCGATCCGGATCTGGCAGTACAATCACAGCAGCCGGATATCATCGCATCCATCAGCGAGGGCTACGTCAACCGCCTGGTGCAGTCGGAGATGGAGAAGAGCAAGCCCGAAGATGTGGAGAATTTGCGAGTGTCCTTCAGAAAGAACGGCACAGCGGAAGTGCTGGCAACCATAAAGATTCCGCTGTTGATCACATCGGTTGAGACGCAATCAATCGTGGGTCTCAACATCAGCATGGTAGATGGGATTTTGCGGTTCCAACCAAGCGATGTTCGGGTGGGTAATCTCGGCGTCCCGTCAATGGCCTGGAAGGCCACGGTCGAGCCATCCGTTAAAAAAGTGGAGGAGGCTGCCAATCTGGCCGCGATGAACCTGACGCAGCAAGGATATAGAATCACGGATGTCCGGGTGGGAGATCACTATCTCACGCTTATCATCAATGAGCTGCCGCAGGATTTGGCCGGGAAATAAACAGTTGACGATTTAGGGATAGCGTGCTGGAGTTTGACGGATAATGACTGGAAGACGACCGTGATGCATCCCGATTCGATCCTTTCATTTTTCGGCTGAAATGCGGACAGCATTTATGAAATGTGTGAGCATGGTGCTCTTCAAGTGAGAAGGAGCCGTTTTGGGCTGCAGCCGCTCCGGTGCCGGATGGAAGCTGCCCGCAGTCTCTGCATCGCCCCGAATCGCTTTCTGGAGATTATTGATATCGGCATCGCTAATGATCTCATCCATGTTCGAGTTTTTCGCAGATCTTCGGCTTATGGGACGCGACATCGGCTGAGAACGCAGCCTCGATAATGTCGCTATCAACATAGCATGCAGTGCATTCATTCGCTTGGCCGAAGTAGCATCGTTATATGAGTATCAAGCTAATTAGATATACCAATTAGTAAAAATTTCTATTATTGAGACTCATAAGTAATACTAATATAGATAGATTTATTAATAAGGCAGAACTATTTACGAAGCAATTTAAGAGTTGATAAGAGGAATTGAGAATGCAAGAGTGCAAGATGGAATTGATGATGCAGGGCCACGAGATCTGGTTGGAAAAGTCCAAAGCAGAAGGGGATGAAGTGGAACTGGCCCTCATGTACGGCCACAATATGCGCCAGGACGGAATAGCAGATGCCAAGAGACTGAAAGCATTCAACTATCATCCCGATGGCAACAAATTGGACCTGAACCTTATTCCTGATGAAAAGCGCTATCTTCTAAGGTTCAAGACGGATAAGAACGGATCTTATGCTGCGGTGGTGGATATGGAATCGTCGATTCTGTGTAAGACCAAGGACGGAAATAAGAGAGGCCCTCGATCTCAATTCAAGGATGTCACATATGCAGGAGCCTTTCATCAGATGGCCAAGATCGTCTGTCCCGCAGGCGGTGATGGAGAATACAACGGCAAGGTCTTGCACGGCATTTTAGAGTCCGTTCCCAGCAAATCCTGGTGGCAGGTGGGCCGGGATGCCGAGCTTCAAGTCTTTTATGAAGGCAATCCCCTGGCATTTGAAGATGTCAAGGCGGTCTCCGGCACAGAGGGAAAGGAGATGGCGCTGGTGAAGACGGATGAGCAGGGCAAGGCGCGCATTCCCGTAACCACGGATGGGGAGTGGATGTTCCTGGTCAGGCATAAGGATCCCACCAAGAAAGTCAACGACATGTTCGATGAATCCGTGTTCGTCAGCACTCTGGTCATGGTGGCCAGATAGAAGCGCATCACGGTAGCGATAAAAGCCTGTTGCGATAAAGGCTGGTAACGATAACGGCCAGTAGCGGCAAAGGCTATGAGGAAAAAGGCTTGCAAAGATTAATGTGAATTAAATGGCAAGGTGTGCATATATCTGCAATGGTGCAATATTAGGATTAAAAATATAACGACAAAAGCCGTGCGTAAAAAAAAGCAAAGAGTGCACATAACTGCAAAAAAAAAGCCGCGAGAGGAGCATCTCTGCTCAGCGCAGACTGATATCTCCTGCTCGCGATCCTTTGATGTTTTTGGGACTAATACCGACCGTCGTTTAAAAATATATTTAGCAATATTATTATCATTGTGACGTTAGCCAATTCTACTAGCAGATATTCAACGGCGGTAACCCTCAATCCCACACGTCCCCCAAAATAGGATACATTTGCCGGAATGCCGATTCTCATGCATCCGATTCCCATGTGAAGAAATCTTGCCATAAAGAGCAACAGCAGACAGCCCACGATGGAAATGGAGCCGTCTTTTTGCAGCGTTCCGCATGCAACTATGGCGGCGCTCTGGCTGACAACACTTACCAGTAGAACGATCAAGCTTGAAGAAGAAAATCCAACTGGTTCTATCAATGCGTTGTACCTTTCGACGATAGGCAGGACCAGCACATAATCAATGGCCAATTGAGCAAGAAATATGGTTGGAACCAGGATCTTAATAATTTTTTTGGATGACGATATGCTATCCAATATCCCTTGTTTTATTATCTCCGTCCATCTTTCACTTGTTGACACGTTCTCGTCTTCAATCATTGCCAATGTAATTGGTTTCAGCATCAATCTACCGGCGAGTACCCCTGCCGCAGCAATAAAAAAATTTGCAAGGAAATCCAGTACCACATAAAGCCCTCCTGCACGAATGCCCAGCACACAGAGAGCTACTGGAACCGAGAAGAAAATGGTTCCATGACAACCCCTCGGAATAAATCCAACCAGAACGGCCACAATCAGCTCATTATCCGTTATCGATTTTCTTTTATGAACTTCTGATAGCGCGGCCAAGGCCGCCCAGTTGTTCACAAGAAACAATGTCAAGGCAGCAGAGCATTCCTGGGAAAGGTTGGCGATCGATGCCAGTCTGGCAGTGGGCAGGCTGAGATACCGGAAGTAAGGAGAAGAACGAATGACACTGGCTATAAAAAAACCGATGACTATCGGCGGAATCATTACTTTGGATATCTCAATCGTTGCATGGATTGCAGGCAGCAGTGACATTGTAACTCACTATTCTTGAAGGTACTGGTTTGGCTTTTGGGCTATCATTTTCCAGCTATTATTTTCGAGAGTTCTATTCAGATTCCAGACAATCATTTTCGAGCATTTTTTCCAAATGATAATTCCAGGGCGATTATTTTCGAGCATTCTTTCAACGATAGCTCCAGGGCATCATTTTCGAGCATTCTTTTCCCATGGAAAACTGAATTTTTAATGTCGATAGATCCTGTTTTCCATCCATCACGTGTGAGCCCCTGCCTAGGCTCATGGGCGTTTCAAACGATGATTCCAACCTGTCATTTTCGAGCCGTCATTCGGGGGCGGATGAAATCGAATGCCTCCAAGGTAGATGCAGTGCTGCAAAAGAGTATACTTAATAAAAAAAATTGATATGCTTCATTTTTTGGGTTTGCGACAGGAATAGCAGTATTGCATGCTCTTCTGTGAAGATATTTTATAATACCAGGGCATATTCTCCTGTTTCATCTTTCCGATATCTTCCAGAGGACGGCAACTGATATTTGCAAATCCGACTTTCTTCAAAAGATCAATTACGATCGATGAATCAACTCCTCCGCCCATAGGAAGATCCACCGAATCATAAAGCGACTTCCAGGGATTTCTCTTCTCCCTGGCCAGGATCACCAGGTTAGTGAATTGCTTTGTCAATTGATGAGATAAGCTCTTTGAATGGGGACCGTGCAGGAAGAAGCAGAGGTTTCCGCCGGGCTTCAAGACACGCTTCCACTCAGTGAGCGCCTTTTTCGGATCGGGAAGAGTCCAGAGAACGGCTCTGTTTACTGCGGCATCAAAAGATCCGTCATCAAAGGGCAGATCTTCCGCATCTCCCAATTCCAGCCTGACCTTCAAGCCCCTCGCATCCACCTTCTTTCTGGCTTTATTTATCATTTCTTCGGATAGATCGACGCCAACGACAGAATACCCGATCTCGGCGAGCATAATGGAGAGAAAGCCGGTTCCAACTCCTACATCTAAGACTTTTTTTTCACCTGAGCCGATCTTTTCTCGGAAGAGGGCCTTCCAAGCATCTTCCTCCCTCTTGCAGGAGAGCGTATGCCCGGGCGAGAGGTCAAATGTGGAAGACCTCTGATCCCAATATGATTTTATGGTAGATTTTGTCTCATTCATGAGATCACCGTCGCGCTCCTCTTTTGCGGTGTGACGGAAGAACCGCTGTTCAATTCGGAATTTTTATGGCGTCTCAAGGATTTTACGGGAATGATATGCGGTTTTCCTCCGTTGTTATTGATCACTTCTGCCACAACGCCGTAGACGGACCTGATATTTTCCGGCGTCAGAACCTCGCTTGGCGTTCCTTGATCCACAATGTTTCCCTCTTTCATCATTATGATGCGATCCGTGTACTTGGATGCCAAATTGAGGTCATGCACTGCCATTATTGCGGAGATATCCCTCTCCATTACCATCTCTCGAATGATTTCTACCACCTCCAACTGATGCTTGATGTCCAGGTTTGAGGTGGGCTCGTCAAGCAGCAGAACCGAGGGCTCCTGAGCCAGGGCTCGGGCTATGAGAACCTTCTGTTGCTGGCCGCCGCTGAGCTGATTGATATCGTTCATTGCCAGATCCTCAATCCCCATCAGCCTCAAGACTTTGATAGCCTTTTTCACATCCGTTCCGGTGCTTCTCCAACCCAGGTGCGGCCTCCTTCCCATGAGAACCGTATCCAGGACAGTGGACGGAAAGAAGGAGCGGCTCGAGGTCTGGGGAACATAGCCTACCTTCTTTGCCATCTCTCTTCTGGAGATGCCTTTGATGTCTGTTCCATCCAGGAGAATGCTGCCGTTCTTAGGCTTCAGCAGCCCGTCAATGCATTGGATAAGGGTCGATTTGCCCGAGCCGTTCGGTCCGATTACTCCGAGCATCTCCGACGGTCGAAGCTCCATGGAGATCTTCTTGAGTATTGGCCGGCTGGAATAGCCGAACTCCAAATCTTTCAGTATCAATTTCAAAAGTATCCCATCCTTCGTTTCATAATTAGGTACAGGAACAGAGGACCGCCCATGAAGGCGGTGATGACTCCCACGGGAATTATGATTGGGGGTATCAGATTTCTGGAAATTATGTCCGATCCGACGACAAGTATGGCACCCACGATTCCCGAGGCGGGTATGAGATATCTATAGTCTGTCCCGATGACAAGTCTTGTGATATGGGGTGCAACAAGCCCGATGAATCCGATAGTCCCGGTAAAACAGACAATGCTGGAGACCATCAAACTAATAATTGTCATTGTATATATTCTAATTCTGTTCACGTTCACGCCCAGGCTTCTTGCAGAATCGTCCCCCGAAGCGAGCAAATTCAGATCCCAGGATTTCATTATCAACAACGGAATTGATAATGCAATTACCGATGCGGAGATCAATACCTTGCTCCACGAAGCTCTATCCAGGCTGCCCACAGCCCAAAAAACGGATTGAACAACTGCCTGCTCTTCTCCGAAATATTGCAGCAATGTCGTGCCTGCCGAGAATATGTACAGAATGGCAATGCCAACCAGAACCATGGTCTCGGGCGTGGCTCCTCTTCTTGCAGCAAAGCCTATGATGATAAATGAGACCATGAGGGAAAAGATGAAGGCATTTCCTATTATCAGATATTCGCCGCCCACAAGCCCCGCGCCTCCGATGATGGCAAGAGACGCTCCAAATGTTGCCCCTGCGGAGATTCCCAATGTGTACGGGCTGGCCAGGGGATTCTTTAAAATTCCCTGCATGATGCAGCCTGCAATGCCAAGGCCGATGCCTGTGACAATCCCAAGAGCGATTCTGGGGAGCCGGAGATTCCAGACGGTTGTCTCAGCCAGCCAGCTTGTCGTAAAGAGGCCCGGGAAAAATTTGACGAGAAATGCTGCATATGCTTCCCAGATAGTGATCTTGGCCTGGCCCATGGATCCTGCTACTCCTGCTGCCAGGATTAAAATCAGGATGGAGGAGACGATGAAGATCGCCTTCCTCCCCACATATTTTTGGTAGCTGTTCCAGATCTCTTCATCAGAGACCTCCACCTCTGGTGAATTCATGGAAATTCCTTATCGAGGGCCGTATCCATCAACCTCATTCCGGCAATGGATATGCGGATATGCTTTTCTTTACGTCCAGATCCAGATGCTGGAATTTGCTCACGAATTCCTGATGTGCCTCCTGGACATCCAGATCTTTGAAGAGTTCAGGATAGAGCCACTTTGCATAATAAAGAGTGCCGATGAGACCGGAGGCTCCTCCGCAGAGAATGTACGGGTGGGAGACCATGTAGATCTTCTTGTTCTTGACTGCATCTACATCTGCAAACTCGGGCCTCTTCAGAAATTCATCGATGGCTTGCGTCACATTCTTTTCGCTGCTGATATCATATCCAAGTATGGTATTTCCCGCGGAAAAGATAATAGCTTGCGGATTTCGTGAGATAACCCACTCGGCATCTACATTCTGGATCCCCGATCCTGAAAGCTCATCGCCGATGTACTTTCCACCGGCTTCTTTGGCCATTATGCCTCGATAGTTATCTTTGGCGGGCACCTGGAATTGAGATGTGTCAACGTTGTAGCTGCTGATATAGACCAGCGGCTTTTCAGAGTCGGGTATGCTTTTGGTCTTCTCCTGGATCTTATTTTCCAACTCTGCATACCAATCCAAATATTCCTTGGCCTCAGGAACCTTGCCGAATATGTATCCATATCTCATGCATGCTTCTTTGGAATTGGAAATATTCACATCCAGAGCGACTACTGCCGTGTCCGGTGTCTTTTCCGGGTCGTAATACTCTCGGGCATCCGTAAGGACGACATCGGGGGCCAGGTTGTTGATGACCTCATAATTGACACTATCGAGACTGCCGACATTTGTAACTTTTAGCAGCTCCGGGAAGTATGTTTTGCTATACCTGTTGCCTCCGGGTGTGACGAATCTGTCTGTTATGCCGATAATTCTGTCTGCTGCTCCAATGGACCTCACGGTCTCATAGACATAGGAATTGTGCCCGTGGTAAACAAACGACTTGACCGGCTCAGGTATTTTTATTGAGCTTCCTGTATCGTCGAGAACAACAAGGTACTCTTCCATTCCAGATACGATCTTGTTTACCTGATCGATATCCTTTTCATCAACTGCTCCGTCGTTGTTTGCATCTGATAGCTTGGTCTTTTCCGCTTCGCCTTTGATCACTTTCTCTAGGTAGGAGACATCTGCATCATTGATGGATTCGTCCATATTGGCATTTCCGAATATCTGCAGTGTGTAGGAGACGGCGCTGCAAGATAGCGAAACCAGAAATAGTGCTACTATTATCGAAGAGAATAGTATTCTTTTCTTGCAATTCATTTTATTCCTCCGCTATGACTTATGCTTGGATTAGTATTCCTTATTGATAAGTCTTGTGTATAATGTAACACAAAATCCGATCTAATTTGTTTGAGATGACATTCAACAAAAATTTTGACGTTCTTCCCGATGATTTGAGGATGAACGCTGAATATCTATCGATTTGTGGCTGTATGCTCGTAATAAACCGGATTTGCATCATGGCATTCATCAATTATTATATACTATCTGTTATTATATACTATCTGTTATTGTAAACTATTTATTATTATAAACTATATTTTTGAGACTCTATGCTTTTTTCGTCCATATTTTATTTATTGTATTTATAATCATTTTTAGGCATCGTTATCATTCGTCTGAAAAGTCCTTTTTTAAAAGTCCTCACTAAATTTATATATTTAAGACTCGGAGTATAAGGTGAGGATGGAACGATGTTTGAACGAGTGCTCATACCCACAGACTTTTCCAGATACGCTCAGAAGATGCAGGACTGCGCCGCCGAAATTCCTGGGATTAAAGAGATCGTTCTCTTAAACGTAGTGGATGCGGCAAATCCCATGAACCTGGAGAAAAAGGGCTGGAGCTATGATTCGCTGATCGAGGACGCAAAGGCCCGGCTGGATGAGCAGGCGGAACACCTGGGCCATCTCGGGGAGAAAAAGGGTATCAAGGTCAAGCCGGTTTTGAAAGTGATCGTCGAGCCTATGAGCGGAGCGGACGGAGTCAATCTGAATAGGCCTGAGGCGCAGGCGGGCATTGAGCTTATTGAAGGCGGCGGAACCGGCGAAGCCATTCAAAAAGCTGCCGATGAAGAGAACGTATCTCTCATCATCATGGGTGCTCAGGGCAAGGGATTGGTGGAAGGGATCTTCCTTGGCAGCGTTTCCACCGAGGTCCTGCGGGACGGAAGGACTGATCTGCTCATCATCCGCCACCAGCTTTTGGGGAAGAAGGATGATGAATCCGCCTCAACAGACTTCTGCCGCAATATCTTTTCAAGAGTGCTGATCACCACGGACTTTTCCGAGGCCGCTTCGGATGCGGTTTCGCTGGCAAAGAGCCTGGATGGTATGCAGGAAATAATGCTGGCACATGTGATCCCCAAAGGAAAAGAGATAGATGAGGCGGCAAAGAAGCTCAACGCCTTGCGTGACGAACTGGCTTCACCGGGCCGCAAGATAACGGTCCACGTTCTGGAAGGAAAGGCCGCCAATGAGGTCATTTCTCTGGCGGAGAAGCAAAAGGCAACTCTGATCCTTATGAGTTCTCAGGGAAAGGGCTGGATGAAGCAGATTCGCGTGGGCAGCGTTACCTTCGATGTGGCACGCAGGGCAAAGCAGCCGGTGATGGTCGTGAAGCCGGCAAAACGCTAGAGAAGGATACACAGAAGAAATAACCGATATCGCAATAACCGATATCGAAAAAACGAGGAAAAACGATAGCCGGAAAGGCGCGCCAAAGCGAGATCGCCGGCAAGCCTTTCCTTTTCGGCAATTTGCGCCGACCGTTCTTTAATTTTTCATATAGTATTAATTTGATCAACCGATTAATTTAAGCGATGCGTTCACGGACAGATTTCCTGCTTGAACCTCTCGAAGCTGATCTCATCGATGAACTCGCCCAGGCGCTGTTTCTTGGCGTGGTCCTTGTAGTAGTTGATGATCCGGTCGATGAGCTTCATGGCCTCCTCATCGGTCAGGTTCTCCGCCAGCACCTGGCCCAGCCTCGGCTTGACGCCGCTCGATCCGCCCACCAGCAGCTTCCAGCCCTTGGATGTGCCGATCAGGCCGATATCCTTGACGGCAGGCTCAGCGCAGGAGTTGGCGCATCCAGACACGCCGATCTTGAACTTCCAGGGGAGCTGCATGCCGTGATAGATCTCGTCCAGCTTCAGGCCCACACCTACGGAATCCTGCTGGCCTCTCTTGCAGAATGTTGTTCCCGGACAGATCTTGACGCTGCGCACGCATAGGCCGATGGCCGCGCCTGTTTTCATGCCCAGATCCTTCCAGGCGCTATCGATGTCCTTGGGATCAATTCCCACCAGAGCAATCCTCTGGGCAGAGGTGATCTTGAGAACTTTGGCGTTGTACTTCTCAGCCACATCCGCGATTTTGCGCAGATTTGCCGGGCTGATTATGCCTCCGGGAATGTGTGGCGCGATGGCATAGGTCTCTTTGTCCCTCTGAACAATGGCACCCTTTTCTAAGATATCTTTGGACATGCTTACCAATTCCTCCTGAAATTAGATCTATTTTCTTTTTTTGACTATAAAACGGTGATCCTGGCGATAGGCTGCAAAGCACTGAAGCACTGACCGCGAGCTGCAAAATTATGGAAAAAACAAAGATAAATCCCTGAAACTGCAATGACGCGAACGGAAGGCCAGGATCGAATCGGTGAATGAGCGAGTTGATCTCCTGTTAGCTTGGAATTAAGTCCGATGGTGATGGATTTGGCTAGAAAATGGTTGGACAATAGTTGGACAATAATTGGAAAATGGCTGGAAAATGGTTGGGGGGTTGGAATTCAGTTGGCCAGCCCCATTGCTACCGTCCGTCCCAGATGGAAGCACTTTTCAATATCCTCTTTAGTAGGGACCTGGATGGCCGTGGTTCCGGGCTCGATTACCTTCATGCCGAAGGCCTTCATGCGGGCGATGATGGTGGGCACGCCCTCTCCGCTCCATCCATAAGAGCCGAAAGCAACTCCTACCTTTCCTTTCAAGTCAAGCTTGGCAAGCTCTTTTAGGAATGGGTCCATAGCCTTGATCAGTTTGTAGTTGTAGGTCGAGCCGCCAAGGATGACGGCATCCGCACCGGACACGTCAGCAGGCTTGGCATCATAGGCTTCTTTGAGCAAGACCTCAACGCCTTCGATGGTCAATGCACCGTTGGCAATGGCCTCGGCCATCTTTTTTGTCCTTCCCATACCGCTGGCATAAATTATGGCAATCTTCGGCATTCAAAATCCCCGATAGAATTAGGATCGCTTTTTATAACTAATTTATGGTAAGAATTCCGCGGCGGGAATTCAAAGCTAATCTGATCAAAGCCGAATTGGCAGTTGACCTCTGTCTAACCGTGAAGAATGTAGCCGATTAGCACCATTAATACAAACAAAATTATCAGTGCGGCAAGACCATGCCAGGGCTGGATGGGCAATCCCTCTCTTGTATGCTTCGGCTTTCGCTTCAGTGTCTCTTCTATCCATTTCTCTTGCTGCTTCATCGCATCGCTCTTTTCCATCACGGCTAATCCAACCTTGCTGATCCGTCAATTCTGGAAATGATATCCGGAACTTGATACTATCTTCAGATTAATCCATTTTGTCCTTTGCCCCGCTCTCAGGCTATTGCCTTGCCAGAATCGTGTTGTAGCCTTATTGCGGCTTTCTTGTAGCTTTGTTGCAGCCTTGTTGCAGCTTCATTTCCAGCGGTACATCTGAAGAGCGCAAAATTAATCCGTGAAGATAATTATATTTCTAAGGACTGCTGGATTTCCCATGATTCCTGTGACTGTGTTGCACAAAATTGTGTTAGCAGGATAATTGAACCTGCGGCAAGGATTGAATCAACGGCAAAGGATTGAATCTACAGAAAAGGCAATAAAATGAAATGCACTGACGAGCTGTGCCTCGATCACGAAGAAATTACTTCTTTCTTGACGATACTAGATTTGAGCATCAAGAAACTTGAATCCGGCAAAGCGGCTTGCCCGGAGGATCTGCGGTGGCTCTTTGAGTTCAACCGGGATTTTGTGATCCGCAACCACAACCAAAAAGAGGAACACATTCTCTTTCCATTCCTTGCCTCGGCAGGCTTTCCTGAAGAGCAGATCGATTCCCTCATCGAAGAGCATGAACTGATGCGTTCCAGGGCGAAAACGGTGCGGGGCCTTATCGAAGACTATGATGAAGGGGCCTCTGGCGCGAGGGCCAGGTTGGCAGACGCAGGCAGAAGATACATCGAATTAATAAAAGGGCATTTGGAATTTGAAGAGAAGGCCGTCTATCCGGTTGCGGAGGAATTGCTGTCCAATGAGTTGGATGAGCATCTTACCGCAAAGCTTGGGGTCTTTGTAGAGATGGGAGTGGGAGTAGGGCGATTGATTGATCTGCAAGATGTACTGGGTTCACTTAAAGAGATCTATGGCATTGAAACATAAAAAATAGAAACGAAAAAAAAATAAACATAAAAACGATAAACAAAAAAGTAAAAACATAAAAACAATAAAAAAAAAGTATAAACATAAAAAAATTAACAAAAAAGTATAAACATAAAAAACACAAATGAAAAAAAAAACAGAAACATAAAAATGGCACAGCTCCAAATCGATATAATTTAATCTTATATGAATTATTTGAGAAAAATCAATCCTACTAATATTATATATAAAATAATTTAAATATGGTCAAAAATAATGCAAAAGGAGGCAAGCGACTATGGTTGATGAGAAAAATAGCCCTTTGCAGGGTGTTTTGGGATTGAATGAGCTTGTGAGCTACCAGCAGGGTTCAGTTGTAAGCCGGGAGATAATTCGCAAGAACACGGGAACCGTTACTCTCTTTGCCTTCGATGAAGGCCAGGGGCTGAGCGAGCATACCGCACCCTTTGACGCTCTGGTTTACATTGTGGACGGCGATGCCGAGATCACCATCTCAGGCCAGGTTCACAAGGTATCGGAGGGCGAGATGCTGATTCTGCCAGCAGGCCAGACCCATTCCCTTCAAGCGCTGCACAAATTCAAGATGATGCTGGTGATGATAAGATCCTGATGCGTCGGCCAATTGCGCTCGACCCTCGATGAAGCTTGCTTTGCAGGAGGATGATTTGCGCGGGATTGCTGGCTGCCTGGCGAGCCTGAGAATCAGGCAGAGGTTAAATGGAGAGCATGCTCTTGATTTTCTCTTTAAGCCTCAGCTCATCGTCTGCGGTTGTAGGGATCTTCGCAGACATGGTGCATCTTTGGGGCATGGGAATCAGTTCGTCCTCCAAAAGCTCATAGTATGCTTCATCAAGGCCGATGTCGCCTGCAGCGTATCTCTTCAGGATGGCTTTGATCTTTTCCTGATTTTGCTTGCTCGAAGATTCAAGCTTTTCCAGGGCATGTTCAATATGTTTAAGCACGGCATTTTGGTCTGACAAATTCATATTTATGTCTTGTCGACATCAATTGTGCACCATTAAAACAGAGGCTAAAAAAGCATAGGCCAAAAAATAATGGCAAATGCATTGGCTAAAACCATTGGCTAAAAAAATATGGGCTAAAAACATTGGCTAAAAAAGAGGCTGAAAAAATCATGATCAAGAAAAACGTTCTCTTCCTCTGCACCCACAACTCCGCCAGATCCCAGATGGCGGAGGGGCTGCTGAGGACATTGCTGGGGGAGGGCTATCAGGCTTTCAGCGCGGGCGTGAGCCCGACCATCGTGGACCCGGATGCGATCAGGGTTATGGACGAGATAGGGATCGACATTTCCGGCCAACGATCGAAGGGCTTGGAGGAAGTTCGCGAAACCAAATTCGACATAGTCGTGACGGTGTGTGATAATGCCAGAGAGTCATGTCCCCTCTTTCCGGGTGCAGGTAGCATGATCCATAAGAGCTTCCAGGACCCGGCATCGTTTCAGGGCGAGGAGCGGCTTGCAGCGTTCAGGCGCATCAGGGATGAACTTCGTGCATGGATCGAGGGGCAATTTTAGGGGATGCGCTCAAATATCGCGAGCATTGCGAGTCTAAGGGGCCGCGGGAAAGAGACCGCAAGAGAGACTGCGAGAAAATGATTTATATGATCACGCTGCTGCTTGTTGCCACATGGGACACGTATTCTTAAGTCCTCTTAATTGGGGTTTGGGCCACTCCACCCGCGATATTCCCATCATCCGAGAGCTTCTCGCTCACGGCCATGAGGTGACCATCGGTAGCAGCGGAAATGCTCTGGCTCTTCTAAAGAGAGAGTGCCCGGAGTGCAATTTCGTCCTCTTCAAGGACTATCCTGCGCCCTACAGCGCCTCCCGATTCTTCCTGCCCAAGTTCGTGGCCAGCATCCCCATCCTGCTGCGCGCTCTGGCACGGGAGCGAACGAAGCTGGATCAAATACTGGCGGAGAACAGGTTCGACCTAATCATCAGCGACAATCGCATGGGCGTTTATTCCCGCAAGATTCCAAGCTATTTTATCACACACCAGTTGCGATTCAGCCTGCCAACTTATCTTTATCCCTTTGAGATGCTGACCATCCCCGTCAACAGCTTCTTCCACATCAAGTACGACGGCGTGATTGTGCCGGATGTTGCGCCGAACGGCAACAATTTGTCCGGAAAACTGTGCCGCTCCAACCTGGACGCCACAAACCACCGGGTTTACTATGCGGGAATCTTCACCAGCACCGAGAAGATGCGAGTGGCCGAGGACCTGGATTACCTGGCGATCGTATCCGGCCCCGAGCCGCAAAGGACGAAGCTGGAAGAGATCATCCTCAAGCAAATACAGAAGCTGCCAGGCGAGAAGGTGGTGCTCCTGGGAAGCCCGCAAAAGGAGGCTCGCCAGAAGCTTGATGAGAATACAACCGTCTACTCGTACGTCTCCAACGAAGAGAAGGTGCTGCTCATGAACCGGGCAAAGTTCCTGATCGCCCGCTCCGGTTATACTACTATGATGGAGATGGCGGAGATCGACAAGAGGCACGGGCTTTTCACGCCCACGCCCGGCCAGACGGAACAGGAATATCTCTCCCGCTATTATGCCAAGCAGGGCTGGTTCCTCTCTCGCAGCCAGTACAAGCTCAAGCTTCCCGAAGATGCAGCGGAGGCCATGAAGTATAGCGGCTTCCCGCAGATGAGCAAAACCCGCGAGAATGTTGCCAAGCTCTATCAGGACGTGCTGAAGCGGCATCTGACTTAATCAATATATTTTATCAAGATATTTTTGATTTGTTTTTGCAGCAAGCATATCGATTCAGGCGATCAGTACGATCATTTTTGCCGGATCAATAGTTTTTACCTAAGCTCCCGGATTTGGTAGGCGCATCAAACCGGCTATCTCGATGCAATTGCCCCTATTTCAAAAAATAACTACAAATATGTCCGTTCGCAATCCATCCGCAAGGCAATATGTGC
>Ga0074195_1003449_pt1 | contig 14874 bp, 17 predicted proteins | sample EPASupsiteHSE623_FD_64525 | JGI IMG/M metagenome (GOLD analysis project Ga0074195, IMG submission 64525) | Bioremediated contaminated groundwater from EPA Superfund site, New Mexico - Sample HSE6-23 | ecosystem: Environmental > Aquatic > Deep subsurface > Groundwater > Contaminated ...
CACGACTCCCACAAAAGCCGGGTATCCCGGCTCACGATACATCGTCGGAACACCGTTAAAAACATACCCTTCTCCCCGCGAGAGACTAATACCCACCTCGTGGTAAAACGTCGAATCATTGGCGATAACCACGGTTCCCCAAAAGTGCCAGTACGAAAAGGTCGCAACAAGCGACAATACCGCCAAAAATATTATAATCAATCTCTTTGTGAACCGATGCGTTCCCCACGTCATCGGGCCAGTATACACCGATACCGTGTGTACCGAAAACTATCTACCCATGTCGCGTAAGCCAGCCCCACGCGAGGAGCACAGCAGCGACAAGGTTGATTGCAGCGTGTCCCATCATCATCTCAGGCGGCATACCCGCGACCAGCATGTATATATGTGTCACAAGAACCACGAGCAAACCGATCATATACAACCACCAACTCATTTTATTTTGTGAGTACATTTAAATATGCTAGTGATTATTTTCGATGCTTTCGTTTTGCCACCTTGGCAGCAAGCATCTGTCGTTTAATCTCAAGACGCTTCTTTGTCTTTTTTGATCGCTTCGACTTTACATTTCCGCCCACACCCGTTTTTCTTTTTGCCATACAATTAGGTTATGAATACATGTACAGTATATGCGAGTTCATGCCAATACTCAACGCGCTATCTTAGCAATAATGTTTTCGTATATTTCTTCCACCTCCTCTTTATGGAGATACCCCTCCTCTGCGAACGTACTCGGTAACGGAACAATCGTAATACTTTTAAAGTTTTTCCCCTCGATTTTCTCTGTCGTCGCCACCTCTTTGGTCTTGGTGAGCGAATAGCACGGTTTCTTTCCGAGCGGCAGCGTGTTGACCGCATAGAGAAGCGGTCCGCCAACGACATATCTACCACACACAAAACCCATACACATTTCCATCTTCGAGTGATACGCCTCACCATACTTTGGAAGTGGCGGCATCGGAGACTCTGAACTACCACCACCGGTATTCACGGATATTCCACCACCCATACCCATGCCATCGGTGTTTTTATAGGTCGCCACCGATGTTTTGTCACCGGGCGGTGGAGTAAGATTTGGTGAATCCATAAATACCGCCTTACATCCAAATATCTTCCCCTCACGATACTTAACCCCGCGTTTTTCAAGATTTTCTTTTATCCCCGGCATCTGACTCTGCGCGTGCGCGACCGCAGCCTGCATTTTCTCAAGGTCTTTAAGTTGACCTTTCGGAATAAACTGCTTCAACATATCGCTCTGTAAAACCTGACTCATCGTCGCGTTCTGTGGCATTCCGGGTATCGTCATTCCACCGGGGATCGGTACACCAAGACCCTGTGTCGGCGTCAAGCCTTTGTTTTTTAATGTTTGCCACGCGGTCTCTTCGTCCTTGCATTGGATTATCTCTATGTCACTTGCCATATCCGATTCTCCCGGTCGCTCGGCATTTTTCGACTGTGTGATCCCCTTCATAAGCTCATCAACTTTTCCCGCCGACCACCCGGGCATCAGTCCACTTTCGGCCAACCCTTTCATCCCCGCAAAAACATCCCGTATCGGACCGTCACCCGGCGTAGGCACGGCAACTTTTGTAACAACCACATTCCCCCTCGGTGGCAGATCTTTGTCCTTGATACTCTCGGGGTCAATTTGCGTGAGAGGATTCGCATGATACACATGCACAATGACCTGATCCTCCCCTCCCATTCGAGAAGACTCCTTCCATAATTTCGGCAAATCCAGTTTTACGGTTTTAAGATTCATGGTTGTCACGTCTATGTATTATGCTTTCTTGTCTGCCTTCAATTCCGACCCGCATGTCGGACAAAACTTCGTACCTCGCGGAGATTCTCGCCCGCATCCTTCTTTCTTGCAGATAAGCACAAGATTGGCACTGCAGTTCGGACAAAATTTTGCCGACTCGTCCGGGATCGGTGCGTGGCATTCCGGACACTTGTTTTTCATTTTCTTAAAAATGGAAGTTATGCCCGATATCCCCGTGCTTATTCCACTGCTTACAGCGCTTTGTGCCTGCCACTTCAAACTGTTTTTTACCCCCGAAGCCAAATCTTCAATCATTCCCATTGTAATAACGTAATCTTGATAATAATCTATAGACCCATACCACCTCCACCGCCAGCCGATCCTGCCGGATATTGTTGAAACTCTTGATCCGCTTTTTCCTGCTGTTCCTTGAGATATTTCAGCGTTTCTGGAGGAATCTTGTTCATCTCCTCCTGCATCTTTGCATTTATGTTTTGAATATCCTTCAGATTCAGACTGTTCTGTGGCAACGGTGTACCTGCAGGGACGATCCCCTTCATCTGCGTCTCAACCTGCCTCAACGCATCAAGATCTTTTTGCGGCGCACTTCCCGCGAGAAACTCACGCATTCGTTTCAAAAACTCCGTCGTAATCCCGGCTCCACGAGCAGGAATCTTCGTACCCGCGGGGGCACAATTTTTTACGATAACCTGTACATCTGCCACGCCACCCTCTGAACCACCCTGAACCTTGTTGATCATGTCAGCGATCACAGCCCTCGCACATCCTTGTGCCGCGAGCGGAATCTTACTTACGATAAACGAAATATTTTTATCGGCGGTCTCCTTTGAAATCGCTCCCACTTTTTTGCCGTAGTTTGTACATGCAAGATAGTTGTCCTCCTTACTGCAATACTGCTTGCACAACTCTCTATTTTTACATCCACCAAGTTCCGGTATAGGAAAAACAAACTGCGTTTCAGCTTTTGCATATGCATGCGGAGCGAATACTACAAGTAGCAACACTATAAAAACATGAAACATTGTTGAGCGGTTCGAGTGCATATCAATTACTCAAATGGATTAGTGTATGACGCACCATTTCCGGACGCCTTAGTGCTCTCCGCGTAATACCTTGGGACACCCCAATACATGCCACACAAAGCAACAAGTACCATCATAACGACAACAAGTAACGTTTTCATACTCAAACTATAACGCTGTGAAAAAAAGGCGCAAGAAACAAACGAAAACAATTAGGAGCTAAACGTGACCGCAAACGAATAAAACGCATACGTAAGAAACAACACAATGAGAAATAGCGTAAAATCAACACGCGGTCTCCATATTCCTGTCAACATAAAATACAGTCCTATCGCAATTTGTGGCGTCACAACAAATGTAAGCATGGGATGAACAATTGCGTGGAGCATTATCGACGGGTCCTTACCGAGCACAACAAGAGTCAACGGACCGGAAATGAGAAACAGCAATCCAATAACATACCTGCCCCCACCGAGGACAAGATCTCGCACAACGCCCGTTTTTGATTCTTCCTTCATATTCGTGGAGTAACAGAAACAACTAATAATGAGTATTTATTCAAAAAAATCTGGTCAAAGGTTTTCGAACGGATGAGTGGCAAAAACTGTTATGCAAATAACTGAAATTATAGACAACAAAATATCCATTCTCCAGCTCATCTTGGACGAGAACATAAAATAGACAGCTGAAATAATGGGTGGAAAGAATAGCAATGCTAGCGGTGGCATAATAACACCACCCACAAAAGGCAAGAGGGGTGAATGCTGAATGAAAACAGCAATATATTCTAGTATACCGACAATGCTCAAGCCTACAATGAATCTCCCTGCGACTATTTTGTTTTTTTGATTTTCATTCATGATTCAATTGTAACACACCATTTCATGTTGTTTTGGTATATAGCACACTTATATTATAATGAGTTCATGAATAAAAAGATATTGTTCTCTACTGCAATAGTCGTCATTCTAGTAATGTTAGTGGGTGGCACATATTACTGGAAAAACGGAACACAGAAACCGGACACTCAACAGGTAACGGAAGATATCCAGAGGATAACAACGGGTGTATCTGACACTATCGTCAACAATATTTCACCGGATTTAACGGTACCCACTGTCGCCGTACCGGAAACCAATGCCAATCCATACAAAGAAACCAACCCTTTTTCAAATTTAAAAACAAATCCATTTCAATAAAAGGATATGAATAAAATATATATAAGTGCCCTCATTCTTATCTCAGGGATCTTGATATCGGGGGCAATAATAGGTCTTGCTCGCGCTGAGACAACAGCGCTAGACACTATACAATATCCAATTCAGGAACTTGGAAATTGTACAAACAAAAGCAGCTGTAAACTTTTTTGCGATGCTACCGCACACTCCGAGGCTTGTCTGCGCTTCGCCGAAAAACATAGCATGATGAGCCAAAAAGAACTAACCAACGCCAAACAATTTCAGAATAACGGAATGGTCGGTCCCGGTGGGTGCGAAGGGCAAAATGCATGTGAACAATACTGCGGTGATTCGACTCATTTGGATGAATGTATCGTCTTCGCAAAGAAAAACGGGATGATGTCTGATAAACAACTTCAGGAGTCGGAAAAAGTTTTAGCCGCTATCAAGAAAGGCATTAAACCTCCGGCATGTTCCGGACCAAAACAGTGCAACACGTATTGCAGTAATCCCGCACACATGGAGGAGTGCATGGCTTTTTCTATTGCGGCCGGGGTCATACCGGAGGGACAGAAGGAACAAATGCAAAAAACCTTAGAAGCCATTAGACAAGGTGCAAAACCACCGTCGTGCCAACCCACACCGCCACCTGACCAGATCGATCAACCCGTACAGTCCGAATCGGGCCTTGAATCCTGTGACACGTATTGCAGTACTCACACAGAAGAATGCATGTCGTTTGCTCTTGCGACAGGCACGGTACCGGACAACGAGAAGGAACAAATGCAAAAATCCCTCGACGCCATAAAACGAGGTATCAAACCTCCCTCCTGCCGACCCAAGCCGCAGATGACGCCGCACAACAAACCCGATCAGTTTGGAAAGGATCTGCAGGACTGTGATCAATATTGCGCTGATTCAAACCATGTCGAAGAATGTGTGAACTTTTCCGTTGCAATGGGAAATATGACCGAAAAACAGGCACAGAGCGCTATAAAGAATGGAAACAAAGGCCCTGGCGGTTGTATCGGCAAGGAAGCATGTAATGCCTTCTGTGACAATCCGGACAATCAGGATACCTGCTTCAACTTCGGAAAAGATAACGGCATGATTCCCGAAGCAGATATACAGAAGATGCAAGAAGGACAGCAAAAAATGAAAGACTCATTCTCTCAAATACCGCAGGCGGTTATAGATTGCATATCATCATCGGCAGGTGCCGATGTGGTTGAAAAAATGAAAAGTGGAAGCATGATTGCGCGAAAGATGGGCGACTCAATCAATAAATGTTTCCAGGCGAATGGCATACAAGAAAGGAAACCCGGTCAGGAGCAGCAAGGCCAATCGAACCCGCAAGGTCAACCATGGGCAGACATGTGTAAACCTGACGGAAACGGAAAACCTACATCATTGGCGTGCACTGATGGGGACGGAAAATTTGTGGTATCCGCGAAGATGGGTGAAGACGGGAAACCTGTTTGTCCCGGTGGCTCAACGGCGACGTGCGGTGATTATGAGCAAAACAATCGCTCGCGTCCCAATGACAATCGTCCAGGAATAAACCAAAGTGAACCACGTCAACCCAATCAACCGGGAACAATGCTGCCCCAACAGCAACAGCAGCAGTTTCGACCTGAACAGGGTGATCAACCGGGTTCGATGCAGCCGAGACAGCCTGGCCAATTCAATCCGTTAAATCAGCCTAATCCTCTCAATTTGATCAATCAGCCCAGTCAACAAGAACAGCAACAACAGCCGCAATTCCAACCACAACCTCCGGCTCCAATGCAACCGCAAGAACAACTGCAGCAACCACCACCACCGCTACCTCCAACATCAAGCATGCAGTTTAAACTTCAGAATCCTATCCACACTCAGGCACAAATACAAATACTTACAAACATGGTCGCCAATGTATTCTCTTTCCTTTCACCACACATAGGTCAATAACGAAAAGCCGAGAGCATTCTATTGAAAATATCAAGATTCAGTTTGTCGTCAGGATATTTCACAAAATCGGATCTGTACGAAATGTACATATTGTAGACCGCTCCATTCGAATCAAAACTTACACTTTTTACTTCCGACGGCGCCTCGGTCGATGCACGACTAAGCAAGCTGACGATCACGCTGTTCCCACCAACCGTTGTTTCGACTTCCGACTTCGAGCCCGACTCAATCCCTGCGTTAAACTTTTTCACAAAAGCCTTCAGTGTTTCGTCACTTGAAAGCGTCCCAACGTTTTCGATTCCACCGATACCACTTTCCGATGTGGCCGCACGTCCGAAAAGCGAGTTTTTGCTGTTGTTCTTATTTACCGCGACATTCCACTCGGGAGGATATTTCACTTCATATTTTCCCGCTTCGTTTACAAACGTCTTCCAGCTTGTCATGTCGCTCGCCGACAAAGTACACGAACCTTCATAAAAAGACTTTGTCGAACATTTCACCCCGTTTTTGAGCGTACACACAGAGTTCTCCACAGCAAACGTTTCCCCACCGGACCACGCGCAGTATTTTTGATCGATCGTATCGAAACCGGTCGTTTTTACTCCACCCACAGGACACTCTCCTCGCAACAACGCCCATTCCTCACACGCTCGGTTGTCTTCAAAATAACACAGGCCATATTCGCCCCCGTCACCTCGCGTTTTCATCACAAGCCTACCACTGACTTTTGTACAGTTCTCCGACGCCGGATTTGCAATCTGTGTCGTCTCTGTCTGTTTTGTCGCATCATCTATCTTTAAGCCTTGGTACAAAAACAAAGTGCCTGCCAAAATCATTATAATAATTGCATTTTTTTTCCAATTCATGTGCCAACAATAAGAAATAATAATTAAAGCAATTTTACCGCACATTCCTTCGCGAAACCATGCGCCACGTACAGTACACACATAAAGCTATTGCATGAGATATACAATCTTGAGTTTTCGTAGACCGCGATGAATCTGCACCGCAATCGCGTTTTTTGTCTGGCCCGTAATCAGAGAAATTTCTCGCAACGATAGATCTTGAACGTATCGCATTCGAACAACCTTCTGGTACATGAGCGGAATAGTACCAATCAGACTGACGATACTTTTATTGTCTAAATGACCATACGCTAGATCTGACTGTTCATACACGGGCTCAAATCCTTTTTCGAGAAGCGCATCAAGGGATGTCGTTGAGTGCTTTCTGTATTCGTCGATGATGAGATTTTTGAGAACGTGGTAGAGGAAGGCCTTCATAATATCAATTTTCCCACCCCGCACGAGATAGAGCCATGTTTTCATGAATGTGTCCTGAACGATGTCGTCGGTGATGGATTGGTCATGAATCCTATATAACGCATACGCATTAAGGCCCTTCCGGAATGAAGAGTGCGCGGCTGCCAGGTTGCTTCTTTGTAGTGATGTTTGATCTGCGGTCATACAGTATTAATGACGAGTACGCATGCATGATATTACATGCGTATTACATCGAGATGTGTCTAGACACTGAATGTCTATGTGGCACCTAATATAACCACCCGGATCGAACATATGTGTCATTACGAAAAAATTACCGTGTAATGTTATATGTTTTCTGTCGGCATCATTGTTGTGGAACGAGTACAACACTTATTAGTCTAATTTCATTATATGGGAATTATTTTGTGGATCGTGTTTGGTGCCTTGGTCGGGTGGATTGCATCGATGATCATGCACACAAACGAACAGCAGGGTGTTTTCTTGAATATCGGCATTGGTATTATCGGCGCCATTGTCGGTGGCGGTCTAATGAGTGCAATTGGTGAACATGGTATCGGTGGATTCGATTTGTACAGTTTTATTGTTGCATTGGTCGGCGCATGTGCGTTTATCGCCGCAATGCGAATGTTGGATTAGGAATCACCTAGACACACACACACACAACAATGGATACAAAAACATTTTTCGGGCATCCATGGGAAGAAAGTTGGACATATATTAAAACGGTCGTTGACGTAGTCAGAGAACCGGTTTTGATACTTGGGAAAGATTTCCGCGTATTTGCAGCGAATGAACCTTTCTACCGAACATTCCAGGTCGAACCAAAAGATACAGAAAACAAAATCGTCTACGAGCTCGGGAATGGACAGTGGAACATACCCGCATTGCGAAAACTACTGGAGGACATATTACCAAAGAACACATTTTTTAAGGGGTTTGAGGTGTCGCACGAGTTTCCGGTCATTGGAAGAAAAACAATGATTCTGAACGCACGAAAGATTCATTTCAAGGAACGAAGCATGGAAGAATCGTTCCCGCCGATTATCCTACTAGCAATCGAAGACGTAACAGAAATGATGGCAATCGCAGAAACAATCGCCGGTCACGCACGACAACTTGAAACCAATCTATCAGAAAGAACACATAAACTTGGAACGTACATTGGCAAACTTGAAAAGGAGATCAGTTCGCTTAAAAAAGGACAGCACAACCGGACACCGTGACTGTAATTGTATGGTGCTCGATACGGCATATGTGTCAGATGGTAGTAAATGGCGGTCGAACATTTACAGACATACCAGATAACTTAGTTGTAACACAGAATAACATGACTACTTATACACGTGTTTCGATAACTATGGCCTCGGTGGCACTATTCGCCATGTTCATTGGCACCCCGTCATCCGCATCTGCCGATACACTATACCGTCAGCTCCAGGTGGGCATGACCGGAACAGATGTATCCGCGCTTCAAACATTCTTGGCATCGGATCCATCACTCTATCCACAGGGACTTGTGACCGGATACTTTGGTTTTCTCACCAAGGCTGCGGTGTCGAATTTCCAGTCACGCAATGGAATAGACAGTGTTGGTCGTGTCGGACCGGCAACACTTCCGATCATCAATTTCCAGATGGCAAACGGCATGAATGGTCTCGGCGACCTGTCGTCACCATTGATTATGAATTCTAACGTGGCCATCGGAAATACATCTGCTCTATTCACATGGAGAACAAATGACCTGGCTCGAGGTAAGATATTCTACAGCACATCTCCGATTATACTCAATAACACGTTTGACCAAACAGGGGTCAACTCGGGAGAACCATACGTGAGCGGCACGCTTGCTCCATACGATGGTGTTGCGCGATACTCACAGTCCACAAACATTACGGGACTCACGCCAAACACTACATATTACTTCGTAATCGAGGCGCTGGATGCATCAAACAATATGAGCATCACACTTCCCGCCAATTTCCGCACAGCGCAGTAGATACATTGTTTCGCGAGATAGGTCGACAATACACTCATATGAAGCCATAGCCACACATGAGCCACCAGAAATGGTGGATCGTGTTATTTGTACCAAAGGTTCCTGACACGTTTAATCATTCTCCAGCCACCTGCAATTCCTGCAATCGCTTGGCATATTTCGCATTAAGAAGTGCAAAGCGTTCAGGGTCTTTTTCCAGTTCTTCCGCGTAAGCACTAAAGTCATCAACAGTTATGCCATTTTTCGCGTACAAAGCCTTCACAAACGATATATAACCCATTGAATCAGTCGCGTGTTTTTGCATATAATAACCGGTCTGTGCCATTATCTCTACATACATTTCACCAGTCACTTTATTAACGTTTCCCCCCGTTGCCTGTCCAGCTGTTTCTTCGCCAGCTTGTCCTTCTCCTACAGGAAGTGAATCTTCACTGGAGAGATTAATGTCTCCAGTTCCTTCGGCACCATTTTTAGAACCTCCTTGGTAAACAAAATAGATCACTCCAACCACCGCGACAACCAAAACAATTCCTATGGTTTTTTTTCATATAATTATGATCTAGTTGGTTAATTTAATAATTAATACAATATCTGAGCTTTTTTGTTGTCTCGATCGGGAAATCCGACCTTTTCAATTCCCTTGCATTTTAATTTCGATTACTGACCCTGATCTTCTGCGTGCCACGAATCACATTCCGATCCCTCACACTTTTGCATCATTGTTCCGGGAGCTGGCGCACCGCACTCCTGCGGGTGACCATCACAATACGCTTTGCATTCAGCTTCACTTTGACATCCACCGGGGCCCGCATGGACTCCACACTCATCCGGATGTTGTTTACAGTACATATCACATTCCTCGGGGCTCTTGCACCCGCCGGGTCCTGTTTGAGACGGCTTTCCCTCTACTTCCTTCCCTTTACATTTGTCAGGATTTTCCTCGCACATTTTCTGACATTCTTCGGGACTCGTACACGCGGGTCCGTTGTTTCCACCGCCTAATTGAAAACACGCATTCATTTTGTCGCTCATGTCAGGGTTCATCTGCGCCGTACCGTTCTTCATTTTTTCAACGGTTTCACTTCCAAACGTAAAATTGAAACAATCAACAACCTCTTGCGGTGCCGTACTAAGTGCAGACTGTACTCCTTGATTCGCTTGCTGTATTTTATTCATATCCTCTTCCGGCAACATCCCGTTTTCCTTCGCAAAATTAAAACAGGTTTCCTGATTCGCCGGCGTACTACAAAAAGCAGTACACTCTTCTTGACCTCGACACCCTCCAGGACCTTTACCCTTTGTCTTTCGCGCCATATCGCCATCCTTCGCATCCATCATTCCCGCAGCCACACTGAAATTAATACATTCCTCAATATGTTCATCAGTCTGACAGTAGGCGTCACACTCTTCCTTGCCTTTACATTGTGGAGGCTTCACTCCTTTTTTCAGAGCTTGCAACATTTTTTGCGAATCCGCTTTTTCCTGTTCTGACATCATCCCCGCTTCCGCTGCAAATGTCATGCACGCTTCCATGTTGCCGGGATTGCTACAATAAAGGTCACACGACTCCTTTCCTTTGCACGGAAGCGGCTTCACTCCTCGTTTTACAGCTTGCACCATTTTTTGCGCATCTTCCTTTTCCTTCCCCTGCACAAACCCCGCTTCAATAGCAAAATTAACACACTCCTCCATGTGGCTCGAATCCTCACAATACGTATCGCACGATTTCTTGTTTCCACATTGCGGAGCCTTCACGCCTCGCTTTATAGCCGACTGCACTTTCTTTGATTCTTCAAGTTCTTTCGGCGACAATAAGCCATTTTTTTCCGCAAATGCAACACATTCATCGATGTGGCTTATGTTGTTGCAGTATTCATCGCATGATTCCTTTGTCGTGCATCCACCGGGCATGCCATCAGCCGCGAGAAACTTCTCAGCAACACGCACCTCTTCCGAGGACATCAAATTGTTGTTCTTTGCATAATCCAGACATGCATTCGTGTGGTCTGCTTTGTCACAGTACGCTTTGCATGCTGATTCATCAACGCAATTGCCAAGCTCCTTAATAGGATAGTGAACATTGGTCAGTCCCGAACTTTGCGCAAAAACTGTCGTATAAAAAATAATAGGTGCTACAACCAAACATCCTATGAGTAATACGATGTGACTCCTTTTCATATTATTGTGCAAAAGGGTTAGTTTTTATATTTTTTATAGGATTGGCAGCATCCGCGGGATTGATATTTGGCCGATCTTCGAGTGGGTTCGTCTGAATTGACGGCAATGTTCCTGCAAATCTCGCGTCTGCTGTTCCCGCGGTCGTCGTGTCCGAATACGGCACAGAGGTTTGCGCCGAACCGGATCCCCAGTTCTTCCACGCCACATATCCTCCAATACAAACAACAATTGCGACCACAGTGAGTACTGTTTTCTGCGGCATATCAAAAATATATTTTTGTGTGTCCATAGTGTATGTATTATACATTATTTCAGATTCAAATACGTGACAGTGAACTGCAACACCGTCGCGAACGATCCCCAAAGTAGATATGGAATATTGACGAGTGCTATCCAGCGCGCGTGAGGCCATATCGCAAGCAGCGACCACACGAGCGTTACGACGACCAAAACAATATCAACAGATGCAAGAAGATTATTTCGCAAACCAAACTGCAACGGCGTAAACGCAAAATTGAAAACAAGGTTGAGCGCAAAAGGAAGCGCAACCATCCACGACACCGTGCCGGTAAACGCCTTGTACAACACCGCGCCATAGCTTATCGCAATGATCACGTAGAGCACAGTCCACACGGGTCCAAAAAGCCACGCGGGCGGTGCCCAACTCGGCTTGATCAACGTGGCGTACCACGAATATGCAGTTTCCATACCACTATTATGCCGTGAACGAAACCATTTCTCAACCTAGAATGTCGGGTGTACCGTTTCCGTTTTCGACGTCATCCCATAACAACTGCTGTACACTGAAACAGAAATCGTATACGAACTATTTTTTATATTATATTTATGTGTCGCCGAAAATACACCGTTCGAAACGGACGGTTCGTCTGCCGCATCTCCCCACCGCACAATAATAGGATTACTTGGTCGCGGACCAGTACATGTCCCACCCTTGCCATAATAATCAATCAATCCTTTCACGGTGTAGGTTGTCATATCATCTTTCGTCACCGACATCGAAAAACTTGGATTTCTGACAATAGTTTCAGTAACGGAAGTTTGTGCCGGCACTGATGCCGGAACCGAAGCCGCAGGAGCTGGAGTCGACACATCGGAGCCAGAAGTCTCGGACACTTCGATCTGCTGTGTCGCAGGAACCGGAATATCTATTTGAACGGCTTGGCACTTTCCTTTCGAAGCAACGGTCACCTTGCTTCGCTTCGCCTCACATTCGTTTGCATAGGTTGTCCCGTCTACACCACACACCGGATCGTATATCGACACGCATACCACATCTTCCCTTCCAATTTCCTCATCAACCTCGACTGTCTGTGCGGGAACATTTGCAGAATTGGATGATGAAGGAAGTTTATAATCCGGCCTCTTTATCTCAGATTCTACCGACGATGCTTCATCTCTCTTTTCGGCATCTATTTTTTCTTCTCGTTGTGCCTCCTCAATAATCATCTGACCAAAAGTCGGAATTTCGTGCGACGCATCGCGCGCAAATCCGCTGTCAAAAAGATCACTTGTTCGCGCATAATCAACAATCAAATTCTTATCACTGTCATCAAGCTCGTCATACTGCACTCTGAAATCCGCAAGCGAGTCTTCCTGTACACTTGAAATTATGTCTTTCGTAGCATCCGATGATCTTTCTTTCATTCTATCGAGAACATCATACTCGCGCGCCGACCGAAACGGACTTCCAAAACCACCGACAGCGTCTGTCATTATCACTGTCGCGCTTTCCGCAGCAAGTCCATCGAGCATTTCGCCAACATCCCGTAACGCATTATTTTGCGCGTTCTCGATTGCCGCACCGACCTCCGGTGATGTCCTGCGAATATATTGATCAAGCAAAACCTGATGTCGAATTTGAAACGCTACCGCGTCGCCGATGAGCTGCTCCGCTCTTTCCTTGTCTTCTCCTTTCAGCCTCTCAGCCGCTGTTTTTGCTCGTTCGATATCTCGTGAATAACTCTCAAGAAGACCGGCTATCCTGTCCTCTCGTCCACGTTCTATAAGCTTATTTAACTCGATTATTTTTTCATTTGCATACCTCAAGCTGATCTCAACTTGTTTTCCCGAATCAAGCGTAAATGTCCAACTAACTCCACGCACAAATCTTCTCAAAAAATTTCCAAAATCACCGGGCACACTCGGATCATCTGACCTACCGCTTGCCACAACGATCTCATTCGCCATTTCATTTTCATCAACATTCGCAAGATCTCCGCCCGTCACGCCTTCGTCAATGTACATTTTCCAAAACGTATCATTCTCACTGTTACCGTCGATGCTTCGTGACAAAATGCCGCCACTATACAACTCCGCGGCAAGCGTGTAGTACCCGTCCGGCCGAACACTACCGGATGCACTATATTTTTTTGTCTCTCCTGCCTTGATTTCAACACCACTCGTTCCTCCAATGTCTGCTCGAAACAAACCCCTCGAAAGTGCGGTCGTATTTTCATTTACATATCCCGGATACCAACGAAATTCCACACTCGCGCCGATTGGAAGCTTCGACGGTGCGTTTCCAACATTCCTCACGAGAAATTCAAGCTCAGCGTTTGGTTTAAAATCCACACCGATGATTGCGAGGTCGGGCTTATATTCTGCCCAGTATGTATTATTCCCTTCGAATTCTTTTGACAGCGTTGTCTGATTTGTTTTTAGCGCAACACGAAAGAAATAACTGCCGATCGGCCTTTGCTCAATTCCTCGCAATGCTAAAACTCTTGACCCTCCGGGTTCAATTATCGGATTTGCAGGTTCGTTAAGCTGATAGCCATTCCCCTCCTCAATCTCGCCACCAGGAATTTCCGACTGATACCACCCCGAATACGACTGGATTGAACTCGATATGTTAAACGGAACAACACCAACATTTTTTATCGTCACATTCGCAGAATAGTCTGAAATAAAATCAACACCGGTGATGATAATATCTTCCACATTGTTTGCCTCGTAGATATTATTCGCAGCGTATTCTCCAATAAGAGTATGGGCATTATCAATTTCAACCCTTAGAACCATGTCTTCTCTTTCTCTGCTTGTGCGCACAGTGCCCGTCTTCGATTCCCCTGGCAGAATAATCGAGCCAGTAATATTGTTGTCGAGATATCCAATTTCGGGGGAATAAGCGGCCCGCTCACTCGCACTGCCAGAAATAGAAGCAGGGTACCACGTATGAGTGACCCCGATAGGATACGGAATCAAAATCGGAACTATCCCGCTATTTTTGATCGTCACGTGAAGCCTGTTGTCTGACACCAGTTGCACCTTTTCTATGACAATATCAGTTGCGTTTTTAATCCATTTGATATTATTTGCACTATTCTCTTCACGCATCCCATGGCCTGGATCGATTTCAATTGTGAACCCTCCCCGAGCTTACGCTCGGGGCGTCAATGCGAGAGGGTTTCAAACAGCGTAGCTGTTTGCCCCGCATCCTCGGCACCCTGATTCTTGATGT
>Ga0074195_1003450_pt1 | contig 14874 bp, 10 predicted proteins | sample EPASupsiteHSE623_FD_64525 | JGI IMG/M metagenome (GOLD analysis project Ga0074195, IMG submission 64525) | Bioremediated contaminated groundwater from EPA Superfund site, New Mexico - Sample HSE6-23 | ecosystem: Environmental > Aquatic > Deep subsurface > Groundwater > Contaminated ...
GCCGGGGTTTTTGTTTTTGCGCAACAAGATCAGAAAGCGAAATCAATACTGGAAAATGTGACAAAAACAACCCAATCTTTTCAATCCATCCAGGCCGCTTTTGATTATATCATGGATAATAAAGAAGAAGGAATTCATGAAGAGAATAAGGGTGAAATTATCATGAAAGGCGAAAAGTACCAGCTTAAACTTCCGCAGTTAGGACTTGAAGTTTACTGTGACGGAAAGAACGTTTGGTCCTACATGAAAGATGCCAATGAGGTAAGTATCACATCTATGGAAGATGAGTCATCGGAAATGATGAATCCTTCCAAACTGTTTACCATTTATGAAGAGGGGTTTAATTACCGCTTTGTGAAGGAAACGACAGCAGATGGAAAGACGGTCTATGTGATTGATCTTTTCCCTCAGACCAAAGAAATCGAATATTCAAAAATTACGGTTCAGATAGACAAGCAGCAAATGCTGATTAAAAGTGCAGAAATGACAGGAAAGGAGGGCAATAATTATACCGTGAGGGTGAATAATTTAACAACCAATGTACCTGCCGAAGATCGTTTGTTTGTTTTTGACGCGGCAAAGCATCCCGGAGTGGAAACAGTTGACTTACGATAAGAGACAAAAAGGAGCTTTTCGCTCCTTTTGTTATTAGTTTACTTTTTGTGTCAGCCGGTCCACTGTTGATATTTCCATGAAGGTCGATCCTCCTCCGATACCAAAGCTTCCGCCAACGTATACCACCGTATCGTTTCCGCTTAATTTGTTCCCGTCGAGCAACGCCTTTAACGAAGAACGCACCATTTTAAACCGGTTCTTCTTCGGGACAATCAGGCTTGCCCTGACACCGTATGACAATGAAAGCTGACGGACCACCCTCATATTATAACATTGCGCGTAAACAGGATTATCGCCCCTGAATGCAGCCAGGTAAAGAGCCGTTCTGCCGGTTAGCGTATTGGTTACGATTGCAGTGGTCTTTAGTTCTCTTGAAGCTTGTATTGCTGCTTCCGCCAGATAATCGACTTCATTTTCAACGGAAGGAATGGTAATATCATTCCGTTTGTCTTTTCCTGATTCAATTTCTTTGGCAATACGATGCATATATTGGACAGCCTCTACAGGATACTGCCCATATGCCGTTTCACCGCTGAGCATAATCGCATCGGCACGGGAATATATGGCATTTGCAACATCACTTACCTCTGCCCGTGTGGGACGGGGATTGTCGATCATGCTGTGAAGCATTTGCGTGGCAATGATGACAGGTTTCTTTCTTTGTACGGCTTTTTTAATGAGCATACGCTGAATGCCAGGGATTTTTTCGGCAGCTATTTCAATTCCAAGATCCCCTCGGGCTACCATTATACCGTAAGCATAATCGAGAATTTCATCGATATTGCTGACCCCATCGAGATTCTCAATTTTGGCTATAATTTTTATCGGACTGTCATACTTGTTGAGCAGTTCCTGCACATGGATCACATCTTCCTTGTTACGTACAAAAGAATGGGCAATAAAATCGATATTATTTTTGGCGGCAAATTCAATAAATTCTTCATCTTTTTGAGAAACGGAGGGGAGATGAACGCTGAATCCGGGAGTATTGACACTTTTTTTGTTTTTTATGAGCCCCGGATTCTCCACTTCACAAAGTACAAAGTCTTTTTCCTTTTTAATGATGTCTAGCTCAATTTCACCGTCATCGATCATGATTTTCCCGCCTTCAGGTACTTCCGTATGGAAATCTTCATACGCAACAGTCAGGGCAATTCTGTTCTCATTGCTTTGCCTGACAAGGCCAGAAACTTCGACCAGTTGTTTTCGCCTGACCTCAATCGGCTCCATGATACCGGTAGTCCTTACTTCCGGACCCTTGGTATCAATCAGGATCCCGATCGTATCTGAAACAGAGCGGATATTTTCGACCATTTTCAGCGCACTTTCGATCGTGATATGCGCCGTGTTCAAACGGGCCACATTCATTCCCTCCTTAAAAAGTGCTTCAATGAACTGTGGATCACACCGCAGATCTGAAATAGTAGCTACGATTTTTGTGTGTTTCATATATCAATTAAACTATCAGTGCGGCGAAGATACGGCATTAATATTCCGATAAAGGAAATTAAAGGTTATGATTGCTTTAAATTAACCTACGCAAGAAACAGGACACAAGAACCATCGTCTCCACATACTTGCGACTCATGGTTCACTGCTCAAAAAACTTTCAATTCCCAAACGGTAAGAATCCAGTCCGAAACCCATGATGCTTCCTTTGCATACGGGTCCTATCATCGATTGATGACGGAAATTTTCGCGCGTCAGAATGTTTGAAATATGAACCTCTACAACCGGCGTTTTGATGCCGGCAATGGCATCACGAATGGCAATGGACGTGTGGGTATAGGCGCCGGCATTCAGGACAATGCCGTCATATATAAAGCCAACTTCATGAATTTTATTGATAATTTCTCCTTCCACGTTCGATTGAAAGTATTCAAGGATAATACCGGGGTACTTTTCGATCAACATGCGCATGTATATGTCAAAAGAAATATTCCCGTAAATATTTTTCTCTCGTTTTCCTAATAAGTTCAAATTTGGACCATTGATTAACAATATTTTCATTTTTTTTGTGTATTTAGAAAAAAACTAGTAACTTTCGCTCAATTCCTACGTATTGATAATTATGTAATCTTGGGGAAGAAACTACTTTTTAATACGTCGGAGAATAAATTTAATTTTATGTGATCAAAAGTATTTAAATTGTTTTTAGAAAAAAACTAATTGCTTTAATTATGAAATGGGAAGATAGTAAAAAAGGTTTTGAAACGTTTTTGAGACTTGAAAAGTCGTTGTCTCAGAATTCTATTGCGGCTTACATTAATGACATCAATAAACTGATGGCATTTCTGGACGAAAACTTCAAAAAGCTTACACCTGAAAAAGTAAGAATTGTTCATCTGCGTGGTTTTATCGAATACATTAACGGAAGGGGAGTCTCCCCAAGAACGCAGGCCCGGACAATTTCAGGTATTAAATCCTTTTTCAAGTACCTGCTGATGGAAGGAAAAATTAACAGCGATCCGACATCGCTGCTGGAATCACCAAAAATCGGTCGGAAACTTCCTGATGTATTGACAATGGAAGAGATTGATCTGATCATCGATGGTGTTGATCTGACTAAACCGGAAGGACAGCGAAACAAGGCTATGCTTGAGACGCTCTACAGTTGCGGATTACGTGTTTCGGAACTTGTAAATCTGAAAGTCACAAATTTATTTTTCGATCAGGGCTTTGTTAAGGTAGAAGGCAAATCAGAAAAAGAGAGGCTGGTTCCGGTAAGCTCTAAGGCGATTGAAGAAATCACCCGGTATTTGCAAGGGTACCGTAGAGCGCTGAAAATTGGCGCCGACAGTGAAAATGTTCTTTTCCTGAACAGAAGGGGAAAGAAACTGAGCAGGGTGATGATCTTTACGATTATCAAGAATTTGGCTGATAAAGTAGGTTTGGCTAAAAAGATCAGCCCGCATACCTTCAGACACTCATTTGCGACACACCTCATTTCGGGCGGAGCCGATTTGAGGGCCGTACAAGAAATGCTTGGACATGAATCAATCTTAACAACCGAAATTTATACGCATTTAGATCGTGATTATCTGAAGAATACAATTACTCATTTCCATCCACGCTCGTAATAACGCAGGATGGTTTTGATTAATAATTTCTTAACATCGAATAAAACTTCTTAACTTCGTTTATTGCTTAACAGACAGGGTGTTAACTATCACCCTGTCTGTATTTTAAGTGCCTGGGTGAGAAAAAACGCTAATTTAAATTTGACTGCCGGACCTGAACAGGAAAATAAGCTATTTTTGTCTTCCGAGTAAATGGTTTTGTGGAAATTTTAATTCTTAATTAGTGACTATGAAAAATTTAGATTTGTCAAAGTACGGCATCACCGATGTCAAAGAAATTGTTTATAATCCCTCTTACGAACAGTTATTTGAAGAAGAGACCAAACCGGGTCTGGAGGGGTTTGAAAAGGGACAGGTGACTGAACTTGGCGCAGTTAACGTAATGACTGGTATTTTTACCGGACGTTCTCCTAAAGATAAATTCATTGTTAAGGATGAAACGACGAAAGACACCATCTGGTGGACTTCACCTCAGGCTCCGAACGACAACAAGCCCACGACACCTGAAGTGTGGAAGGAGTTGAAGGAGCTATCTGCCAAACAGTTGTCCGGGAAGAAGCTTTTCGTTATGGATACTTTTTGCGGTGCAAACTCGGATACCCGCCTTAAAGTTCGTTTCATCATGGAGGTGGCCTGGCAGGCACATTTTGTAAAAAACATGTTCATCCGTCCTACGGAAGATGAACTGGAAAATTATGGCGAACCGGATTTCGTTTCTTTGAATGCTTCAAAAACAACCAATCCTAAGTGGAAAGAGCAGGGTTTAAACTCGGAAGTTTATACTGTTTTTAATCTGACTGAAAGAATGCATGTTGTTGGTGGAAGTTGGTATGGAGGCGAAATGAAGAAAGGGATTTTCGCGATGATGAACTACTACCTTCCGCTGCGTGGAATTGCTTCGATGCATTGCTCTGCAAATGTTGGAAAAGACGGCAATACAGCGATCTTTTTCGGACTTTCAGGTACAGGTAAGACTACGCTTTCAACCGATCCTAAACGTCAGTTGATTGGTGATGACGAACACGGATGGGACGACGAAGGTATATTTAACTTCGAAGGAGGTTGTTATGCCAAGACCATCAACCTGGATAAAGATGCAGAGCCTGATATTTATAACGCGATCAAACGCGATGCCCTTTTGGAAAATGTAACAGTTAATGCAAACGGGAAAATTGATTTCACTGACAAATCCGTCACTGAAAATACGCGTGTTTCTTACCCAATCTATCATATCAGCAACATCGTAAAGCCGGTTTCCAAAGCAGGTCCTGCTACAAAGGTAATTTTCTTAAGTGCTGATGCATTTGGTGTATTGCCTCCTGTTTCAAAACTGACTAAGAAGCAGACAGAATATCATTTCCTTTCAGGATTTACTGCAAAATTAGCTGGCACTGAACGTGGAGTAACTGCTCCTCAGCCTACTTTTTCTGCTTGCTTCGGTAAAGCTTTCCTTTCTCTACACCCAACAAAATACGGGGAAGAACTGGTAAAGAAAATGGAAGCAAACGGCGCTGAAGCTTACCTGGTTAATACAGGCTGGAATGGTACCGGAAAACGGATCTCAATTAAAGATACCCGTGGTATTATTGATGCGATCCTGAACGGTGACATCGAAAAAGCAAAAACGAAGATTGTCCCGATTTTCAACCTTGAAGTTCCGACTTCACTGCCAGGAGTAGACCCGAATATCCTTGATCCCCGCGATACTTACGCAGAAGCGGCACAGTGGGAAGAAAAAGCGAAAGATCTGGCATCGCGCTTTATTAAGAACTTTGCACAGTACACCGATAACGAAGAAGGTAAAGCTCTTGTTGCTGCCGGTCCTCAATTGTAATTCAGATTAAACTGAGATAGGAAGGGCCCTGCCGTTTGGCGGGGCTTTTTTTAACTGGATAACTGATATTCGTTTAACCTTTCAATATCTCCTCCAGCGTTGCAGAAAGGGTGGGATAACGAAATTGAAATCCGATGTCGATTAACCGTCTGGGGATCACGGCAGGATTTTCCAGAAGCATAGCCGACGCATTCCCGTACAACATTTTCAGAAGCAGGGGAGGAACATGAAAAAACGCGGGCTTGCCCAGCCTTTTTGACAGCAGCTTGGTGAAAATTTCATTGGTTGCCTGTTCGGGAGCCACCACGTTGTAGATCCCGAAAAAATTCTTATTGATTATACCCTCATAAAAGATCTCTGCCAGATCATCAATATGAATAAAGGGAAAAGGTTGTTTCCCGTTACCAATTCTGCCGCCCAGGCCCAGCTTAAAAAGAGGTAACAGATTCTTTATTATTTGAGAATCTTTTCCTAAAACGATACCCGACCGGAATATGATCCGACGAATGTTCTTATCCAGGTCAATCGACGCATTTTCCCAGTCCGTTACTACTCTCCCGACAAACCGGCTGTTCAGAAGCAAGCTTTGCTCGTCATGACATTGTCCCGAAGCATATATTCCTGATGCCGACATGGATATAAATACCTTTGGCTTACTCTCAGGCTCAATAAGATTGATGGCCTTCGTCAGGTTCCAGGTTGTCACAATCCGGCTATTATAGATAATTCTTCTGCTCTTTTTCGTCCAGCGTTGCATAATCGGAGCTCCGGCAAGATGAATAACCGCGTCTGCTCCTGCAATTGAGGACGCAACCCCTTCCAGGCTTCCGCAAATTAAAAGCCTGCTGATCCCTTTTACCTCAAAACCCTTATTGCCCAAAAATTCAGTTAGTTTATGTCCAACAAATCCATGGGCTCCCGTAACTGCAATCTTCATATCCACTCTACTCTTCGGCAATAAGACAATTATTTTATTGAAAAGTTTTATGGTAATGAAAAATCAATTGGATTTATTTTCTATTTTATTCGTTAGTTTTGAATCGAAAATCAATAATATGTCAGAGAAGAAGATACAGAAAACCGAAAAAAAACCTACTGCCAATAAATCGAAAAAAAGAAAGTCAAAAAAAGAAAGCACGGCTTTGCGTAAAGTCCTTCTGTTTTTTATAAAGGCCTTTGCCTTGGGGGTAATCCTTTTTTCCATATTATTTATTGCCGTTTATTTTGGTTTCCTGGGCTATGTTCCTAGTACGGCACAATTGCATGAAATAAAAAATCCCCAGGCTTCTGAAGTTTTTTCTGAGGAAGGGAGGCTTTTGGGGCGATACTATATTGAAAACCGGAGTAACGTCAGCTACGAAGAGATCTCTCCCAATGTGATCCATGCTTTGGTTGCAACTGAAGATGCGCGTTTCTATGAACACCGGGGCATTGATGAAGTGGCCTTGTTCCGTGTTTTGATCAAGACCATCCTGTTGCAGGATCGTAGTGCCGGAGGAGGCAGTACGTTGAGCCAGCAAATTGCCAAGAATTTATTTCCGCGTAACGATCTGTGGGTGTTTGCCTTGCCCGTCAATAAGATCCGTGAAGCGATTATCGCTTATCGGCTTGAAAGGATTTATACCAAGGAGGAGGTCCTGACCCTCTATTTAAATACAGTCCCTTTTGGTGAAAATATCTTCGGTATTGAAGTAGCCGCGGAGCGTTTTTTCGATAAAAGTCCAAAGGACCTGACGGTCGATGAAGCGGCCGTGCTGGTTGGCATGCTGAAAGCCAACAACAGGTACAACCCGCGGATGAATCCTGAATTATCCAGGGAACGCAGAAATGTGGTGATTAGTCAAATGGTCAGGCAGGATTATTTGTCCAGAGCCGAAGGCGAAGTATTTAAGTCAAAGCCTTTAGGGATTCGTTACCGGAGAATTTCTTATAATGAAGGGCCGGCACCGTACTTTCTTGAACTTATGAAACCTGAATTATTGCAGTGGTGCCTGAATAATAAAAAAGAGAATGGCGATTCATACAATTTGTATACCGATGGACTGAAGATCTCAACGACCATTAATTATGATTATCAGAATTATGCCCAGGAGGCGGTCAAAGAACAAATGGAAGGTCTTCAGGATGTATTTGATAATCATTGGAAAGATTCTGATCCCTGGAAAAATAACCCATCCATTCTGAAGCGGGCCATCAAACAAACTGAGCGTTATAAAAATATGGCGGCCAGCGGGAAGAGTGAAGCCGAAATACAGGAAGCATTCAAAAAAAAGATTGAAACCACATTGTTTACCTGGAAAGGCGACAAGCATGTTCAAACAACACCTCTGGATTCATTGAAACATTATTTGCGAATGCTGAATGCCGGGTTTCTGGCGATAGAACCTTCAACAGGAGCATTGAAGGCCTGGGTTGGCGGGATCGATTTCCGGTTTTTTAAATATGATCATGTGAATGCGGCCCGGCAGGCAGGCTCTACCTTTAAACCATTTGTTTATCTTGCCGCTCTGGAAAACGGGATCAGCCCGTATGATTATTTCCCCAATGAAAAGAAGGTTTATCCGGATTATCAAAACTGGTCTCCGCGAAATTCTCATGATCATTACGAGGGTTATTATTCGATGGAAGGAGCATTGGCCCAATCGATCAACACCGTTGCTGTTGATGTGTTGATGCGCACGGGCATTGACCATACCATTGAAACGGCGCATGAACTTGGGATAGAACGGGATCTTCCTGTTTTTCCCTCACTCGCGCTGGGAGTGGCTTCGGTTAGTTTAAGGGAAATGGTAATTGCTTACAGCACGATCTTAAACGGTGGTGTCAGAACCGAGCCTTACTGTCTTGTTTCAATAAGCAACAGCAAAGGAGATTTGCTGGCCTCGTTTGATAAACCGGCTGCTTACCGCACGTCTGTTGACGAAGAAAATTGCAGGATACTGGTTCATATGCTGGAAGCTGTGGTCGACAGCGGTACAGGAGGTTCTATCCGGTCCAGATATAATATTACAGGTGATTTTGCCGGTAAAACCGGTACAACCCAGGACCAGTCGGACGGATGGTTTATTGGAATGAATCCCGGTTTAGTTGCGGGTTGTTGGGTAGGAGGAGAAGTCCCCGGCATCCATTTCCGCAGCATTACGTACGGGCAGGGGGCTTATATGGCGTTGCCCGTTGTAGGCCGGTTCTTCAATAAACTATACAGTAATCCACATTACCGGGATCTTAGTTCTAAATATTTTCAGGAACCTGCACCGGAAATACTTGCAGAACTGGATATCCCACCATACCGGGAAATGATGGAGCGGCAACAAATAGGAGATATTATAAAAGGTATTTTCGGCCGGCAGGATACGCGCAGGGATGAGGATCTGAAAATGAAAAAAAAGGAAACAGAAGAAAAAAAGGATAAGAAAAAGATCTGGGATGTTTTCAAAGATATTTTTGGAAAAAAAGAATAATTTCTTTGCTATTGGCTGTCGGAAGCCGGTTGCTGATCAATATTAATTTTGCCGACCATTGAAAAAGCAGTATCTTTTATTGAGTGTTTGTAGAAAAGATTGAGCTTTTCTTCATAATGTTACTTTAGATATGTCTGGATTCAAAGAGAAAATAAATCCATTGGTTAACAGGCTGATCATTGACAAAAAGATTTACTGGATCAGTTTGTTAATTGGGTTAGTGAGTGGCACAGCCGCACTGATACTTAAGAACCTGGTGTATTTCATAGGGGAGACCCTGGTCGGGAATCTGAAAATATCAAGTGGAAGCATTTTGTTTTTTGCTTTTCCTGTTGTTGGTATAGTCATTACTGTACTAATTGTTAAACTCATCATTAAAGATGATCTGGGACACGGTGTGACGAAAGCACTTGAAGCGATCAGTCTTAAAAAAGGAATATTGAAGGCTCATCATATGATATCGAGCATGATCACCAGTAGTTTTACGATTGGCTTCGGGGGATCGGTAGGAGCGGAAGCTCCGGTCGTATTGACAGGCTCAGCCATCGGATCCAATCTTGCACGATTTTTTAAGCTGAGTTACAGTGAAACCATGTTGTTGCTGGGTTGCGGCGCCACCGGAGCAATTGCCGGCATTTTTAAAGCGCCTATTGCCGGAGTGGTGTTTACCCTTGAGGTTCTGATGCTCGATATGACAATGGCTTCCATGCTTCCCCTGATGATCTCAGCGATCTCGGCTGCCGTACTGGCCTATTTCTTTATGGGAGATGCCGAGCTCTTTAAATTTCATCTGGTCAGTACCTTCAACGGATCCAATATTCCCTTTTACCTTGTTCTGGGGATCTTTCTGGGATTTGTGTCGCTCTATTTTATACGGATGAGCTTGTATCTGGAGATTAGATTCAGAAAGATCAGGAAACAGTATCTTCGGATTGCCACCGGAGGAATTATATTGGGACTTCTCATTTTCCTTTTCCCTCCGCTTTGGGGTGAAGGTTATACATCGGTCAATAAAGTTTTTAATAATTTAGGTTCCACACTGCTCAATAATTCCTTGTTCTTCGATCTAAGGGACAGTCCCTGGTTTTTTATTGTGTTTTTATTATTGCTGATCATTTTTAAGGTTGTGGCGATGACGGCTACCACCGCATCGGGCGGAGTAGGCGGGGTATTTGCTCCTTCGCTGTTTGTTGGAGCCATTGGAGGGTATTTTGTAGCTTATTTTTCAAATTTTGTTTTTGGGGTGAATCTGCCTCTCGAAAACTTCGCGCTGGCGGGAATGGCGGCCATGCTGGCCGGCGTAATGCATGCCCCCTTGCTTGGGATCTTTTTAACTGCAGAGATCACGGGAGGTTATCAGTTGTTCTTCCCATTGATTATTTCGGCGATTGCGTCTTATCTGACCATTGTGCAATTTGAGCCACATTCCATTTACGCCAGGCGGCTGGCTATGAAAGGCGAATTAGTCACACATCATAAGGACAAAGCCATTCTTCATTTTATGGAAATAGACCATTTGATTGAAAAAGATTTTGCCATTATTTCACCTGATGCCACTTTGGGCGATTTGACAAAGATCATTGCCCAATCAAAGCGTAATTTATTTCCCGTGGTCGATGCCGACGGCACCTTGCGGGGAATGATCAAGATGGATGATATCAGGGAGATTATCTTCAATCATGAGCTTTATGATAAAGTCTATGTAAAGGACTTAATGTATATGCCTGAATTTTATATTTCCCCACGCGACTCGATGCACACCGTTGCCGCCAAATTCGAAAGCAGCGGACGTTTTAACCTGGCAGTGATCGATAATGGCAAGTACATCGGTTTTATATCGCGGGCCCGGGTATTTTCAGACTACAGAAATACCATGCGAACGTTAAGCAACGAGTAATAAAATACGAGAGTCAAGAACCAGGAGTCAGGAATCAGGAATGAAGTTCTTCCGGTGTGTGGTGTCTGTCTGTACCCGATATTAATTAAATGCTTTCAGAAAGACCGAATAGATTGATATAAAAAGAATGGTGAAAATGGTATTGGTTGCTGAAAATGAATTAAACCCCATCCATAACAACGGGACAATTAACAGGCAAATTTGGGCGCTGGTATAAAAGAAATAACCGGTCTTCTGCATTTTCATCATTTTCAGGACACCAATCAGGGAAAGGCAGTACAGCGCTCCATAGATCACGAAATAAAGAGGGGCAATTTTTTGAGGTGTCTGAATATTGGTAAGTTTTTCAATTATTTGCCTTGTTTGATCAAAAAAAACAGCTGCCGTGAAATAGGCCAGCGTGGCTATGCTGCTGCCAACAGCGCTTAACAGCAATGCTGCCGATAAAAGTAAGGGACGTGTCTGTTGCTTCATTCGTGTTTTTTCAAAACCGGATGTAAATATAACAAAATAAAAAGAGGCTGAATCGTGACGAAAGAAGACTTCTTCCGGCGGTTGAAAAAAAGGGGAATATTGTTCATTTCTATTTTTTTATGCCTGACAAAAATCTTTACCTTTGCGCTTTCATTTAGACTCTCATTCTCCCGGGAGGAGATCACGGAGAGAGCTTTTTACCTGATCAGGGTTATAATAGTTTAGCTTAAACAAAAAAATACGCGAATGAAACGAGATCAACAGGTATTTGATATTATTGCAAAGGAACGCCGGCGGCAGACCAATGGTATTGAATTGATCGCTTCCGAAAATTTTGTCAGTGACCAGGTGATGGAAGCCATGGGGTCGGTCATGACAAACAAATATGCCGAAGGATATCCGGGGAAAAGGTACTATGGCGGTTGTCAGTATGTGGATATGACGGAACAACTGGCGATTGACCGTTTAAAGAAGCTCTTTGATGCTGAATATGCCAATGTTCAGCCGCATTCAGGTGCTCAGGCTAATGCTGCTGTTTTAAGCGTGGTGTTAAATCCTGGCGATAAATTTCTGGGTCTGGACCTGTCACATGGAGGACACCTGTCGCACGGCTCTCCTGTGAATTCATCAGGTATTTTATACCAGCCGGTTGCCTATCATGTGAAAGAAGAAACCGGACTGGTCGATTATGATGAGATGGAAGCCCTGGCAAATGAACATCGCCCGAAACTGATCATTGGAGGGGCATCGGCTTATTCGCGCGAATGGGATTATAAGAGAATGCGTCAAATCGCCGATTCGGTGAGCGCTATTTTAATGATCGACATGGCTCATCCCGCCGGTTTGATCGCCGCAGGATTGCTGGATAATCCCGTGAAATTTGCGCATATTGTTACTTCCACCACGCATAAAACGCTTCGAGGACCGCGTGGAGGCATCATCCTGATCGGTAAGGATTTTGAAAATCCATTTGGGTATAAAACACCTAAAGGTGAAATCAAAATGATGTCGGCCGTGCTGGATTCATCGATTTTCCCCGGACAACAGGGGGGACCGCTGGAACATATCATTGCAGCCAAAGCTGTTGCATTTGGAGAGGCACTTGATCCTTCATACAAAACATACCAGGCTCAGGTTAAAAAGAACGCTGCTGTTATGGCGCAGGCTTTTGTTGACAAGGGTTATAACGTTATTTCAGGAGGGACAGACAATCACAGTATGCTGATTGATCTGCGTACAAAATTTCCTGATCTGACAGGTAAAGCTGCCGAGAATGCGCTTGTTGCAGCCGATATTACGATCAATAAGAATATGGTTCCATTCGACAGCCGTTCGCCATTCTCTACCTCGGGTTTAAGAGTTGGTACTCCTGCAATCACCACACGTGGCTTAAAGGAAGATCAGATGAGCGTGATCGTTGATCTGATTGATGAGGTGCTGAGCGATCCGGAGAATCCTGAAGTAATTGCCTTGGTAAGGACGAAAGTAAACGCCATGATGAAGGACCTGCCTTTATTTGCATGGTGAACTTTTCGAAAGAATAAAAAAAGGCGAAGTGATCTTCGCCTTTTTTTATTCTTTTTTCACATCACTGGCACGGGGATCAATTTTTTTAAGGAATATTTTAGCAATTTGTTCTGCGGGTAATCTGCCCTCGTCATCTGACAGATTGGAACATATACTGACAACCAGTTTATAATCCGGATAAATAAGAAGCATTGAGCTGCCTCCCATCGTTGAACCAATTTGAGCGTACATCTGCCGGTCCTGCTCATCTTTGAAAATCAACCAGCCAAACCCTATATTCGTTTCATGATCACCCAGTTTATGCCGGGTAAAGAACAGCTCGCGGGACTCCTGGTCAAAAAATGCTGAATCCAGAACTATCTGACCGGCCTTATTCAGATCGTCGGCTGTTGAAAGAAATCCCTGGGCAGGAACGCAAAAACTCAGGTCGATGGCCGGTGCATTCATCATTTGAGCAATATAATTCTGATAATAGGTCTGAGAACGGTTCTCAATCAGATAAAGCGGGTGGTCAATGACTGTTTCATCCAGGCCCAGTGTATCCAGGATCACGTCCTCCATTAGTGCAGAGAATTTTTTTTGAGTGACTTCTTCTGCCAGTATGCCCAGAAGGCATGGCCCGTGGTTGGAAATCATAAAATAAGTGTCGGGTTTATAAAGAAGTGAATCATTTGAAAACCCTTTCACATAATCTTTCAGTGTATTGTACGTTTTACTTTGTTTAAACAGATCATCGGTGCTGTCTTCAGGGAAACCGGCCGAATGGACGCCAAGCTGATAAGGCGTAAAATCCCATTGTTTCTTTGGAAAATCCGGGATATACTCGTAAAATGAATGATTCACATTAAGCTTTCCTTCCTGTTGAAGTTTGGCTATCAGGAAAGATGTGAACATCCGGGAAGTTCCGCCGATGCGGTATTTGGTTTCCGGTTTGGCGGGAGCCAGCAACTCTTTATTGGCGTATCCCATGCCTTCAGACCATATTGTTTTACCGTCGATCGACACCGACACAGATATACCGGGAGCTGAAGAAGTAAGAAAGTGCACTTTTACCGCTTCACGGCCTTCCATGATCTCATTCTTGTAAGTTCTGTCGAGAATAATCCTTGGATTTTTCTTTCTTGTAGAACAGGAATAAACGCTTAGCAAAATGACAAAAATAATTAAACAAGCCTTTGCCGGCATATTGCTGATCATCAGAGGTTTTTGTCTCATTCGTATAAGTTTTTGTAAAAACGTAAGGTTGCAGGCCAATCCCGCGCCCCGAAATTAGCGAAATCCTTTTGAAAGCGTCAAACTAAAAAATAAATTTATAGATGACCCATGTAACTTTAGTTAATGAAACATTCGGTAAAAGTGCTGTTAAGTTATAAAGGGATATTTCCATGTTTTCGCGGAAGATTTGATTTTCGTTTATCATGGGTCATCTCCAATGCGCTGATGATCTTCCGTCGGGTTTCATGGGGGAAAATGATCTCGTCGATATAACCCAATGAGGCTGCGCGATATGGGTTTGCAAACTTTTCACGGTACTCCTGTACCGCTTTGGCTTTTTCTTCTTCAGTAAATTTATTGCGGTAGAGAATATTGATGGCTCCTTCGGGACCCATTACTGCAATTTCTGCTGTAGGATAGGCATAATTGATATCCCCGCCAATGTGTTTGCTCGACATCACATCGTAAGCGCCTCCGTAGGCTTTTCTTGTGATGAGCGTTACCTTGGGAACGGTTGCTTCAGCAAAAGCATAAAGCAATTTCGCACCATGTTTGATAATTCCTCCGAACTCCTGCTGAGTGCCCGGTAAAAAGCCCGGAACATCGACCAGTGTAACAAGCGGAATGTTAAAGGCATCGCAAAAGCGGACAAAGCGGGCGGCTTTTGCCGACGAATTAATATCGAGCACCCCGGCCAAAAAGGCCGGTTGATTGGCCACAATGCCTACAGCTCTTCCTCCGAAACGCGCAAAGCCGATGACGATGTTCCGG
>Ga0074195_1003451_pt1 | contig 14872 bp, 11 predicted proteins | sample EPASupsiteHSE623_FD_64525 | JGI IMG/M metagenome (GOLD analysis project Ga0074195, IMG submission 64525) | Bioremediated contaminated groundwater from EPA Superfund site, New Mexico - Sample HSE6-23 | ecosystem: Environmental > Aquatic > Deep subsurface > Groundwater > Contaminated ...
GTTTTGGTGTTGGTAACAGGCAGACCATTTGCAATTCCTTGGGAAAAAGAGTACCTGCCTGCTATTATCGTTCAGTGGTATCCTGGCGAAGAAGGCGGAAACTCAATTGCAGATATTTTATTCGGGAAAGTTAACCCGTCAGGAAAATTAGCCATTTCTTTTCCGCAAAGTACCGGACAAACACCGGTATATTACAACTATTTGCCAAGCGATAAGGGTTATTATAATCAAAAGGGAACTCCTGAAAAACCTGGGAGAGATTATGTATTCTCTAATCCTTATCCGTTGTATCCGTTTGGTTATGGGTTAAGTTATACCAGTTTTAAATTTTCGAATTTTAAATTGCCCAAGCAACAATATGGATTAAATGATACAGTACATGTACAATTCGGAATAAAGAATACAGGAGAAAGGAAAGGTAAAGAAGTGGCACAACTTTACATACGCGATTTAGTAAGTACAATTGAAACTCCTGTGCAACAATTAAAGGCATTTCTGAAGGTAGGTTTGGAGAAAGGGGAAGTAACTCAAGTTACTCTTAGTGTGCCGGTGAGCGAATTATATCTGTACAATCGTGATTATAAGAGGGTAGTGGAACCAGGTGAGTTCGAACTACAGGTTGGTTCGTCGTCGCAAGATATTTACTTTAAGCAGGTTTTTACTGTTTACGACGGAGATAGTCCTAAAGAAAAAATAGTAGAATCAGAAAAAGAAGGGACGAAGCTCCAAAAAACAAATGTGAGTAAAAATGCCCGGAAGGTAGAAGTTAAAGGAATTGTGACTGATATTCAGGCTAACTTGTTAAAAGGGGTAAACATAAACATAGTGGGGCGAGGAACCTCCGTTAAAACCGATGGTCGTGGAGAATACACGATTCAGGGTAAAGAAGGAGATTGGCTTGTGTTTGAGAAAGACGGATTTAAAACGGAAAGAATACAGATAGGAGAGGATTTGTATATAAATGTTGGCTTATCCCCCGAAGGGAAATAGTATTAACAAAGGTGGAGAAGTTAAAAACGAGAAGACAGATGAGTAATTTGAAGGATAAAGACATGAAGTTGTTACTGAATTTAGGGATTGCAATATTATTGTTGTTTCCGCAAATAATCTGTGCAGAAAACAATGTTTCGGGCTCGGAGGCAAAAGCTCTGGAGTTGGAAATTGCTGTTTTTGATATTGATGCGACTCCGCCGGTAGGAACACATTTGACTTACGATATAGAGACAAATGAGTGGGATTTAGGATTGAGGGCCAAAGGAATTGTATTGCTTGGGGCCGGGAAACCCATTGTTTTGTGTTCGGTTGACTGGATAGGTATTGCCAACGAAGGTTACGACGCTTTTCGAAAAGCGCTGGCCGAAGGGGCCGGGACTGTACCTGAAAGGGTGGATTTGCATACCGTACACCAGCACGATGCTCCTATTTGTGATTTTGGATCCGAGGAGATTCTTCTGGAACAGGGCCTTGATCCTATCTGCTATGAGGGCAGTTTTGCAAGGGAGACCATTGCCCGGTTACAAGCCGCGGTTGCCGAATCGTTGAAAAATAAAAGGAAAATTACCCATGTGGGAGTTGGTGAAGCTGAAGTGTTTAAGGTAGCTTCGAACAGAAGGATATTAGGTGCCGACGGCCATGTTAAAGGAATGCGTTATACATCTTGTCCTGATTCGGCGCTAAGGGCCGAGCCCGAAGGTTTAATCGATCCGATGGTGTCGTTGGTTAGTTTTTGGGATGGAGATGATGTTGTAGCTGTTCTTAGTTATTACGCTGTTCATCCGCAAAGTTATTACCGCACGGGAATGGCAAATCCCGACTTCCCGGGAGTGGCGCGTTTTATGCGGCAACTTGCCGTGCCTGGCGCTTTGCATGTGCATTTTAACGGGGCAGGGGGAGACCTCGGCGCCGGAAAATACAACGATGGGGCAAAAGAGAACCGCCTTATTCTGGCCGAGAGATTGGCCGATGGTATGAAACGGGCCTTTGAAAACACTAAAAAAGAAGCTGTAACTTCTGAATCTGTTCTTTGGGACGTGGAACCGGTTCGTTTTCCTCCAGCTTCAAGTATTAAAAGCATTGGCCCTTGGTTAAAGGATGCAGACCCTCTTTTCCTAGCAAATAATTTATTTAAAACTGCCTGGAAAAGCAGGTTGGAGGAAGGAAAGAAAATCGATATTACTTGTCTTAAAATAGGTAAGGCCAGAATAATAGGATTACCCGGAGAACCATTTATTGATTACCAGCTCTTTGCAAAAAGAGAACGTCCTGATTTATTTGTGGCAGTAGCGGCCTACGGCGATTATTCGGTTGGGTATATTCCTACCGACGAAGCTTACAAGCAGGGAGGATATGAGGTTAGTGAGGCGGCGGGGGTGGTACATCAGGCAAGTTTTATTTTAAGTGATGCGATCAAAAAGCTCCTTGATAAAGATTAAAGGTTAGTTTCTGAAATTTCAAAAACGATAACGGGTGAATGCTGCAAATAAAATAATGAACGTAAAATCAATAATACTAATAGTTATATCTATTATACTATTTGATTGTTCATTGTATGCTTCGCCTGAAAGTAAACTATTAATTTTCCCTTTCCCGCAGGAAATGGTAATAAGTCAGGATACTTTTTTCGTTGATAAAAATATAACGATACTCATCCCTGAAGAAGCCTCTGGACAAGATATTTCTCTTGCCCGTATGTTGGTAAAAGAGCTGTCTGATAAATACGGTGTTGCGGTAAAAATACAAAAAGGAAATACCATCCCCGGCTATGGGAATGTGTTTTTAATGGGATCTGTAAAAAATCCTCTCGTAAACGATTATTGTGAAAAGCAAAAGTTAAATGTATGCGGGCAACGGCCGGGGAAAGAAGGATATGTTTTGCAAGTGAAAAAGAACATGGTTGTTGTTGCCGGCTGGGATGATGCCGGTGCATTTTATGGGTTGCAGTCTTTACGCCAGTTACTTATTGCAGGGCAGGGGAAATTTATTCAGGGAGTGAAGATTACCGATTGGCCAAATCTTCCATTCAGGGGAATCCGGCTTTATATTCCCGGTCCTGAAAATATCCCGTTTTTCAAAAGGTTTTTGACCGATTTTATGGCGTTGTACAAGTTTAATAAAGTTATCCTGGAGGTAATTTCCATGAGGCTTGACAGGCATCCTGAAATTAATACTGGCTGGATTGAGTTTTGTAAACACATAAAATACAGCAGGCTAAACTCTACCGAAGGGCCACGCGGTGAGACAAAAGACTCCAGTCATTCCGATGCCGGCGACGGGGTTATTATTGAAAAAGAGGATGTGCGTGATATTATCGAATGTGCATGGGATAATTACCTGGAAGTTATCCCCGAAATTCCTTCGTTAACACATGGTTATTATTTGCTGGCTAATCATCGCGAACTGGCTGAATATCATGAAGACCAATGGCCTGATACATACTGTCCTTCCAATCCTGAAAGTTATGAACTGATGTACGATGTGTACGATGAATACATTGAGGTTATGCAGCCGCAAATGGTCAATATCGGGCACGACGAATGGTGGGGGGCGCCACTCGGTGTTTGTTCGCGTTGCAAAGGCAAAGATTATTCTGTATTATTTGCCGGCGATGTAAATAAAATCCATGATTATTTTTCGGCAAAAGGAATTAAAATTGCCATGTGGGGCGATTACCTGCTCGAAAGCGTACGGGGCAGGGGGGCACAGGAAATGACATCTTCAACAGGTATAAAATACCAGGTGCCCGGAGCGCTTAATCCGGAAACTGTAAAAAATAAAATTCCAAAAGATATTCTGGTGCTGAACTGGTTCTGGTGCGATACGGGGAAGGAAAAAGAATTGTATGATTTTGGATTTAAACAAATATATGGAAACTTTAAACCTAATATAAGTAATTGGAATGAAAGGATAAAGCAGGTTGATGTTATGGGCGGGGCCCCTTCTTCATGGGCGGCAACAAACGAATATAACTTTGGTAAGGATTTGCTTTTGGATTTTCTGGGGTGCGCCAATCTTTTATGGTCAGCTCACGCTATCAGTCAATTACAATTGAGCGAACTTGTAAGATGGGAATTAGTGCCGTTGGTAAGGACTCGGTTAAATAGCGACATAATCCCAAGTCAGGACGGGAATACAATAGTACCACAGGACATTGCCAGATATTTTAACCTTCCTGCCGGGGCTAATTTATCTGGATTGAAAAGAGATATGATAAAGGAAGGGAATGTATCTGGTAGAGCAATGAATTTTTTTCTATTTCCTTCTGAGAGTAGTACACAAGGCTGGGCAGTTGCAGTGCAGTCGGGAAAAGAAGAAAAAGGCACTTTCCCTTGCAGCGTAGAGGGAATTGCCATCGATAAAGATGTTAGTAGCCTTATTTTTTTACATGCTTGTGCTAAACCAGGCTTTAACAAAAAGGCCTATTTCAATATTCCCGATTTTTTCGATACTGCCGACTTGTTGGGGTGGTATGAAATTATTTACGAAGACGGGTTTGTTGAGACCATTCCAATTCAGTATGGCGTAAATATTCTGGAATGGAATCCGGGAGGTGAAAATAGTCTGGATCGAGGAGAAGGAACTACAGGTTCGCCTCAGAATGCCTACTGTTATAAAGCCGATCCTATAAATTGTTCTCTTGATGAGAAAAGCAAGAAGGTAACTTTTTATGCTTTTGAATGGGTTAATAAACGTCTGGGCAAAAAAATAAAGGTGGTTAATTTGAAGGGGGTGGAAGAGTATGCCCGGGCAAATGGTTATTTTAAAGCTGCAGGAGGCGAAATTGCCCCACCCAATACAATTATTCTGAAAGCGTTGAGTGTGGTATTATAGTAGGTTGTGGAATAGAGACTTTATACAGAAATATTATAAAATGAAATAATCATGAGAAAAAATATATATCCGAGAAGGGAATTTCTCAGGAAGAATTCGTTGCTGGGAGTAGGAACGATTCTTAGTATTGGCGCTGCCAACAATATATTGGCAAGTTGTGTTTCTGGAACCGCAGTTACCCCGGCAATATTGGGAGGAAAACCGGCTATTTCGTCTCCTGGTTGGCCAGGTTGGCCTGTTTGGAATCCCGAAACTGATGAAAAATTATTAATAGAGGTGATGCGCAGCGGAATATGGTCGCGCTCGCATGTTGTTGATGAATTTGAGAAGGAATGGGCAAAAACTATTGGGGCGAAACGTGCTCTTGCTGTGGTAAATGGAACAAATGCTTTGAATACATCATTAGCGCAGTTGGGGATTGGTTGGGGCGATGAGGTTATCGTTACTCCTTATACATTTATTGCATCGGTATCCTGTATATTATTCAACGGGGCAATTCCTGTTTTTGTAGATGTTGATCCCGAAACCTTTCAAATGGATCCCGAAAAAATTGAAGCCAAAATAACTTCACGTACCAAGGCTATTTTACCGGTTCATATTTTAGGTCTTCCTTCGGATATGGAGCATATAATGGCTATTGCCGAGAAACATAATCTTTTGGTTGTTGAAGATGCCTGCCAGGGATGGTTGGCAGAAATAAACCATAAAAAAGTTGGGACTTTCGGAAAAACCGGATGCTTTAGTTTCCAGAATTCGAAAAATATGCCAATGGGCGAAGGCGGAGCTATCGTTAGCGATGACGAGGAACTTATTGATCGTTGCTATTCCTATCATAATTACGGGAATCCGTACGGAACAAATGTAGGCGATGTTGGTTCAGGAACTCTTATGCTAGGCACAAAACTGCGTATTACGGAATACCAGGCAGCAATTGGCCTGGCGCAGTTAAAACGGCTGGAAGAACAAACAAACCTTCGGAATGTCAATGCGGTAAATCTTACATCGTTGTTGAAAGGGATTCCCGGTATTTCGCCGGCCAAGCTGTATAAAAATGTAACAAAGGCAGCTTTTCATCTTTATCCTTTCTTGTATGATAAAGAAGAGTTTAATGGTCTTTCCCGCGAAGGTTTTATTAAAGCCTTGCAGGCTGAAGGTGTTCCCTGTTCCGGCGGATATAGAGAATTGAATAAAATGCCATACTTGGAAAATACATTCAATAGTCAGTTGTTTCGAAAATTCTATTCAGAAAAGGAATTAAACTACGATAAATATGCCAGTGAAAACCAGTGTCCGTTAAATGAAAAGCTTTGTACCGAACAGGCAGTCTGGATTCCTCAAAACGTATTGCTTGGAACAAAAGCTGATATGCAGAATATCGCGGATGCAGTCGAAAAGGTTCATCAGAATGCAGATGAGATAAAAAGAAAAAACGGATAAATAATGAACGGAACGATAACAAAAGTTGCTTTTTTATTTTGGTTATTATTTGCGTTCGCTTTTGCTTCTATTGCAACCGAAAATAATAACAAAGGGCAAGATACTACAAGTTGGAAAGCCGGGGTTGCCCACATAAATATTACTCCCGATAGGCCAATCTGGCAGGGAGGATACGCCTCGCGTGAACATGTCTCTGAAGGAAAACTTACAGAGCTTTGGGCAAAAGCACTAGCCATTCAGGATGCCAGCGGAAAAAAGGCAGTTTTGGTTACCATGGACCTGATAGGGATCTCCAAATCGATGTCGGAAATTATAAAAAAAAGTCTGAAAGATTTATACGGTCTGTCTGACGATCAGATAATACTAAATGCCTCCCATACCCATTCGGGACCAGCTCTTGTTGGTAACCTACAGGATATTTATCCAATGAACTCGCAGCAATGGGAGGATGTGGAACAATATTGCGCCAACCTGGAGAATAAGATTGTTGAGGTTGCAGGAATGGCGTTGGGCAAATTGCATCCTGTGAAAATTTATTCGGGGAATGGGGTGACACGGTTTCAGGTTAACCGGAGAAATAACAGCGAACAGGACCTGGTTTATCAGAGCGAGTTAAAAGGCCCGAACGATCATGCGGTTCCGGTTCTGAAAATAGTTGGCAAGAAAGATAAACTGGAAGCGGTTGTTTTTGGCTATGCCTGTCATGGAACTGTACTTAGCGGACATGAGATAAGCGGCGATTACATGGGGTTTGCACAAATGGAAATTGAAAAGTCCTGTCCCAGAACAATAGCAATGTTTTTTCAGGGAGCCGCAGGCGATCAGAATCCGTTGCCCAGAAGGTCCATAGCGTTAGCTAAACAATACGGAAGTGAACTTGCATGTGCTGTTAAACGTGTTTTGGAAGAGGAAATGATGTTGTTGGCTCCTGAATTAAAAACAGCTTATACCAAAATAGAATTGGAGATGGAAAACCCTCCAGGGGAAAAAGAATTGCTGGAGAAATCGGAAACCGCATCGGGCTATGAACAACGCTGGGCAAAAAGGTTGCTTAACAACGTCATTCAGGGGAAAGAATTGAAAAAAAAATATTCTTATCCTATAGAAGTTTGGAAATTGGGAAACCAGTTGCTTTTTGCAATGGGTGGGGAGCCTACTATCAAATATGCGATTGAACTAAAACAGCGTTTCGGGCAGGATGTATTTGTAATGGGGTATTCAAACGACGTAATGGCTTATATCCCCTCAGCCCGTATCTTAGAAGAAGGAGGTTATGAAGGGGATAGTTCCCAGAGGGTTTATGGGCTACCTTCAAAATGGAAACCCGGCGTAGAAGAAACCGTTCTAAATGGAATCGTAAAGCTTGCCAATTCAATAGGTGTTGAAGTAAAGAACTAATAATCAAAAATAAATTTTACAAATGAGAAAAGTAAGTATCTGTTATTTCGCCTTTATTTTTTTATTAATAGGCGTATCTTGTTCAACCGGAAATAAACCAAAAGATGTACAGGAAGATATTGTTGTAGTCGAAAAGGAGGCAACGACTCCTTTGGTAGCCAAACATTATTACTCTGGTTTCGAGTTGGCCCACGATACCTATAATACCGTTAGTGTAGCCAGCGACGGGAGGATTTATTATTGCCTTTCTTCCCAGTCGATTGATACAGGCGGACAATTATGTGCTTATGACCCGGCAGTAGATAAAATTACCCATCTGGGCGACCTTACAGAAATATGTGGCGAAGCAGGTACCAAATCCATTCCACAGGGAAAATGTCACTCCGACTTTTACGAGTATAAAGGGAAACTATATGGCTCAACCCACGCCGGTTATTACGAAATGATAGACGGTATGGAGATGATGGTGCAGAAAGCCCCCGAAGGGTATAAATTATACCCGGGAGGACATTTTATTTCTTACGATTTGTCGGCAGGAAATTTTAACGACCTGGTGAAACTTCCCAACGGAGAAGCAGTGGTTACTATGACTATGGATACAATCAGGGGGCAGATTTATGCCATTTCGTGGCCGAAAGGATATTTCTTTCATTATGATGTGGAAAAAGGAAAGCTCGACAATTTAGGTCAGTTCACAGGTAACGGTGAAGCTGGCAAACCCGGAAAAGATTACCGGGTATTGTGCCGTTCAATCGTGGTTGACCCGCGCGACGGGACTGCCTATTTTTCTACTTCTGAGGGTGATATACTGTCGTACAATCCTTCTTTTTCTGAAATCAGAAAAGTGGAAGGAGTAGATTTGAGGCTGGATTATTTTGGGAAATACGACCCAACCCGTCCCGGAAGTATGCAATACAACTGGAGGCGTATAACCTGGGTGCCGGGCGAAAACCGCGCTTATGGCATACATGGAAATTCAGGGTATTTGTTCTCTTTCGATCCCACAGCTAAAAAGGTTGAGATTGTTGACCGCATTACTTCCGAGCCTTCAAAAAAGAGTGGGATGTTTGACCAGTTTAGTTATGGTTACCTCGGGTTTGAACTTGGCACCGATAAAGAAACAGTGTATTACCTTACAGGAGGGCCAATTTATATCGACGGGAAAAGGGTAAAAGGAGTTGATGAAATAGCTATGGGGGCAGCCAAAGGATTAGAAGACCTGCACCTTATAACCTATAACATTCCAACCAATAGATACATCGACCATGGCCCGATATTTTACGAAGACGGAGAACGCCCGACTTATGTGAATTCGATTGCTGTTGGAAAAGACGGACATGTATATACGCTTGCCCGTTTCATGAATGATGGAAAAGAGATTGAAGACCTTGTAAAAATACCCGACCCTCTCTTTAAATAAGAATATAAAGTATCGATTTCGGAATGAAATACAGCAGAATAGATACCCGTCTCCAGTCGGGAAGTTTAACCATACTCAGGCTTTTGATCGGATGGCATACTTTTTACGAGGGAATTGCAAAATTACTTAAGCAGGGATGGAGTTCGGCAAGTTTTCTAAAAGAATCAAAATGGATCTTTTCCGATTTGTTCTCTTGGATAGTATCCCATTCCGTAGCACTGGAAATCGTAGATTTTTTAAATATGTGGGGGTTAATCCTGATCGGGGCAGGCCTAATTTTGGGTCTGTTCATAAGGGTTGCTTCCTTGTCGGGAATCATCCTGTTGCTCTTGTACTATTCTGCTGTGCCGCCCCTAATCGGATTGGAATACTCGTTTCCAATGGAGGGCGATTACCTGGTTATCAACAAAACTCTGATCGAAGCAGCTTCTTTGCTGGTTATATTCGCTTTTCCGGTCTACAGTTTCAGTATTGATTCTTTGATTTTCAAAAACAAAGTGAAAGACATAAGAAGTTAGATAATGAAAAAGGAAAAAGAAGCAGACGAGAAAAACGACAAACAGGCACCGGAAGAAGGGAAAATGAATCGACGAACTTTGTTAAAGGCAATGACTGGCGTTCCGGTATTGGGAGTTTTTGGTTACGAATTGTTCAAAGAGAAATCGTATAAAAAGGGCAAGGATAAACTGATAATGCAGAAACTGGGGCTTGGAGATTTAAAACCCCCCTTGCTGTTAAAAAGATCATCGGGAGGAGATTTGCTTCGGATAGGAATAATTGGTTTTGGGAACCGGGCCCCTGTTCATGCCAATGCGCTGGGATATATGCACCCCGACGACGTCCAGAACAGAACGAAGAATGGTACATTACAGGATTGGCTTCTTCAGGATGATTTAAATGTTTCAATTACTGGTATTTGCGATGTATATAACAGGCACGCCCAACGAGCTGTTGAAACAATTGAAAACGATGTACATCCCAACGGTTTCCACAATGCCAAATTTAATGTAAAGCGTTACCTCCATTGGCAGGAAATGTTGGAGGACGAAAATATCGATGCTGTTATAATTGCTACACCCGATCATCATCATGCCGAAATATCCATTGCAGCTGCGCGAAAAGGGAAGCATATATATTGTGAAAAAAGTGTCGCCCTTACCGAACAAGAGTTAAATACACTTTATCGCGTTGTAAAAGATAGTAATATTGTTTATCAGCTAGGTCATCAAATAACCCAAAGTGGCGTTTTTCAGCAGGCAAAGGAAATTGTCAGAAGAAATATTTTAGGAAAGGTTACACTTGTTGAAACTACTACAAACCGTAATACGGCCAGCGGGGCCTGGATTCGCCACCTTGATGCAGATGGAAATCCCAAGCCCGGAAGTGAAAAAGATATAGACTGGAAACAATGGCTTGGAAATTCTCCATATGTACCGTTTAGTGTTGATCGGTATTACAACTGGACAAAGTGGTTTGCTTACGACACGGGCATGATAGGACAGCTGTTTACGCACGAATATGATGCCGTGAACCAGCTGCTGGAGATTGGAATACCTCATTCTGTCATGTCGTCTGGCGGAATTTATTACTGGAAAGATAACCGGGAAATTCCGGATTTGTTGCAATGTGTATTTGAGTACCCTGACAAAGACCTGACCTTGTTATATAGTGGTTGTTTGGCCAATAGCCGTTCACGTGGACGGGTTTTTATGGGGCGGGATGCTTCTATGGAACTTGGCAGTTCGGTACAGATAAAGGTTGATAATGATTCGGAACGCTATAAAAAGTTAATAGAGTCAGGAGAACTTGATCCGTCAAAACCCGTGCTTTCGCTTGCCGATGGGAACCAGGATGTTGATGCTGTAACTTCAGCAACTGCCCGGTATTTTGCATCAAGAGGTTTGGTTACTACAAATATTAACGGACATGAAGTGGACCTTACCTACCTGCACATCAAAGAATGGATTGATTGTATTCGTAACGGTGCAACTCCTTCAGCTAATATTGAAAGGGCTTTTGAAGAGGGTGTTGCCTGTATAATGGCCAACCGGTCTTACCTTGAAAAACGACGGATGGTATGGGACCCCGTAAATAGAAAAATAGTTTGAAGTCAATAAAACTTAATTGATAATTGGAATTATGAGTACCCGCAGAAAATTTATAACAACAGTAGGAGCAGGAGCTGCTGCATCAGCTCTTTCTGTTTCACCATTTGGAAGTATTGCCCGTAGCATTAGTTTAAATGAAACAAATGCAAAAAAAATAAGGATTGGTATTGTCGGGGCGGAAAACTCCCATGCGACAATTGTTAGTAAGATGCTTAATGTTGACAAGAAATTTCCCGGAGTGGAGGTGGTTGCAATATGGGGCGAAAAAGAAGAATATGCCCGGAATGCGATGAACGCCGGAAATATACCACTAATGGTAAAAGATCCGGAAGAAATGCTGGGGAAAATTGATGCTGTTATTGTTGATCACCGACATCCTAAGTACCACCTTAAAGCAGCTGTGCCTTTTGTAAAGGCGGGTATTCCTGCATTTGTAGATAAACCATTTTGCTATCGTCTGGATGAAGGGAAAGAATTCCTGAAAATGGCTGGGGATTTGGGAACCCCGGTAACTTCATTTAGTACCATTGCGCAAAGTGATGCCACCTTTGATATTGTAGAACAGTTAAAAACGCTGGGTGACTTTGATAGTATTATTCGAACCGGACCGGTTGAAGTTGATTCCCAATGGGGAGGGATTTTCTTTTACGGTGTTCATATTGTTCAGCCCCTCATGTTTATGTTTGGCGACGACATTGTTGAAGTTAAAGTAAATACCTTCGACAACAGGGGAGGAGCAAATGTGGTATTTGGTAGCGGTAAAATCGCTACGCTTGTTTTTAATACAAAGTATTATGGTTGGGATACTTATGTAGATTTGAAAGAAGGTATTACCTCTCTGAAATCAAGGGTGGAAGAAACAGATCCGGCCAGACCTTATAAGGATATGATCGAAATGTTTCGTACCGGTAAAGAGCCACGCACACACGAAAATATTCTGAAATGTGTTGCTGTATTGCAGGCAATGGAAAAATCGGTAAAGAGTGGAAAGTGGGAAAGAGTTGCAGCTGTTTCTCTTTAATTATTAGCCGACGTTATAGGCAACCCGTTGTTGACAAATACTGATCTTAATTTTTTAGAAATGGAAAATTGTATGCTTTTATTGTCGTGCTTGTTTTGATTTAAATAATGTAAAATTTATAGGAATGGGTAAAATACAAATATACAATGGACGGGTTGTAACCCCTTTCCGTATAATCGAAAACGGCTGTGTACTTGTTGAAGACGGGAAGATTCTAAAAGTACAACAAGGAGATGTACCCGATAACGCTGCTATTGATAAATGGGATCCTTATAAATAATGAACTATAAAAAATGAACTATAAAAAGAATATTACACTAAAAGTTAAGGTCTTTGAATCCAGAGAAGAAATGGGACAAAAAGCCGCCAGAGAAACAGGGAAAGCCCTGAGGGATCAACTAAACCAAAAAGAGGTAGTTAATGTAATTTTTGCCGCAGCCCCTTCACAAAACGAATTTTTGAAATGTTTAATTAAGGAAGAGGGAATTGCTTGGACCAGGGTTAATGCTTTTCATATGGATGAGTATATTGGTTTGGAAAAAGATGCCCCGCAAGGATTCGGTAATTTCTTAAAAATGCAGATTTTCGATAAGGTTCCTTTTGCTTCAGTAAACTATATTAACGGACAGGCAGAAGACCTTGACCAGGAGTGCAAACGCTACGGAAAGTTATTAAACGATTACCCGGTTGATATTGTTTGCATGGGTATAGGTGAAAACGGGCATATTGCCTTTAACGATCCACCAGTTGCTAACTTCGCAGATAAAGAGCATATTAAGGTTGTTGATCTCGATAATGTATGCCGCCAGCAACAGGTGAACGATGGTTGTTTCCTTACTATAGATCAGGTGCCTCGAAGAGCTTTTACGCTTACTATTCCTTCGCTTATGAAAGCTTCCCGTATATTTTGTGTGGTTCCCGGCGAAAGAAAAGCTGAAGCTGTAGCTAATACGCTCATCGAAAAAAGAACCAATCAGCATCCTTCAACCATTCTAAGAACACACAATAATGTTGTTATTTATCTGGACAAGCAAAGTTCAATGATGTTAGTCTAGTTTTTTTCTGGGGAATTAGCACAGATGGAAGCATTGCCCGGAAAGCAGAAAAAGGCCATGCTCACTCTGATCATGTTGAAATGAGTGGCTTGAATATGTCTTCAATAATAACTTGTGTCGTCCAAGCCTTTTGCAGACATGAATGCTACTATGAACATGTTTTACAATCGAACCCCACTAAATATAATTTCGCTGGCAGAAATTGCTCACTTCTCTGCATCCTTTGATATGACTGTTGAGTCTTTCATGTATAATACAATTCAGTAGAATAATTGATACAGAGTAAGAGAAACAGATAGATTCTTCAATTAAAATAGGTTTCAGAACAGGAATAAAATATTAGATCAAAACTGTTAAAAAGATGACTGCTTCCGTGAAAAATGAACAAAAACAGGGGCCTGTTGTAGTGGAGAGAGTTTCTTCTATTGACTTCTTTCGTGGTTTAACCATGTTTCTTTTAATTGGCGAGAGTACTCGTCTTTATAGTTGCTTATTGAATTTTGACAACGGGTCTGTCCATTTTATGGCTACTCAGTTAAGTCATCACGAGTGGCATGGGTTACACTTTTGGGATCTAATCCAGCCATTTTTCATGTTTATTGTGGGGGTTGCCATTCCCTTTTCTGTTCATAACCGCAAAAAGAGAGGTGATTCAGACGGAAAACTATTGAAACACGCGGTTAAACGTTCGCTAATTTTACTTGCACTGGGTTTAATAGTATATAATATTGCGTCCGATCGTATTGTTTTCCGGCTTCAAAATGTATTGGCACAACTGTCTGTAACTTACATTGTAGCGTTTCTGATTCAACGAAAAAATTTCTCTTTTCAAGTGGCTTTTACTGTAGTCATTTTGTTATTGACAGATTTGGCTTACCGTTTGTTCCCAGTCGAGGGGTTTAACCATCCCTGGGAGGCATTTCACAACTTGGGAACCTGGGTAAATATGAAAATCGAAGGTTCGGAACAAACGAGTATTTGGGCTTCGTTGAATGCTATACCAACCATTGCTCATACAGTATGGGGGGTACTTTGTGGAAAATTACTGATAAGTAAAAAATCGACTGCGCAGAAAATAAAGATTATGATTATGGCGGGTGTTGCGTGTCTTGCGGCAGGCTATTTTTTAGACCTTTCAGGTATTACCCCAATTATCAAAAAGATTGCAACTTCATCGTTTGTGTTTGTCAGCGGAGGATGGTCTATTCTGGCACTCTGTTTTTCATACTGCTTAATTGATGTAAAAAAAGGATTTGAAAAAGGGGCAAAGATTTTTATTGCAGTAGGAATGAACTGCATTTTTATTTATATGGTATTTGAATGTGGAGGGGCCAATTTTCTTTCAGATGTTTTTATGCCAATCTTTAGTTCGCTGTTATTCTGGATTGGGGAGTTAACTTCTAAAATACTGATTGGTATTTCTGTATGGGCAGTTTTGTGGTATGTATGCTACTGGATGTTTAAAAAAAAGATTTTCATTAAGATCTAATTGCTACGGAGAAATATCGAACTTTTGCTTGATGATTATGAGGCTGTGTTGAAGTTTATGAATGCTTACGTAACAACACATACAGTCAATTCGTTGTGAAAATGAATGAATACCTTG
>Ga0074195_1003452_pt1 | contig 14870 bp, 13 predicted proteins | sample EPASupsiteHSE623_FD_64525 | JGI IMG/M metagenome (GOLD analysis project Ga0074195, IMG submission 64525) | Bioremediated contaminated groundwater from EPA Superfund site, New Mexico - Sample HSE6-23 | ecosystem: Environmental > Aquatic > Deep subsurface > Groundwater > Contaminated ...
GATCCAGATCACGTTATTTCCGTCGATCATGCCATAGTAGTGGTCGGATGCGTCCGTTGTAACCTGCTTGGCCTGACCGGCAGCGATGTCGTAGAGGAATATATTGAGGTTGCCCTTGCTCTTGTCCGTCCAGATGATCCTGTCGCCGCTGATATCAGGGCTGCTGTGGTCGAAGTCGTCGTCAGTTATGTTCTTCTCTTCCTGTGTGGTGACGTTGAAGAGATAGACGTTGAAGAAACCGTTTCTGTTATCCGTCCAGACGATGTCCTCTCCTGAGATCGCAGGGTTTGTGTAGTTGAATGGCCCCGAAGTGATCTTCATATCTGCGAGGATCTTGAAGTCGTACATCTGAATATCCGGGTCATCGGGACCTGTCCTGTAATCGGTCCAGACTACACCCCTCTCAGCCACAGCCGGGTCCATCTTGATGGAGCCAGGAGCCAGCGGGAAGTCGCTTCCAGTCTGTATGTCGTAAAGCCAGACCTCACTGCCGTTATTCAGATAGGTGATATAGTCGCCATAAACAACAGGAGCTATCTGGACGCCGGACTTGGTTATCTGCTTTAGCTCTTTGGTCTGGAGGTTTTGGAATGCGATGTCCGACTCGCCGGATCGGTTATCGGCCCAGGCCACAATGTCTCCATCTATGGATGGAAATGACTGGTCTTTGGGACCTGTAGACAAAGGCTGCTCAGTGTTGCTGCCAAGTTCATAGAGGTATATATCGAAATCCCCGGACCTATCATCCATCCATACCACTCTTCCGCCATCTACCTTGGGATATATCTGATCAGAAGGGCTGGTGGAGATGCGTCTCTCCTTTTTGGTGGACAGGTCGTAGAGGTAGATGCTAGACGCCCCTTCGCGATCGTCTGCAAAGACAATCAGATTGCCGCTTATGTCCGGCTGGGTCTGGTTGCCGTCAGCGGTAGATATGACGATCTCCGTCCTGTTAATGGCATCGTACATGTAGACGTCAGCGAGCCCAGAGCGCATATCCTGCCAGACAATCCTATCTCCAGAGACCGCTGGGCTTAGCTGATAGAGCGGATTGATGCAGACCCAGCTCTCAAGCCCAGTCTCCAGGTCGTACATGAATATATCATAGTTTCCGCTCCTATTGTCCGCCCAGGCCACTATGTGGCCGTCAATGGCAGGCTGCTCCTGTTCAGAGCCTGACCCAATAGCTACAGGATGCTCCTTCCCCCATTCTGCTCCGCTTACAGCGCCTGCAAGAAATAGCGCTGCCATTATAATCAGAATTAAACTTGGCTTCGACATTGCATCACTCTGCAGATTTACGGTGTTCTATTATCGTTCTCTTCCACCGAGCAGATTTGCGAACCAGTATAAGGACTTATCTCGACGTTTGCCGTGATCTGTCGCTTAAGGACATATTCATAATAATATTAGGACAAAAGGGAAAATGCAGAAATGAATTAACGGATCGTAGTTCTGCCGGAGAAGCAGGAGCGCGCCGCTAGGAGCCGCTCCCAGGACGGGCTCCCGCCCGGAGGAACATGGAGTGAGACATAAATTCCCATTAGCTACTGCAGACTGCTCCATCCTCTGCTCAAATTAGCAACGGCTATATAGCCCTTATGTCAACCCTCAACCCACCGGGAGGACTCTAGTTGAAGGATTATCTCACATTGGAGGATGTCATACTAGATAACAAGCGGGCCCTGGTAAGGGTAGACTTCAACTCCCCTATGGACCCCAGCGGAAACATACTCGATGACAAGCGCGTCAAGAGCCATTTGGAGACCCTGAAGGCTCTGGAGGACTGCAGGGTGGTTCTCATGGCGCACCAGAGCAGGGCCGGCAAGAAGGACTTCACCACTATGGAGGCCCACGCCCGACTGGCGACGAAACTTCTGCGGCGAGAGGTAACATACTGCGATGATCTCTTCTGTTCTCATGCCAAAGAGGCCATAAAATCCCTGGAGCCTGGCGAGGTTCTGCTTTTAGAGAATACCCGCTTCTTCTCAGAGGAGAACATGAACAGGGCGCCGGCAGACCATGCCAAGAGCATAATGGTCAAGCAGCTCGCGCCGCTCTTCGATCTATTCGTGAATGATGCATTTGCCGTCTCCCACAGATCTCATCTATCAGTCGTAGGCTTTACAGAGGGCCTGCCAAGCATAGCCGGCATCCTCATGGATAAGGAGATCACGGCGCTGGACAAGGGACTCAAAGGTAACGAGCATCCCACGGTCTTCGCCTTAGGCGGAACCAAAGCCGACGACTCTATCAAGGTCACAGAGAACGTTCTAAACCGCGGAGGAGCCGACAAGGTCCTGACGACAGGCGTTGTTGCCACCATATTCATGATGGCTGCGGGAGTCAACGTGGGCGAGCCCAACAGGAAGTTCGTAGAAGATCAGGAGTATTTGGAGCAGATTCCCATAGCTGCCAAGCTTCTCAAGGACTATCCAGGCAAGATTGCAATGCCAGTTGATGTTGCGCTCAACAAAGGCGGCGAGAGGGTGGAGGTAGGCGTGGACAAGCTTCCTGCAGACCTGCCAATAGCCGATATCGGCCTGGAGACTATAGTCAACTATTCCAAGGAGCTGAAGGAGGCAAAGGTGACGGTTTTGAACGGGCCCTCAGGCATATTCGAGCAGGAGAAGTTCAAGCTGGGGACTGTAGAGCTTCTTAAGGCTGCAGCCGAGTCGGGATACTCAATAGCAGGCGGCGGGCATACTGTTGCAGCGATTGAGCAGCTGGGACTTGAACCGAAGTTCTCCCACGTGAGCATCGGCGGAGGAGCGAGCATAACCTATCTGTCAGGAGATCCGCTGCCCGGCATTGAGGCATTGAAGAAGTCTGCAGCGAAGGCGCGAAAGGCCTAAACATTGGACCTGAGTATCTCTGCAGCCTTTCTCCTGCACTCATCCAGGAGCAGGGACGGATCACCTGTCGCCTCCAATGCGGCGGCTGCTCTATGGCCGCCCCCTTCCCCCCCGTGGGCCTTGGCTATCTCTCTTAGAAGCTTGGCGAGGTTCAGGCCGGCCCGAATGGCCTCTCGGCTGGCCCTGCCTGATATCCTGGTGAGAGTGCCGTGCCTTCCTGCAGCTAAAGCCATATCTGCTCCCAGATCCACCAGCGCCATGGCTGCAGACCCCTCGAAGGCATTGATCTCTGTGGTGGCGATTATCCAGTCCTCGATCCTTTCAACCTCGGCGCGAGAGGCTGCCTTTAGAACTGCTATCCTCTGAGAGAGCTCAGTAGGAGCAAAGAGAACAGCCTGAGCCTCTTCGTACTCTATGCCGCCCAACTGAAGAATATCTGCTGCAGCCCTGAAGGACTCGGGAGAGGCTCGCCGAAACCTCCCGGTATCCGAGATTATGCCAACCATCAACCCCATGGCCATCTCCTTGCTGATGATGACGCCGCTCTCGCGAAGGATCTTCCATGAGATCTCTGCCGTAGAATGGGAGGGCCTCTGGATATAGAACTCCGCTCCCGCCAGCAGGCCTTCGTCCAGATGATGATCTACAACTGCGTACTTCGCGAGGCGAATATTTCCCAGCTGTAGCCGCACTGAGGCGTCTACTACTACTATGAGATCGTACCCTTCTGTAGGAGGGTCAAGCTCTACCACAGCCCCAATACTGCTCGCCAGGGCCTCACCGGATCTGCTCAGATCTTCAACCGCTCCAACAAAGCCTCCAAAAGCCTGTTGCAAGGCAAAAGCGCTGCCTATTGCATCGGGATCTGCATTGCGGTGGCAGAGGTAGAGGACGTTCTTATATTTGCGAATGTAATGGGCGAACTCGGACTCGCGGATCTGCATGGAAATACTCAGGGCCTGGCAGTAGAAATAGGTTGGTAGCCATTGAGGGAGGAGTCTTAGCCTGCAGGGACAAAAATAGTCAAGAATGTTTTTAGCAAGTCTCAATCATCAGTCTCTGAAATCCCGAATGCTTCAATCGCAAATTACAAATCCCCATCTAGCATAATTTGTTGAGGATGAGTGTTTTGGAAAACGGAAGAGGCCTGACCCAGCTTAGAGTGAAGGAAATTTCTAACTAAAGGTGATTTAAATGAGCGGCACAGATGAGCAGGAGATGGAGATCAAGAGGTACATGGAGACAGAGAAACAGAGGCAGGCCCTGGCAGACTATCTGCAGGCCGATCCCAAGGAGATATCCGTCTGCGCCACAAGGATCAACGACCTATCCACGTTTCAGGCGCGAAAGATCCTCTACCTGGTGGGCACTGAGGATGAGGCCATCGCAGGCATTTGCGGCTACTTCAGGAACAACCTGGGAGATCTGGATTCGGCCTTTATAGGCAAGACTGCAAAGCTCTCTGCCGAGGACGCCACAATGGTTGACAGGCTCTGCGAGATTCTTGACGAGGACATTGAGACTGATATCCTCAACGATGCCCTCCTGAGCATTGTCGGCAAATGCGGCGATCTCGACGCCCTCATAGATGCAGCTGTAGCTGAAGTGGACAGGGGAGAGTTCCTGGCAATGGACAGCAAGGAGATTCCTTTCGGAGATTATCTGATCTACAGGTTCAAGGAAGGGCAGTGCTCTGATTTCGATTATTGAGCGCCTCAATTGCCCCAGGCCTGGCTGCCCATCTGGCTGTTATCTATGTCTTCGCTATCGAAGATCACCAGCTCAAAGAGTATTCCGCTATCTGCAATCTCTGCTGTAATTCCATAGCCCTCCTCCATCCCTTCAATGATCTCTTCGTCCAGATCCAGCCCGTGGTCTGCTTCGAAGCCTTTTAGGTCCTCTAGAGATACGCCGCGAAGCATGGCCACCTCGGCCTTCATAAGCTCTAAGGCTACAAGCTCCTCCGCAGCCAGAAGGGATATCATGAACCCCTCAATTTCGTCGCCGTAAAGCTCGATCTTTAACAGAAAACGCCATGGGTCAACGCCTATCTCTTTTACCCCCTGCAGTTTCAGCTCCTCTATCAGTGCTCCGGAGATCTGGATCCTGTTTGCAGCCTGGCGCATGGCCTCGAACAGAGGGGAGTGCGCATCGATCACGCCGCCGATGATGTCGTTCCAGAGATCGTAGGTAAGGTTATACATAGAAGGGACCTCGGATTTTTAGCTGGAAAACGGAGACAAATAATCTTAGGCAGTTCCTCTATTTATATAGCGCGAGCCCGTCGCTCAAAACATTTTTCCGCTTAGCCGTCCCATTTAGTTGGTCAATCGAGGCAACTATCATGCGCATCTTGATCACTGGAGCAGGAGAGGTCGGTTTTTTAGTCGCCAGCGAGCTTTACGAGGACCACGACGTAACAGTAATTGACAAGGATATAGCCGCGTGCACCAGGCTTTCTGAGATGGACGTGAGAGTTCTCCAGGGCAATGCCGCCAATGCGCAGCTGCTAATCGATGCAGGAGTGAAGGACGCAGACATCGTCCTGGCCGTCACCGGCAGCGACGAGGTGAACATCATCACCTGCATCATAGCAGGCCATATGGGCGTCAAGCAGACCATAGCCAGGGTAAGCAACCCGGAGTACATCGACCAGCCAGTAAAGCACAGGAAACAGATAGGCATAAGCTACATGATCTGTCCCGAGCTGGTGATGGCCGAAGAGCTGGCCAGGACGCTTTACTTCCCTTCGATGCTCATGAACCGACAGCTCTCCGGAGGAAAGGTGGAGCTGATAGAGTTCAAAGTGAGCAAGGAAATGCCATTGATCGGGAAGGTGGAGGATGCCGTGCTTCCCGACAGCTGCAAGATTATCGCCATCAATCGATCAGGTGATATCTCTCTGCCCAAAAGAGGGGTAGACGATATACTCCCGAGCGACCACGTCATCCTCATCTGCGATTCTCGTGCTTTGACTGACCTTAGGAGCATGCTTCACGAGGAGACCTCGTCCCATAAGGTCATGATCGTAGGCGGTGGAATGGTGGGGTTCTATCTGGCAAGCCGGCTGGAGAAGATGGGGTTCGACCTGAAGCTAATTGAGATAGATCCACAGCGCTGCAGGTATATCGCGGATGATCTCTCCAACACCATGATCCTAAACGGCGACGGTACAGATATTTCTCTGCTAAAAGAGGAGGGTGTAGGCGACATGGACGTGGTCTTCGCGGTTACCGGCCTTGACGAGAAGAACCTGCTCTGCTCTTTGCTTGCAAGGCAGCTGGGAGCCAAGAAGATAATATCTCGCGTCAATAAGAGCGCCTACATAAAGCTCTTCGAGCTGGTAGGAGTCGACAGGGCTGTAAGCCCGGGCCAGGTAACAGGAGATGGAGTCCTGCAGCTGGTCATTGGCGGCGAGGAGGTCATAACTCTAAGCGACGAGAGAATAGAGCTGGTGGACTTCGCAGCGAAGAAGGGCGCCAAAATAATAGGCAAGAACATCGTCAAAGAGCTTCCTGGGGACGCAGTACTAGGAATGGTTCTACGAAACGGCAAGCCAATAGTTCCTGAAGATGACTGCCGGGTAGAGGAGGGCGACAGAGTCTATATCTTAGCACTGCATCCCGCAATCTCGAAGGTGAAGAAGCTGTTTTCCACCTGATCATGCCCTTTTAGCTTTCTTGAAATCGGAGACGAGGGCGTCCATCAGTGTCATGTTCCTGAGAACTGCAGCGGGATGGTAGGTTACAAGGAAACGGTCCTGGAAGAACCTGCCGTGCATTGATGCCATTCCCTGTTTTCCAAGAACGGCAGAAGATGCAACGTTTCCCATCAGGCAGACGACCCTAGGGCGAACCCTCTCCATCTGTGCCACCAGATAGGGATGACAGGCTTCTATCTCCCACCGCTTTGGCTTTCTGTTCTTGGGGGGACGGCATTTCACAACGCTTGTTATGAAGACCTCAGATCTCTCTATCCCTGCCATCGCCAGAGCTCTGGTCAGCAGCTTCCCTGCCCTTCCGACAAAAGGCCTTCCAGTAAGGTCTTCTTCTGCGCCAGGGGCCTCGCCTATCAGCATGATATCAGTAGGGCAGGGCCCTTCACCTGGCACGGCCAGCGTTCTGCTCAAAGCCAGGTCGCAGAGAGGGCAGGATCTGATCATATTGTGTATCTCATCGAGCTTCTTCATCTTGTCGAGCTTCGTGATATCAGTCGCCGTATCGGTCGCCGTATCGGTCGCCGTATCGGTCGTCATATCGAGTTTCATCATAATATCTCCCTCTCGGATGGATGAAAATCTTTTTTGGCGTCAGGACAACGAAAGATTCTTATCCGCCCAAATCCCTCTCCAGACTCAGGGTGTGCCGATGAAGTTCGCAGAGTGGACCTATCCCCTGAGAAAGTTCGACGATATCTATTATACTATTGAGAGGATCGTTTACAGCCGAGGAGAGCTGAAGGGCTTTACCACCGAAGATATCTACAATAACCTCCGGGATAAGCGCTTCTTCAAGGATGTAACAGATCTCCAAAACTTCTTGCTGGAGAACGGCAGAAAATACAAGATTCGCAAGATCGACGGAGTATGGGAGCGCTACGTGTAGCGCTCTAGCGTTCCTTTTCTGTAAAGTAAATATTCCTATCATCAGTCCCGAGTTCCAGGAACCTGCCTGTTGCCAGAATGCTGTGGCTGTGCTTTAGCGGCGCTACTCTTACTCCGGACCCTACTACGGATTCTGCGGGCAGAACCACATTTTCGCCGATCACAGGTATTCTGCCGTTGGGATGGATGATGCTGTGCTCCTCGACTGTGGAGTGTCTCCCTACTATTGCAGAGGCTATGGAGACCTGGTGCTGTATGTGAGCAAAGCTCATGATCATGCTGTTCTTGATCTCCACATCGCGCTCAATTAGGCTGGTGTGCCCGATGTGAGAGTTCTCTATTGTCACGCCCCGCTCTATATTGCAGTTCCTTCCTATGGAGACGTTTCCCTTCAGCACGATGTCGCCCGAATCCAGGTACTTTCGTATCCGAGTAAGAGTGCTGGGATGGACCCACTGGCATGGACGGTACTGGTATTTCCTGTCGAAATGCCTTACTGTTCCTGCAAGGCAGTCCATGGCCGCCTGGTGCAGCCGCTCGGGAGTGCCGATATCGATCCAGTAACCATTAACCGGATAGCCGTAGACTGGATAGCCGTTCTCCGTCAGATATGGAATGAGATCGCCGCCGATGTCTCGCGCAGAGTCTCCCATCTTCTGCAGCACCTCGCGAATTTCCGGCGAGAAGAGATAGAAGGCCGTGTTGATCATTCTGGAAGGCTCGCTTCCTCCTTTTGGCTTCTCGACAAATCCCCGGATGCGCATGTCCTCCTCGACCCTGGCCACGCCGTACTGAGACACATCCTCGCTTTCCTCCAGCTCCTTTAGGGCAACAGTGAGGATTGGTCTATGCTTATGGTGGAAGTCCACGAAATCCTTGAGGTCGATATCTATGAGGTTGTCTCCGGATACCACCAAAAGATCGCTTTTGATGTCGAAGTAGTTCATACAGTAGCGCAGGGAATCGGCGCTTCCCTTGTCATCGTAGAGCGGCTGGTAGGAGAAGTCCTCGTGATCGGTAATTCCCAGACGGTTGAAGAAGCCCTCTCCGGCCTTGAAGTAGTTGCTCAGGTTAAGGGTGTTGCTGTAGCCTTTGCTTCCAAGAATGAACCTGCGGCAGCCCTGACTGGCTAGAACCCTGAATAGTAAAGCAATGATTGCTGTGTCACATAACTCTACCAAGGGCTTGGGCTGCTCAAGAGTTAGTGGGTAAAGTCGCGTCCCTGATCCGCCCACTGTGGCGAGGACTTGTGGAAACATACCCTGAAGTAAGGACAGAATAAATATTAAGCCTGTCGCTTTATCAGGATCTTCGAATCCCCGGGATCTTTATCAGTAGCCCCTCATCATCTTCAGGACCATTCTGGCCACCATGAAGGTTAAGAGGAATATTATTACGTAGATTATTATGTCGTTTAGGGTCATGGCTTTGAGGAGGACTTCCTGATTTATAGCTTTGACTGCAAGAAGGCATGTAGGATAACGCGGCGTGCCGTCGGTGCTGGTTTCCTCATTTGTGCTCTTTATTCGATCGGCAAGCTGGGTATGACCCTATCTATCACCTTTATCAACCGCATGATCCCCTTCAGAGCTATGATCTTTTTCCGATAATGCACTAGGTCGTCGAAGGATTGCCATCTTCCCCTGCGGTTTCTTTGGCTACTCCTCGATAGTTCGATGTCTGTCCACATGAAATTTCCAGATCTCCCTGGAAAACGATATTAAAGTATTAAACCAAGTCCATCTGAACACTCTGTCCCGCCCCACAAAAAGATTGATGAGCCAGTAGCGCTCCTACCTCCGAGGAACAGGTGGGTAACATGACTCAGACAGAGGCCATAGAGAGAGCGAAGGAGCACTTCGCAAAGCTGCTGGAAGCTCAGCTAAAGCGCGTTGATCAGATGAAGGCGGGCGAGAATTGGGCAGACTACAGCCGGATCAAGCCAATAATCATAGGAGTAGTAGGCGGCGACGGCATAGGCCCCTACATCACAAAAGAGGCCGTTAGAGTTTTGGAATACCTGCTGCAAACGGAGATTGCAGAGGGCAAAGTACAGCTCAAAGACATCCCCGGCTTAACGATCGAGGAGAGAGTCAAGGTCATGAAGGCCCTGCCCGAAGAATCTCTGGCGGCCTTAAAGGAATGTCATGTGATCCTCAAGGGCCCCTTGACCACGCCAAAGAAGGGCGATCCCTGGCCAAATCTCGAGAGCGCCAACGTTTCCATGCGCCGTGATCTGGACCTCTTTGCCAACGTCCGGCCCGTCAAGGTTCCCGAGAAGGGGATCGACTGGATATTCTACAGGGAGAACACCGAGGGCGAGTATGTGCTCGGCAGCAAGGGCTTCAATGTGACAGACGACCTGGCAGTGGACTTCAAGATAATCACAACGCCCGGAGCTGAGCGCATCGTCAGGCTGGCCTTCGAGTATGCCAAGAAGAACGGCATCAAACGAGTCTCAGCCGTCACAAAGGCCAATGTGATCAAGGCAACAGACGGAAAGTTCCTGGAGACTGCCCGACGCGTAGCGAAGGACTACCCCGACATCCAGTTCGATGACTGGTTCGTGGACATAATGGCAGCCAAGCTTGTGGACGAGAAGCGCAGGAAGGACTTCAAGGTCATAGTGCTTCCCAACCTCTACGGAGATATCCTCACAGACGAGGCTGCAGAGTTCCAGGGCGGTGTAGGAACTGCAGGATCAGCCAACATAGGCAAGAGGTACGCCATGTTCGAAGCCATCCACGGCTCAGCGCCGAGGATGGTGCAGGAGGGAAGAGCAGTCTACGCAGATCCCTCAAGCATGATGAGAGCTGCAGTCATGCTGCTGCGGCATATCGGCTTCACAAAGAAGGCCGAAAAGATGGAGATGGCCCTGGACATATGCGGCCAGTTCGAGAAGAAGGTCTCTTTAACGGGCAGATCCGATGGAGCGACAGGCGCAGAGTTCTCAGATTACGTCATGGAGACCATCAGGTCTGCAGATCTGGAGAGCCGCTGGAAGAAGTACCAGGGTTAAAACTGGAGAAAACCAGAGTTAAAGATTTAGATAAACAGGCCCAATTAGAGTACGTGGATAACCCCGCTGAAGCATTTCTAAAGCTAAGCAGAGAGGACCTCTCTGTTCTCAGCTCCATCGAAATCGGGATGAGGGCCCACGAGTGGGTCCCCATCCAGGAAATTTCGCGCCTATCAGGCCTGCCTTTACGCAAGGTGGAGTACCGCTTACGCCTTCTCTCAGACCAGAAGCTTGTTGCGCGAACGACCATTCACTACGAGGGCTACCAGATAGACTTCGATGCCTACGACCTTCTGGCCATATCGGATTTATCAAAACGCAACGCTATCACAAGCATCGGCGATAAGATCGGAGTTGGAAAAGAATCAGTAATCTTCGAAGCCCTGGGGGAGATCCCTCTGGTCATAAAGTTCCACCGCCAGGGAAGGACCAGCTTCAAACATGTGCGAAGGGCTCGCGACCACCTAACAGACCTGCCCAGGCTTCCCTGGCTTTATGCTGCAAGCCTCGCCGCCCGCCACGAGTTCCAGGTCATGCAGAGGCTCCACCCCAAGGTATCAGTCCCAAGGCCAGTAGCCCTGAGCAGGCATGCTTTAGCCATGGAGCTGATCATCGGGGACCAGCTCAACAGGGTTGTTCTCTCCAATCCACAAGACTGCCTGGACATGATCCTGGAAGAGGTCGGCATTGCCTACCACATAGGGATTGTGCACGCAGACCTAAGCGAGTTCAACGTGATGGTGACAACCGAAGGCCCAAAGATCATCGACTGGCCTCAGGCTGTGGAGGTCGATCACCCCAATGTCTCACAGCTTCTGGAGAGGGATGTGAGAAACATCCTCAGATTCTTTGCCCGCCGCTATAAGATTGATCTATCCCTGGAAGAAGCTCTGTCCAGGGTTAAGGGTGAGATGGTTAATGGTGTAAGCCAGGAGGTAGCCCTGCAGTGATCTTCGGAGTGGACATAGCCAGCGGGTCTCCCAGCAGTCGCCATCCTCCAAGCTACTCCATCGTCATACTGGATGGTGAGGAGAAATCCACCCACCACATGGTAAGCCGCCACAAGCTGATCCGCCTCATCAGGGAGAGGCAGCCGGAGATAATTGCTATGGATAACGTCTACGAGCTGGCATCAGACAGGAAGGAGCTGGTCTCTATACTCAGGAGGCTGCCGCCCTCTACCAAGCTGGTTCAGGTGACTGGCGGCGAGCACCCTGAGGCCCTGACCAAGCTTGCAAAATGGCACGGCATGAGCTTCAACAGGCTCAATCCCCTGGAGGAGGCGGAGATCTGCGCCCGCCTTGCGTCCAGGGGAGTTGGACAGATGCTCTCTGCCTTCGAGGACAGAACCTGGATAAAGGTGAGCAGAAGGCGGTCCCCTGGACGCGGCGGCTGGAGCCAGAACAGGTACTCGCGCAAGATCCACGGAGCCGTAAAGGGGCTGGCCCGCGAGGTCGAGAAGGAGCTGCGAGAGGCGGGCCTTGACTTCACCAGCCGCGCCGTGGAGGGTCTAGGCGGATACACGCGAGCCGAGTTCCTGGTGGAAGCTCCGCGAGAGAAGGTTCACGTCCATCCTGGGTACTCCTCAGATGCTCAGGTCAAAGTGCAGGGAATTGAGCTGCCCCAGCTCCAGTTCAAGCCCCTTGCGCAAAAGCGCGGGTATATCATAGTGGGCCTGGACCCCGGGACAACGACTGGCATTGCCGCCCTGAACCTGCAGGGCAGGCTGATAGACCTGATCAGCTCCAGGGCGATGTCATCGTCAGATGTGATAGAGTGGATTGCGGCCCGGGGCAGGCCGCTGGTTGTGGCGACAGACGTATTTCCAACGCCTGGGGCCGTAGAGAAGGTGAAGAGGTCGTTTAATGCAGTGCTCTACTCGCCAGGCTCAGACGTTCCTGCGGAGGAGAAGATCTCCCTGGCAAAGGAGTTCGGCTACAGAAACGACCACGAAAGGGATGCGCTTGCTGCAGCCAGCAGCGCTTTTAAGAAATATAAAAATAAGTTCATGCAGGTGGAGAAGAAGGTCCCTCCAGAGATCGATCCAGACGAGGTAAAAGCCCTCGTAGTTCGAGGCTACTCCATAGAGAATGCCATAGCCGAGTTCACATCCCAGCCCGTGCCAGAGATCAAAGAGGCGCCTGCAGCCGAAGTCAGCCTGCCCACAGGCGGGGACTCGGCACTGAGGAGCCAGAACCAGCAGCTATCAGAGCAGGTAAAGACGCTTCGAGCATATGTGGACGACCTTAAAGCAGAGCTTGCAGAGAAGGAGGAGATCGCAAACAGGCTTTCCTCCAGGCTGGACAGGTTGAGGGAGAAATCGTCCAGAGAGATCAAGCGAGATCAGGAGATCAAAATCAGGGATAAAGAGATAGATCGGCTTCGGGCGCTTCTCCGCTCCGAAAGGAAGCACATGAGAAGGCTGAAGGCCGATCGGTCCCGCCAGAAGAAGGCCGAGAAGGTGGAGGAGCTGAAAGGCCTAAAGAGGCTCAAGGTCCTGGAGGCCTTCTCAAAAGAGGCGATTGCGGCAGCAGCAGAACGCTTTGGGCTAGGGCGCGGAGACTACGTCTACCTTGAGAAGGCCAGCGGCGGCGGCCCTAACACCGCAGACCTCCTGATCGAGAGGAGCATAGCCGCAGTGATAACCGACGGCGAGATGGTACCGGCTGCAAGAGAGCACCTGCAGGAGAAGGGAATTCCGGTCTTCACCAGCAGCGATGTCGAGATTCACAGGATAGACGGCGTGGCCTTCGTGAAGCCTGAAGATATCGAGGCCGCGAAAGAGAGGTGGAGAGAGCTCATGAAAGCCCGCCAGGCCGAGAAAAAGGCACAATGGCTGGAGAGCCTGGTTCGCGACTACAGGGTGGAGCGCAGAAAGGAAGAGAAGAGGAAGCTCAAATAGCTGGATGTTAAGATCTTTGAGCGCTCATCTCTCTGCTCAACCTGAGAACCGAGACCAATAGGGTCTACGAATGACCGAATAACCGCTGTAAGGGTTATCGATGATATTCACCTTTAAGCCATAGTCACGGGATAACCTTTAAAATTATCATCCGCAACTACCTCAATGTGGAGGTCAGCAAAATGAGACCGGCAAGCGTGCTGTTATCAGCCATATTGCTTTCATGCGTATCTGCTCAAGCTTATGGTGGTCAGCCTGGCGACATAGCAGTGCCGAGCATGAAAGTGCCGAACATGGACATGCCAAAGCCTCGCATCACAAGCCCGAATATGGACATGCCTGAGACGAAAACCAAGCCATTAGGGGATACAAGCAACAATCCCAACCCAAATTCCAATCCAATCATCAACCAAACCATCAACCAGACCGGCAACATAAATTCCAATCAGACTCAAGCGGCTCAAATACAGCCGGAGACAAGTCCTATGGACGTAAGCGGCAAATGGTCGATAAAGTTCGACGACGGAGCAGAAAGGTACCTTGACCTGACCCTATGGTCGTCCACGGGAGCTGCTAGGGTCATGGGCTTTGGCACATTGAAGGAGAAGGGCAGAGAGAACTCTGTGACGGCCGCGGGATCTGTAACCGAGAAGGAACTCAGATTGACCGCTAAGCTTGCCACACCCGAATCTGCAAACCTGAAATACGATGAGTGCAACCTCGAACTATCCACTGTGAACGATACCCTATCTGGAACTTATGTCCTGAGGTCCGGCGGGGGGTTCATAGATGAGGGGAATGCCACAGCAAGGAAGCAGTAGGTAGTGGTTGGTAGTGCGCTTTGATCCGGTCTCTAATTAGCTGTCTCTTAGATTAATTTGAGCGATAGAGCTGATAGTCTAGAGAAGCCCTTCTGTAAATTTGTAGATAGATCAAGCTACAAATGGTTAATCTCCCCTAGCCTGCCCGGCCTTCCCATCAGCGCCGTCCCAACCAGAAGCGCATCCGCCCCCGCTTCGACCATTCTAAGGGCATCCTCTCTGCTGTGAACACCGCTCTCTGCCACTAGAAACACCCCGGCATCCTTTGCCGCTGGCGCCAGCCGCTCGAAGGTCCCCAGATCGACCTCCAGAGTATTCAGGTTTCGGTTGTTGATCCCAATTATCCTGGCATCGGTCTTCAGCGCTTCGTCCAGCTCCGCCTCTGTATGAACCTCCACCAGCGGCTCCATCCCATGGGCCCTTACCTGATCTACAAAGCTCTGCAGATCGATGCCCAGAGAGGCTATCAACAGCACAAGGTCCGCCTGCACCTCCTTTAGCTGCTTCTCATCGAAGATGAAGTCCTTTCTCAATACCGGCAAGCCTGCCTTCCTGGCAATCATGACGTTTTCCAGAGAGCCCTTGAAGTGAGTGGGCTCTGTCAGAACCGAGATAGCACAGGCGTTGTTCTTGACATAAGCTCTGGCATAAGCTGCCACCTCATCCAGAG
>Ga0074195_1003453_pt1 | contig 14868 bp, 11 predicted proteins | sample EPASupsiteHSE623_FD_64525 | JGI IMG/M metagenome (GOLD analysis project Ga0074195, IMG submission 64525) | Bioremediated contaminated groundwater from EPA Superfund site, New Mexico - Sample HSE6-23 | ecosystem: Environmental > Aquatic > Deep subsurface > Groundwater > Contaminated ...
GGGGGGAGGGCGTGGGGCGGGCGGGGGGGCAGCGGTTTCGGCCCCCGCGGGTCCCCTGCCGCCCAACACACAGTAGCGGCGGACGAAATTGCGCAGCTCGCGGACATTGCCCGGCCAGTCCTGCCGCAGCAACTGGCGGATCAATTCCGGCGTGCACGGCCGGGCCTCGCAGTGCTGGCCGTCGCAGTATTCGTTCCAGAAATAATCGACCAGCAGCGGGATATCCTCCTTGCGGTCCCGCAGCGGCGGCAGGTGCACCGGCAGGACGTTGAGGCGGAAGTAAAGATCCTGACGAAAAGTTCCTTTTTCGATCTCCGCCAGCAGGTCGCGGTTGGTGGCGGTGATGATCCGCGCCTTGAGGGGGATGGCGGCGTTGCCGCCCAGCCGGGTAAAGGAGCGATCCTCCAGGACCCGCAGCAATTTGGCCTGCAACGGGGCCGGCATCGAGCAGATCTCGTCGAGAAAGAGCGTGCCCTCGCCGGCGTATTCAAACTTGCCCACCTTGCGCTGGATCGCCCCGGTAAAGGCCCCTTTTTCATGGCCGAACAATTCGGACTCGATCATCTCCGAGGGCAGGGCGCCCATGTTGACCGCCACGTAGGGCGCCGTGTCCGCGCGGCCGATGGCATGCAGCGCCCGGGCCACCAACTCCTTGCCGGTCCCGGTCTCGCCGATGATCAGCACCGGATCGCTTTCAGAGGCAATGGTCTCGATCAAGGCGTAGAGGCCAAGCATGGCCGGATGGCTGCCGATCAGACCGTAAAAGCGGGACCGGCCCTCGCGGCTGGCGCTCAACTGCTGTTCCAGCCGGCGGTTTTCCAGCACCAGTTGCCGCCTCTCGATGGCCCGCGACAGGGTGGCGAGGATGACGTCCTCGTCCACCGGCTTCTGCAAAAAATTGTACGCACCCTTCTTGACCGCCTCGACCGCCAGGCTGATGTCGCCGTGCCCGGTGATCAGGATCACCGGCAGATCGGCGTCCTTTGCCAATATGTGCTCCAAGAGGACCATGCCGTTCATTTCCGGCATGCGGATGTCGGCCAGCACCGCGGCAAAGGAGTGGCTCTCGATGCTGGCCAGGGCCTCGAGCGGATTACCGAAGGTGTGCACCGCGTAGCCGTTGAGCCCCAGGGTCTGCTTGATGGCGGTCAGCAGGTAGAGATCGTCGTCAACGACGAGGATCTCGGGAAGGGGCGGGGATGGTTCCCGAGTCTTCACGGCGTCCCCTCCTGCTCCGGAACCGCATGCTGGCGATACTGGGGGATGTAGACCGAAAAACAGGCCCCCTTGCCGGGCATGCTCTCCACTTCGATATACCCCGAAAAACCGCGGACAATGCGATCGACGATCGACAGGCCGAGCCCCATGCCGGTGCCGACCACGCGGGTGGTGAAAAAAGGATCGAAGATCTTTTTCTGCAACTCTTCGGGGATCCCCTCGCCATTGTCGGCCACGGTTACCAAAACGTACGGCTCCTTCTCCATGGTGGTCAGGTTGAGGCAAGGGGCGATGCGGCTGGCGATCGTCAACCGGGGCACGTCCACCCGGCCCATGGCCTGAATGGCGTTCTGCACCAGATTGAGAAAGACCTGCTCCAACCGGACCTCCACGCCCAGCACTTCGCAGGGCTGCTCTGCCAGCCGCAGATCAAGAAAAATTTCGCTCAACCGCAATTGCGGTTCAAGAAAACGCAATATTTTCCGGATGATCACGTTCAAATCCACCGGCGCCTGCTCCTCCTCCACCTTGCGGCCAAAACTGCGCATGGTGGCAATGATCGACGAGGCCTTGTTGACCCGGTCGATCATGATGTGCAGATTCTCCCGCAACATTTCGGTGTGATCGCCGGGCGCGTCCAGGGCCTTGAGACAGTTGCGGGCAAAGAGCAGAATGGCGTTGAGCGGCTGGGTCAGCTCGTGACCGACGCCGGCGGCCATCTCCCCCAGACTGGCCAGCCGGCCGGAATGGATCAGCTGCTTCTGCCCCTCCTGCATCTGTTCCATCAGGTCATAGAACTCGCTGCAATCGGAACAGATCAGCATGTGGAGCACCAGGCCGTTGGGATTGACATGGGTGGAACCACGCATCTTCACCGGCAGGCCAGGTCCCTTGCCGGTTGCGAGATGGGCCTCGAACTCGGTGAATTCCCCCTTGGCAAAGGCCTGGCGGATCGCCTCGGCCGTGTCCGGACGCACCAGGTCATCGAGGGTCAGTTGCCGGCCGCCGTCCAGGGAAAAGCCGGTGCGCTGGAGAAACTCGCGGTTGGTCTGGATGACCTTGAAGTCCTGATCCAGGAGCAGAAACAGCTCGGAAATACCGGCCAGGATGCGCTCGGTGAACGACCGGCTGGCCTCCATCTCCTCGTGTTTCTTCAGGACACGGACGACCAGGTCCTGCCGCTGTTTCTCCAGAATTTTTATCGCCTGATCATGCATGGCCTTTCCTCCCGCTGCTGTCGATGCGGCTGGATAATACTCTTGCCCTCGCGCCCTCGTCACCCAATTTACACACTCAGGGCCGGAAAAGCATCATTACCGGTCCAGGGGCCGCCGGATGCACTCCTCTTTTTCCTGGATAAATCAACCATTCTCCGGTATTTCTGACCGCAGCAGCCCGTTTTTCGGCACCGGCATGTGCTGTGCCGCACGGACTCTTCCCCTTTGACGAGGATCTGCCATGCTCCACTGTTGCATCTTTCTTTGCGGCGCGGCCCTGATGATCATCGAACTGACCGGTTCGCGCATTCTCGCCCCCTTTCTCGGCACCTCCCTGGTGGTCTGGACCAGTCTGATCGGCATCATCCTCGCCAGTCTCAGCCTGGGCGCCTGGTGGGGCGGATCGCTGGCGGACCGCTACCCCCACCCCCGTCTTCTTGGCCGGATCGTCCTCCTCTCCGCCTGGGCCACCGCCGCCATCGGCCTGTCCAAATCCTGGGTGCTCGAATTCCTGCAGGGCGCGGGCAGCCTGCACACCGTGGCCATCGTGGCCACCGTGGCCCTGTTCGCCCCGGCGGCGGTCCTGCTCGGCATGGTCGCGCCTGTCGCCGTGCGCCTCTGCCTGGAGGATCGCGACCATGGGGGGCGCACCGCGGGCCTTCTCTATGCGATTTCCACCATCGGCTCCATCGTCGGCACCTTCCTCGCCGGCTTTGTCCTCATCGCCTGGGTGGGCAGCACCGCCATCCTCTTCATCACCGCCGCCGTCCTGGCCCTTGCGTCCTGGCTGGCCGATCCGGCGGTCAAGGCACTGAAGGGCGCATCCATCGTTCTCTTTCTGCTGGCCATCTTCTTCTGCCGCCAGCAGGACCAGTGGCTGGCGCAGCGGGGCTTTCTCGACCGGGACACGCCCTATAACCGGGTTCTGGTCTATACCGGCAAGGAAGCGGGCACCGGCCGCCTGACCCGGGAGATGGTCACCGGTCCCCAAGGGCGGCAATCGTCCATGTACCTGGACGACCCCACCGAGCTGGCCTTGCCCTACACCCGGTTCTACCGCCTGGTCGAATACTACCGGCCCCAGGCGCGCCGCATGCTGGTTCTGGGCGGCGGCGGCTACTCCTTCCCCAAATACGCCCTGGCCCATTATCCCGGCATGCAGATCGATGTGGTGGAACTCGACCCCGGCATCACCGCCCTGGCCCGCAGCCACTTCAATCTAGCCGACCACCCTCGCCTCAGCATTATCGAGGAGGATGCCCGCACCTTTCTCAAAAAGGTCGCGCAACCCTACGATGTGATCCTGTGTGACGTGTTCAACTCGCATTACTCCATCCCCTTTCACTTGGTCACGGTCGAGGCGGTGCATCTGATGCGCGCCGCCCTCAACCCGGACGGCGTGATCCTGGTGAACCTGCTGGCCTCCCCCGAGGGGGTATCGAGCCGTTTCTACAAGGCCCTGCGCGCGACCCTGCACACCGGATTCGCCTCGGTTCAGGCCTATGCGGTGGCCGATCCAGCGGATAGGCACCAGTGGCAGAACATTATTCTCGCCGCCGGCACCAAACCGCTCACCGGCACGACAACGGATACGGACCTGCTCCAGATGCTGACCCACGCGCTGCCCGCACCAACCGGCGATATCGCCCCTTTCACCGACGAGTATGCCCCGGTGGACCGGCTGCTGGGCGAATTGCGCTTCCAAGCGGCCATTGCGGACAAAAAGGATTCTTGATCCCAATCGCTCCCGCAGCTCTTGCAAGACTCCCCTCGAACAACCCGTCCCACGCTCTCCCCTCCAGATTTGTGCGATATTCACGCCGAAAAACGCTGGTCAGGGGGAACGCCGATGTTCCCTATCCGGTGGTTTACGAATGGGGCGTGGAATTCTCGCGTCAGCCATCAGGACGACCTCTCATTGCACGCTTCGCAGGCGTGCAATCGCGCAATTCGCTTTCCTGCGCAATCAAACCACGTAGGATTGCGCCACCAGATAGCGGGAAGAGGGTCCGCGGCCCGATTTCTTCAGGAGCCCCTTGGCCACCAGATCTTGCAAATCGTACTGGGCGGTGCGGACCGAGATGGCTTCACCCACGGCAGCCTGATATTCATTGCGGCTGATCACCCCGTTTCTGGCGATGGTGGCCCAAGCCTTCAACTGGCGCGGATTCATTTCCAGGTCGGCCCGCTGGCCCCGCTCGCTGCCCACGGGCTCGATCTCAGACGAAGGAGTGTGATTCTTCACCGGGAGTGGCGGGGCAGGGGCAGAGGAGGGATCCGCCTCTATTCTCCTGGTTGCCTCGGCCGAACCATCGCCCCCTCGATCGTCGAAAAGAACGTGCTCCGCCAACAGCACCTCCCCCTCGGCAAAGGCGAGGCTACGGGTAATGCAGTTGCGCAGTTCGCGAACATTCCCCGGCCAGTCATGGTGGAGCAGTTTTTCCAGGGCGCCCCGGCTCACCTTGACCGGCACCAAGCCGGAGAAGGCAATGTTTTCCTCCAAAAAAAAGTTGATCAGCACCGGTATGTCTTCCTTCCGCTCCCGGAGGGAAGGGGTATTGATGGTGATCACCGCCAAACGGTAATAGAGGTCCTCGCGGAACTCGCCGGATGCGGCAAGCTGCAAGAGATCGACATTGGTCGCCGCGATAATCCGGGCATCGAAGGCCGCGTCCTGATCCGAACCCAGGGGCCGGATCCTCCTGACGGACAGGGCGCGCAGCAGGGCTTGCTGCACCTTGGGCGAGGCGTTGCCGATTTCATCGAGATGCAACGTGCCCCCGGAAGCGGTGATGAACGCGCCTTTCCGGTCGGCCTGCGCATCGGAAAAAGCGCCCTTGACATGACCGAACAGGGCGTCCATGAGCAAATTCTCATCGAGGGCGCCGCAGTTGATGGAGATGAACGGTCCCTGCGCCCGGTGGCTGACCGAATGAATCGCCTCGGCGGTCAATTCTTTCCCTGTTCCCGTTTCACCGATAATCAAGACATCGGCCAGTACGCGGGAGGCCTTGTGGATCTGCTGCCGCAGACTGCCTATGGCCTGGCTGCCGCCAACAATGCCGTACAGCGGCATGGCCAGCAAACGGGAATCGAGGAGCGGGCTTCTCCGGATCTCCTTGTCCAAATCGACAGGTTGACGCATCCGGTCGTCTTCCAAAATGCCTTCGCGCAACAGCGAATCATTGCGCGCAATCTGCAACTGCATCAGGAGAATGTTGATTGAGCGCTGAAATTGATTAACTTCCGCGAAAAGAGGCCCTATCGCCAGGGGGGTGGCATCATCGCTGCCGGTTCGTGTTTCAACGGCTTCGTGCAACAGTTCCAAGGGCCGGCAAATACGGCGGCTGACATAATACATGGCAATGAACACCAGCAGGATGCCAACCACCAGACAGACGGCAAGCGTTCCCGCGATTCTGTAGGTCGACGCCATGTAGCCATAGCTGGTGTCAATACAGCCGATGCCGCCCACGATCCGCTGGGAATCGGGATTCTCGGCAAAAACGATCGGCACATAGGTGAGATACAGAGTCCGGTCACTATCGGCTGGCGTCAGGAACGGCCGGGAGACCAACATCTGCCCAGACTTGCCGGCCTGGATATCGGCAATCATCGCCCAATAGAGATCGTGGGCTGAACCGGGGCGAAAGGCGGTGGCAAACCCTGGACGCCCCACGTCACCCTGCAATCCCATGCGGAGTTGGTCAACAGAAAGATCGCTTTTCTTCGACTCGGGCGATTCCGATTGAAACAGAAGCCAACCCGCGGCGTCATAAAAAAAAGTTTTAGAGTATTCGCTTTCCTGGGGATAGAGAAAGAGCGGTGACTGCCTGGAGGCATGCAGGGAGAAGATGTCGCGCAGGCTGGGGAGATCGATTGATACGGTCAGTTGCCCTTTATAGGTGTTCGCGCTGTCATACACCGGGGTGGCGAGCCGGATGACATGCATGCTGAGCGTGCTCATCGTTCCCTGGATGTGCACCGAGGGATAAACCACCTCCATGGGATCACTGATCTGAATGTGCCCTGCCGGCTTGTCGGACAGCTGGTCCCGGGTGGAGGGTATTCCAAACTTAGCGCCCAAGGTTTGATCCATGGGCACCGAGACCACATCCGGCCCGGTGTTGACGAGAGCAAAGCGCTCCTCGACCGATTGCCCCTGAAAGACAATTTCCCGGTAACGGCTTCGCTCTTCGGGGGATTTTGCCTCCAAATGATGGGCCATCGCTTCCGGCGTCAACGGGATGCGGGTCAGGGAATCAAGCTCATACCGGACAGCAACCAGCAACTGATTGATTTCATGGGCCTGGGCCAGGGCGCGAATATACGCGTTGCGCGAATACGCCTGATCCAGGTACATCGAAACGACGCCGTAGGTCAGCACCACCGTGGCCGTCAAAATAGCACCCATCAACAAGGTGCCGAACAACACGAGAAACTTGCCGATGCTCCAGGTATAAATAGACCCCTCGACCCGGATGAGCGGATTCAGGATCGGAGGATACGAAAAGCGCATGTTGTTTTCTCCTTGTGAAATTTACCGGCAAAATCACGAAACCGCCCTTGCCTGTTAGCACAATTCGCGCAAAAGCGCAACCGCCCCCTCGCAAATCATTCAATTTCAAGCGTAAATTACATTGCGTCAATACTGGCCCGCCATTTGCTTTACCCTGGTCAGCTCATTTCTCTTACCGGGCAACGCACTCCCCCGTACCTGAGAAACCAGCCGGTCTGAGCGCTCAGACTCCCCCTCTGTTGCGCTCAGGCCTTCTTTCACAACCAACCCGGGTCAGGATGAACGGGATCATGCGCCAACGAAACATCTCAACACACAACAAGGAGGAGAAGATGAAGATGCGATTACAGCGGTTATGGTGGACAGTCCTGGGCCTGATCCTGCTCGCCCCGAGCCTGTCACTGGCAGCAGGAGCAAAAGGAGCTCCCGTTATCATCGTGGCGGACACCCGCAAGCTGGACGGCGTCATGGCCTGGTGGGCCAATATGTACAATGAAAGCCATTTACAGTTCGCGATCCTCACCATCCTCATCGTTCCGGTCACCGGCGTCATTTTCGGCGTCCTGGCAGACATCGTCATGGGATGGATCGGCATCGATCTGAAGTCCCGCGAATTGGCTGAACATTAATCCGAGATTAGGGAGAGACTCATGGACTGGCTTTATATCCTCATGCCCATCGCGGGCGTTAAAATTTTCTGGCCCGGCCTCATCATCCTCGGCATCGGCGTCGGCATCATCGGTGGTTTCTTCGGCATGGGCGGCGCCTGGATGGTCACCCCCGGCCTCAACATCCTCGGTTTCCCCATGGCGTTCGCCATCGGCACCGACATCGCCCACATGGCGGGCAAATCCCTGATTTCAACCATGCGGCACGGCAAGTTCGGCAACGTCGACTATAAACTCGGCCTCATCATGCTGGCAGGCACGGTTATCGGTTTCGAGGTCGGCGCCCAGATGGTCATGTGGCTGGAACGGATCGGTTCGGTGGAAAAGGTCGTCCGCTGGCTCTATATTGCTCTTCTCAGTGGCATTGCCTGGATGGTCTTCCATGATGTGGCCATGCGCGCCAAAAAAGAGAAAGCCGCTGCCGCCAAGGGCGAGAAGCTGGAAGCAACCGCCACCGGTGTCGAGTGGCACAAGACCCTGCACAAGATCAAGATCCCGCCGATGATCCATTTCACATCCGCCGGAATCTACTGTTCCGCCTGGCTGCCGATCTTCGTCAGCTTTCTCACCGGCTGGCTGGCCGGCATCCTCGGCATCGGCGGCGGTCTGATCCGCATGCCCGCCCTGATCTACATGGTCGGCTGCCCGACCCATGTCGCCGTCGGCACCGACCTCTTCGAGGTGGCCATTTCCGGTCTCTATGGAGCGTTCACCTACACCATGAAGGGCCGCACCGAGCTGGTCGCCGCCATGATCATGCTGGTCGGCGCCGCCGTTGGCGCGCAGGTCGGCGCGGTCGCCACCAAGTACATCAAGGGCTACGGCATCCGCATCGCCTTTGGCCTGGCGGTCGTCGGCTGCGCGACCTCCATCCTGATGAAGCTGGTCCAGCCCTGGGTGCCCCAGTACAAGTCCCTGCTCGACACCAGCTCCACGGTTCTGGTTCTTGGCCTGGTCAGCGCGATGTCGCTGTACATTTTCGTCCGGATGGTCGCAGGAGTCAAAGAAGAATTGCGCCGCAAGCAGCAGGGTGCGTAACCAGAAGAATGGACAAGGAGACTCTACACATGAAATTAACGAATATACTGCTTTCTCTTGCCGCTGCTTCCCTGGTTTTCTCGCTCGCGGGGTGCAACAAGGACGATTACCCCAAGGTTGAACAGGGCCGGACCATCGCCTTCAACAAGGACACCAAAGAGGTGACCGTGATCCATGACAGCGCCATGGATCCCCAGAAACCGCTCTACGATGTCCTGCCGCCTTCGGTCTTCAAGCTGCCGGTCGACCCGGCAGAAACCGGTCCCGAGCCCAAGTTCGGCCAGCGGCTGAAGCTCGACACCGACAAGAAGGTCATCACTATTTTCGACACCAAGACCCAGAAGATCGTGGACGTGCCGATCATGATTGTCGACTTGCAGCAGTCCATCGACAAGGAACACCCGCTGGTGTTCGACAAGGAGGCAAAAAAGGCCAAGAAGTTCCCGGTTGTTGACAAGGAAAAGAAAACCGTTACAATCTATTCCGGCCGTCAGAAAATGCTCTGTACCTTCTCGGTTCCGGATCAGTACATCGGCTATCCCGAGAGCGCCTGGGATTCCGGCGATGAAGTCCGGCTGACCTACAGGACCCCCGGTCAGGCATTGCGGTTCATGAACATCTCCAAAACCGATATTTTCAAGAAGTAACCATCGATCAGCGGGCGGGGCCAATGCCCCGCCCGCTTTGCCTGTGCGAGGTTGCCCATGTCTGAATACAGATTTTTTCTTTTCCACAAACTCCTGGTGGCCGGCATCAACGTCCTGATGCTCGCGGCCCTGTTCATCGCCATGTACCGGGCCTCGCTCTATCCGGACGAGTTCACCCCCACCTTCTTCCAGACCCTGTTCTCCCTGCTCATCCCCACCCTGCTGCTCGGCTTCATCGGCAAACGCTTTCTCGGCAAGCGCCGCCCCAGCCTGGCATGATCGCCGGCGCCCGGTATGTGCTCTGGCAGAAGCGCGTCGGCATCCTGGCCATGGTGTTCCTGGCGGGAGCACTGCTGGCGCTTGCCGACGCCCTGGTTGGCGGCTTCGGCGGCAACCACGGCATCATTGACCTCATACCGGACACCCGTTATCAGATCAGCGGTCCCATGCCGCCCCGCACGGAGGCCATCAAGGATTTCGTCATTGATGGTCAACCCAGGGACGGTTCCGTCCGCCTTCTTCCCGAAACCGTGTTTTCCGGCTTTTGGTTCGGCGGCAGCATGTGGCGAGGCGTCATTGAGGTCGCGCCCTTTGCCCGGGAAGGCAACTTCGTCATTTCCGTCAAGGACCGGTACGGCGAAAAGCAAAACCCGACCCTTGTCTTCACCGTCAAGGTCTGGCCCGATCAGGCGACCCGCGACGCCAACTCCCACTCCTTTCTGACCAGGAAAACAGGCCGCAATCCGTACCTCGTGGCCGTCGGCCTGGCCCTTTGCGGCTTTGCCGCCGCTGGCGCGAATTTTCTTCTGGGAAGGCTCTGGGCCCGGCATCTTGCTCATCACAACTGCGGGGAAATCTATAAACTGCGGCGGACGGAGCAGGGCACGGAAATCACCTGCGAACTCCGGTGCGGCGGCTCCCTGCGGCCCGGCATGAAAGGAGCCATTTACCGGCCATCCGGCGAACATCTCTGTTCAGCCACGGTATCGAACTGCGAAAACGGTGAAGTCCTCATGCTGGTCAGCAATCCCGAACTCGTCCGCCTGGGCGATGTGGCCTGCGTCACTGTCGAGACCCCGGAAAACCCTCCATCTTGAGGTTGTCGCCCTTTTTGAAAAGTCGTTGACAACCAATGCCTTGCTTTGTAGTGATTACAGGCTGATACCAAACAGGAACCACGGCAACGGAGAACAGCAAGACGCGAGACGGTGCTCTGCCCTGTTCTTGTCACGCTCCCCCTTCTCCCGATCAACGTACCGAGGCAGCCTGAGACCGGTGCTCGCATAAGGGATACACGACCATGGAAAGAAACTATCGAAGACTCTGGTGGCGGCACTGCCTGGCCATCATTTGTTTTTCCGTGATTCCCCTGCTGTTCGTCAATTTTTCCCTCTACAAACTGTTCGACAAAATCTACACCGACAAGGTCACGGAGAACCTGCGGAGCACGGCCGAGAACCGGCGCGATGCCATCGATCTGTTTTTCACCGAACGTATTGCCCAACTGTACACAATCGCCAACACCAATACCTTCCAGGAACTCACTGACGAGACCTACCTCAACAGGGTGTTCGAAATCATGCATGCCAAGTCCACCTCCTACATGGACATCGGCATCATCGACAACGAAGGACGCCATCTTTCCTACGTGGGTCCCTACTACGACCTGCTCAAGCAGGTCAACTATAAGAACGAGCCCTGGTTCAGCGCGGTCAAGGCCAACGGCATCTTCATCAGCGACATTTTCATGGGGTATCGCAAGGTGCCGCATTTCATCATCGCGGTCATGGTCAGGGATAAGGGTACGCCTTGGATTCTCAGGGTGACGATCAACCTGAAAAATATCGACGATATCGTCCAGAAAGCCTGGATCGGCAGACTGAGCGACGCCTTTATCATCAACAGCCAGAACGCCCTGCAAACCCGGCCCCGATTCGGCGGCAATTTCCTCGAACCCCCGGCGCAACCTGAATTCGTCTCGGATTCGCTGAAACCCCACGCCTATCCCGATTATTCCTCCTCCGTGACCACCAAGGTGGAACGTATTGTCCATAACGGCATCGATGCTTTTTTTGCCGCTGTTCCCATCCTCAACACCAAATGGATCCTGGTGATCAAGGAAAACCCTGAAGAAATCCTGTCGCCGTTGGTGAAAGGCAAGTATTGGATGGTGTTCTTCACCGCCCTCGGCCTGGCGATCATCGCCACCGGCGCGGCCCTGTTCACCAACACCCTGATCAACCGGATCAGGGAAACCGACCGGGAAAACGCCACCAACTCCGACATGCTCCTCCAGGCCAACAAGATGATCGCGCTCTCCAAGATGGCCGCCGGCATTGCCCACGAAGTCAACAATCCTCTGGCCGCGATCGCGGAGAAGGCTGGCTGGCTGAAGGATCTGCTCGTTGAGGAAGACCTTGCCGCGAGCCCCAATTTCGCTGAATTCAACGATTCGGTCGACAAGATCGAACAACATGTCGGCCGGGCCCGGAAAATCATCCATAACCTGCTCGGTTTCGCCCGCCGGATGGAACCGGCCAAGGAAAAAATCAACGTGCACAACCTGCTCGACGAAACCACGGGTTTTCTGGAAAACGAAGCCCGCTATGTCAACATCCACATCGAAAAACAGTACGCGGAGAACGTGCCGGTCATCACCAGCGATCTTTCCCAGATCCAGCAGGTGGTGCTCAACCTGCTGAATAATGCCATAGACGCCATCGGCCACGACGGGACGGTCACCGTTTCCACCCAATTCCACGAAAAAACCGACGAGGTGGAGATCAGTGTCGCCGATACCGGCCCTGGAATTCCGGAAAGCGAGTTGAATAAAATTTTCGATCCATTCTTTACGACCAAGGAAGTCGGCAAGGGCACTGGCCTCGGACTTTCAATATCGTACAGCATCATCGAAAAGCTGGGCGGGAAAATCAAAGTACAGAGCAAGGTAGGCACCGGGACGGTCTTCACCCTCCTGCTGCCGAAACATTAAAGGGCTACGATGGATACATTGCGGGTGTTGATTGTTGACGACGAGGATGATTTCCGGGAGACGATTGTCAAACGGCTCAATGCGAGGAAAATCCTGGCGGAAGGGGCCGCCAGCGGCGTCAAGGCCTTGGATGTCCTGCAGGGCAAGGACTTCGATGTCATTGTCCTGGACGTTAAGATGCCGGACATGGACGGCATCGAAACCCTGCGGCACATCAAGAAAATGAAGCCGGAGATCGAGGTCATCATGCTGACCGGCCACGCCTCGGTGGAGTTCGGCCTCAAGGGCATGCAACTGGGGGCCTTTGACTATGTCATGAAGCCAGCGCCGCTCAACGAACTGCTGGACACCATCGGCCAGGCCTATAACAAAAAACGCGGCTTGATCCACTAGGACGAACGCTTCCTCTTGCCAGCCATGCCCTCATCCGGCCGCCACCGGAGAAGAAAACCGGGCACACGATGCGGACGGCGGCACACCGTGACCAGGAGGCAGAGAACACACCTATGAGAGTCTGGGATACCAGTCATCTGCTCGATGACATACCGGCCCATAAACGTGCCACCGCCGAGCACGTCTATGACCACACCGACAGCCAGGCCAATCTGCAGCGCATCAGGCAGCATTTCAAACAACTCCAGACCCGGTTGATCCTGGGCCTCGTCCTGGGTTTTCTGCTGCCCAACGCCCTGCTTTCCGCCTATTTTCATTTCCAGTTCACCCACACGCTGAAAGAGAGCGCCAAGCTCAACCTGGCGGCGGTTGCGGAAAGCCAGAAAAACACCATCGATCTCTATCTCCAGGAACGGGTGGTCAATCTCTATAACCTTTTCCACAGCAAGGAATTTTCCCTCAAGCCCACCCAGGAGCAGATGGAGAACTCGCTGAATAGCCTGCAACACTTCAACGATGGCTTTGTCGATGTCGGTTTTTTCGACACCAGGGGCGTCCAGATCGGCTATGCCGGACCCTTTCCTTCGCTGCTGGGCCGCGACTACAGCAAGGAAGCCTGGTATCAGAACCTGATGCAAGAGAGCAAAAGCTACCTGATCAGCGATATCTACCTGGGATTCCGCAATATCCCCCATTTCACCATCGCCACCAAACAGGTGTTCGACGGCCACACCTATGTGATGCGCGCCACCCTGGATCCGGATAAGCTCTACATCTACCTGCGGGCCATCAGCCAGGGCAAGGAGGTGGAATCGACCCTGGTCAACCGCCAGGGGCTTTATCAGGTGGTGGATCCCGGCCGCAGCCAGCTCCCCGGCCACAGCGATTATGTGCCAACGGTGACCGAAGCCTCCGGCGTGGAAGAGTTCGTGCGCGACGATCAGAAGATGCTGGTGGCTTATGCCTGGCTCAAGGAGACCCCCTGGGCGCTTCTGGCCATGCAGCCGGTGGCCGTTGCCCAGACCGGCATGATCAAGACCCGCCTGGTGCTGACCATCAGCCTGATCGTCATCAGCCTGCTGATCTCCGCCATGATCTTCATCACCATCAAGAAACTGGTGCGCCGGGCGCAGCGCATGGCCGAAAAGGGGCAGCAGTTGCAGGAGATGCTGGCACATGCCTCCAAACTCGCCTCCATCGGCGAACTGGCCGCCGGCGTGGCGCACGAAATCAACAACCCCCTGGCGATCATCATGGCCACCAGCGGCGTCATCCGCGACATGCTCAACCCGGAATTCGAGCTCGACCACAGCCCGGAGGCCATCTCCAAAGAGTTGTCGGTGATCGACACGGCGGCCAACCGCGCCAAGGGCATCACCCGCAAATTGCAGGACATGGGCAAGAGCCGCGTGCCCAGCGTCGTGGCATGCGATGTCAACGCCTTGGTCGAGGAGGTGGCCAGCCGCCTGAAAAAGGTGGAATTCAAGCCCAAACACATCGAGGTGGTCAGCAAACTCGCCCCCGGACTGCCGCCCATCCTCGCCGAGCCGGAACCGCTGCGGCAGGTGTTCGCCAACATCCTCATCAACGCCGGCGACGCCATTGCCGACAAGGGCACGATCACCATCTCCACCGAACTCAAGGAGGGGATGGTCTGGGTGACCATCGCCGATTCCGGCAAGGGGATTCCGCCGGAAAACCTGCAACGGATCTTCAACCCCTTCTTCACCACCAAGGGCGGCGGCAAGGGGACTGGCTTGGGCCTGAGCATCGCCGCGAGCATCGTCAAGTACCTGGGCGGCACCATCAAGGTGAACAGTATTCCGGGAACGGGCAGCTCCTTTACCGTTCTCCTCCCCATGAATGAACAGGCCCAGAAGGCCATCAAACACCACGACAACTAAGCACCGCATATGGACAAAAAACAACGAGAATTCAAAATTTTACTGGTCGACGACGAGGATGTTTTCCGCGAGGCCACGGCCCGTCAGTTGACGGTCAGGGGGTTTATCGTGCTCACCGCCGCCAGCGGCGAGGCGGCAGTTGAGCAGGTGGAAAACGATTCTCCGGAGGTGGTGGTGCTCGATCAGCAGATGCCCGGGATGCACGGCTCGGAGACCTTCATCGAGATCAAGAAGGTCGATCCGCTGATCGAGGTGATCATGCTCACCGGCAA
>Ga0074195_1003454_pt1 | contig 14864 bp, 13 predicted proteins | sample EPASupsiteHSE623_FD_64525 | JGI IMG/M metagenome (GOLD analysis project Ga0074195, IMG submission 64525) | Bioremediated contaminated groundwater from EPA Superfund site, New Mexico - Sample HSE6-23 | ecosystem: Environmental > Aquatic > Deep subsurface > Groundwater > Contaminated ...
TTCCCGCGCCTTCGCCAGAATCGCCGAGGCCAACGGATGCGTGGCTCCCTGTTCAAGTCCGGCGGCAACCCGCAACAGTGCTTCGGGCGACACGCCCGCCTGCGGCACCAGATCGGTGACGACCGGCTTGCCCTGGGTCAGCGTGCCGGTCTTGTCCACTGCCAGCACGCTGATTTTTTCCGCCAATTCTAGCGCTTCCGCATCTTTGACCAGAATGCCGTTTCTGGCGCCTTGCCCGGCGCCGACCATGATCGCGGTAGGCGTAGCCAACCCCAGCGCGCACGGGCAGGCGATCACCAGCACGGCCACGGCATTCACCAGCGCCTGGCTGAAATCGCCGCCGATGCTCCACCATGCGATGAAGGTGACGAGCGACACGACGCCCACCACCGGCACGAAAACCGCCGCAATCTTGTCGACCAACCGTTGCACCGGCGCTTTCGAGCCTTGCGCTTGCTCCACCATGCGGATAATGCCGGCCAGCAGCGTGTGACTGCCAACGCCGGTAGCGCGGCAACGCAGCATGACCGCGCCATTCACCGTGGCGGCAAACACCTTGTCGCCGGGCTGTTTGGCTATGGGTATGCTTTCTCCGGTCAGCATTGCCTCGTCGATGACAGACTCGCCTTCTATCACTTCGCCATCTACTGGCACGCTCTCGCCGGGACGGACGATGAACACGTCGTTAGGTATCAGCGCTGCTACGGGAAGCTCGATCAACTGTCCAGCTTGTTCGCCTTTGCCCTCGATGCGCGCCGTTTGCGGCTGCAGGCGGATCAATGCTTCAATTGCTTCGGAAGTCCGCGCCTTGGCGCGTGCTTCGAGTATCTTGCCGAGCAGCACCAGCGTAATGACCATGGCCGAGGCTTCGAAATACACATGCTGGTGTTCCTGGCCGAACAGCACCACGATCACGCTATACAGCCAAGCCATGCCTGTGCCGAGCGCCACCAGCACATCCATGTTGCCGCTGCCGCCACGCAACGCATGGAAAGCTCCGACGTAAAAGCGAGCGCCGATCCACAACTGCACAGGAGTCGCCAACAGCAATTGCAGCCAGCGAGGAAGAATGTCCGCATGGGCACCGTAGCCGCCGCCGAACATGAACAGCATTTGCGCTGCTAGCGGCAAAGTCAGCGCCACTGCAATCCAGAAGCGTTTGAGTTCATCGCGATAGAGTTCCAGCTTGCGCGCTTTTTCCTCGGCGCGGCTGGTGAAACTGTCAGACAAGACTGGATGCGCCTGGTAGCCAGTGCTCACTATCGCTGCGACCAAAGTATCGGTATCGGTTCTCCCCGGCACGAAACGCACCAGCGCTTTTTCCGAGGCGAAATTGACTGCCGCCTCGACACCGGGCAATTGATTGAGCGCCTTCTCTACGCGCGCGGCGCAATTGACGCAGTGCATGCCGTCAATCGAGAGTTCCAGCGTTTCACGGATGGCGTCGGTCATGGTCAGATAATCCTGGAATAGCGCCCAGCTTCTTTTATGCGGCGCAAATAGCGGTCGAACACCATGGCGATGGCGCGCGCCAGCAATCGACCGCGCGGTTCGACGGTGATTCTCCGATGAGAGACCTTAAGCAGCCCGGCAAGTTCCATCTCGCGCAAATCCTGCAGTTCGGCGGCAAAGTAGGCGTTGAAATCGATCATGTGGGCGATCTGGATATCGCCAGGCGACAGTTCGAAGCGGCACATCAGCGCTTGGATGATGGAACGGCGCAGGAGATCGTCGGCGTTCAGTTCGATGCCGCGCGCTACCGGCAGCACGCCGTGGTCGAGTGCGTCGTAATATGCGTCGAGCGTCTTGAAGTTCTGGCTGTAGCAGGGACCGACCTTGCTTATGGCTGAAACGCCGAAGGCCAGCATGTCTGCCTCGGCATGCGTCGAATAGCCCTGGAAGTTGCGATGCAGGCGGCCCTGGCGCTGCGCCACGGCGAGTTCGTCGTTGGGTTTGGCAAAGTGATCCATGCCAATGAAAACATAGCCGGCATCGATTAATTGCTGGATCGTCTGTTGCAGGATTTGCAATTTGACATTCGGTGTCGGCAGTTCGGTCTCCACAATGCGCCGCTGCGGTTTGACCATGTGCGGCAGATGCGCGTAGTTGTAAACCGACAGCCGATCCGGAGAAAGGCCGATGACCTGGTCCAGGGTGCGCTCGAAACTCTCGACAGTCTGGCGAGGCAAGCCGTAGATCAAATCCACGCATACCGACTTGAAGCCGCTGGCGCGCGCGGCCTCGACCACCTGCCGGGTTTCCTCGAAACTCTGGATGCGATTGACAGCTTGTTGCACCGCCGGATCGAAATCCTCGACGCCGACGCTCATGCGGTTGAAGCCGATCTCGGATAGTTGCGCTACCGTCGAGACATCAATCTGGCGCGGATCGACTTCAATCGAACATTCGCAACCCGGCAGCAACAGAAATTGCTCACGGATCGAATCCATCAGGCAGCGCATTTCGTCGCCGGAAAGAAACGTTGGCGTGCCGCCGCCCCAATGCAACTGGATTATGTCCCGGCTACCATTGAGCGCCGCTGCCTGCATCGCCATTTCTTTCGCCAAGTATTTGAGATATTCGGCGGAACGTCCATGATCCTTGGTAACGATCTTGTTGCAGGCGCAGTAATAACAGATGGAATTGCAGAACGGGATGTGAACGTACAGCGACAGCGGTCTTGCCGACCCACCAATGGCGCGGTGGCCAAGCCAGTGTTGGTAGGTATCCGCAGTGAAATTATCAGTAAAACGATCCGCGGTCGGGTAGGACGTATAGCGCGGGCCATTGACGTCGAAACGACGAATCAGTTGCGGGTCGACAATCAGTTCTTGAAAGGAAGCCACCGGGTCAGGGCGATTTGCTAAGTGACTATACCGCCGGTTGAGTCATCTTGCCGTTCAACAGATAATCGATCAGATCCTGCACCGGGCGAATGATGTTGCCGAATGGCAACGATTCGGAACCGCGGAAAAACAGGCCCTTTTCCAAATCGCCGCGCAGGGCTGCGGCAAGCTGGCTGTCGATGCAGAACTGGCCTGCTTTCGGCAGGCTGTCGCGCAGGCCGCAGGAAACCAGGCAGTCCCACGCCAGCGTGCATTTATGCTTTTTCTCGGCTGCCGCTGCGCAAAGTTTTTCGACACGCTGCAGGTAGTTGGCAAGCCAGGGTGTGCGCACTGCCCGTGCCGGCAGGCCGGCGACGCTCATGAATGTCACGATGTCTTCTGGCCTTGCTTCGCTCAGGACTTTTTTGAAGTTTGGGTGTGCATCGCCTTCCTCGGTGACCGCGAATGGCGTGCCGACCTGTACTGCGGATGCGCCTAGTTCGAACAATCGGGCAACCTGTTCGTGGCTGTTGATGCCTCCGGCCGGTATCAGGGGAATCTGCTTATCTTCGATGCCCAATTCCTTGAAAGTCTCCAAGGCGCCAGGCAGTACCTTGTCGAAATTGAAACGCTCTTCGCCCAGGTCTTCCGTTTTTGCCGCGCCAAGATGGCCTCCGGCATAACGGGGATGCTCGATTACGATGGCGTCCGGCAAGCGGCCCTTGCGCAGCCATTTTTTCAGCACCAGGGAAATTCCGCGCACGTCAGACAGGATCGGGATCAGCGCTACCTTGGGATAGTCGGCAGTCAGATCGGGCAAATCGAGCGGCAATCCGGCGCCCATGACAATGGCGTCGGCACCGCTGGCGCAGGCTTGCCGCACGTAAGCGGCGTAGGCGGTCACGGCGCGCATGACATTCACCGCAATTGCGCCGCTCCCTTCGGAGATTTCCTTGGCAGCACGCACCTCGCGATCCAGCGCCACCAGATTGGCGGCGTTGATGGTTTCCTTGTGTGCCTCATCATTCCGATGCTGGGAATGCGCGGTCTGTTCCATCAGATCGGGGTGCAGGCGGCGCAGGTCGACGCTGGCAATGGTGCCGACAGCGTTCTGACGCGCCACGCTTCCTGCCAAGCGGTGCGCGGAAACACCGACACCCATGCCACCCTGGACAATCGGTAGAAGATTTTGATCTTTCAGGTGCAGCAACGGGAAAAGGGAATTTATCATGGTGTCAATAAGTGGCTATGATCTGATAGCTTACCGCGATTTGCTGGCCATGGTTTAGTCCGGCATAAAAAACAATCTACCGCGCTATTTCCTGAAAGTTTCAATTGTTTTTCAGGTATATCGCGACTTACCGCAGAAGGTGGATAAGTGCGAAAATGCTCCCTTCTGGATCAGATTGGCAGAGATGACCCTTGACAGTCAGTTAGTCCTTACTTTGTTTTTTGTCATTTTTAGGACTGGTTTTCATTTAGTGAAACGGTAATTTTGTAGCCACGCTTTTGGCAAGATTCCTTCCTCGTATCTATCGTAAGACAACCTGAAAAATAACGGAAAGCGCTGATATGGGAAAACAGACCCCACTCTACGCAGCCCATGTTGGCCTCAACGCGAAAATCGTCGATTTTGCCGGCTGGGACATGCCCCTTCATTACGGCTCCCAGATTGAGGAGCATCATCAGGTGAGACGCGACGCGGGCATGTTCGATGTTTCGCACATGCTGGCGGTCGACCTCGAAGGTGGCGCGGTTCATACCTTGCTCTCGCGCCTCATTGCCAACAACGTCGATAAACTGCAAACGCCGGGACGCGCGCTGTACTCCTGCATGCTCAACCCGCAGGGCGGCGTCATCGACGACCTGATCGTTTATTTCTTCCGACCGGACTTTTACCGCCTGGTGGTCAATGCAGGCACTGCCGACAAGGATCTCGCCTGGATTACGGCCCAAGCCGAACAAACCGGCAATGTCACCGTCAAGCCGCGCCGCGACCTCGCCATGATTGCCGTGCAAGGCCCGACCGCGCGCAGCAAGGTGTGGCAGTCGCTGCCAGGCTCGGAGACAGCCAGCTCCATGCTCAAGCCTTTCAATGCGGCCTGGTTCGGCGATACGCTGATTGCCCGCACCGGCTATACCGGCGAGGACGGCTTTGAACTGATGGTGCCTGTCGGAAAGGCAACAATCACTTGGGTAGCCTTGCAAGCTGCAGGCGTCAAACCGGCTGGACTAGGCTCGCGTGACACCTTGCGCCTGGAAGCGGGCATGAATCTTTATGGGCAGGACATGGACGATGCCGTATCTCCCCTCGAAGCGGGCCTTGCCTGGACCGTTGATCTCGTCGCGCCGCGCGACTTTATCGGCAAGGCGGCATTGCTGGCCAAGCCGTCGCAGCGCCAGATGCTCGGTCTGGTGCTGGCGGAACGCGGGGTCATGCGCTCGCATCAAAAAATCGTCACGCCGCTGGGCGAAGGCGAAATCACCAGCGGTGGCTTTTCCCCCACCATGAACCAATCGATCGGCTTTGCCCGTCTGCCCAATGGCGTTAGCGTTGGCGATACGATCGATGTTGATATCCGCGGCAAGTCGCACAAGGCCAAGGTGGTCAAGCCGCCTTTTGTGCGTAACGGTAAAATCCTGATTGCCTAAGCCATCTTTGGAGATAATTAATGAACGTTCCCGCTAACCTGAAATACACCCAATCCCACGAATGGACACGTCTCGATGCCGATGGATTGGTTACGGTCGGCATTACCGACCATGCCCAGGAAGCCCTCGGCGACATGGTTTTCCTCGAACTCCCGCAGATTGGGCGCAAACTCCAGGCAGGCGAAGAATGCGCGGTGGTCGAGTCGGTCAAGGCGGCTTCCGATGTTTATGCGCCGATTTCCGGTGAGGTCGTGGCAACCAATCAGGAGGCCGTCGATACGCCTGAAATCATCAACAAGGACGCTTATGCGGCCTGGCTGTTCAAGGTCAAGCCGGACAACGCGGCGGAATTTAGCGCACTGATGGGCGCCGACGCTTATACAGCGGTTGCGGATAGCGACTGACGGATCGCCCATGCCAAACGTGCCCTCCCTTTCATCGCTCGAAAACCACGACGAATTCATCGCACGCCATATCGGTTCGAACACACAGGAAATCGCCGCGATGCTGGCGGCCATCGGCGCCGACAGTCTCGACCAGTTGATCGAGCAGACTGTGCCGGTGGCAATTCGAATGACGGAATCGCTGGCTGTGCCGTCAGCCCATCCCGAACACGGGGCGCTGGCTGCGCTTAAGGCTATTGCCAACAAGAACCGCATCAACAAGTCGCTGATCGGCATGGGCTATCACGACACGCTGACGCCCAAGGTGATTTTGCGCAACGTGCTGGAGAACCCCGGCTGGTACACCGCCTACACGCCGTATCAGGCGGAAATCGCGCAGGGGCGGCTGGAGGCGCTGCTCAATTACCAGCAGATGGTGATCGACCTGACCGGCCTGGAACTGGCCAATGCCTCCTTGCTCGATGAGGCGACGGCGGCGGCGGAAGCCATGACCATGGCGCGGCGCGTGAGCAAGGCTAAGGCCAATGCCTTCTTCGTTGATGCCGGTTGTTTTCCGCAGACCATCGACGTTATCAAGACACGTGCCGCCTTCTTCGGCTACGATCTGATTTTCGGCGTGCCTGAACAAGCAGCGCAGTGCGAGGTCTTTGGCGCTCTATTCCAGTACCCGAACGATAGCGGCGAAGTAGTCGACCTGACGCCGTACATCACCGCCGTCAAGGCCAAAGGCGGCGTGACTGCGGTGGTGAGCGATCTGATGGCGCTGGTGCTGATCAAATCGCCGGGCGAAATGGGCGCCGACATTGCGCTCGGCTCAAGCCAGCGTTTCGGCGTGCCGCTCGGCTTCGGCGGCCCGCATGCCGCTTTCTTCGCCACCCGCGACGAGCACAAACGCTCGGTGGCGGGACGCATCATCGGCGTGTCGGTGGATGCCCGCGGCAACCGGGCGTTGCGCATGGCGTTGCAGACCCGCGAGCAGCATATCCGGCGCGAGAAGGCCAATTCCAACATCTGCACTTCGCAAGTGCTGCTCGCCAACTTGGCTGGCATGTACGCCGTCTATCATGGTTCGCAGGGACTCAAGCGTATCGCCCAGCGCATCCACCGGCTGGCGGCGATTTTGGCCGAAGGGCTGAAGCAGGCGAGCGTTCCTGTTATCACCCGACAGTTCTTCGACACTATTCGCATTGACCTCGGCACCAAGACTGACACCATCTATCAGTCCGCACTGGTTGCGGGTTTCAACCTGCGCCGCGTTTCCGCCACAACGCTGGGTATCGCGTTCAATGAGAAAACTTCTCGCGAAGATGTCGCCACCCTGCTCAAGCTGATAACCGGCAGCGATGCTGACATTGCGGCGCTGGATACGCAGGCTGCCAGCTCCATCGCCAGCCTGCTGCGCAGCGACGTCATCCTCACGCATCCGGTGTTCAATTCGCACCACACCGAACACCAGATGCTGCGCTACCTGAAGAAATTGCAGAACAAGGATATGGCGCTCGACCATTCGATGATCTCGCTCGGCTCCTGCACCATGAAGCTGAATGCCACGAGCGAAATGATCCCCATCACCTGGCCGGAATTCGCCGACATCCACCCTTTCGCACCGCTCGACCAGGCGCAGGGCTATCTGGAAATGATCCGCGGGCTGGAGGAATGGCTCAAGGCCATCACCGGCTTTGACGCCGTCTGCATGCAGCCGAACTCCGGCGCTCAAGGCGAATATGCTGGTCTGGTGACGATCCGGCGCTATCAGGCGAGCCGCGGCGAGGGGCAACGCAACATCTGCCTGATTCCCAAGTCCGCTCACGGCACTAATCCGGCGACGGCGCATATGTGCGGCCTGCAGGTGGTGGTGGTGGATTGCGACGAGAGCGGCAATGTCGATGTTACCGACCTCAAGGCCAAGGCTGCGCAGCATGCTGCCAATCTCTGCTGTCTGATGATCACCTATCCGTCCACCCACGGCGTGTTCGAGGAGTCGATCAAGGAAGTTTGCGCCATCGTGCATGAGCATGGCGGACAGGTGTATATGGATGGCGCCAACCTCAATGCCCAGGTCGGCCTGACGCAGCCGGCCTTGATCGGCGCCGACGTGTCGCACATGAACCTGCACAAGACCTTCGGCATCCCTCACGGCGGCGGCGGGCCGGGCATGGGGCCGATCGGCATGAAAGCGCATCTCGCGCCGTTCATGGCCAACCATGCGGTGCAGGCGATCGAGGGACCGCACCAGGGGCAGGGTGCTGTGTCGGCCGCGCCCTGGGGATCCGCCTCGATCCTGCCGATTTCGTGGATGTACATTGCCATGCTCGGCGGTGCAGGGCTGAAACAGGCGAGCGAGGTTGCCATTCTTAACGCCAATTACATCGCCGCGCGGCTCAATGTTCATTACCCGGTGCTATACACAGGTAGCCGGGGGCGCGTCGCCCACGAGTGCATCCTCGACATCCGCCCGCTCAAGGCGGCGACGGGTATCGCCGAGATCGACATCGCCAAGCGCCTTATGGATTATGGCTTCCACGCACCCACGGTAAGCTTTCCGGTGGCCGGAACGATCATGGTCGAGCCGACCGAATCCGAATCCAAAGCCGAACTGGATCGCTTTATTGCCGCCATGATTGCCATTCGTGAGGAAATCCGCAAAGTGGAAAGCGGCGTCTGGCCGTTGGACAATAATCCGCTCAAGCATGCGCCGCATACCCAGGCGGATATTATCGACACTAATTGGGACCGCCCCTACACGCGCCAGGAAGCCGTTTTCCCGCTGCCCTGGGTGGCCGAAAACAAATTCTGGCCTACGGTGAATCGCATCGACGATGTGTATGGCGACCGCAATTTGTGCTGCGGCTGCCCTGCGGCGTCAGAAGCCTGACAGACCCTTGACGATCTCGCGCAGGAAGCGGGTCTGCTTGCCCTGCACGGTATCGTACTTGTCGTCGGTGTAACCCCACCAGTCCCAGCAGCCTAGCGGGTTGGTCGGGAACGACAGGCTGGCGCGGGTTTGCGGATAGACGACGACGATGTTGTTGGCGTCGGCGACCGCGTTATATCCAGCCCCGGCCGCGAAGGCATTACCGACTTTCTGCGCGGATTGCTGGCAGCCATGCAGGGCGATGTGCAGGCGGCAGCGCTTTCCCTCGTCGCAGGCTTTCGGCACGTACATGAAACCTTCAGTATCCAGGCTGATGGCGGCCGGGTCGTTGGTATACTTTGACTGGTCGAATTTGACCAGCCGTCCCGTCAGCGTCTTGGCGTTTTCCTTCAGGTTTCCGCCGTAGAGAAAGTTCAGGAGTTCATGCGCTCCGTCGTAGCTGCAATAGCCAATATAGGGAACGCCCCTTTTCAGGCAGTCTTGCTGCTTGGGATCGTTGGTCGGAAACGTGTGCTCGGCCTGGATGACATCGACGACCTTGACTGTGCTGCCGAATTGCCTGAAGTAGTCGGCGACCGAGGTGACCACCGATTGCTTGACCACAGAATCTTTCGTGCCAGCGAAAATAAACACGCGCTTGTTTTTCAACAAAGCCGGATCGCCGACGAGGCCTTGTTGGTAGTATTGCTTAGTCGCCGCCACTAGTTCCTGCGTCGGTGGCGCGCCGCGCATGCATTCCGTGACCGCCTTCCATGCCCTGCCTACAGAGCACCGGAAAGGACCGGCGGCGAAAATGCCAGCGCCGCTGAAAATTTCGGGGAACGCCACCAATCCCTGCTGGGCGGCGAAGCCTCCGCTCGATATGCCGGACAGCGTAATGCCGTCGCGATCGATATTGAAGGTCTGCGCGGATGTTACGCCTGAGGCAAGCAGGAACGATAGACACGCCAAGACCAGGGATCGTTTCATGCGCCTCTCCGGAATGTAGGGAAGTGACAGGTTTCCGTTAGCTGCCAAGAAAGTCGGCTAGCATGCCCGAGGTTCTCCGCAAACGGCGCGAAAGCAGCCTGGCCATGGCCGTCATCACCTTGAAGGCCAGCGCCGGATTTTCGTTCGTCATCCGATCCAGGCCTTCAGGGTTGAGTGCCAGCAGTTCGCAGTCACAGGCAGCCACGCATGTGGCGGAGCGGCGCTCATGGTCGAGCAGGGACATTTCACCTACTACGCGCCCCTTTCCCTCGTATGAGAGAAGATGAAACCCACCGTCTCCCGACTTGGAAATCTCCATGCGACCATCGATCAATATAAGCATATAGCTACCCGGATCGCCTTCATTGAAGATCACATCTCCTTTGGCGGCAACCATGTACATCAGGTAGCGGCTCAAGCGCTCCAGATCCTGGAAGGTAAAATCCTTGAATAATTCAAGTCCGTCAAGATGTTCGGCAATTTTTTTGGCCATGGTCAGGTCACGAATTGATGAATGGGTGCGGAATAAACGCCGGAAAGTTTGAAGCTTTTGCAGTTTCCATTTTAAGCGAATTTGTTCTTGCAGGTATCTTCTGTATTCATCGGCTGGCAACTTCTGGCAGCAGCCGGACACCTCCTTGGTATTGCCCATAACAGGTAGTTTAGCGGTATGCTTCGGCCCGAAGCGGCCTGGCTTAATACATTGACCAGCGCCAGCGGAAAATTGCGGGAGAATCAATCATGTTGCATTACACCCTGTTATTCATTGCCCTATCCTTCAGTTGCTTGGTGCGAGCAGACGTGGAGCCCATGGGCGAAGCGGAGAAACAAGCTTTGCATGAACGCGCGCAGCAACTCAAGAACCAGGCAAACACGCTTCGCCAGGAATCCGAAACGCGTTACGCCACGGAACAAAAGGAATGCTGGAAGAAATTTCTGGTCAATGCCTGCATGGATAAAGCAAAGACCGAGTTAATAGACAAAAAAGAAGAATCGCGCCAGTTGGAAAAGGAAGCGCGCGAGATCGAGAGAAAAATCAAGAGGCAAGCCGTGGCTGCCAGGCAAGCCAAGCGAAATGCCAATGTGCAACAACAGTAGGCTGGAGTAATGAGCAGGCACATCGCGCGCCGCCGTTTTGGCCAGAACTTTCTGGTTTCGAGCGGGATTGTGGCAAGCATCGTCGATGCCATCGCGCCGCGTCCGGACGATACCCTGATCGAGATTGGCCCGGGGCTGGGAGCCTTGACCGCGCCGCTGCTGGAGAAGCTGGATCATCTGCATGTCGTCGAGATCGACCGCGACTTGATCGCGCGTTTGCGCAAGCGTTTCCCGCCGCAACGGTTGACGATCCACGAGGGCGATGCGCTCAAGTTCGACTTTGCCAGCGTGGGCAAAGATTCGCCGGAAACGCCAGCACTACGCATCATCGGCAATCTTCCCTACAACATCTCCACGCCCTTGCTGTTTCATCTGGCGGATTACGCCGGGCGCGTGCGCGATATGCACTTCATGTTGCAGCGGGAAGTGGTGGAACGCATGGTGGCTGCGCCGGGATCAGCCGCCCGCGGGCGCCTGTCGGTGATGCTGCAATACCGTTTCGATATGGAACAGTTGTTCCTGGTGCCGCCAGAGGCTTTCGATCCGGCGCCGAAAGTGGAATCCGCCATCGTCCGCATGCTGCCGCGCCCGGTCGGGAAACTTGATGTGCGTGACGAAAAATTGTTTGGCGAGGTCGTTCTGGCGGCCTTTGGGCAACGCCGCAAGATGCTGCGCAACACCCTGCGTGGATTGATCGGTGAGTCCGAGCTTGCCGCACTGGGCATAGTGCCGACGGCGAGGGCGGAGGAACTTGCCGTTGCCGATTATGTGCGGATTGTGAATGCGTTGACGCGGTAATGCCCTTGGGCTTACCGAGCGAAGCGAGGTTGGCTTTGCATTCCCGTTGGTCACACTTCCTTGTATGTTTCGTTTTTAAATTTGTATGAAAATGATTGCGGCCTGTGGAGCTTGTGGGCAAAGGGAGGCGCGGTGGGAAACGCGCAGCGTTTTCCACGGCAAGCGTCCCGGTTCGCCACAGGCGAATTGTCCACAAATCCACAGGTTATTGGTTTCGGCGCGGCAGCTCGCTGCTCCCTTGGGTTCATAAGCCCGTACCGAAGCACGGAGCGTCGCGCCGAGTTCTCACTGACAACCCGAACGGTTGCGTGGGCCAACAAGCCCGCATTTTTGCAAGGATGGGTGCCATGAGCGAGATGACTGTTGAGAAGTTTGTCGGGATTGACGTATCCAAAGGGACGTTGGATCTCTGTATTGAACCTAGCGGAGAAACGCTGCATGTCGATTACGACGACAAAGGTATTAGCCAAATCGTTAAACGTCTGGTGGCACTTGCCCCCACACTGATCGTCATGGAGGCTACCGGCGGTCTCGAAATGCGCTTGGCGGGCGAACTGGCCGCCAAAGGTTTGCCGGTCGCCATTATCAATCCTCGCCAGGCGCGTGATTTCGCCAAAGCGACGGGGCAACTGGCGAAAACCGATTTGGTTGATGCGGCCATCCTGGCGGCCTTCGCCCGCGCTATCCGACCCGCTGTGCGCCCGATCAAGGATGCCGATACCCGTCACCTCGACGATCTGGTGACCCGTCGTCGGCAACTGATGAACATGCGCGTTCAAGAAATGCTCCGCATGGGCACCGCCTCAAAAATACAAAAGAAGAGCCTGACGATGCATATCACGTGGCTTGATAAGCGCATTGCCGAGCTTGACGATGATTTGAGCAAGCGCCTGCGGGCATCGGACGTTTGGAGAAGCAAGGATAATCTGCTGCAAGGCATTCCTGGCGTAGGGGCCGTCACCAGTCTGACGATGCTGGCCAAATGCCCGGAACTTGGCCAACTCAATCGCCGTGAAATTGCAGCACTGGCGGGCGTAGCTCCATTGGCGAAAGACAGCGGAACACATCGCGGCAACCGCTTCGGGGGGGGGGGGGGAGCCGATGTGCGGGCGGTTTTGTACATGGCGGCGATTTCCGCTATTCGCTTCAATAGCATCCTCAAAGCTTTCGCCGAACGATTAAAACAAGCCGGAAAACCCGCTAAGGTCGTGATCGTCGCCTGCATGCGGAAGTTGCTAACCATCATGAATACCATGATCAAAAACAACACGCCGTGGAGGCCGGAAAATGCTTGACTCTGAACACGGTTGCTTCGGTCGGAGCTGGGCGTGCAAAGCTGAGGGGAAGGGGACTAGCTGATACCAGCACTTGACACCATGCTAAGCCAGCCGGACTATCTGGTTCAGGCATTCGCATACCGACGCAAACAAAGCATCTGACAACCTTCCGAGCAAGTGTGGTTTGGCGCCGCGCAAACGCCAATCGAATGACTTGGGCTGATGGCAAAGCACATAACAGGTTTCCCCCGCCTTGCGTCCCTTTGTTGGCCCGACGGCGACGGCAAATGGATTGTCAGCGTTGTAAGCCGCCGTGGTCATGGGCAGTCCAATGACCAGCGAGGTTTTATTATTAAAGATGAGCGGAGAGAGTACCAGGAATGGATGGATGTCTCGCATTTCACGCCCGACTTGAGGGTTGCAGTCGATCCAGATGATGTCCTGGCGATCCGGCACCCAATGCTTGCGCTTTGCTGGTGCGGAAGGTTTTTCCGCTACCACCGCTCGGCACCGATACGCTGGCTGATCATCGTTTCACCGCCATGCCGCACAGGATCAAAAAGCGCAAGCCGCTGCTCAAGGGTAAGTGGCGTATTGGCAACGGGCGTGATGACCACTTGCCCGCCTTCTACCGACACGCGAACCCGCTGATCGACGCTGAGATGCGCCTCGCGGGCGACTGCCGCAGGCAAACGGACACCCAGATTATTGCCCCACTGCTTGATATCGAGAACGGCCACGGTCACAGTCTGCTCCAAGAGCAATGTTTATACATTAGTTTAGACAATGCGGTGTGTCGCGTCAACTCGAGATTATTTCATTCGGTAGCTTTGGCGAGCTACACCATTGCCCTGCAAGGCAAGCAGGACGGGGTTCTTCGAGAGTTTCACTTGGTCGCCGGAAACAATCGCGGTCTGTCCCCGAATGTTATTGCGTTATTGCCCGCTTGCGACAACAGGCTTGTGACGCCCTTCCTATCGCTCTACAGATACAATGATTCGTGGGGAAACCTCAGAGCCTGGCCTTTTAATTCACGGGCAGGCTAATGGGTGTCCCTATTATTTCGCATTTTCTTGGCTTGATTCAACTAGCAATAGCCGCTACACTACAAAAGTAGCAAAATGTAGCTGGAGAATATTATGGGTATGCCTGTTCGTATCGACGACCTGTTGTATGAAGACGCAAAATCTCACGCCAAGTCGGAATGCCGCACCATTGCCGGGCAAATCGAATTCTGGGCCAAGGTCGGCAAAGCGGCTCTGGACAATCCCGACCTGCCGGTCGATTTTATTCGCGACCTCTTGATCGCGCGTGCGGAAGGACGCGACAAGGCCACGACGTTTGTGCCGGAAGGCAGCAGAACCCGTGGTTGAAGTATTGCAGGGAAGCGGCTTCCGCCGTGCTTACAAGCGCCTGCACCCGAATCAAAAAGCCGATGTGGATGATGCCGTCGCAGCCATCATCGCGGATCCGACCCTGGGCGAAGCGAAGAAGGGAGATCTTGCGGGGGTATTCGTCTACAAGTTCCAATGCGTCGGAAACCGCTTTCTGCTTGCCTACGAATACGACCCCGCCACGCGATTGCTGCTGTTGGTCGGCGCCCACGAGAATTTTTATCGCGACCTGAAGCGGTAAATCACTTTCGGCTTTGGTTTGAGAAATCGCGCAGAAAATCGTGGTCTGTCCCCTATTATTTATTGGCCGCGGCGTATTACACGAGAGCATCGCCTGGTGTACACCGTGGAAGAGGGTCTGCTGATTGTCCATCAATGCAGATACCACTACGCCCAGAGAGGGAAATAGCAGGAAATCGTGGTCTGTCCCCTATTATTGCTAAAATATTGCTGGTGTCAATAATGAAGCGCAACACGATCAAGTTGTTTGAGAAGAATTGATTTTTTTCTGTTCCTGGACGAGTAAGGCCGAGAAGACCGCGCGCGGAGACTGGTAGCCAAGGATTTTTCGT
>Ga0074195_1003455_pt1 | contig 14861 bp, 12 predicted proteins | sample EPASupsiteHSE623_FD_64525 | JGI IMG/M metagenome (GOLD analysis project Ga0074195, IMG submission 64525) | Bioremediated contaminated groundwater from EPA Superfund site, New Mexico - Sample HSE6-23 | ecosystem: Environmental > Aquatic > Deep subsurface > Groundwater > Contaminated ...
CAACGGCACGTCACAGATGCTTTCATCGCTGGCGGACACCCAGGATCAAACCAGCCGCAGCGGGTTTGAAACAGCGAAGATGTTCAACTATGGTGCGGCAGTTATGAGTACGGCTGCAGGTATCATGAATCAATATTCCTCTGGCGACCCCTACACGGCTAATTTCCGGGCGGCAATCGTGGCAGCAACCGGCGCACTCCAAATTGCAACGATATCAAAAACATCATTCGGTGGTGGAGGTGGCTCTGTGTCGGCCCCGGCTGGTTCGTTCGCTTCTGGCGGTACGACCACTGGTACAGGGCTGGGAAATATATCCAAGCCCCTCACCAGCATCAGCGACAGCCAGACCAATGACAGCTTTGACCGGCTGACCTTTTCGACCGACAATGTAGCGGTTGCAATCGGCAAGTTGTCAAAGACGATGGACGAGTTCAAGGCGCTCTTTGAGGAAGGTGGCGCAGGGTATTCGCTAGCTACTAATGCACCTATGCAGGGGATCAAAATAGAGCCGGATAAAACTATTGGGTTTCTGAATGGCTTGCTAGGTGACGCTGTGTCAACCTTCCTCACGCGAGGATTGTTCGGGAGTGGTTGGAAAGTATCGGGGGGCGGCATCTCGCTAGGAATAACGGATGGCGAAGTTGATGCTTACGACTACATTACCAAGAAGAAGAAAAAAGCCTTTTTTGGCGGCACAAAATCAAAAACGAAGTACACAGATAATGTAGAATTGGAAGACTATGTCTCCTCTCTTATGTCGTCATACCTAGGAGATATGACTCGTATGGCGCGGACGCTTGGTACAAGTTTTAACGCCAGCGAGTACACAGCAGAGCGTGCAAACATCAAAACCTCTGGTAGAAAACCAGAAGATATTGCCAAAGACCTCGAAGCGTGGACGCTGAAACAGTTGCAGGGCTTCGCCATGACCATTGACGGGCTTGAAAACGTTGTCGGGGCTTATGACGATGCCTATGCCAAGCTCAAGCTCTACAACGATGCTCTGGTGTCCACTAATGATGCTTTGGGGCTGATCGGCAAGTCGCAGATTCAAGGCAGTTTGAAAAACGGCGAATGGCTGGCGAATATGCAGCAGAGTCTTTTCGGCGGCATGGAAGGCTTTAACGATGCCGTGGATACCTACTTTAGCTCAATGTTCAGCGATTACGAGCAAAAGGCCAGTAAAGCGGCCCAAGCAACCCAACAGGTCAACCGGGCCTTTGCGGAAATGACCGCAGTAAGTGGTCGGGATGCCAACGGAGCTAAAGTCATGCGGGATGCGGTTTTCGGGTTTACCGCGCTAGGGGTGGCAGTCCCGAAAACAAAAGACGAATTCAAAAATCTGGTCAACGGCCTGGACTTAACAACGGAGTATGGCGCTCAAACCTTTGACGCCTTGATGGGCGTTTCGGAAGCATTCGCAACCATGATTGACCAAGCCGAAGAGTTGAAGAAAGCTCAAACCGATCTGAATCAGGATATTACCGAACGGCTGATGCGAGTGCAGGGTTTGAACAAAGAGGCCGACCTTTACGCTCTCGCTCTGCAGCAACAGCAAGAACTCAACGAGGCCCGTGAGCAGGGCTTGAGCGTTACCGAATTGCTGAAAGTGCAAGCTCTCGAATATGCCAAGGCGGTTGAAGATTCTGCTAACACGGTTTCGGACGCTCTGAAAACGATCATCGACAGCAGCAAGACAGCAATGAATGAGCTGGTAAGCAATCAGCTTTCTGCACTGAACACAATCAAAACCATCATGACCGGGCCGCTTTCCCAGCTGTCACCGGAAGCGGCTTACAAACAGGCGCAACAAACATTCAACACAGCCGATGCTAAAGCCCTGCCACAAGCGGCCACGGCCTTGCTGGAAGCCTCCAAGACGTACAACGCCAGCGGATCGGCATATCAAGCCGACTTTAAGCGGGTTCTGGATGCGCTTGGAACAGCCGGGGGTATAGGTGAAAACCCCACTCTGACTGCCGCTAACACGCAGATCGACAAACTGGAAGCGATCAGAAAGCTGATCGAGACAGGCAACGCTTCACAACTGGCCGTGCTGGAACAATCCCTACTCGGAACGCAGACCATACGTAACGGCAGCACCGGGACAGGATTGGTGTTTGACCAGCAAACCAACTCCATTATGAGCAGCAGCGACATTGCTATGAGGACGTGGGCGAAAACAGCCTTACAGCAAATGTCCTACATGGAAGGCACCACCCGCAAATATAGGCAGGATGCGGAATACAACATCGACAACGTAGATGGGGTAGGCCACGGAGATTACTACCTGATGGAGCAGGTAGGGGCAGGACGACGGAACTGGTCGTCACTCGGCTTGCCAGTTAAAGCCAACGGGGAGGCCGACAACAAAGGCATCGAAGATCGTTTGGATAAAGCTATTGCGGAGCTGACCGCCATGAAACAGAAGTTGAATAATATCGAAGTTAAAGCTCGACTGGTGGCAAACGCATGACCGGGTATCAATTTTTACTGGAAATAGACGCACTTAACGAACTGAACAGCCCCGTAACATTGCGGTACTGCTGCCAGCCGGGATTCAGCGGCGGGGGGTATACTTGGGAGCCACGAATCGTTGACCCTGGCTTATTACAGACAACATTGTTTTCCGGCGACAAGCTCACTGGCAAATCGTCATATAGTTTTGGTGAGGTAGTGCTAGGTAACTTTAAGGACGTTTCCGATGTTACCGGGCCGACCGATTACCTCAACGGCTACAAATTCTACGGTCGCGCCGTTCGGATGTATATGGGGCCGATGGCCGCAACCTATCCGGCAGACTTCCCGCTCCAATACAGCGGGATCGTGGAAAACTTCACCGTCGGGGATGACACGGTTCAATTCACTATTCGCGGCAGACAGGGAGAGCTGGGCATTGCTCTGAATGGTGGGACGTTCGCAGGCGACAACGTAGCCCCAAATGGTTTCGAGGGTGACGCGAACCTCAAGGGTGTCACCAAGCAATTTATCCTCGGCCGGGTGTTCAACGCCCCTGTCCAACTGTGCAACGCCTCAAAGCTGATTTACGCAGCCTCACCACTCACCGGGCTGGCAACACTTGACCAGCTTAATTCCGGATTGCGGGTATTCGACAATGGAGTGGAGCTGTTCTGTACCGGGTCAGTATCGGCAAAAGAAAGTCTGCTGACCGGCACAACCAATCCCGGCGAATATCGGGCCTCGTCAGATGGGTATATCCAACTCGGATCGACACCTGTCGGACAGATTACATTTTCGGGCGCTGCCAACGGGTACGCACTGAACAGCCGCCCGGTAAATATCATCCCCCAAATCTTCACCCTTGCTGACGCCGTGCCGGGCCGGACTCATAGCAACTTTTCGGACATGGTAGACGCCTCAAGTTTCAGCGGCTTCGCGGACACCTTTGAGCGCGGCTTGCTGGTGACTGGCAACACCACCATTTCCGATATGCTTGATAAACTGGTTGCGCCATGCGGCTACTGGTACTTCACGCCAGCCGGACAGATCAGAGTCAAGACCATCGCACTATCAGGACTTACCCCCGTTTATGCCGCTTCTGGTGCAACCAATATCAGCGCCTTCTCCATTCGCGGCACGACCGACACCAAAGGCGGCGTTCCGGCAAAATCAGTGATTTTGAAGGGCGCCAGAAATTACACCGTGCAAGCAAATCTTTCAACGCACGTTGAAGCCCCTCGGGCCGCTCGTTTGCCGCTGGACTGGCTGAAATACAGCATCCCCGCCACCGGGTTTATTTTCCCGCTTTCAGAAGACCTTGAAATTGAAACCGTCCTGCATGGCAGCACCAACTTCAACAGCGGGGCATACGACCTGCACACTACCACCAGGGAGATGTTCTGTAAGAAGCATACACTGGCGCTGATTAACATTCTCCCGCTGGACTTCCTCAATGCCCTGCCCGTACAGCCGGGGGATGCTGTCACGCTCGATCTGGCCGGAAGGTTCGGATACTCTGGCAATACTGTGCTGGTAATCGGGAAAACCGTAAACTATGTGGATGAAACCGTTTCATTCGTTTTGTGGGACGTAACCGGAGTTTAAGATGGCAATCACCATAGTGGTACATACAGCAACTCGGATCGTATTGATGGCTGGGGCGGATATTACAGCCGCAACGATAAACGCCGGTAAAGCAGGCTGGTGTCAGGATTATGTTAGCATCGACACGGACGTGCTAGGCTGGGGGCATGGTCTGCTGTCAACCGCCTCAATTTCCATTTATGAGGGCGTAACCCTCCCTGCTGGTTTTCTTCCGTACTGTTGGACATATTCGGCTCTTGGTGCTTGGTCGCAGATTAATAATGCTGCTGTGACGGCGGCTGTTGCTTATAAATTATTAGGCAACTCTAGGGTGGTAGCAATTCCGACTGACTTGAGACTATCGCCGGTCAGTTATACATACAATTCAGGAACTTCTGCACGCGTTGACTTGATCGCTACTTGGGTATCAAGCCAATCCATAAGCCCGATAACCTATGAATTACGATACAGAGTGCTGAATGGGGAGTGGTTTGAGACGGTGTTCGTGGGATACGATACTACTTATAGCATACAAGCACTAGATGCCAATACTTATGAGGTAGGTGTCAGAGGACGTAATGAATCTAATTTTGTTTCCGAATGGCTAACAGGGGCGGTGTCTGTTCCAATTCCAGATTCGTTTGTTCCGAATGTGACCGGCTTTCTCGTCACAGCACAACAGGACGGCACGCGCTTGTTGTCGTGGGGATTGGATACTGTTCCGCCCGATTTGGCAGGATACCGAATAAAATTTCGGAGGGCGTCAGGCGCAGCATGGTCAAACATGGCTGACCTACATAGTGGTTTGCTGACGGCGTCCCCTTACGAAACAAATCAACTTTCTGCAGGAGATTACACATTTGCAATTGTTGCTGTGGATATATTTGGCAATGAGTCGTTGAGTCCTCTTTATATTCAGACGACCTTGCCCGATCAGCGGTTGGCGAATGTATGGGCATACTCAAATGGTTTTTCCGATGGGTGGAGCGGGGTTAAAACAGGCTGTTATATCACCAGAGAGGGGATTCTGGAGGCAACGGACTCGGCAACGTGGGCGGATTTAAACAGCTGGGCCACTTGGGAGCAGTGGAACAACAATCCGGCTGCCTCCTTTACCTACGAAACCCCGGTGATTGATGCTCTGATGTCGATTGCCTATACCCCGCAAGTTTGGGCGTATGGTGTTGGCGTGATGACATACCAGATGGCAACATCAGCGGATAATACAACATGGTCGGCATGGGGGGAGTTGGCGAAGTCGGATGCGAGATACATCAAATTCAAAATTACAGTAGCATCGGCTGGCTCTATCGCGTGCCTGACTGAATTGACAACGTGCCTGGTAGTAAAGCCCTTGACGGAGGAAATCAACGACCTGGCTACAGCCACATTGACAGGTTTATACCGTTATGGCCCCGGCGACATCCGGCTGCCGATGGTCAATACCTATAGCATCGCAAAACAGATATCCGTGACGTTGCAAAATACCGGCCCTGGCTGGTCGTGGGAGCTGGTTGATAAAGATTTGATTACCGGCCCTCGCATCAAAATATATAACGCATCTGGCACGCTGGCAGACGCCACCATTGACGCATACATAAAAGGACTTTAGGAGATATTATGGACCCATTATTGCCGATACCGACTGCTAATATGGACTCGTCAGTCGATAGCCCCGCGCTGGCTCGTGGTGATCTGCTGGACATGGTTAGCAGATTTAACAAACGTGACGAAATTTACATCGCGGAATATGCATCATTGACTGCCGCTGTAGTTGCTATCGGCGCTACTCCAAAAACGCTAATAGTCAACGCCGCTACAACCTGCACTGCGGATACGAGCATACCAGCGACTCTGCTGATTAAAGGGATGCGACCCGGCACGATCAATCAGGGGTCGTATGCGCTGACATTCTCCGGCCCCCCCGAGTTGCCGTACGGATACCGTTTTTTTACCGGTACCGGCGCAATATCCGGCCTGTCTGTTGTTGATATCCGGCAGTTTGGCGGTGCGCCAGATGGCACGACAGACAGTTACCCCGCATTTGTTGCCGCTAAATCGGCAGTCGGTAGCGGCACAATCAGGTTCCCTTTTGCCCCAGGGGCCGCGAACATCTATACATTGACCAGTTACCCCAATTCAGCGGATGTGATGGAGGGACCGCTATTGGATGTTGACCCCGGCGTTACTATCCGAGTACCGGAAACTAACGGCCTGGACGCAACCTACGGCAACGGCAGCATACGGGTTGCGCGGACGACCCGGTTTCATCAGTCCATAAAAGATGTGACCTTCCATGCGTCACCACAAACTGTCTCCCATGTGCAGGAAAAATTGCAATGGCCGATTGCGGCAAATGCCGACAATACGGCGGTCGCGGCTTACGACTGTATCACTGGAGTTCAAGCGAAAAAACTAAACTGGGACGGGGGCGGCGACACCTTCGACGCGGATACGTTTTCAGCAACATCATCCTCGTCGTATTCTGTCAATACGTCACACGATGGCTATGTACATCTGGGCATGGTCCCAATTACGAGCGGGGAGGCTATCACGGCCGCGTTTTCCGGCTTCGACAATAGTGCCACATCTCTTTTTGCTGTTGTGAGGTGTGAGGGAGGGTATTACGGTGCGTATGGCGGGAACGCTAACGGCTACCTGAATACATTTTACAAATTGAGCGGCGTGGCACGCCCCGCACCGCTGACAATAACCCCGGAGTCGTACCAACACGACAGCTACTTTCCTTTGTCGTCGATTGTATCTATTCGCGTGAAGGATTTACGACATTTTTCAGTATGTCTGAACGGAGTCGAGGCGTGCTCGTTCCGGACAACCAGCGACATTATTGAGGCTGGATTGGGGGCGTATGACCTCGGTTCGACCGGCGCGCCTCTGGTGGTAAACGACCTGACGAAAATCACCTTTGCGCCGCCGGTGTCCGGCGTACATGGTCTGAACATTGCCACGTTCGGAGATTCTATTACTGCTGGCGACGGAGTCCAGCACATATATGGATCATGGCCGGAGCAGCTGAAGCGTATTCTCGATGGTGCTTGCGGCGTCCGCGTTAAAAACATCATCAACTATGGAGTATCCGGGGCCACGTCGGCTACTCAGGCGGCGCTTTGCACCGCCGGAAACATCAGCACCGCAGATTACTGTTTGTTTCTTGTCGGCACAAACGATATCCAGGGCGGGGTCGCCCTGGCAACGTATCTGTCCAATATGTCAACCATGATTGATACCTGCCTGACTGCGGGAAAACAGGTGATTGTAGGGGCACCGCCCATGTTTTATTCACAGACTGCGGCGTCGGGGCGCGGCAACGCTACCACTAATTTTAATGGGGGGGCGCTTTATCGTTCTGGCCTGATCCGGTTGTGCGCAATCAAAGGTGTAAAATTTTTGGATACGCTGGCGGGAATGGGCAACGTTTTGGCCACATATCTTGATACGACGTTCAGCAACGACCCGATGGTTTATGATAATATTCACCCGTCGTTTTTTGGGCGATTGACACTGGCGCATCTGTTCTGCAATGCAATTCTTGGGGATCTGGCCGCACAAAATACAACAGTCACAGTTAGGGCGCTATTGCCGTCAAATACGTTGGTCAATGGCTCGACGTTTGCCACGGAGCCGCCAGCATACACGTATGACAGTAAAACCGGAATGGTGACAATCACCGGGGTGATTGATGTCGGAGCGGCCAAAGCAGGCGGGACGGTTCTTTACACGCTGCCGGAGAAATTGTGGCCAAAAACTAACCTGCGGACGGTCCAGTTCAACGGATCGCTGGGGCTGTCGTTGCTGCTAGTGGCGGCAAACGGTGATGTGTCAATATACAATGCGCCGACCGCCGCCACTTATGTGGTCATGCAATTTGCGTATTCAGTTAAATGAGCACCTACCGATCAAGCTGCAACGTGGGGCTGGCGGATGCGTAAAATGTAAGGAGATGTAAGGAGCGGAGTAAACAAAAGGGGCTACGGAAAAACCCGTAACCCCTTGTTTATTGGTCGGTGCGACTGGATTCGAACCAGCGACCACTAGACCCCCAGTCTAGTGCGCTACCAGGCTGCGCTACGCACCGAAATTAACTATTTCAACAACTTACCCGCCTTATTCTTTCTAATCCCTGAAAAAATGTCGTGTAAATGTCGTGTTGCCGTCAATTCCCTATCAGCGCCCTGAATGCCGGATATTTGGCTGTTAGATGCGCTGAATAGACGTGCAATCTATCTCAAACCCTTTTCGGTGTCAAGTGAAACAGGGCCAAATTCTCCATTTTTTAGAGAGAATCCAAACATGAATTTAAAAGCGAGGAGCCATATATGAATGATGGGACCGATTTTTGGGCTGGTTTTGAGGTTGTGTCCGTTTACACCAGGGCGAATGCAATCAGTGATGGAGTGCTTGCCGACCTATCAGCACTTGTATCTGATGTATGCAGTGAGATTTATCCAGGTGTCTCGGTCGCTTGCACATCTGCCGTTTGGAAAGATATCGAAAAAGCCGTGGCCAGCAAAAAGCATTGCAACGACCTCAAAGGGGTTGTCCATGATTTGCTCTGGATGTCAAAGCAATCATTGGAATCCGCCGTCAAGAAAGGTGAAATAGAATATTTGTTCCGCTGCATCATCACCGGAATCGCTTTCCGCACGATGCATACTTTTAAATGCGTTTTGGGGGTTTGTGATGATGGTGAGACACCGGCTATTACCATTATGTATCCCCAGGAAGACTAAATGAGTGATGAAAAAGAATGGGACTATGACGGGGATGCCTGCGATGTCTATTACCCTGATACGCTGGTAACGATAACCGGCCCTCTGCGGAATCTTATGCTGCAAACAGCAAAGAGTATTAATTGCAAAAACAGTCTGGAAGCGATTATCCGCCATACTCTCTACATGTCGCGAAATGGTGTCAAGTCTGAGGATGGTTTATGTTCAGTTTTTCAGGTGAATTATGGGTTGGGCGTGGAACACAAACATCAACTCAAAGTCAAAAAGGGCATGGTACATGACGGAAAAACAGAGAGGGTACGACTGATGATGTTAGACGAAGAATAGGGTGCTAAATATCTGGTTTTTTAGTGCAACTACATAGTTAGAGGTATAGTAACTATCTCTGTTTAGAAAGGTAAAATATTATGAAGAATTTGTCAGTTGTCCAATTTCCGTGCCCCTTAAAGGTTATTTTACTAACAACTTTGCTTTTGTCCGCTACATCAGCTTTTGCCCAAGATGAAGGTAATACCCAGTTCCGTTCCATGTATTACACATTTGGTTATAAAAAAATGCCAAGCAAAGCCCAGGGATCAGGAATCACATATGGAGCTGGCTTAAAATACAAATGGTTCGGAATGGAGCTATATGGTGCTGATATGCGAGATATGCCAAAAGGGATGGAGCGATATATTAACGGCGTAGGTGTAAAGGGGACTGAAACTGGCGAATCGGTAATAAGCGACAAGGGTTTTGGCATCGATTACAACCTTTATTACCCCATTTTCCGGCACTTGGAAATCTATGCTGGACCAAGCACGAGCTTCGAGAAAAAGGCCAAAATTTACTCATCAAATGATAATCCCTACCTCCCAGCCGGAGAGCGTTATGCCGATGGAATTGGCACATGGAAAACCCGTTTTGGCGGTCAAGCTGGTGTTATGTTTTATATCCCGACTGGTTGGCACAATATGAATATATCTGTAAATGCAGGATACAGCACATACAGGGGCATTACAGGCGGATTGGGGATCGCATTTTGATGAGCGTTACTATTGAGATTACCACCGGCCCAATTGCTAAAATGGCAGACACTCATAAATGTAAGAATTGCGGGGCAGTAAACGATGTGGAAAAGGTATTTATAGGAAGATGTATCAGCGAGACCCCTGATTTGTTTGCCAGCCTGGGGGATAGCCGGAAAGGTATAGAAAGCATCGAGGAGGCAAAACGAATATCAACCAGACTTGACCTATCTGATGCCATGGCCCCTACCCTAATCTGTGATGATTGCGGTCAGCCAATGCAGCTAAACATCAAAAGTTGTTCTCGCAAAATGGCCGTGCCTGCACAGCTCGAATGTGTTTGCGGTCAGCATATCGATTTACGGTTTCAGCGTGATAAAGAACGGGTTAGATTCATTGGGAGCTGGCCACATGTGCCGTATTTACGTTGCCGAGGATGCCGCCAAAAACTACTGATTCCGATACGTGGTAAAGAGGCATGGCGGAGCATGGCGTTTAAAATGTTTCAGCTATTTTCATTTTTTTAACAATATCAGCTCAGGGGGGTAAATGCAGTCTATCAAACGTTCTGGTTGCGAAATCGGGAGAGAGGGTATAATGGAACTCGAATTATTAATAGAGGGGCTGGTAACTGATAGAGAGCTTTTCGACATTTCGGATGAATGTCAGGCAGTATTTGGCAAACATCTTCGTGCTGTTGTTTCAACCAGCTTGCACGAAACTTTGTCGTGGTTTGGAATGGAATGTCCTGACAGTCTTAACACCCCGTTTGAAGAGATGTTTCTGGACATAAAAAAGGCATTCCAAAATCAGCCTGCGCTCAAACAAATAACTGATATCGATGAATTTTTGGCGACGGGCAGGCAAACACCAGTTTCATTGGAAATATTGCAGATGCCGGATTTTATTGTTTGTGTTGTACCTTTAAATAGCATTCGCACACTTTTTATTTGTGAGAATGATGAAGCCCCGGAAGACTGGGGAATTATGTCGTAATATCTTATAATTAAGGAGGAGTGAGATGAAACGGGCTGGCAGAAGTGCTGACTTTTTTTATTATTCTGAATAACAACTTACAAGTCTGGCATTTACTTAACAAAATGATCATATGCTATGATATAATAAAAAAACCAACAATTATACGGAGTAGACGAAACCTGTGGGAATTAATGTTACCGTTGATAAAAAGGTTTCGGTCGATTCTAACCATGAGCGTCTTGTTGTAACAGGACATGACAAGAACCCTACTGCAACCAAAGTTGAAGATATGCATATCTCATTTGTTTTCCGACGAGTCAGGTCCAAAAGTCGTTCAAACGATGGGAACCCACTTATATATGCATTAAAGAGTTTACAAGGCTACACGATAACTTTAAAAGAAGTCGGCAATCTTGTTCGTGATTTTCGGGTTGTCCTTCGAAAAATATTATCCACCAATCAATACGATTTGATTGTACCTATGCCTTCAAAGCATGGGATAAGTCTGATTCTTGCAAAACGGGTTGTTCGGCATCAAAAATGTGGGGTAGTGAATACCAATTTTCTTCGTAAAAAAACAAATGGCGAAGTTTTGGCGGAACTCAAACGGATACATTCCCCAAAGCACCACAGGGAACTTGTTGCGTTACGAAAGAAACTGGAAAAAGATGGGGTAAAACATCCTTTTTCAATGAAAGACGTTGCTACTCATTTGCGGCCCATGATACATCCATTAACCAGTAACCGTGTTGCAGCAGGAGGAATCAATAAGGTGTTGCTTGTTGACGATTTAATGAGTTCCGGCGCTACCCTCAAAAGCGCATATGATGTTGTTAAGGCGGTTTGCCCTGACGCCCAAATTGATGCTTTATGCTTGTTAAGTCCGGTCAGATAGTGTGTCAGCTAAAATATTTTGGTTGACAATAGAATCCACCAGGACTATGTTTTATTAAACAAGACCGTACTTGTGCCCTACGGTCTATAAAGATGATGCAGGAGTAACAACCCTGCGGGTCCGAGACGCACCCTGGAACGAGGTCAGCTATAACAGCAAATATCGTTCGGTTGGGCATCGGCCAACGAGAGTTTTAGCAGTTAAGAAAGGGAGACTGATTTCAGTCTCCCTTTCTCTTTTGGTGCAACGAATCTTAAACTTTGGCAATGTAAACTGGTGAATCAAAGCATGGACTGTTTACCAGATTCGGAACTTCATAAAAAGTAATCTGGTTGTCAGGATACGGTTTATAGAGGTATTCCTGGTTATAGGAAGCCTTCTTGGGATTTGTCAGCCAACCCCACCCACGCGGAGCTTTCAATCCCAGAGAATGCCGGACATATCGTTTAACAGATGTTCGCGCTGCTATGCGCTTCATCAGTGATGGAACTCGGAATCCAAATTTCATAAAAAGGTATTCAACGTAGCTTGCCTGGATTAAAATTTATCAGCAGCTAAAAAGGATATACCGGTTTGTGACGCATGCCGCTTAACTCTCGATACCACTTGTGGTAAGGTCATTATCCCTCGCAGTATCAGATTGTAGATGTGGCCGTGGTCTAACAACAGCATTGGCGTTTTATTTTTTGAAGCTGAATGGATAGCACCATCATTGAACCCAGACATTGAAATCATAATTCCCATAGTGTTATCAGCTTTGGAATCTATTTTTGCCATAAACGTATCAATATCCGGTGAACCGATAGGTTTTTCGGTAAATTTTGCTTCAATCAAGAACGTAGTACCTTCTATTGTTATTGCACCATCAATTTGCCGTCCATCAGCCTTATAGCCAGGACGTGATTCCAATTCAAAAAACACAGCAAGTTCGTAAAACCAACGTTCAAAATCATATCCCCCGCTTTGAGTGCCAAGTTTGGGCATTAATCCAGTAAGCTTTTCCTGTAGCTTTTCAATTGATTGTTGGGCAACTGCATGGGCCACCATCTGTTCTTGTGCTGTTTTCCTTCTTAATTCAGCATCCTTGGTTTCACGAATTGTTTCATTGATCGCTATAACCTCTTCACGCAAACGGGCGACTGCCTTTTTCGCTTCCTGAATTGCAATTTTTGAGTCTTCCTTACGTTCAAGGTCAGTAAAATGTTTCATGTCTGCAAGGTAGCGGGCAATGCTTAATATGGCATTTTGGCCTTTTTCGTCATTAACAAGCTGGGTAAATACAAAAGTAACAAAGTCACGTTTGGTCTGGTCGCTGTGCCACTGGGCCAAAATATCATTGGATATGTTCTGCTGTTGCAGGAATAAACGGAGCGAATTCTTATACCAGAACACTTTCAAAAGAGTGTCTTGTGTTAAATCCACAAAAATTGGGGAAAGCTTTTTGGCCATGCGAGTTAAACCTCAATACATCAATTTCATTATTAATTTATGTCAAGTCTGCCCAAGAAACCAATAGCTGTCCTTTTCATACGTTTCATAACCGTTTGCCTGGGTGTAATCCACAGCATATTTCTTGTTTTCGATGAATACCTGAATCTTTTTATCAACAGGATATATATGGACATTTCCGCACTGGTTGTTGGTGAAGAAAAGAAGGTTGCGGTAATTGTATGCAGAATAGTGAAGATGTTCACTTGGAGCACACCCAAAGAAAGTAATTCGCGGTTTAACAACGTCAAGGAAATTGCAATCCCTGTCGGAGTCTCTACCGTGATGAGGTGCAAAAAGGACGGCAGCGTCCTTAACCATATTTTCGTGATTATCTAAAATAAACTCCCAAGTTTTATCGTTAGAATCACCGGCAAAAATGATTTTCCCGGCAGAACTGTGGTAGACAATCACATAAGAAGCGTCATTTATATCTCCATCGTCATTCGCAAGGGCAATCAATTCCTTTGATGGCGCAACGATATGGATAAAATCGCCCTTGTCTTCACTGTTTTCAGCTCCAACATTATAGAACTTGTTCTTGTCGCCGGCTCTGGGCTTGATAACCGTTGTGCCTTTATGATTACCATTCACCAAATCAGCATAGAAATTCCAGTCCTCTACGTCGTATTTGTTGGTGCCTGAAAAATCTGGTTGCTCACGTCGGATACCACAATCCCAAAAGTTCTGGACTTTGACACTTGAAAATAAATTCTTTATCCCGTCCATGTGGTCCATATCCGGGTGAGTCAGGATAAACCGCCAAACTTCTTTAATCCCTTTGCTAAGCAAATAATCCACAGGGTTTGTCGGTTTGCTTTTCATTCCATAATTTCCACCGGGCTTTGATACACGAGTAACATCAAGTAATGACTCGGCTTTTGCAATGTTAGTAAGATTTCCACAGCAAATATCAATCATTGTTACTCGCCCACTGGAACGCTCGATGATAAAGCAATCACCTTCTTTTACGTTTAAGAAGTGAATTTTCGGGTCAGCCATTACTCATCTCCTTTTGATGAAATCCGACTCTTCTTGATTCCCCATGTTACTTGCGCGATGTCTTCGATCTTCTCAATAAATTTATCGACATTTAGACCTGCGATAAAAGCAAGTGCAAAGAACGTAAGATTTGTCGAATTTGCGGTTTGCTGCGCTTCAAGCACAATTAAACCAGCTTTCAGAAAAAGGCAGCTTATGACTCCGCAAATGAAACTCACGAGCGGCCGAATAAAATACCATGGCAACCAGATATCGCTCCATCTATCATTGACACAGGCATTAATATAGATTCCGCGCAAGCAGTATGTAACACCACCAATTCCACCACATAATCCGCAGTATGTCGCAAATTTAATAGCTTCGTTCGGAAGATTGAAATTTCCCGAAAGAAGTGAAAGCCCGATTGCACAATACGCGGTCAACATGATTAACAGATATGTAAAAGCACATTTCATATAAACCCCGTATTACAGCAATGACGGTTGATGTATCTGCTTTTCTTCTTGTGTCAAAAAGTCCCTGCGGAACAACATATCCTCTTCCGACGCGGCACTCAGTTGAAGTACCATGTAGCCGGATTCCCGCATTTCAGGCGGAGGTGGTGATGTGGTCGTGATTATGTACTGGAAAGGGACATCACCTTTTTCCAGACATTGTTTTTCGATGTTCTCTACAACATTGAAAAGCTTGTGATAA
>Ga0074195_1003458_pt1 | contig 14850 bp, 11 predicted proteins | sample EPASupsiteHSE623_FD_64525 | JGI IMG/M metagenome (GOLD analysis project Ga0074195, IMG submission 64525) | Bioremediated contaminated groundwater from EPA Superfund site, New Mexico - Sample HSE6-23 | ecosystem: Environmental > Aquatic > Deep subsurface > Groundwater > Contaminated ...
CCTCTCGTATACCTGATCGTCAAACTGAATCCGTGTTCATTGTGCAATTGTGCATTCTTTCAATATTTTTATCATTATACAAAGGAGACTCGATCATGTCTAAGTTAGTCGCTCCCCATGGTGGAAAAGGTCTGGTATGCTGTCTGTTGCATGGCAACGAGCGTACCGCTGAGCAGGAAAAGGCCAAGGGCCTGAAGAAGATCAAGATCAGCGCCCGCGCCAAAGGCGATTTGATCATGATGGGCATCGGCGGTTTTTCTCCGCTGAATGGCTTCATGGGCAAGGCCGACTGGAAGGGTGTTGTTGAGAATTTCACCATGGCTGACGGCACCTTCTGGCCCCTGCCCATCACTCTGGACGTTTCCAAGGCCGATGCCGATGCGATCAAGGTTGGCGACGAGGTTGCCCTTGAGGCTGACGGCGAGATCTACGCCACCATGAAGATCAGCGAGAAGTTCGAGATGAGCGAGGCTGACAAGAAGTGGGAGTGTGAGAAGGTATTCAAGGGCGAAGGCGAGGAGTCTGCCGACGACAAGTTCTGGAAGATCGCCATGGAAGATCATCCGGGCGTCAAGATGGTTATGGCCCAGAAGGAAGTGAACCTGGCCGGGCCGGTAAAGGTCCTCTCCGAGGGCGAGTATCCCGCCAAGTACAAGGGCGTGTACCTGACCCCCGCTGAAGTTCGCGCCATGTTCGAAGAGCGCGGCTGGTCCGACGTTGCTGCCCTGCAGCTCCGTAACCCCATGCACCGCTCCCATGAGTTCCTGGCCAAGATCGCCATCGAAGTGTGCGACGGCGTTCTGATCCACTCTCTGATCGGCAACCTGAAGAAGGGCGATATCCCCGCTGAGGTTCGCGTAAAGGCCATCGACTGCCTGGTTGAGCATTACTTCGTAAAAGACAACGTCATCCAGGCCGGTTACCCCCTGGATATGCGTTACGCCGGTCCCCGTGAGGCGCTGCTCCACGCTACCTTCCGTCAGAACTACGGCATCACCAAGATGATCATCGGCCGTGACCATGCCGGTGTTGGCGACTTCTACGGCCTGTTCGAGGCTCAGACCATTTTCGACAAGATCCCCCAGAACCTGGGCGAAGGCAAGGCCCTGAAATGTCAGCCGCTGAAGATCGACTGGACCTTCTACTGCCACAAGTGCGATGGTATGGCTTCCCTGCGTACCTGCCCGCATGGCAAGGAGGATCGCGTCATCCTCTCCGGCACCAAGCTGCGTAAGGCTCTTTCCGAGGGCGCCGAGATTGTTCCCCATTTCGGCCGCGACGAGGTTCTCGTTATCCTGAAGGAGTACTACCAGGGTCTGACCGAGAAGGTAGAGGTCAAGATGCAGGGTGCTGCTTCCGGCGCTGCAATGTAAGATCGCAGTACTGAATTTCCGTATATGAAAAAAGGAGATGCCGAAAGGCATCTCCTTTTTTTTTGGGATATTTCCGTGGCGTCCAGGTGGAATCAGAGAATTGAAATCTTGGCGCCGTCTTTGGAGAAGGAGATCTTGGCCTCCCGGGCCAGCCAGCCCAGCGCCGCGCCAAGGAGTGCACTGCTCCCTCGATTTTTCATGGCGCAGGCGATTTTTTCCACCGTGGCCGGGCTGTTTTCGTTCAGATATTCAAAAATGTCCCCGGCCAGGAAGCCGATCTGGCCTTCCACGGTCATGCCTTTCCCCGGCTTGAACAGGGGAGATTTTTCCGATGGTGTGCAGGCGGTTTTTTTGTGGGTGAGTTCATTCACTTCTTTTTTTACCTTGCCGATGGCGGACTCCATTGTTTCTTCCGTCTTTTTCACTGCTTTTTTAACGATCTTTTCCGCAGCCTTCTTCATCTTGTTGCCGGTTTCTTCCATGGTATGGCCCGATCTGGCCAAGGCCTTTCCCACCTTTTTCCCTGCTTCGGTCAATGCGGATTTGTCTTTTGATGCTGCCATGATGTTGTGCCTCCCGTAACTCGGTGTTGTGTGCTGGAACATTCCTGTATTCAGTCTAGTGATCCTGCCGAACTTGTCAAGAAGGTTGCAATCTTGCGCGATTTTTTATAGGGTAGGGCGGGTTTGTCTAAAGCCGGAAGGCAGGTAGATGAAGCGGAGTCGTAACTATCCGGCTTGATGCCGAAGTTGAACAAAAAAACCACGGAATGTAACTATTCAGCAGCGCCGCTTCGCTGCTGCCGCAGATGCGAGAAAGAGGCCTGCGAAGTGTGCTGTTCACATGAACAGGTCGATGACAGCTCAGGGAGCGTAGCGAGACTGCGAAGCAGATGCGGTGCTGCTGGATAGTTACACGGAGTCGAGACTCCGGAAGGCGGAAGGATATGCGGACAATTCGGGTTGGCCTCGGCGACAGAGCCTATGACATTGTAATTGAAAACGGCATCTTCTCCTCAATCGGCGCGGATCTCAAGCAGCGCCAGATTGCCAAGCGGTATGTGGTTGTGGCTGATTCCCATGTCGCGGAACTTCTGGGCGGCAAGCTCATGGACTCTTTCGTTGCGGCAGGGGTTTCCGCAGAGCTCATTACCTTTCCCCGGGGCGAGGCAAGCAAGCATCTGGCCACGGTTGCCGAACTGGCAAGCAGGCTCGCCCAACTGGGGGTGGACCGGAAAGACGCGCTCATCGCCCTTGGGGGCGGCGTAACCGGGGATATCACCGGATTTCTTGCCGCCATCTACATGCGGGGCATCCCATTCATTCAGATTCCCACCACCCTTCTGGCCCAGGTGGACAGCTCGGTGGGGGGCAAGACCGGGGTCGATATCCCGGAGGGAAAGAATCTGGTGGGCGCTTTCTATCAGCCCCGCTGCGTATACATCGACAGCAGTGTTCTGCTCTCGTTGCCGCCGGCCGAGCTGCTGAACGGATTGGCCGAGGTGATCAAGTACGGCGTGATCCATGACGCAGGGTTTTTTCGTTTTCTGGCCGAACAGCGGCAGGCTATCCTGGCCAGGGATCTGCCCGTGCTTGAAGAGGTGATCGCCCGCTGTTGCGAGATCAAGGGTGCGGTGGTGGCGGCGGATGAACGTGAGGCCGACCTGCGGCGCATCTTGAATTTCGGCCATACCCTGGGGCATGCGGTGGAGGCCGCTTCCAACTTTGCCATGGCCCACGGCCTGGCGGTTGGCCTGGGCATGGTGGCTGCCTGCCGTCTGGCGGTGGGCAAGGGTATTTTTCCCCGGGATCAGGCTGATGCCGTTTGCAAACTCATCGCCGATTATGGTCTGCCAACGGAAATTCCGGCTGAATTCTCCCCGCAGCACATCAAGGGATTCCTGAAAACAGACAAGAAAACCGTGGGCGGGCGGCCATTTTTCGTGTTGCCCATCGAGATCGGCAAGGTTGTCATCACCGATGCAGTGAGCGAGGAGCTGATTAATGAAATATTAGGTGAAAGGTGAAAGGTGAAAGGCTAAAGGCGAAAGGAGAAAGTATCACCTTTTCCTTGTACCTTTCACCTTAAACCTTGGACCTTGCTCCTTCTTTTTATACCGCGCAGCGGAAGCCGATGGTGTTTGCCCAGTATTTCCCCCGCTCGATCTGCCGCCAGGCTGCGGTCACGGTTCCGCCGGTTATCCAGGAACCGCCCTTGAGGATGTATATCTTTTCCGCTGATCGCCCCTCCGGCGAATCTGCCTGCCCGGCATGGACGGAGGAGGTCCATTCGGCAATGTTGCCCAATAGATCATAGATGCCAAAGGGGCTCATGCCCTTGCGTCCGAAATGCTCCACCGGGCTTGTGCCGCCGAGGCAGGCGGCCTCGAAATTGCCGAGAGCGGCCAGCCAGTTGTCGCCCCAGGGAAAAAGCTGACCGCTGGCGCCGCGCGCCCCGGCTTCCCATTCCTCCTCCGTGGGCAATCGTTTTCCCGCCCAGGCGGCAAAGGCCATGGCATCGTGGTGGCTGACCTGCACCACCGGGTGGTTGTGTCTGCCTTCCAGGGAGCTGCCCGGACCGGCAGGATGGCGCCAGTTTGCCCCGCTCACATGCCGGGCAAGGGTGCCCCTGGTCAGGCTGAAGATTTCCCTGCCGGTCTCCGGGTCTGTCCGGGTGGTGCAGCGGCCTTCGAAAACAATCCCGTAGCCCGCATCCTCCGCATCGGTAGAGTATCCTGTTTCCCGGACAAACATGTCGAAGAGGTCGTTGGTTACGGGCGCTTGGCCAAGATAGAACTCCTGGAGCATGACCTTGCGCAGGGGGCGTTCCAGCCCTTTGGGGCTGGCGCTGCCCACCAGATAGGAGCCGGTCGGGATCTTGATGAATTTCGGCATGAAGCGTTCCAGGATCTGATTGATAAACTCCTCCTGGGTTTCCCGGAGCAAGTCCTGCTGGTTCACCGCTTCATCCGCCTCGATATATTTCGAGAGCACCTCCAGAGGGGTTGGCTGATGGGGCTTTTCCTCCATGGGTTCCGTTGATTCCTCGACTTCCTCCAGCTCCTCTTCGTCGAGGATCTCCACCTCCTCTTCCGGGAGTTCGGATTCTTGGGGCAGCTCGGCATCGACCTCTTCGATCTCGGTCTCGTCGAGAACCTCCATTTCTTCGGAGAGTTGCTCCTCCGTCAAACCCGCTTCTTGCGCATCCCCTCCTGCGCCCGGGGGGGCTTCTTGCTCGAGCACCTCCTCCAGCTCCTCTTCGTCGAGGATCTCCACCTCCTCTTCCAGGAGTTCGGATTCTTGGGGCAGCTCGGCATCGATCTCTTCGATCTCGGTCTCGTCGAGAACCTCTATTTCTTCGGAGAGTTGCTCCTCCGTCAAACCCGCTTCTTGCGCATCCCCTCCTTCGCCCTGGAGAGCTTCTTGCTCGAGCACCTCCTCCAGTGCGTCGGCGTCGAGGATTTCCACCTCCTCTTCCAAGAGTTCGATTTCGTCACCTCCATCGCCTTCGACCTCTTCGAATTCCTCCTTGGTGAGAACCTCTGTTTCGCCGCTCTCCTCAATGACTTCCAGCTCATCTCCATCAAGCAGTTCAATGGTTTCGACTGTGTCGCCGGTGCTTTCTTCTCCGATGTGCTGGGGGCTCTCCTCTTCTGGTTTCGGAGTCTCGATGGCTTTTGTGGAGGGGATTGCCTCCGGTGCAAGGCCGGAGAGTTCGCGTATTTTTTTTTGTGTTTCTTCAAATTCAGCCAGCAGATCCTTGATCTCCTGGGTGTTGTGGTCCTTGATGTTCTCGGAAAAGAATTTTTTGAAGGCCGCGAACATGTCGTGGAGCAGGTGCGGCGAGTTTGGTGAAAGCCCCATCTGCTTGAGCAGGTCATCCTTGCGCTCTTCGGAAACAATAAAGACATTGTCCCGACCCAGAATGATACCGGCCTGATTTTTCCCCGCCTTGTCGAGATCCTTGAGGGATTTGTTGAGGGCGGACTTGAGGGAGCTGAAATTTTTCTTTTTGGCCTTGAGTTCCTCGGCCTGGCAAGGCCCCCAGATCTTGAGGACGATTTCGTCGGTGGGGATGCTGGTGATGGACTGCACGGAATGATCGTCAACGAAATACGACCGGATAACCCTGGCCAGTTCCGCCTTGAGGGTTCCCTGTTTCAACTCCAGGTTGGCCAAGGTTTCATCGATGCCTTGCAGGGTGATCAGGGACGGCATGGAGGCTCCGGAAAAAGGGTTTGCAGTCAGAGAAAATGGTGGAATCGCAGGGTATAATCGCAACCCTAGAGGATGTTGAAAAAAGCCGTCCTGGCTTTTTTCAGCCACGATCGGCCAGAAGTGACTTCTGTCCGATCTAACAATTTCAACGAGTTAGAACTCGTCGAAATTGGCGATCCATCCCTGGATCGCAAGCAGGGCATCGAAAAACGAGTTTTTCAACACCCTGCTAGAAAGGCCGCACTTTCAGCAAGGGGGATTATCCGCCTTGTATTTTGTGCCCCGTGGCCTTTCTTGCGAGACCATCATAATTGATTGTATAAAGTCGTTGCAGATTATATGCTATTTTTCGTGAAGGAAAGGGATTTCCTCCACTGTTTTTTGGGGGGTAACTCCCCTTTTGTCGCTGGAAAACCCGAAGGGAGAAATGCATGGCGAAGTCCGTAGTCATTGTCGAGTCCCCGGCCAAGGCGAAAACCCTGGAAGAGCAGCTTGGCGGAGAAGTGGAAACTATCCTTGTGCAGGCGGCTCCGGCGAAGGCGTCCTATATCTCTCCCAAAGACCATCTGCGCCGGGAAAGGCCCCATTTTGATTTTGTTCCGGAAGCCAAGGAAAAGGTATTCTTGGACAGACTCCTGGCCTGCCAGGGGAAGGAGATATATCTTGCCCTCGATGGCGACTGGCGGGGGGAATTCTGGGCCTGGCTGATCAGCGGCTACTGGGGTACGGTCGCCCCCGGCAGCAAGCAGCCGAAGCGGCTCGGTTTGACCGGTCTTGCCGGAGAGGCGCTCCTGGAGTCCTTTCGCCGGGTGGAGCCTGTAAGCGAAGAGAAAGGTCCGGCGACCCAAGTCAAGATGCTGTTCGAATCCTATCTGGCCAAGCACCTGCAACGCCTTCTGGGAAGCCGTTCTGGCCCCAATGGCCTCCCGCTGACCTATGCGAGTCTCACGGTTCTTTTTCTGCTGGCGGAACGGGAAACCGAGATCCGGATGTACACTCCCCTCGCCAAATGGAAGGTCAAGGTCAAGATCAGCAGCGGGGCGGGGGATTGTATTCTCAGCCTGAAAGAGGCATACGGCATCACGGATGACGGTTTTTTGCGCAACGAAAAAGAAGTCCATGCCGCCATCACCCTGTTTAACGCGGAACTGTTTCAGGTCCGGGACGTGGTTGCCTCGCCTCTTGCGGTCTCTCCTCCCGGGCCGTACCATTTTATGGAACTCCTGCGGGATGGGGTTGTGCAGGGAGGGCTTTCGCCGCTGGCGGTAATGACCGCGATCCGTAATCTGTATTATGGGGTGCAGGTGGATGGCCGGAGGCTGGGGCTGATCACGGCGTTTTTGCCCCCGGCCATGATGGCGCAGGAAGCTTTCGGCCTCTTGTTCGGCAAAATTCGGGAACAGGCCGGTAAAAGGCTGGGAGCGGCCTGTCTGGGGCCGGAGATCAGTCAGGAAAATACCAGGGGAGCGATTCTTCCCACGGAGCCTGCGCTTGGTCCGGAGGAGCTTTCTGGGAAACTGGGGCCGGCGGAGGACACGATATACCGGCTGGTCTGGGCCAGAGCCCTGGCCGGCCAGATGAAGGAGGCCCAGGGAGAGCTTCTTGCCGTCACGGTTGCGGCCGGGGAAGATTGCCTCTTCCAGGGCAGCGCCAAGGTTTTGACTGATACAGGGTTTCTCGCCATCTATCCCGGCTGCCAGGAGCATGAGCTTTTGGCGCCTCCTTCACCCTTGGCCGGTGCGCAACCGGGCCAGGACTTGCGGTGCGCGCAGGTCATCCCGGAAAAAAATACCGGAATTCCCCCTGAGTATTACAGCTTTGACGGTTTGGCCGCCGATCTTGCCGATTTCTCCCTGGAAATCGATCCAATGACCGTGGCCATGCTCCAGCAGATGCTTGACAGCAATTATCTCCGCATGATGCCGGACGGGTCGTTTCGCTGCGCCGAGAACACCGGCAAGCTTATCAGCGTCATGAACCGCGCTTTTCCGACCATGAAGGGGGTCCACCTTTCCGCCTATCTGGCCCAGACCATTGAAGAGGCGGTGAGCGGGAGAAAGAATCTGGCCGCGGCGTTGCAACAGTTTGATCAGACCATGATGATGCGGGGCGAGGTGCTGGTAAAGATGGCGGTTCCGCTGACCTCCCAGAAGCGGGGGATCAGTTCCCGCAGCGTTATCAGGCTGCCGGAAGAAGGGGTGGCGGAAAAGACCAGGGATTTGGCGGAAGAGGCTGCCCCTGTCCAGGCGGAAAAGGCGCCGCCCTCCGCGCCCCCGCTTGCGGAGGCGGCCGCGCTTGTACAGCCGCCGGTGGAGCAGGGTCCGGAAGAGGTTGCCGCTCCGGTGGCGGCGGACGCGCCAGTGGTGCAGGCGGAAGAGGGTGCTTCCGGCGGGGAAGAGGAGCAAGAGCCCATCGTGCTGGAGGAGTCTGGGGCTGCTGAAGAGGTTGTCTCGCCCGAGCTTGCCGCGGCAACGGAAAAGATGTTTGCCGAGGCAGAGGCTGTCATGGATGAGCCGATGGCAACGGCGGCAAAGGCGGATGTCCCTCCTGCCGCCGAACCGGCTGCTCCGGCAGTGGCCGCGCCCGGCAAGCCGTGTCCGGATTGCGGCAGGGTGCTGCTCTTGAAGGAAGACCGGTTCGGCAAGTATTGGTACTGCTCCGGGCATCCCGAGTGCCGGCATTCGGAATCCTACGAAAAAGACGGGGGGCCTAGGCTGATCTGTCCGGTGTGCCGAACCGGCACCGTGGTGACCAAGCATACCCCCACCGGCAAGATTTTTTATGTCTGCCCCGAGCAGGATTGCGAATTCATGGCCTGGTCCAAGCCCCATGCCATTGCTTGTCAGCTCTGCGACTCCCCGTTTTTGGTGGAAAAAAAGAGCCTTGATGGGAGAACCTCCCTGCGATGCCCCAGGGCCGGCTGTACCTTTTCCCGGCCCCTGTCCGGAGGGGGAAGCGCGGAACAGGAGTCTGCCGAAGCGCCCAGGAAAAAGAAGGTGCTGGTGCGCCGCGTTGCTCCGGGAAGCGGGGGGGGCGGGGGGGCAACGAAAAAGGTCCGGATTGTCAGAAGGAAGCAGTGACGGGTAGCAGCGGACAGCTTAAAGCTATCGGCTTGCAGCTCCAGTCTTATTGGAGAATTGTCTCCAGGTAGGCCAGGATTTCCTCGGCGAGCTGCGGGTTGTCAAGCAGCAGGGAAAGTTCGTGATTGTGCTTGAGGGCCGATTGGGTGAGATTGTGGCTTCCCACCAGGCAGTAGCGGCGATCGATGACCGCCAGCTTGGCATGACTGGTTCGGTTTGGGGAGTCGAAAAAAACCGCGACCCCGCCTTTTTTCAGAAGTTCGGCTGTTTCCTGGTTGGCCCGGTTCAGCGTGTGGTCGTGGCCGGAATATTCCAGGATCACCCGCACCGCCACCCCCCGTTGTCTCGCCGCCACCAGTTCCCTGGCCAGCCCTGCCGGCCGGTTGTTGCCGGCCGGGCTGGTTTTGAAAAGAAACATGGCGAGATCGATGCGCCGGGTGGCGTTTGTGATCAGGGTGGCAAGGGTTTCGTAATAGGCTGCATCGGGCACGGTCCGGATTGCTCCGGGTTGGACGAGAGGCCTTGCCTGCGCCTGGGCGGTGGCAGCCCAGGCCGCGCCTGCGGCAAGCAGGCAAAACAGGAGGATGGCCGTCAAGGAGGTTTGGCCGGCGATCCTCCTCCTGCATTGGAAGTCCGAAGAGATCAGTTGGGCCACCAGGCCACGCCCATCCGGCGGATAACGTTGAAGCCGCCGCCCAGGACCAGGTTGTTGGTCAGCCCCAGATAATCCAGAACGATCTGGATCTCGGAAGAGCGGGTGCCTGCGTCGCAGATGATGAGCATGGTTTTGTCTTTCGGCAACTCCTGATACCGGTCCCGGATCTCGATGTAGGGCACGGAGAGCCACTTCTCCTTGCCGTATCTTTCGACAAAACTCCCTGTCTCGTTGGGGTGGCGGAGATCGAGGGCCACCCAGTCCGGGTGCGAAGCGAAATCCTCCATCCAGGAGAGGAAATCTCGGATGCTCACAGAGCGGAGGCGGCCGGCGGCCAGGTTGTCCGCCGCATTTGCCGCCGCATTCAGGGCATCAAGGGCGGTGGCAAAAGGCGGGGCGTAGGCCATTTCCAATTGGCTGAGGTCGTCGATGGTGCCACCCTGGCCGATGACCGCAGCCGCTGCGTCGATGCGGGCCAGCACTGCATCGCCCATGGGGCCGAAACCCTGAACGCCAAGCGCCTTGCGGGTTCGCTTGTCGAAAACCAGCCGGAGCGGGATGATCGCCTCGGTTGGGAAAAAGTGGGCCCGGTCCGATTGGGCGGTGGTCACTGCGGCGGCGTCGAAACCCTCTGACAGGGCCGCTTCCAGGGAGAGGCCGGTGGCGGCGATGCAGCGTTCGAAGGCTTTCATTGTGAAGCTGCCGATCCAGCCCTTGTATCTGGTGGGGATACCGGCGATGTTGTCGCCGACGATCCTCCCTTCGCGGTTGGCCAGCGAACCCATGGGGGCGATGGAGCTTTTGCCGGAGACCAGGTTTTTGACCTCGATGCAGTCGCCGGCAGCGTAGATGCTGGGGTCGGAGGTCTGCAACCGTTCGTTGACCACGATATTGCCCATGGGGGAAACGAGCAGCCCGGCAGCCTGCGCCAGCTCGCTTCTCGCCCTGACGCCCACGGCCATTATCACCAAATCCGCCGCCAGGGTCCGTTTGGGGGTGACTACCCTGCGCACCTTGCCGTTTTCACCCTCGATGGCGGAGGCTGCCTCGCTGGTAAAGACATCGACCCCGCTTTCCGTAAGATGGGTTTCCAGCATCCGGGCAAATTCCCAATCCACGATGCGGGGCATGATCTGCGGCATGAATTCGAGGATGGTGGTTTTGATGCCCCAAAGATCGGAAAACGCTTCGGCCATTTCAATGCCGATGGCGCCGCCGCCGATGACCACTGCCTGGCTCACTTCGCCTCTGGCGATGCGTTCCTTGATGGCGATGGCCTTGTGCAGGTCGCTGATGGTGAACACCCCGTCCAGATCGGCGCCGGGGATGGGCAGCATGTTGGGTTTGGTGCCGGTGGCCAGGACCAGATTGTCGTAGGGGATGGATTCCTTGGCGCCGGTGTGCACGTCCTCGACATGCACGACCTTTGTCGTGCGGTCAATGGCCAGGGCGCGGGTGTTGGTCCGGGCCGTGACCCCCTTGGCCTTGAGAAAGAAGGCCTCGTCCCGGGTCATGTGGAAGCTGGTGTTGCGCAACTCCTTCTCGTCGGAGACATCGCCCGAGACATAGTAGGGGATGCCGCAGCCTCCGTAGGAGATCAGGCTGTCCTGATCGATGATGGTCACCTCGGCATCGGGCAGGAGGCGTTTTACCCGGCAGGCGGATTTTGGTCCGGCGGCAACCCCGCCGATGATCACGATTTTTTTCCCCATGGTCGTTTCCTTTATGGTTGACAGGTTGATCAATCTGTTTGGTTTTCTGGCGGAATGGCGTACCGTATCGCGAAAGAATCGGGCTGTCAAACGTTTCAACCCGGCATCTCAATATTTTATTATCTTCTTAAGTTCTTCCTTGACAGGCCTGTTTGCGCTCTTTATATATGGGTATATGCACAAAACTTTTTGTTTTCTTCTATACAGAAAAATACTTGGGTAAGGAGAGCAGCGGCATGAAACGGGACAATCTTTTTGCAACGGAAACCAGCAAGAGCAACACCCAATTTGTCAGGGATCTTGGCGGGGTGGTCAAAAAGTACGGCTTTATCATCCACAACGAGGAAAAAATGGAGATGGCCCATTCCTTTGGCAAGCATGGGGCCGAGGTTGCCGAGGGGTTTGACCTGCACATGATCCAGGTCTGCAAACCGGAAAAGGCGGCAAAAAGTCTTTCCGCCAATCCCGAGCGGGCGGTGCTGATGCCCAAATTTATCATGACCTTCACCCAGAACGGCAAAACCCAAATCCGTTTTTTGAGCTTCAGCGCCGACAATATCAGGGCCGTGATCGACGATGAGCAGTTCCCGGCATCCCTGGCGGAGACGTACAAAAAAATAATCGAGATGATTGAAGAGGCGAAATAGTCTCGACCGGCGCAAGGAGTGTTCGGGCACAATACTGAGGGAGGTGTGGCATGTGGAATTTTTTGATCAAGATCAACAAGCGGCTGGTTGTGGTCATTCCGGCCATGATGGCGGCGGGCTACCTGTTCGGAATCAGCGCTGATCCGGCATCCCTGGGCGCCCTCAAGGGATTGATCCTGCCCTTTACCTTTCTCATGGTCTATCCCATGATGGTGACCCTGAACATCAAGGCCTTGCAGGACGGGATCAAGAATGTCGGGCTGCAGCTTTCCGCCCAGTCCATCAACTTTCTTGTGGTTCCTTTTATTGCCTACGGCCTGGGGCTTGTCTTCTTTAAGGACCAGCCGTACATGGCCCTGGGGCTTTTGCTTGCCTCCCTGCTGCCCACCAGCGGCATGACCATTTCCTGGACCGGCTTTGCCAAGGGCAATCTGGCCGCCGCCGTCAATATGACCGTCATCGGCCTTACCCTGGGGTCGCTGGCTACCCCTTTTTATGTGCAGGCGCTCATGGGCGCCAGGGTGGATGTCGATCTGCTGCTGGTGGCCAAGCAGATCCTCATTATTGTTTTTCTGCCCATGCTGCTCGGATACCTGACCAGGCAGGTGTTTTTGAAAAAATATGGGCCTCAGGAGTTTAAAAACACCTGGGCGCCCCGTTTTCCCTCCCTGTCCACGGTGGGGGTGCTGGGCATCGTCTTTGTGGCCATTGCCCTGAAGGCCAGGGGAATCTCCGAGAACCCGGCCATCCTCGGCGGTATTCTGGCGCCGCTGCTCATCATGTATGGGTTGAATTTCGGCTTGAGCACCGTGATCGGCAAGCTGTTTTTTACCCGCGGCGACGCCATCGCCCTGGTCTACGGCACAGTGATGCGCAATCTTTCCATCGCCCTGGCCATCGCCATCAATGCTTTCGGAGAGAAGGGCGCGGATGCCGCGCTGATTATCGCGGTATCCTATATTATCCAGGTGCAGTCCGCGGCCTGGTATGTGAAATTCAGTGACAGGATTTTCGGGCCCGCGCCCAGTGCGAATTAACAATCAAACACGTTGTCTAAACGAGAGGAGAAATACCATGGACAAGAAAAGGATAGCAGTGCCGTCAAACAACCCTGGCGGACTTGAGGGCGGACGTTCCGAGCACTTCGGGCATTGTGACCTGTTCACTCTGGTCGATCTGGAAAACGGCAACATCGTCGGGGTGGAAACGGTTGCCAGCGTCGCGCATGGCGCCGGTGGCTGCATGGAACCGGTGGCCATGCTCAAGGGGCATGGCGTGCAGGCCATTCTCGTGGCGGGCATGGGGGCAAGGCCGCTACAGGGGTTTGCCCAGGTTGGTATTGACGTTTACTTCGCCGCCCGTCATGCCTTTGAAACGGTGGCCGAGGTTGTTTCCGGCATGCTCGAAAACAAGCTGATCCTGATGGAGCCCACCCAAGCCTGCCAGGGACAGGGCAACTGTCATGGCGAGGGGCACTGATTTCATCCCGGTAATTCTTCCTCGAGGAGGGGGCTGTCTTCGATGATGAGGGCGGCGCCTTCGACCAGCGCTTGGGCTACCTTGCTCCGGGCCGAGGTCAGGATTCTTTGCACCGTTCCCCGTGAAATTCCCATGCTGGCTCCGGCCTGCTCCTGGGTCAACCCCTGCAAGTCGCAGAGCCGCAAGGTTTCCAGCTCATCTTGGAGCAGGGGGATGTGGGTCAATTCCGTCAAGGGTGTCCGGGCGGGTTTGAACGCTTTGCCGCATTTCCTTCCTTCGCAATGGCGTATTTTCTTTGGTCTCGGCACAGGAGCTTCCTCGTGGGGTAGCTTTTGTAACACAATAGCCTTGGTTTCGTCAGGATGACCAATGGTCCCTAAAGAGTGCCTGTACTGTACAGGAAAAAAAAGAGGAGATAAACACCTTCCTGCGACTGTCCTGGCAGAAGAAAAAAACCGGACAAAAGAGGAGGATGGTGATGCTCTATTTTTTGGGGAAACCGGGCCGGCAACCCCTCTGGGCTGAGGATAATCGGCAGGGAAACGCGGAGATGAAAACAGGGGCGGGAGCCTGTCATTTTTTATTGACAAAGAGTGCGGCACTGGCTATGGTCCTCTGACTGAATCACTGTTCAGATTTTACATGGAGTCACAATCGCCCTGCCTCGAAAGCCCCTCCAGTGCTGCGAGTGGGAAATATGGTGCGGGGCGAACTGTTTATTTATTGGAAACCTATTTAAATTACCTTAGTAAGGGAGGAATCGACAATGCCGAAGCATGATACGCCTTTGTTGGACGAGCTCGAAAAAGGCCCGTGGCCGAGTTTCGTCACTGACCTGAAGCGTCAGGCAGAGAAAAAGCCCGAATGTTTTGATATTCTGGGTCAGCTTGAGCTGTCTTTCAGGGACAAGATTACCCATTGGAAACACGGCGGCATCGTTGGTGTTTTCGGTTACGGCGGCGGTATTGTCGGCCGTTATTCCGACGTGCCGGAGAGGTTCCCCGGCGTGGCCCACTTTCACACCGTCCGTTTGAACCAGCCTTCCAGTAAGTTCTACAGCAGCGCGAAACTTCGCGACATCTGCAACCTCTGGGAGAAATACGGTTCCGGTATGACCAACATGCACGGCTCCACCGGCGACCTGGTTCTGCTCGGCACCACCACCCCGAACCTGGAGCCCCTGTTCTACGAACTGACCCACAATCTGAATCAGGATCTCGGCGGTTCCGGCTCCAACCTGCGTACTCCGGAATGCTGCCTTGGCCGCGCCCGTTGCGAGTGGGGTTGCTACGACACCCAGGATCTCTGCCATACCCTGACCATGCACTACCAGGACGAAATCCATCGTCCCGCATTCCCCTACAAGTTCAAATTTAAATTCTCCGGTTGCCCCAACGACTGCGTTGCCGCCATCGCCCGTTCCGATTTTGCTGTTATCGGCACCTGGCGTGACGATATCCGCATCGATCAGGCCGCGGTTCAGGGTTACATCAAGGGCGAGTTCATTCCCAACGCCGGCGCGCACTCCGGCAAGGATTGGGGCAAATTCGACATCAAAAAAGAGGTTCTTGACCTGTGCCCCACCGAATGTATGTGGATGGAAGGCGATACCCTCAAGATCGACAACTCCGAATGCACCCGCTGCATGCATTGCATCAACGTAATGCCCCGCGCACTGCGTCCCGGT
>Ga0074195_1003459_pt1 | contig 14848 bp, 15 predicted proteins | sample EPASupsiteHSE623_FD_64525 | JGI IMG/M metagenome (GOLD analysis project Ga0074195, IMG submission 64525) | Bioremediated contaminated groundwater from EPA Superfund site, New Mexico - Sample HSE6-23 | ecosystem: Environmental > Aquatic > Deep subsurface > Groundwater > Contaminated ...
TCTCCCTCCAGGAGCTCGATTCCCTGCATGTCCAGAAATACCTGGATTGCATTGGACATTGTCTTTCTGTATGAGGGAGGGACCTGAATCATTCGAAGCCTTGGACATCTCTGCATCAAGTTGAGGAAGTCAACGTTGGAGGCCCTGAAGGCCAGGTGGATCATCTTCTCGTTCTGGCTGAGGTTGGGTATCTCATTTCTTCCACTTACAACTCTAAGTCTCATTTAATCTCTCCAACCCATACAACGTAATCATATTATTAATAGACACTTGCACTGTACACTTCTGTATAAATCGCTTTCGATAGAGCATAAACTTAATGCGAAATTAATTATCGTAGTAATAGACAGGTTAAATTAGATTAATCTTGGCCTGCCTACAGTAGATGTGGTTCCTCCTTTATGCTAGGTGGCTGACGATTTGAGTCCGCAGCATATCCCCTAGCACCTGTTTCCAAGATGCCTTTGATTCTGGATTCTTACTAGAACGTCATATTTCAGCCTTTTTGATCCCTTATCCAAAACATTCCTCAGAAATAGACTATTCTATGCCCTGACTTGGCCCATAGATGCTGCTTATACTTCAGCGTTTATCTCTAGATGCATTCGCGAATAGACGCAAGTACAGGCGTATATCTGGGCTGAGGTATGCTCTCCTACTATGCAGGTTTGATTTGCTGGATGAAGAGCAAATATGAATGCGTGCGCGAAGAAGATGTTAGCTATGCAAGCGCTGAGATTGGCTGACATATTTTCTTAAGCCCTTTAGAATAATACCAAGAAGGCAAGTAATTAGCCTAATTCCAGGCAATAGATGATTGATGGGACGCCAAAAGAAGAAGATCGTATAAATCGAATAAAAAACGATATTAATTAAATATCATATTAGATTTATAGATTACAAGTGATTTCATTCCATCAACTTTATATAACATATCACGGATTCTGCTGGAGAATTAAGATCGCATCGGCTATCCATAGGAATCAATCCTGACTGGCGAACGGTCTTTCTGCCGAAGTGATTGAATCAAAGCTTGCACTAAAGTAAGCTGTAAGGCAGTATGCAAGTTGAAGGCGGTATGTAAGCAGATAAGCAGAAAGGCGGTAATGCTAGGGGATAGTGAATCGCGTTCGCCTATAGGAGCTTGAGTGTAGAAGGGGTTTTAAGTATAAGGAGCTGAATAGGAGAAGATCTTCATGGGCAGGGTAAAGCTTACTGACACGGTTCTTAGGGATGCTCACCAGTCTCTTCTGGCCACCAGGATGAGAACCAGGGACATGCTACCCATAGCAGAGATGATGGATCAGGTCGGATTCTTCTCTTTGGAGATGTGGGGCGGCGCTACCTTCGATACTTGCATCCGGTATCTGAACGAGGACCCCTGGGAACGTTTGCGCGCGCTGAAGAAGGCCATGCCGAAAACCCCGATGCAGATGCTCCTTAGAGGGCAAAACCTGGTGGGGTACAGGCATTATGCCGATGATGTGGTGGAGAAGTTCGTGGAGAAGGCGGCCATAAACGGAGTGGACGTCTTCAGGATCTTCGACGCCGTGAACGATATTAGGAACATGGAGAAATCCATAAAAGTGGCTAAACGCATGGGGTCTCACGTCCAGGGAGGAATCAGCTACACCATAAGCCCTGTCCACACCATCGAGCAGTTTGCCAATTTCGCCGTCCGCCTGGCTGAGCTTGGATGCGACTCCATATGTATCAAGGATATGGCAGGATTGATCACGCCTCAGAATGCATACGATCTGGTCAGCGCCATTAAAAAAGAGATCAGCCTTCCGATAAACCTCCACACTCACTGTACCAGCGGCATGGCCCAGATGAGCTACTTCAATGCGTGCCTGGCAGGAGTGGATATCCTGGATACTGCCATGTCACCTCTCTCTGGAGGCAGCTCCCAGCCCGCAACAGAGAGCCTGGTGGCGGCCCTGCAAGGAACGCCCTATGACACAGGCCTTGATCTTGAGCTGCTTACGGAGATTAAAAGGTACTTCGAGAGGATCGTGGAGATTTATGCTCCCGTCTTCAACCCAATAACGGCGCGAGTAGACACTAATGTTCTCGTCTACCAGGTTCCTGGAGGCATGCTTTCTAATCTGGTCTCGCAGCTGATAGAGCAGAAGGCCCTGGATAAGTGGGATGATGTCCTGACTGAGGTTCCCCGGGTGAGGAAGGATTTGGGCTATCCGCCTTTGGTTACGCCTACCAGCCAGATCGTAGGAACACAGGCGGTTTTAAACGTCATCACCGGCGACAGGTACAAGATGGTGCCGAAAGAGGTCAAGGATTACGTCAAAGGCCTTTACGGAAAGCCTCCTGCAATGATCGATCCAAAGGTTCGGCTAAAGATTCTCTGCGATGAGGAGCCAATAACTGTACGGCCTGCGGACCTGATCTCCCCTGAGTACGAGAATGCCAGAAAAGAGCTGGACAACCTGGGCCTGGCAGGGAAGGAAGAGGATTACCTCACCTATGTCCTCTATCCTCAGGTGGCATTGAAGTTCCTGCAGGGAACAGCCGTTGAGGAGCCCTTAGTTAAGAAGCAGCCCGCTGCGGCTTCGTCATCCATCCCCGTCAGAGGTGAGCCCATAGCCCTGAACGTAGAGGTAGACGGCGAGTCTTACCTGGTCAAAGTGGCCCCGGCAGGTATGACCATCCAGGAGGCCCAGCCGAAGGCGCCCACAGACGGCGTCACAGTTCCAATGCAGGGCGTAGTCATAAGGTATAAAGTCAACAAAGGCGACAAAGTGTGCAAGGGAGACGCTGTAGCTGTACTGGAGGCCATGAAGATGGAGCAGAACATCCTGGCCAACAAAGACGGCATGGTCAAGGAGATCTACGTGAAAGAGAGCACTACCGTCTCGCCGGGCGATGTTCTGATGTCCATAGAGTAGAAGGGCCAGGTATCCCTCAACTCTGGTGATCGTTCTTTGTGCCTTGGTGTCTTTGTGGTGATAATAGTAGGGCCACACGTTCACCACAAAGGCACAAAGGACTAAATGAAGATGATATTATATATTACTAAAATAAATTCAAAAATGAAATCATTAAAAGAAGGTATGAATGGTGACAGTCAAGAGAGAACAGGTTCTCATTGAGGCTCTGCCCTATATTCGTGAATTTTACGACTCCATTATGGTATTCAAGATCGGAGGCTCGATCATGTCCGATGGCACAGTCCTGGAGGACTTCATCCAGGACGTGGTGCTGCTGCGCTACATCGGCATCCATCCGGTCATTGTGCACGGAGGCGGTCCCGAGATATCCGAGGCCATGGAGAAGTTTGGCAAGAAGGCCGAGTTCGTGGGTGGCCTTAGGATCACGGATAAGGAGACCTTGGAGATCGCCCGCATGGTTCTCTTAGGAAATATAAACGCTGAGCTCGTCAACCTCATAGGAAAGTATGGCGGCAAGGGCATCGGCCTCTCCGGCCAGGATGGGATGTTCCTCAAGGCCAGGAAGAAGGCCCCTGTGAAGATACAGGGCAAGGAGCCGGTGGACCTGGGATTTGTGGGAGAGGTGGAGAGCGTTGACCCGGAGATTCTGATGGTCATGGCAGGAAAAGGATACATCCCAGTCATCTCGCCAATCGCCGTGGACACTGAGGGCAACAACCTCAATGTAAATGCGGATACCGCAGCAGGCGCAGTTGCTATTGCCCTTCGCGCCAAGAAGTTTCTCTCCATAACGGACGTAGAGGGTGTCCGGATGAATCCAGACGATCCTGCAAGTGTGATCTCAGAGTTTCCTGCATCGGACTTCCAGAGGCTTGTGCAGGAGGGCGTGATCAAGGGCGGAATGATTCCGAAAGTAGAGGCATGCGTCCGGGTAGTGCAGGGCGGAGTGGACAAGGCCCACATCATCGACGGCCGAAAGCATCACGCCATCCTCCTGGAGCTGCTCACGCATGAGGGCGTGGGAACGATGATCAGCAGGTGCTGATCACCTTTTTTGCTCTTCTGATTGAATCTCAATGTCTATAAAGCGACTACGATTGCAGCTCTGGGATAGACTGCCGATCATATCACCTGCTCAGCCACCTCGATTCGCAAGAGCGAGCGCACGTTCTCGATGGGATTTATGATGGTGGAGATGGACGAACTGGCAAAGAGCAGCCCCACGGCGACATTATCAAGCGTTGTCACCAGCGAACCGGAGTCGCCTCCTGCGGAGATGCAAGTTGTTACAAACTGGTCCCTGAAACGCGCCGTTCTGCCACCCCCGTAGCCCACGTCTATTGTGGCGTTGATGGCAGTTATCCTGCCGGTCGTAAAGTTCGTAGTGCGTCCCGTCTTTTTAATAAGTGTGCCCACAGGCACATTGGCCTTCTTGCGCCAGCCTCGCACAGGGCCGCTCCAGTAAATCTCGCGATCGAGGTCGGTGAACTGAGCCTCTGCTATTGCTGCGTCCACCAGATTGTTATGCTGGTCTTTGGGCGTTGGCGGATCGAAGGTGATAGGTATGAACCTGCTAAGTATGCCTATCCTATCATCGGGATCACTGCCGCCATCGTAGGGACCTGGCTGGAGGATGGGATCGTTAAGATTGGCTGCATTGCTGTCGGCAAGAACGTGGTTATTGCTGAGAATGTAGTATTTAGAAGGAATTCCGATACCATGGCCGGGCGGGCTTACGCTGCCTTCAGGAAGAATATCATAGACGCCTGTGGCAATAGTGCCTGCTGTTATATTATAATGCCCGACGCTGTAGCCTCCTTTAGCGGGCCTGGCCCTGTTGACCAGGTTCTGAGCCTGTGCCCAGAAGGTCTCGCATCCTCCGGCGAAGGGATAGCCCACGGCCATTACATCTGTTGGTATGCCTTCTAAGTTCTGAGGCACTATATCGACCTGGCTCAACGACTCCTCTTCCATCTTTTGTGTCACTAAAACCAGTAGAGCAGGTTCTCCGGTGGGCTTTCCATCTGTCCACTTGACGCCAGATCCCACTCCTATTACATTGGCTAACGGCTTCTTCGGGTCCAGAAGCTCTTTAACCGCCAAGCTCTGCAGCTTCTGCACTGAGGCCAGATCTGCTGCAGATAGATACATGCATTCGCTCCAATTCACGAATTCACCTCCTTCTTTTATCGACTTTGACTATCGAACCTTTGCGCAGTAACAGTGCCGATCTCCTCAACGTCGATCTCGTAGCCGTTCAGGGCTTTGGGCACCATCTCATCCGCTTTCAGCTCCGAGTTGGGAACCTTATGGGTAACGAAGACCTTGAGGACTTTTTTGCCATCCCGTTCTCCGACGCCCACGCCGGTGACGTTGGGCAGACGCATAAGATCATTTTCGTATTTCTTTCTGACAGATTCAACGTTTATTCTCATCACCCCCACCAGGTATCTGGCTGAATCGATCAATGCCATAATAGGACATGAAATTATTGTTCATGTGAGTCACGTGTAATACAGCCAGGGCTCTATTAATTGTTCTAATTTTTGGGGAAAGGCAGTTCATTCCAGGTTGCCAGATCGCTTAAGGTTTCGCTCGCATTCGCTGGAGACGTTCCAGGGACCGTGAAGATTATCCCTCAAATCGTTCTCCTCAATGGTTCCCTGACCTTCTTCAAAGACCTTTATGGCCTCGCCACAGTTCTTGTTTATGCGGTTGCGGCGAAGGATTGGGCTGCCACCCTTGCTAATGGCAACACCTGGTCCGGCATTGGAGTAGATATCGTTCTCTTCGAGAATTCCAAGGCCGCTATCGTAAATGGATATGCCTTCTGCTTTGCTATTATGAACACGGTTCTTGCGCAGCCGGGGATCTGCTCCGCTGTGAACGGCCACACAGGCCCGGGCGTGGCCGACGATATCGCAATCTTCCAGCTCCAGGCGGCCCTGGGAGATGTCCACGCAGCATCCATCCCCGTCCAGCTGCTGCAGCGTCAGATTTGACACGCGGCCCATAACGGTTTTAAATGACAGAGCGCTCTTGCCTGTGGCCCTTATTACGATATCCCGGAGGTTGCCATCGCCCAGGATCTCCAGGGGCTTGTCTATGGTCATCTCCTCTTCATAGAGCCCTGGCTTCACTAAAATGCGGTCGCCTGGACATGCAACCATGACCGCCTCGCAAATAGTAGTATAATCTCCGCGGTGCATCTGGTCCACAACTATCGTCCTATGCTCAGTCTTCCGTCGTGCTGATAGCATCTCGTTTGAGGCTATGCCAGGCAACGTTATCCCTGTTCCGACAGGACCTGGCTCCTTCCCGCGCACTGAATATCTTGCTTCGTCCAGCACTTCGCGAATATGAGCAGCAAGCCTCTCCAGCTCCTTGCCCACGCGGGAAGAATCAAAGGGCTCAAACCTCAGCTCCCGCCAGTCCGCATACTGTCTTTTTGCGATCTCCTGGGCCAGCTCGTCCTCTGCCCTCCTCTCTGCATCATCGAGTAGGGGCGTGCTGACATAATAGACTGGAAGCACGAAATCGCTGCGCGAAAGCTTCTTCTCCCTTTCCAGAAACTGCTTTAGCTCCGTCCGGCAGTATTCACTCTTGAAGAAGCTGGGCGTAATTATCGGAATGAAGAAGACCACATCGTCTAAAGAATCTTCTATGCGTCTCCGCCAGTTCTCTCCCCATAAAATGTCACTGCGGTCCTGGAATATCGGGAACTCCTCTCCCGTCTGGATACATACCTCATCCGCCAACCTCTCTCTGAACCTGGAGATATGCCCATACCTGTCGTCCAGGTGATCGTAGCTCAAGAATGCGGCTGGTTTAGCACTTGCATCCATCAATGCTAAAAGCGCTGGTACATTAATCAATTTTTTCTTCAGCTTAATGTCATGTATATCTTTTATGAACCTTTAAATTAATACAATTTAGTAATAAAAATATCTTATGCGAAAACATAAAGGGCTAATAGTATATTTCTCTACAACATATTACAAAATATGAGTTTAAAATTAATTTCCGTCGATCTGCTAAATGCATATCGATAATTGTTCAAGTTCGATGTAGGCCCTTTTCCTCTCCTGAGATTCAGAGAAGATTGGAAGAGCAATGATTTAAAGTAGCCAGCGCTTTCATCATTTCTCCAGATTGATGTTGCCCGCAGGTATGCTCGGTATATTCTCCTGTGTCAGGGTCCATCTTTTATGCTCTGCAAATATCACAGATTCTATGCGCTCAGCCAGCAGCCTGTCAGGATTCTCGGCCCTAGCATAAGCCCCGGCCTTCGCCATCCACAGGTGCTTTTCTCTCTTCAGCTCCTCGCAGGTAGAGCGATAGTTCATCCAGTTGCTCTGGAACTGGAATAATCCCTGCAAAGACTCCAGAACTACTATCATGGCTCCAAGGCCGCCTGCGACCAGGGCAGGATTGGCGAGACGGTCAAACGCGGGACCGGCAACCAGGAATGGTATCGTGGCTGCAGCCGCCAGCTCGATTATTTTCAGAAACCTGAACCAGCGCAGGCTGGCAGAGCTTTTCCTGCTGTACCAGAGGATCTGATCCTCTAACCTCATCAAAGTCGGATTTTCCGAAGTCAAAGCCCACTCACCTCACTCGTCCCAGAAGATTAACGCTCTAAGGGATAAGCATTGCCATACATGCCAATGCATTTTAGCTTCCATCCACCGGGGTATGACTATCAGGATACATCAATTCTGTAGATCCCGCGGGCCTTATCGATCACTTTTTCCAATGACGGAACCATCTTTCCAATCTGGTCTGCGGTCATCTCTTCATCTGTGAAGGATATTGCATACTGCTCTCCCTCCTCGATCACCAGCATGGCCAGTGGAGCTATCCAGCCCCCAAGAACCGTTCCATCCGGCGTTTTCAGTACTGAGATCTTGATCACAGGGTAGATACTGCGCCCTTCTATTTCGATTCTCTCGCCGGCCTTGATATCCGTCTCAATCCTGGGTGGCCGGATATTATTCATGCCTGCCCTTTCCTGGCCGTCTCTATGATGAGCCTTCTTATCTTCTCCTCTTTAAGCGCCTTAACCAGGACTAGAGCTATCCATAAAAGTTGCGCTTTCATATCTGCCAGCAAGCTGCCATCAAGCCTTTCACCTTCAAAGTAAGGCTCTATGCAGATATTTGCTTTATATTGGCCTATGACTGATGCCAGGGACCAGAGATAACCGCTAATAACCGCCGTATCAGCCGGATCGTTCAGCCCAAAGGATATCTGGCAGTAAATCCTCTCCATATTTATCGATTTGATTAAATCTATAAAGACTTGTGCCAGAGCAGGCAGTGTCTCTATCATCTCCTTGATGCTCGTGCCTGGCATGAGATGCGGTTTGGGTTCTTCCTTTGACATCTCTCTGGCCTCCCTTTTTGCATTCTCCTCGGCCTTCACTTTAATCATCCCCTCGGTCTTCTCTTTCTCGAGCTCTTTGCTCGGCCTCCTCGTCACCTCTGAGGTTGGAGTGAATATCTCTCCTTTCCGAAGAGTAATGCCCAGCCAGCCGATTCTATAGAATCCCTGGATCAATGGGCCGTCCTTTGAAAAGTTCAAAGAAATATGGAACGGAGCGAGGAATATAACTGCCGCAATCAAAAAGATGATTATCAGCGCTAAAGAGATGTCCGACATAGGTCGAGGCCTACTCTATGTTTATTGTAGCGGCATGCGCTGGCCTCTTTTCACCGCCTTCCTTTCGATTAGTAAGCCTTTCCATCACCGTATTAGCTATATGGGTCATAGACTCAGCAAGAGGGCTCGGTGCTGCCAGAGGCATCACCCTAACTCCTTCGGATCCTTTGATTCCCTTGAAGATAATCACCATGGCTACCGGGAAGACGCCCACTCCCCCGCCCGCTACTACGCCCTTGTCCATCTCCCCTGTTCCCTGACCTTTTCCTGTGCCAAAACCCATGCCCATCTTGGTTATGGGAATGAGTATCTTGTCCTCCGTTTCTATAGGCTCTCCTATAATATTATTAGCCGATAGAGCCTTCAGGAGCTCATCGACCGTAGTCCTTATGGCATCTTCAGCCGCCATCAGTATCTCCTTAAATAACTTGAGCCTATACATATATACATCTTTCTACCTGACAATTCATATTTTTATTATTCAATGAATTTGCCTGCGCTTTTCCTGCTTTTTTGAGGTCTTTACGCCTGCTATGGGAAAATGGGTTATTTTTCCGTTAATTTACTAAAATCCTAATCTGCTCCGATTGACAACTATATTAATATCAATTTAAATAAGCTAACTAAATTTCCTTCTCGGAAAAAGCTTGCAATGATATGCTATTTATTCGGAGATACTTTTTGTAATTTTATTTGTCTTATCTGGAGAATAAAATTTAAATAGTATGAGGCCTTATAAAATAATTAATCTAAAAGGAGTGTGTTATTATGGATACCTCTGAAACGCTTTATTGGATAGCTCTGATACTGGTCGTTATCGGCGGCATAAACTGGGGGCTGGTTGGATTATTCGATTTCAACCTGGTAACAGCGATCTTTGGCACGAGCATCATTACAACCATCATATACGTATTAGTGGCCCTCGCTGCACTGTACCTGATCATAGTTGCCGCAACAAGGCCAACAAGAGCCAGAGAAGTAAGAGTTTAATGTTATTTTCTATCTATTAACTCCTTCATCTCTGCTTATTTTTCTATTTTTCAGAAGGCTCCTCATAAGAGCTGCCTCATTTAAAAGAGTTGGCTTTTCGCTGTTCATCGGCATAGGTAAGAGCCAGAAGTCTTTCATTCGAACCTTATCGATTGAGCTAAGCTCGGCCATTTATCCATAACCACTGCCTTATTGCCGTCGATCTTTACATCCAATGAGGCATAGTTCCTTACTGTCAGTTTAAACAGAGTGGATGAGTTCGTCATCTCAGCTTTGACTATAGGATCGTAATACTCCAGACACCACTCCCCATCCTGAAGGGATGCGTTTACTGCAACTGCATAGGCTCTCCACCTGAAAACCCTGACCTGGGGCAGCTCCTCTGCAGCCTCAAGGGCGGCTATAATATTACCTTCACTCGCTTCCTCTCCTTCGCTTTGCACGTTGAACCTGGGAAATGTGGAGTTGAACTTCGCTGCCCTCGAGAGGGCGTTATACTCATACACCTCGAACTCCTCTCCGTTCTCCTCAAGCAGCGTCCATTCGAATAAGCCAGCGTTGGGGTAGCTCTTTATGCTGCTATCGCCAAGAAAGCTCTTGGATGCCTCTTTGCCCTCGATCCTGATAGCCCCTATCACTAGCAGAACTGCGATGAATATTATCAGCGTCTTCTTTGTATCAACTCTATATGGTTTTTTAAATAGGTGGACAATGATTGCAAGGCTTGCTAAGGCAATGATAATCTCTGTATGATAAAATATGTCTGCCGACAGCCTGGCAGAGTACATGGGATAAAAGAGCGGGGCGCCTCGGGTCGTCAGATAATCAAGGAAGAGGTGGCTTAGTACTCCTGCGTAGGCTAATATCAGGGCAATCAGGGACAGCTCTATATCAAAATCAACAAACCTGCCTATCGCATTTTTAACCGGATCTCTTGATGCTAAGTAAAGGACAAGGATTACAGTGAGAAGTCCGAAGAAAAAGGTGTGCGTAACGCCCCTATGGACGATTAATAGATTAGAGGGGTAGACATAATTCACCCATATCAGAATCATGTCGAGATCTGGAGCTATGCCGCCTAGGACGAATGCTGCAAGCAGCTTTTTATCCAGCCGAAAAGTGCTTCCTATCAGATAGGGCAGCAAAGCATGGGAGAAGATATCCATTCTACAGTCTTCGAGGCTTTCGGCCTATTTCTATCTAACGCACCTTTAATATTCTAACGCACCTTTGATATGGAGCCTATCCTAAAACTCTCCATAGCATCATAATGCTGGATAAAGTAACAAGACCCAAATAAGAATACTCCAATCGTTCGTACCTTGGCAGGATCTTTTTGTATGCCTCAATCCAGCTAAAGAACCTCTCAACAGCGCTTCTTCCTTTATAGATATCTTTATCAAGCTTTTTGGGCCTACCTATCTTTTTCTTTTTACGATTTCTTCGGTTTACGGGGATATTGCTCTTTATTCCTCTCTTTCTATTGTATTCTCGTATATCCGTTGAGTCATAAGCAGCATCGGCATTAACCAATTTAGGCCGAGTTATCGGAGCGCCTAAAGGTAATTTTATTTTAACTTTACTAATAGTAGGTAGAAAGAGTTTTGAATCGTGAATATTAGCTGGAGAAATAAATATAGATAACGGTAAGCCATTTTTATCAGTCAAAGTGCTAATCTTAATTCCTTTAACCTTTTTATTGCCGTCATAGCCTATCTTGCCCTTTTTTTGCAGCAATGTCCTTGGTATCAATGTTACAACAGGATAAATCTATTTTGCCTTTCAAGTAGCCATTGGAAATCAAAATATCGTTTATTTTTTGGTAAGCACCTGTTTTACAAAGTTCTAAGTGGAGCTTATGAACAGTTGACTTTGTACCGTACATTCTGGGAACATCAGACCAATCAATGCCTGTTTTATGGACGTAAAGTATTCCATTAAACGTTTTTCTTAAATCGCATCTAGGTCTACCAGTCCAGGGTTTCTGTGCGGGCAAATTAGGCCTAATTAGATCCCATAACTTATCATCGATCTCTTTGAATACCACGAGTTAAATACAGATAAATACTATGATTTATAGTTTTAGGATAGGCTCAATTTTTACAACTTCAATGACGGGAAAAAGGATGTAATATTTATAAATGCTGAGTCGGATATAGAATCCCTAAATTCTTTGCAATTTTTTAATTGCGATGAAAATATATTCTTCTCCGATGCAAGTTCAGGACGCTATATAGCGGAATTGAACTCAAAATTAATGAGTTCTTTAGATAAAAAGCAATCCGAATATGAATGGTTTTTTATTTGGAGTTCGTCTTTAACCTTAAAGATTGACGATTTTTCAAAAGAAGGACAAATAAGAGATTATCGGCTTGTAATTCCTGGCGCTCCTTTAGTATACATGGCTATAAGAGGACCTAATAGAAACATTATTAATTACGATCTAGATCTCTCGTTTATGAGCATAAAGACATCTCCTAAATGGGAAGGGATTTGTAGGAGCCCCGCGTTAGTAGAAGAATGTGATCGTAGCATAGAAAAGCAAATGGCTCAAATCGAAGACATGCTAAATGAAAGTAATACATGACCACAACAGGCAGAATCCCAAGAGGTCTAAGTTAGTCTGAGTGCATGTAATCTGTAAATTTAATCCCCTTTTTTTGCGACTATCAAAGCCAACATTCTATTTTATAAATACTTTTTCGATCAAATACTCCCCCTGATTTGACGCGCCGGATTCTACAATCTCTTTTCAATTTAACGCACATCGAAAATTAAGTATTGGACAATTATCGATAGATTATTCCATAATGTGCTGGAATGGGCAGATAACCAGAAGGATTTTTGGCCGATTTGCCATGATTATGTAAGTCGGTACGTGCAGCTTATCAGTGGGCGCATCAGGTCCATTCCAGGTACACGACCATGGTTCCGCAATTCAAAGCTCCACCTCCGCTGAGGGCCCAATCCAAGCCGCATTTTAGCGGCTAAAAAGCCTTAAGACCATTGAAGATCTGCAAGAGATCTCAAGCCAGAAACCAGAATGTACCAAACAAAGGATGATCGAACCCCATGCCCCGCCAATTTGCAGACCGGATGTCGTGTGTCCATAGGTCGTTCGTAAGAGAGATCCTGAAGGTCACTGAAGACCCGGAGATAATCTCCTTTGCAGGCGGCCTTCCAAACCCGAAGTGTTTTCCCGTCAGAGAGATGGCCGCGGCGGCACAAAAGGTACTGAACGAGTGCGGCGAGGCGGCGCTGCAGTACAGCACGACCGAAGGCTATCTGCCATTGAGGGAATACATAGCCCAGAGGTATTCCCGAAAGGGCGTAAGAGTTGAGCCTGAAGAGATCCTGATAACAAATGGCTCACAACAAGGCCTGGATCTGATCGGAAAAGTATTCCTGAATAAGGGTGATGCGGTAGTTGTTGAGCGGCCGACCTATCTGGCAGCACTCCAATCCTTCAGCCTGTTTGAGCCTGTGTTTCGCTCTGTTCCTTTAAGGGATGATGGGATCGATACAGACGCACTTTCGAATACCATCGGCGAAGGCAGGGCCAAGCTGCTCTATTCTGTTCCCAACTTCCAAAATCCTACAGGAATAACCTATTCCAGAAAGAGGCGCGAAGAAGTTGCAGAGGTGATGAGCAGACACAGCACCATCTTCCTGGAGGACGATCCCTATGGCGAGCTGAGGTTCGCAGGGGAGGACGTGCCTTCGATGAAGAACTTCCTGGGCGATAATGCAGTACTTCTTGGATCCTTCTCCAAGATCGTCTCGCCGGGCATAAGGCTTGGCTGGATATCTGCCAGAGAGGACATAATGGAGAAGATCGTCATCGCAAAGCAGGCGGCAGATCTGCATTCCAATTACCTCTCCCAGAGAATCGTCCATCAGCACCTCATGGATAACGATATAGACGGGCATATTGCAATGATCAGAGCAGTCTATAAGAGGCAGAGAGATCTCATGGTGAGGCTGATGGAAGAGAGCTTCCCCTCCGAGGTGCACTTCACCAGGCCTGAAGGTGGAATGTTCCTTTGGGTCACACTTCCTGAGGGAATCTCGTCATTGAAGCTCTTTGATAAAGCTATAGCGAAAAAAGTGGCCTTTGTACCGGGGCAGGCTTTCTATTCAGATGGCAGCGGCAGTAACACCATGAGGCTTAATTTCTCCAACTGCGATGAGGAGAAGATTACGCAGGGCATAGAGAGGCTCGCGAAGGTTATTAGAGAAGAAGTATCGTAGATGAAACATCGCGACTGCATTTTTTTCTTCTCATTATCGCCACTAGCCCGCCTCTATTTATTACTTTTTTAGCTTTTTGTGCGAGAAATCTGCTATAACCTCTCAACGGAGCGAAGGGCGAAATCCGATGAATTGAGTTGGTAATCTCATACCCATCATTTGCGCAATGAAAAAATATTCACATGAAATATCCCCCAGATTAAGCTCTGAACGAGCAATATTGCTCTTCTAGAAATGGAATTTCTGAAGAGATTCTTCATAATATATTACATCCAGAAGAAAATATGAATAAAAATTATCCTTAAATAGCATGAACTTTTAGTAGTTATTCAAGATAAGGAGCAGGTTTATGGGAGATAGCTGCATTGCTGTGTTCTGCAAAAATGGGTATGATAGAAAGCCAAAGGTTCTTTCTGAGCATTCGCCATCTGCGCAACTGCTTCGAGGGAATCGATCCTTCTCGATTGGTCTTCTCCTACCTATGCTGCTTGCTGCACTGGTTTTGGCACAGGGGTTCGCTCAAGGGGAAACAAGCGAGCTGAACTCCGCTGCTTCCTCTGTTCAGATGCCACCAGATGGCGAAGGTATAGAATCATTAGAGGCTGCAGATGGTCAGGAAGCGATTGACGAAGCAGAAGAGATGGATCAATTAATTCAGACGATCTCAGATAGCGGTGAGGCAGATGGCTGTGAGATAGAAGAGGCAGCTGAAAGCTTTGGAACAGCTGATACTGAAGAGATAGTCCAGCCGACGATGGGCCCAGAGGACGGCAGTGGCAGCGCAGCAGAAGTCGAGCAGAGTCCGGAGTCAATAGAGGATGCAGAAGAGATAGATCAGCTGATTCAGACCATCGAAGATGACAGCAGCGGATCAGAAGGGGCAGCATTGAGTTCAGGAACATCTGATGTCACAGCGACCGGCCAATCTCTCAATGCCCCAGAGGACAGCAGCGGTAGCACAGCAGGAGCCGATCAAGGCTTGGAGACTGTTAAAAAAGCAGAAGGGATGGCCCAGCTGATTCAGACCATCGAAGACG
>Ga0074195_1003460_pt1 | contig 14841 bp, 13 predicted proteins | sample EPASupsiteHSE623_FD_64525 | JGI IMG/M metagenome (GOLD analysis project Ga0074195, IMG submission 64525) | Bioremediated contaminated groundwater from EPA Superfund site, New Mexico - Sample HSE6-23 | ecosystem: Environmental > Aquatic > Deep subsurface > Groundwater > Contaminated ...
ATAAAGAAATTGTTGGGGTGTAAATGGTGGGTGAGTGTGAATTTAGCCTTCCTATTTTTGGTATTGAACCGGGGAAAAAATACAGGATTAGTTTTTTTGCCGATTTTAACGGCAATGGGAAATATGATCCTCCCCCGATCGATCACGCTTGGAAGATTGATCTGGATGATGTTGTCGGTGATACCATACTGCTATTTACACATAATACCGACTTCGAGGATATTGAATGGGAGAACAGATTAAAGGTACGGTTTACCGGAATGAGTCCGCATGTGGGGCAATTATTCCAATTGTTCTTATTTGATATAACAGATGAAGGTTATGTTGATACGATAACAGTCAATCCTATACCAGGGGGAGATTTTGATGTGGAATCAGAAAAGATTATTTACGGTCATTCCTATAATATTGATTTTTTTGCGGATTTTAACGGGAACGGTACCTATGACTCACCTCCGGCTGATCACGCCTGGCGTATCCCGCTCATGGATGTGCAGGGTGATACGACAGTCGAATTTATTCATAATACCAGCTTCACAGACATTTTTGAACAACCCACTTCGATAGGGCAGCCGAAAAAGCTGGAAACCTTTCAAATTTACCCGAATCCGGCACGTGATTTCATTACTTTGTCAGGAGACGATTTACCGACTGGTGAATTGCATGTAAGGATTCTGAATAATAGCGGACAGATAGTCAGATCAGTTAAACTGAACCACAGTACCAGTCCGTTGACTCTCCAGATCTACAACCTGCAAAAAGGCACATATTGGTTGTTAATACAGCAAGGTGGATACCAGTCCTATTCGAAAATGGTTAAATCTGAATAACACCTTAATTATAATCACCCGGACAGAGCTTTATTTACCGGATAAATAAGGCTCTGTCTTCTGAACCGCACTAACCGGTTGGTCAGCATGCGCGCGGCGATCGTCTTTGCGCTAACTTCTTACATACCAATGACTTTCTGCAAATCATTTAAGAATTGGTTTGTATTCAGTCCCCGGGATATATTTGGGGACTTGCATCACTACACATTTTCGGAAGGATATCAGACACTATGTAATAATTGTGAACCTAATCAACAAAAGTACTTGTAAATTCCAATAGGGTTTATCAAAAATAGTACTATTTTAGTTGCAGATTATAGTGGTTAAGCAGAATTATTCATATGTCAAATATTGGTTCGTACGAAGAAAGATCAAAAAAATTTGACTGGTCTTTAGCAGAGAATGAACTCGAATACAGTGCTGGAGACATAATTAACATTGGTTGGTATTGCTCTGATAGAATTTGCCAGAAAGGTAAGGGTGAAAAAATCGCTCTTCAATATGAGGATTTTTGTGGTGTGGAAAAGAAATTTACTTTCAATGATGTACGTCTGGCAGGCAATACTATTGGGACATTCCTGAACAACCTTGGATTGAGGGATGGAGACAGGATTTGCCTTTTTATGGACAGAATACCTGAATTATATTTTTCATTTCTTGGTATCCTCAAGATTGGAGCAATTGTACAGCCTCTTTTCTCTGCATTTGGAGATGAATCTCTATTTATCAGGTTGGAAGATGCACAAACCAGAGCTATTGTTACCCAAAGGAAGTATTTATACAAAATCAGAAAAATAAGTAATAAGCTTCCATTCCTTGAATTTGTAATTATTGTTGATCACATTGAGAAAAAAAATCTTGAGTCTAAGGAATTTGCCTTAAGTCTTGAAGAGACTTCTTCAGTTAATGATATGAAGGTTTTTCCAACAAGGGCTGATTCACCATCAGTTTTGCATTATACATCAGGAACTACCGGACAACCTAAAGGTGTTAAACACGTGCATTATTCACTAATTTCACAGTATATCACAGCAAAATGGGTACTTGACCTTCAGGAAGATGATATTTACTGGTGTACAGCAGATCCGGGATGGGTAACAGGTACTTCCTATGGAATAATTGGCCCTTGGAGTTTAGGAATTACCCAGTGCATACTGGATGCAGGTTTTTCGGCACAAGCATGGTATAAATTCATTGAAAAATATAGGATTACCGTATGGTATACAGCCCCCACTGCCATCAGGTCTTTAATGAAAGCCGGGGAGGAAATTACTAAAAGTATTGACTTTTCAAGCTTACGCCATTTAGCAAGTGTCGGAGAACCGTTAAATCCAGAGGCTGTTATCTGGTCTGAAAGAATTTTCGGCAAACCATTTCATGATACTTACTGGCAGACAGAAACGGGTTCGATAATGATATCAAATTTCCCCGGGATGAAAGTAAAACCTGGATCTATGGGGAAGCCATTCCCCGGCATAACAGCTGTTGTACTCGATTCAAAAACATTTGAACCTATACACGAGCCTGGTAAGATTGGATTGATTGCTTTTAAACCTGATTGGCCGTCAATGATGCAAACTTATTGGAATAACCAAGAAAAATACCAAGAAAAATTTATAAATGGATGGTATCTTTCAGGTGATAAAGCATATATTGAAGAAAATGGGTATTATTGGTTTGTCGGCAGAGATGATGATGTCATTAATACCGGTGGGCACTTAATCAGTCCTTTTGAAGTTGAATCGGCTCTCCTGGAACATCCGGCTGTGGGTGAATCAGCAGTAGTGTCAAAACCTGATGAAGTAAATATGGAGGTGGTGAAAGCCTTTATAACATTAAAACCCGGTATCATACCAAGTTCAGATTTGGCACTTGAAATAATGAATTTCGTCAGGAAAAAATTATCTTCCCTGGCGATGCCTCAGGAAATCGAATTTATGGATAATCTTCCAAGAACAAGAAGCGGGAAGTTAATGAGAAGACTGCTTCATGCAAAAGTATGGGGTGAAGAAATTGGCGATATTTCCACCCTTGAAGATGATTGAATTAAACGATTTAAGTCACTTACACAATTATAAGTATCAAATTATGGAAAAATTGAATTTGGAAGAGATGAAAGAACTTGTCTTAAGGTATGTTATAAAAGAATACATGGAAAGTGAGGACACAGAAATAACCTATGACACACCGTTGATTTCAAGTGGATATGTCGATTCTTTTGCGATGGTTTCATTATACGTTTTTCTTGAGAATAAATTCAAAATAAGGATTCCGAGCAGCAAAGCAACTCCTGAAGCTTTTGATAGTGTCGATAAAATTGTTGCTCTTGTAAATCAATATATAGAATAGCTACAAATAGTTATCAATACTATTTCAGGTTGTACCTTAATGTCTTCTGAATATGAATAAGGTTGAGCAACTTATAGTCAATAGTTTTTAAGTTACTCGCTCACTAGAGAAAGCCTAAGAAGAGAAATTAAATCGAAAATAGAAATGGCATTTAATTCCTTTATCTTTTTTATTTTTTTAGGGTTGGTAATTCCCGTCTTTTATGCATTTTCTAAAAAGAGTAGTAAAAATTTGTTTTTGGTATTTGCAAGTTATGTTTTTTATGGATATTGGGATTGGCGTTTCTGCTCATTACTTGCATTTTCAACAATTGTTGATTTCTTCTTAGGCAAACTAATGCATTCAGCTATCAATGATAAAAAAAGAAGGATAATTTTTATAATTAGCCTTTTTTCTGATTTGGGGATATTAGGATTTTTCAAATATTTTAATTTCTTCATCGATAGTTTCCAAAGTCTTTCTGCTCAGTTCGGAGTAAATATTGATTTTTTACATACATGCATCATTATACCTATTGGAATTTCATTTTATACGTTTAAGAATATTTCATATACTATTGAAGTTTACCAAAAGAAAATACCCGCTGCAAATAATTTAGTTGACTACGCTTTATTTGTTTCTTTCTTCCCTGTGATGGTGGCTGGCCCAATTGAACGTGCAAGCAACCTACTGCCTCAATTATCAAAGAAACTTATACCTTCCTCCAGTCAAATCAAAGAGGGTATAGCCTTAATTGCTATGGGACTTTTCAGAAAAGTAATGATTGGTGATACTGCAGGCAGGTATGTAGATCATATTTTTGGAGATCTTGAAACATACAAATCAATAGAAGTAATTTCTGGATTAGTTCTATTCTCAGTTCAAATCTATGCTGATTTTTCGGGTTATAGCCATATTGCAAGAGGTACAGCAAAATTATTCGGAGTTGAAATAATGAGAAACTTTGAACAACCCTACTTCTCCCGAAATATTGCCGAATTCTGGAAGCGTTGGCATATAAGCTTATCTTCCTGGTTTATGAATTATCTTTTTTTACCAATTGCATATTCAATTTCAAGAAAACTAACAAAACTAAGGTATTTCTCTATAAAAGCAGATTACCTGGTTTATTCATTAGCAGTAATGGCGACATTTCTGTTATGTGGTTTATGGCATGGAGCTGCATGGACCTTTGTAATATGGGGCGGGATGCATGGAGTTTATCTTGTCCTATATAAATTGTTTTCTAAAAAAAGCAACATACCATTTAAGAAAATTCAGTTCCCCAATATTAAAACTATATTCAATATATTGACCACAAACATTCTCGTTCTTTTTACCTGGCTATTTTTCAGATGTACATCCTGGCACTCAATAAGGCTTTTTTTCTCTAAAATTATTTACTGGGAAGATAGTGAATATGCATTGTGGTTTATTAAAACCACAGCAACATTTGTAATATTAGTATTTATCACCGACCTAATTGAATATACTACAGGCAGGCATGATTTTATCCTTAGTATTAAATCAAAACCATTTCGCTATGGATTATTAACAGGCTTGTTTATGCTAACGCTTCTTTTTATGTTTCAATCAAAAATATCGCCATTTCTATATTTAAAATTTTAGTCAATGAAAGTAATTAATTCCATTTTCATATTCTCTATTGCCCTTATTCTTACAATTATTTTTTTTGAAGCTCTTTTATCTTTTTGTGGAATGATGATTCCCATTATTAAAATTGATTCGAATGTAGGAGAACGCTATATCCCCAATAAAATGTGCTGCTCAATTTCTGTTAGTGAAGGATTTGGGTTGGCTAAAACCAATTCAGAAGGTTGGTTTGGAAAGAAATTTGTGGATAATGGATTGTCTGATATTTCAATCGCTGTTATCGGAAATAGCTATGTTTCATCTCGACAAGTATTTTATAGAGATAATTTTTTATCTATTTCAGAGGAATTAACAAATAAAAACCTAAATAAAACTATTGCTTCTTATTTTAATTTTGGCAGACAGGCAATGCCTTTAACTGAACTCTTATTTATTAAAGAAGAAATTTCATCAATTCATAATCCCGACTATATATTAATCCTTTTAAATGCGCATAGCTTTAATACTACATCAAGGCAAGTTCCTTATTATAAATTAATGGGTGACTCATTAGTCCTGGATTCTACATTTAAGGAATCGCCCATGTTGAGGACCTACAGAAAACTTCAAATATTTTCAAATTCATCTGTTTTCTTTTTAGGATATAGAGTAAAAAATAAATTACCTCAATTGTGGAAAATCCTGTTCGACAAATTCTATCCTTCTGAAGAAGAGCCGGAACAGAATAATGACCCAATATTTTCACTTAGTGATGTCAATAAAGTAATACTTGAAAAATTAGAGAGTGATAAAAAAGTAATTTTTCTTTTAGATCTTGACTATGATGTATCCAATAAAGTAAAAACAATAACCACGCAATCTCAAATTATTGATCTTCGTCCCACTCTTTTAAAAATGAAAACTGAACAGGGAATTGATCCTAACTACTGGGCAATAGAAAAACTACCAGGACATTGGAATATTCCAGCTCACAAAGTAATTGGTGAGGAAATAGCAAACAATATGATTAAAATAATAAACAATAATCAAATTACGCGTCATAACGAAGGCTTTATGCCTTAAGGTTTTTAGTAGTAATTAAGTCTTTTTTCTGATGTTATCTGAAAATTACTTTAAACGAATTTTAGATTTAAGGTCCTCGGAATAAAACAGTTGACTTACAAGTCATGCAGGACTAATTTTAGCCCTATTTTCAGGTAAATGATTTACTTTTGGTTAGCTTGTGTAAGCTTCCCGAATTCTGAACCTTATTAGTGAGATAATAGCGGGTTTTGTGCTTTTATTCTTTTATGTATGGCAGTTGCAAACTGCCGTTTATCTCCCCGGCGGCATTACAAATGCCGCCGAGCGTGGGTCATAACTTATTTCAAAAAATATTGCTTAAATTTATCTTATAGAACAGCATAAAAGGCCTGATCATGATTGTTTTAGGAGGTATCTGTGTTACGCTCTCTCAGTTAACTATTTTGTGATATCTTCAATACACTGCAATTTATTATTGATGATAGTTTTATCTGTATTAATTAACATTATTTTGAATATTTTACTAATTGCACCATGCTTAGACCAGGAACAACGTCCTGATTCAATGGATATACCCCAGCTAACCCTTTCACTGATTGCTGCACTTACGCCTCCTGAACACTGGATACAGATTGTCGAAGAAGCGTACGGCGAGAAAGTAAATTTCGATGGCGATTATGATGTCATTGGTATTTCTATCATGACCCAAACCTGCATAAGGGGCTACCAGATAGCCACAGAATTTAAAAAACGTGGTAAAACTGTCATATTTGGCGGAATACATGCTACAGCGATGCCCGAAGAAGCCATAAAGTTTGGGGCCTCAGTGGTAATTGGTGAGGCAGAGGGCCTTTGGAATATAGTATTGGATGATATCAAACACAATCGTCTGAAATCCTTCTATAAGCTTGACCAGCTGCCTGATCTGCAACATCATGTCATGCCCAGAAGGGATTTAATTAAGTGCTCTTCGGGGAAATTTTCCATTGCGCCTATCGAAACCACACGTGGCTGTCCGTATAATTGCGATTTTTGCGCCGTATCAAGGTTTTTTGGTACCCGTCAAAGGCATAAGCCCATCCGCAGTATCATTACTGACATTGAATCATGCAAGGAAAAAAACCTTTTCTTCCTTGATGACAACATTACAGGCGATAAGCGCTATGCCAAAGAGTTGTTCAGGGAAATGATCCCCCTGAAGAAGAGGTGGGTGGGGCAGGCTTCCATACAGGTCGCTAACGATAAAGAACTCCTCAAACTTGCTTACCAATCGGGATGCAGGGCATTGCTTATCGGTTTCGAATCCATGTCAGATTCAGGCATCAATCAATACCATAAAACTTTAAAAACGTTGGATGAAAACATCCTGGCGGTAAAAGTACTTCAGGATAACGGTATTATGACCATGGCTTCGCTTATCTTTGGCCTTGATTCTGACACTCCTGAAGTGTTTGATTTAGCGCATGATTTTCTTACCCGTTCAAAAGCTGCTTTCTTTCAGGCATGTGTGATGACACCTTATCCAGAGACTCCTGTATTCAGGAAATTACTTTCGCAGGGGCGCATCCTCACAGATGACTGGTGCAAGTTTGATGCTTCCAAAGTGATCATCAAACCAGAGAACATATCACCCGAAGAATTACTGGAAAGATATAACAAAATAAAATGGCACTTCTATTCTAACAAATCAATCCTAAACCGTTCTTACCCCAATATTAAAATCGGTTTTTTTGAAGCAATGCTTTATTTTACATTAAACAAAGGCTATCAGAAAAGAAATAATCCTTCAACTTTTTCACAGGTATACCAAAACACCCAAGATAATCCTGTCAATTTCAACGTTGCCAAGTATGTTCATCCTTTGGAAAATAACCCAAATTGATTTCATCCGCTGGAATTCTGTTTTTAAATTCATGTAAATCCTAACATTTACCCCATTCTTATCGTATTCTGCTAGAGTCCGCCAAGAAACCCTATCTCATGGACATTATCTTATAATGGCAAAAGCCGGAGATTACAGGTTACCAACTTAATATTCTCAACATGAAAAACACGATTCTTTTGCTAAAGCATCGAATAGATCTTTTGGATATGTGTTTCGCAAAACTCTTCTATATGTTCCCTAACATTTGTATGTGAATGAAAAGTCGGGCCATTCCGGATAATGGAATGCGGTGAGCGAACGATTTTATTCAAAACCCCGATAAACCGGTCGACTTCACCAGCTTCGTTTTCAATACCCAAACTTACCCGGACAAGACCCGGCACAATTTGCGCCAACCGGGGCACCAGGATCAATGCTATATTTTGCACAACAGCCAATGAGGGAGGTAGGTTAAGAAGATGTTTGATTAAAAGGTGTGTACAGAAGCATCCGTAACGGACTCCAATTCCACCTTGTTCAGCCAGTTCTCTGGCAGCCAGATGATGTGGAACTTTTTTCAATCTGAATGATACTATGCTGCCCTTAAGGTGAAGTCTTTCTGAATCTGTATCTGCAATTCCATAAACCTCTATCCCGGGGACACCTGATAAACCTTTCAGCAAACGGGTCAAAAGCATTCTTTCCTTTTCTTCAATGACGTCCAAACCAATACGTTGAAGAAGAGTAATGGCTTTTCCTAATGCAGCGATACCTATGACATTCTCTTCCCCTGAAGTTTTAATCCTCTCTACCTCAGCATGACCGAAATGAATACATTCTTTTCTCACCAGTAATGCTCCGGAACCGAACGGTGCATACATTTTGTGACCGGAAAAAGCCAGGTAATCAATGCCCCAATCGTCCATTTTTACAGTACGGTGGGCCACAAGCTGGGCTCCATCCACAAGTAGGCGGGCATTGTATTTATGTGCAATCCTGCTGATCACCTTAATATCATTGTATGTTCCAAGTACATTTGACGCACCGCTTATCGCCACAATCCGGATACGCTTTTTTCCATAGATTCCTTCCTGGTTGTATTTCTTTAAAATTAGTTCAAGCTCAACCGGATCTACAAATCCTTCCTTATCTATAGATAATCTGATCAGGGAAGCTCCTGAAATATAACGCCATGGAAGTTCATTTGAATTGTGTTCCAATAACGAATTGAGAATGACAAATTGAGAATCGTATCTATATTCATCTTGTACGAACCGGGCTGCTATATTGATGGCTTCAGTTGCATTACAGGTGAAAATGGTTTCGTAATTGTCAGGACTTGCTCCCAAGAAGCTGGTTAGAATCTGCCTGACTTCCCTGATGATATCTCCATGCACCTTATCTGACTGACGCCAGGTTTTTTCCACAACTTTCCAGACCGGGTAGAAAGCAGGTGTGCTTGCAGCATTATCGAAGTTAATATATGGCCTTTCACCTTCGCCGGTGGGAACATGAAGATCTCTCCCTAAAAGAAGTTTTCCAAGTTCAGCAAGCAGTATAGAACCAGAGTAACCTGTAAGCTCATCGTGATAGAGAATTTCCCGGGCTGTAAGTATTGCATCCTCCTGCAGCTTGAAACAATCAGTCCCGTATCTTTGCTTTAAGGTTAGTCCTAAAGCAAAGGCAATGGCATTGATGATGCAGGGGGTTCCTGCCTCAAACTTTTGTGGTGCATCAGCCCAGATCACAACATTGGGTGAGACCATTTTTGCAACGCTGCCACCGGTTTGGAATGGAATGCCCTTTGGCAAGGCACTTTTGATTATAGCCAGTGCTCTCAATCCCAATGGTAAGCCTATATCACGGCTCGATACTATTTGGTAATTTCTGTAATGCAACTGTTTCTTAATTATTTCTGAACCATATGCAGAACAAAAGACAACTAAATACTTCTTTTTATCAAGACCCAGTAATTCCAATAAAATTCCCCTTGCCCGCTCAAACAATGCTGTAGTTATTATGGAATAATGACCGGTCCCCCGATGAACATTGGAATAGGTCTCTAATGCCAATCTTACGCCTTCCTCAAGTTTTTCAAATGCCCGAACGGACACTTCATTACCCGTGGGTACAGGTTTATCAATTTCCTTTAATTGAATATCTTCGGAATTTCCATATTCAATGTTTGTAAAGCTTTTCATAAGTACTGCCGATTTGATAATATTAAAATCTATTTAGGTTGTGAGGTACCCGAAATCCCGAACATATCATAAGGTTTTTCACTGAAATTGTCATTAAATAAAAAGATTGTCAGACCCAGGTATGCTAAAAAAGAAATAATAATAAGGAATTGAATCCAGGATGTTTTTTGAATTTCCTGTTTTGATTTTACATCACAAACCTCACCAGGACAGTATTGCGCTTTCTCTTTATAAAACCAGCCATAAAACAGACATCCCAGGCAAATACCAAATGCAGATTCAAAAAATAGAAAAATCAAACAGATCAGACAGATTATGCCGGTTATTGGACTAAATGCATTTACCACTACCAAAAGAATGAACATGATAGATGCCAGAACTAATCCAATTACCCATGCAAACTTTTTTTGCGCTGCTCCAACATATTCGGGATTTTGCCTGCCAACAATCAAACGGCCGATGATTAAAGTCGGAGAATATTTTGGATTAACAAAAACCCGGATTATAAAATCCGTAAGGAACAACGTAATCATATACTTGATCATTAGAAAATTACCTTTAAATAAAATCAACATTAATGCTATCAACATAAATAAAAACAGTATTCCGGCTGACGCCCTTATTTCGCGCTCATTTAAAACAGGAATGTTATAACCTTTTACGGTTTCTCCAAATTGTATTACTTTGTTCATAACGTTAGAAGTATGGTTGAAAATATTGATGATTAATAAGTATTTGAGGTCATAGAGAGTGTATTTATCAGTTTATCGCAACCACCTTTTTTCATGAATTCAGTGTGATCGTTTATTGTTCTAAAAGACTGTCCTGATATTTTCTGACATCTGATTTCAGAATTGGTTGCCCTATAAAAGGCTTCTAATATCTTTTCTGTGTTTAGCTTATTAAAGCGTGGGGGTGTTTCTCCGGGGTGTTTTTTGTACCATGTTAGCGTGTTCATCCATATTGCTGCACCCAGTGCGCCACAGGCATGACCTTTCAAGCCAAGACCTCCGGCAAATCCGGCAACCATAACCATTTCTTCTTCACTGGCTCCCATTCTCCTGACAACTTCGGAAGAGCAGCTGACAGGATTTTGAGGCAAATCAGTTTGCTTAAGGGATAATCCTGTATTTGCTGTCAATATTGCCTCCGGAGCCCACTTATCAGCCAGTTTAAAACAGGGACTATTCTTAATGCCGCCATGTAGAATGATTTTCAGCATAATTTTCACCATTCCTGATTTTTTTGATAAATCACCTCCTGTGATATCACGACAATTGACGCTTTTTGCCCTTTCTGAAAATGATTCCATGAGTTGTTGAGTGGCTGTTATGGCTGATGCAATGGATTGACCGTAATCATTGTTTCTCCGAAAGGATTCCGCGCCCACAGCCAATGAAGATCCCCAAAGCATTCCGCATTGATGTCCCAACATTAGTCCGCCGGCCAATGGGTCGGAGGCACGTTCCTCAGTCTCTTTTAAATGACCGAATTCACGGTTTAACAAATAAAAGAATGTGTGTGAGCAAGCGCCACATTTCTTAAAAACATCTTTTGTGTCTCCGGGAATCATTTTCAGGTTGCCATCCCAGGCATTTGCTGCGACAGATTGTATGCCGGAGCTTATCATTAAAGCAGTAACTCCTGCTGCAGTTGCAACAATTGTCGACTCTTTTACGAATTTACGCCGGTTCATTTTCCTGCTGATCTTCATGATTTAGTCTTTTGTTGTGTTTTGTCAGAAAACAGAATATTTAGAAGGTACTTGTAAGTTCCAAACTGGCATCCCCTGATGTTTTGAAGGAAACTCGTTTCAAACTGTTGTTTTTTCCTTTAAATACACATCCATTTTCGAGGATGACACTTAAAGAATCAGCCTGAAAGTTTTCCAACTGGATTTCTGTACCCCGCGTAGCTCTTATTGTCAGCAATGAAGGCATGGTTATTCTTACATGCATACTTGTTTCATTTTCTGTTGAATCAACCTTAAAGTACAGTGTACCGTTTATGTTTTCATACATTGGTTTCAAAATAGAATCCTCTTCAGCAGTGTATTCGACTTTGCATTCTTTTCCCTGTTTTATCCTGACAATCATAGGAGATGAAAAATTGAGTTTTTCAAAATTGTCAACTGACACTGCCTGATAGTCATGTTTTACTCCGGTTTTTAAACGCACCGATTGTACAGTATTTCGCAGTATCACTACATAAATAACCAATGAAACAATGATAATACCTGCTACAAATAATATTATTTTCTTACTGGTCTTCATAAATAAAAATGTATTAAAAATTATGAATATTGCTCTTTACAAATCGGCTGTAATATGAATTCACATCATCCATGGTAAGGTTGAGCAAACCCATTGCCTTGAAAAATTTGGGTAATTCATGGCTTACAAAATCTTCCTTTCGCAGTGCTCTTGTTTTTTGGAAGCCGTCTTCCGATACAAAGTAACCAATACCTCTTTTGTTAAATATGATGCCTTTTTCCTGCAGGTAGTTGAAAGTTCGCAAAACTGTATTTGGGTTCACTTCGATGCTGACTGCCATTTCCCTGACAGAAGGAATGCGGTCCCCTGGCTTCCATTTTTCAAGTAAAATGTTCTCACAAAGTTGATCTGCTATCTGTAAATAAATAGCATTATTGTCTCCAAACTCCATACTAAACCTCCTGATCTTTAAGTCCCGTATAGGTAATTATCCAGCCTAGGGGAGCCATCATCCACCATATTAACCACTGTACTATATGCCAGATCTGAAGCAAAGTTCCTTCCTTAAATGGGTTGAAATCGCTTGGGCATTCCAAATCTGAATGAATTATGTCTGCCATGATAATGTAAAAGATTATTCCGCAGACCATTCCAAATAACAGCACCGTAAAAATGGTTTTGGGGAATACATATCCCCTGAAGTGCACGGCGCCTGCAAGAAAAATTGTCTGAAATACAATATAATATCTTATGGAATGTATTGGAGTTCTCGCCATCGGCTCAAAGGCAAGAAATGTCATTTTTTTAAAAAAGAGGTGACCTATTGAATTGGCTATCAAAGTATAGATGATGAAGGTGAGTGTGAACATAATAATCCAGCCAATACAAGTCAAAAGCCACATGCTCATAAATTTTTCGAAAGTCGACGCAGGCAAAGTAAGGTAGTTGTACCTCCTCAAAGGATTGCTCAAATCGTTAAAAGCAAGACTGCTTAGAATGAATCCCCCGATAAGTAAGAAGAATGCATAGCCAGCAGGATGTGAATCGAAAACTCTTTCGGTGCCAAAAATGTTTTCCAATATAAACCCAGTGAAAAGCAATCCAAAGGTGACAACGAAAGTTAAAATAAAACCCTTTCTGCTTTTGAATAATTCCATTTTCAACAGCAGCCAAAACCGCGATGGCTCAAAATAATTCGACAGGTTCATAGTACTAGCTTTTAAATAATTCGTTGATTTTTTCTTTATTTCCGACTACTGCATTGAATAATAGTTCCAGGCTCATCCGGGTTTCTATCCTGTCAGTATTTTCTTTTACCACAGTATATCCGCCCAGTGATGGTTCGTAATACACTACACTATCACTGTCAGGCATTTCTGTCTGCTTTGAAACGACTAATTTTTTAGAAATCTGCTCATAATCCTGAAAGAAAATTATTTCCCCTTCGTCCAAAATAATGATTGGGTCGATGAGATTTTCCATATCCCTTACCTGGTGGGTTGAAATGATGAAACTTCGTTCCTCATGAACTGCATTGGCAATAATCTTTCTGAAATGACTTTTTGACGGAATATCCAAACCATTGGTAGGTTCGTCCAAAATCAACAGTTTACAATCTGTAGCCAGCCCAAAACATAAGAGGAAATTCTTCTTTTGTCCGTATGACATGGCAGAAAGCTTTTGTTCTCTTGGAATTCTAAACTCATAGAGGTAATCATTCAACAGACTATGATTAAAACGCGGGTAAAAAGGGCTGTATAAACGAACAAAACAATCCATATTCAGAGACGGTAGATTAAACTCTTCGGTAACCAGGTAAATTTCCCTGAGAAACTGCGGAAAACGATCCTTCGGCAGAAAGCCTACCACATCGATATTCCCATTTTTAGGGAACAATAAACCACTAATAATTTTCAGCAAGGTGGATTTACCTGCACCATTTTTACCCAGTAAGCCATAGATATTTCCCGCTGGCAAAGTAAGATTGAGCTGGTTAAAGAGCTGTCGGTTTTGATTATAACTAAATGAAAGGTTTTCAATCTTTATCATAGCAGATTAGTTATTGAGTGTATTACTTCACTAATACACTACAATAGTAATGTATTATTTTATAAATACCAAATACCTGATTGCTTTTTTTTAAAAAGTATTGAATTAAACTTTGAATGGCTTGTCAAGGGGAATGACAGGCTCAGGCTGAGTCAGCTCTTTATAAGCAGGTGACAAATTATGACAATTATTTACATCAGGATGATGATGATTCATCTAATTCCTTGTAGTTTTGAGATCGTGATCAGGTGCAAACTGTCGTCAAAATGAAAAAAAAAATTGGGTTGCTTATAGTATTGTTTTGTTGCATTTTAGATTTCATAAGCTCAGGACAATCGGTTACAGAAATCCTTGGTTCTTCTATGGATAGTCTGAGAAAGATAAAAACCATTCAATACCAGGTTGCATATCAGCATTCGATTGCAGGCTTTCAGGACAAAAATCTTCAAGCCGGCATTATAGCAGAAAGAGGTACCGATAGTTTGTTTGGAATGCAATTTATAGTAAATAAAGACTCCATCGAAAATATCTACGACGGAAGGTTTGCTTTTGAGATCAATCACAGGGTTGGAGAAGTGATGCAACTTAATCCGAACATTCTAAATAAGAAAGGTATTACGGAACTTCTCATCAGGGAAATATTCCAGGGTTATGAAAAGGAAGCCTTTTCAGGGCATACATCCAATTTTGATACTACATCAGTGTATTATACAATTGTT
>Ga0074195_1003461_pt1 | contig 14841 bp, 15 predicted proteins | sample EPASupsiteHSE623_FD_64525 | JGI IMG/M metagenome (GOLD analysis project Ga0074195, IMG submission 64525) | Bioremediated contaminated groundwater from EPA Superfund site, New Mexico - Sample HSE6-23 | ecosystem: Environmental > Aquatic > Deep subsurface > Groundwater > Contaminated ...
GCACAGTTCGGGGACGGGGGAACGCGGCCTCGAAGCGCCCTTTTCCAGTCCTCCAGATTTCAGACTCCGGACTCCAGACTGGAGATCACTCCTGCTGCAAGACCTTCTGGATCTCTTCCACGTTCTGGCCCAGATTTCCGTCCTTGATCACTTCGCGGAGGCGTTAATCCGCGTGCTTCTCGAGTAGCAGGTCCAGTCCGCGGCCATCCGCGGCTCCATGGAGTTCCTGCTGGGGCTCGGCCGGACCGAAGCAGGGGGACGGAAACCGGGCACTGACCATGCTGTCCTGAGCGGGTCCACAGGCGGCAGGACCGGGCAGCAGCAGCCGGTGGCGTGCCGGTCTCGGCGGCCGCCCGGCTCAGGCGGCCCGATCAAAAGGCTCGATGGCCTGTTCGATTTCCCTCGCGTGAGCAATCTCTGCGACGCGAAGATCATATGCAGTCTGAAGATTCAGCCACGAGCGAGCGTCGCCACCAAAAAACCGCGCCAGGCGCAAGGCTGTATCCGGGGTGACGCCACGGCGCTCGAGCACGATGTCATTGATCCGAGAGGCTGGAATCCCGAGACGCTTGGCGAGTGCATGAGCGCTCATCCCGAGGGGTTTCAGATAGTCCTCTCGCAGGACTTCGCCCGGGTGGACGGGTCGCATACCATTCTTAAAGCTCATGCGTCCTCCTCAGTGATAGTCGACGATCTCGACTTCTACCGGGCCTGCGTCCGTCCATCGAAAACAAAGCCGCCACTGTTCGTTGATGCGAATGCTGTGCTGGCCGGAACGGTTGCCCTTGAGGGCTTCCAGGTGATTACCCGGAGGGGACCTCAGGAACTCGAGCGTTTCGGCTGCGTCAAGCTGAGCAAGCTTCCGGGTTGCCACGTTGACGATCGCGCTGAAACGTCTGGAGCGGCCCGTCTCGAACAGACCCCTCGTCTCGTCGCAACGGAAGCTCCTGATCATCCCATGAGAAGTGTATACCGAGTACCGGCAAACGGTAAAGCCTAGACTCGATGATCGCCGTGGGAACCGCAGACGGGGCGGGCCACGGGAACGGGGCGTCCGTCGCGGCTTCCGTTGAAGCCCGACACAGGAGAACCAAGCCCTGGTCGGTCGAGGGCCCCCTCATCTTCCAGAGACAACGACGGCGGAGCGAGTGACGGGGAGGGGCTAATGGCGGCGATGTGGGGTGAAGGCTTCGTCGAGCAAGGAGCGCTGAGCGACCACTACATTTTGACCGAAATTGCCCCGCGATCGCTGGAAACCCGCTCTAATTCAGGACCGCTTCTCGCGTGAACGCGGATCACCGTAGAAGACGATTCTACAGTTTTCAGCGGACGATAGCTCCTTGTCCGGCGTGGCTCCTGAGTTGATACTACTTCCGTGCTCCCACCCGGGAGTGAACCCCGCGAGGAGGTTTCGAATGTTCCGCTCGGTGATTCTCGTCTTGGCTCTGGCGATCCTGTGTGTTCGTCCGTTGGTCGCGGATGGAGAGTTCCCGCCGGTGAAGTTCGAGGAAGTCGACCCCGGCATGCCCTACAAGGTGGAGGAGGTCCCGGCCACGGACCCTGAAGCGATGAAGGGGCTCAAGATCGCCTTCGTCGCCGCCCACGGATTCGAGGAGATCGAGCTAACCTATCCGCTCAAGTACTTCAAGGCCCGGGGTGCCGCCGTGGAGATCATCACTCCAGACTGGATCAAGGGTCGAGTCATGGCTGTCCGGTTCTTGAAGCCCTCGATCTGGCTGCCCGTGGCCAACCAGATCTCCCAGGTCAAGCCGACCGACTACTGCGCCATTGTGGTCCCGGGCGGCGCTTGGAACCCGATCATCATGCGGACCGACGGCAAGGTCCTCGAGTTTCTCAAGGGCGCCAACGAGGCTGGCAAGCTCATCGCTTCGGTGTGTCACGGGCCCCAGGTCCTTCTGACCGCCGGTCTGGTCCGGGGCAAGGAGGTCACGGGGGTCGGAGACATCCGGGGAGACCTGCGCAACGCCGGAGCCACAGTCATCGAGGATCGTCCCGTGGTCCTCGACGGCAACATCCTCACGAGCCGTGATCCCAACGACCTCAAGGAGTTCTCGATGGGGATCCAGGAGTACCTCAAGAAGAACCTCAAGTTCTGCAAGAGTTGGGAAGCCGTCGGTGAAGCCACGGGCTCAAAAGAGGCGGCATCGAGGGTGGAACGCGTCGAGAGGTTCGTGAGAAAGTGGTTCTCCCTGTTCGACCGTAACGCCCCCGTGGATGACTATCTGGTTTCGCTGGCGGATGCGGGGCTCTACATAGTCTTTCCCGAGGCCACCCTGCGCAGTCACGCCGACTTCCGGAAGTGGTACTCCGGGATCCTGCAGACCGTGTCAGGGGCTTGCCACACCATCCAGAAGCTGAACGTGACGCCCAAGGCCGACGGATCGTATGCAGTGGACATGGTGGTGCACTGGAAGGCGACCGTCAAGGACAAGGGGCCTGTCGAGCTCTTGGTCGACCAGGCCTGGGAGCTAGAAGATCGGAACGGTCAGCTGACCATCACGCAGTACGTGGTCACCCACAGGAAACCATAGGACGAAGAACCATGGGACGAAGAACCACAGGGCGCTCGTAGCAGATTGCGATCGGAGGAGCAGACCATGCAGTACCAGAGACTTGGCGACACGGGGCTCGTCGTCTCGCGGTTGTCGCTGGGAGCCATGACGTTTGGTTCCGGTACGGGTGCCATGGGGTCGATCTGGAAGGTCGACCAGGCGCTGGCCAACCGGATGGTGAGCCGGAGCCTCGACGCTCTCACGACCCCGGAGCCCCTGTATCCAGCCTGGCACATCGACAAGACCGGAGATCCGGCCGTCACGGAGGCCCTCACCCGGCCCACCGCGTCGGGCCGATCCGCCTGAGGGTCGGGGAGGGAGATCTGGCTGTGCCGACAGTCGTTGACAACATCGCCTGCACGGACCCGGAGTGCTCGAAGCGGGGCGTGAAGGGCGCAGGCAACGTTGTCCTGCTGTGGACATAATGAGCATGCTCCGTACAAGAACGCCCTCCTCAATCTCCGATCTGGTTCCTCGCAGGCCGACTCCCCGTAGAATCTCACCGTCCGTGAGCCCCGCGGGTGCCGGGGTCCCATTGCGCGACCCAGTTTCGGGCGATCTCTCGCACGAAGCGGTCTCTCTCGGATGCGGATCGGCCATCCAGAAGCGGCTTTAAGTCCGGATCCGGCTCCACCTCGTTGAGCTTGATGAGGCCCAGAATAGCGGTCTCCCGCACGATCGGGTTCTCATCGCAGACCGCCTTTTGTATCTGAGGCCTGCAGGAAACGTGACCCAGGATCCCTGCCGCGTGGATCGCCGTGGCTTTGAGCCATGGGTCATGGCTCGACACCAACTCAGCCGTGACCTCTTCGAACCGGACCGGCGCGAACCCCCACCGCTTCTTCGCGAGCGCCTCGATCCGGGCGCCGTGGCCCGCCTCCAGCGCCGAGAGAAGTTCATGGACGAGCGGATCGACCTCCGCGAGCTGTTCCCGGATCGCATCGAGCATCTTCGGTGACAGCTCGGCTCCACGGCCCAGTCTCAAGACCAGACCCCGCATGAGACATCCCCTCAGAAGCACTTGATGCTCTTCGATGCACAGACAGAGCGATTCCCCGGCCTCGCGGCAGTTCGGCTCTCTCGACGCGACCCGGTCACGCTCGAGACGGAACCAGTCCCTGAGACACTCGAGGGTGAACGACCGGTAGGTTCCCGAATCGAGCCTGTGACCCTGCTCCATGAACCTCTCCAGGACCGTCAGGGCGTTCTTCTTGGCGATCAGCCGCGCGTCCGGATTCAAGAGGAGTTCCTCGAGTTTGGGCAGGACGGCCGGCCCCAGCGACGTGATCTGCCGGATCGTCATGTCCGGGAGATCTTTTGCGTCGAGCTGCTTCAACATCCTAGCGAACATCCATTGCCGTTCCATCTCCTCGGTCTTGGCCTTGGAATCGAGCTCTTGCTTTTCCCTTTCGGATTTCGAGAAGATCTCGACATTGGCCATGGCCTTGGATGCCCACTCCGCGACCAATCCGAACGCTCGGACGGTCTGCGAGTTGAACTTGTCAAACGGCATGGCCTCGACCGCGATGATCCCTCCGATCTCTCCTGTCCCCTCCACGGATACTGGCGCGGCCATGATCTTCTCCCCTTGGGTCCGTTCGTTTTTGAAGAGGAGATCCTTGATCGTGACCGGTTTCTTTTCGCGCAGGACCTGGGCAAATACCCCCCGGTCCAGGGGAAGGAGTCTCTCCTCTTCCGGAACCGAGTCCCACCCCTTCTCGGCCACCAGCCGTAGCATCCGGTCTTCCAAAACATAGAACGAGCATCTCTTTACCCCGAGGTGTTGCACCAGAATGTCCAGAACCGCGGGGTAGAGATACTGGGGCTCGAGTGTCGAGAGCTTTTCGGCCATCTCGTACATGGTCTGAAACGTGGTCGTCTCTTCGAGGATGCGTCCTCTGAGATCACGGTTCGCCGATTCCAGCACCTGGTTGTTCTGTCTGAGGACCAAGACCTGGCCATCGAGCTCTTTGCGTGCCTTTTCGATTTTGAGGATTTTGATCTGTAGCCGGTCGTAGTGATTCCCGGCCACAACGGCGATCAGGATGGCTCCGGCCGCGAAGACCGAGTGGGGTTCTTGCAGCAGCGAGGGGAGTGTCCGCTCGGCCGCGACAGCCAGGCCGCCCAGCTCGTAGACTCCGATCAGAAGGCTCGAGGCCGTCAGTGCCATGGAGGTACCGTACCGGGCCGCCATCAGCAACACGATTATGTGGTACGGATGGAAGGCGAGTCCCACCAGAAACGGGTTTCCCGGAGTGGTCACGAGTCCGAACAGGGTTACGGCTCCAAAAAGGACGAAGAGGTCTCCTGCGGCTTGCCCGAGGTTGCTCCGGTTCATCGTTCTTCTGCCTTCCGGACATCCATGCTCATTCGTTCCGCCATCGTTCGGAGGATCTCGAAGGTCAAGCTGGAATGGGTGATCAGGAGCTCCCGGAAATGGTGTTTGTGGATCTGCAGCATCACGGCGTGTTCGATGATCCGGGCCGTCGCGGTTCGGGGTTGGTTCGTGAGGATGGCGAACTCACCGAAGTAGCCCGACGGTCCGATCTTTGCCACGGAGATCTCTTTCTGATCCGCCTCTCGTATGATCTCCACCTGGCCGCTCAAGACCACGTAGAGCGTCTCTCCGGGCTCCCCCTGGCGAAAGATGAGGCTGCCGGCCGGGACTTCTCGGATCTGGGCGATCCGCCCCAAGGCCGCGAGCTCCTCGAACTGGAGACCTCCGAAGAGACTGACTTTTCGCAGTGCGAGAGCCTTGTCAATGGTTCCATTCATACGTGTGCCTCGATGGGGAGGACTGGATGGCTCGGGCGATCTCCCCCTGGAACTCTTCCTGGAGCTTGAGGACTTTGGCCATTGCGAACGGGTAGACGTCCGGGCGGGGGTCTTGCCGCGCCTTGATGATGTGCGGGATCAACTTGGGGCTCTTGCGCTTGGCGATCGTGTCGAGCACGGCACGTTTGAGCTGGGGATCCGGCAGCGATTGCCGGAACGAGAAAGGCGAAGGCCCGGAACAAGCGACGTGACCCAATGTCAGCAGAACGGGTCTCTCCAGGCAGTCCCGGACCACCCAGGAATCGAGCCCCAGGAGCACGGTCAGCAGAACGATCGAGATCTCTCTCATCGCGAAGCGAGGCTACCATACCATGAAGCCGCAAGGCAGTCCAATCCCCCTTCCTGTGATATACTTCCACAGCACGAACGGGGGTGGATGGCCCGTGACGAACACGACCGAGATCGAGAGGCTCAAGCATCTGGTCGAGGCTTCCAGGATGCTCAATGCTTCCCTGGAACTTGGGGTCATCCTCGAGAACATCCTCAAACTCGCGTCGAGCCTCCTCATGGCGGAGAGAAGTTCGCTGTTCCTCGTGGACGAGGAACGGGGTGAGCTCTGGACACGGGTTGCGCAGGGGACCAACGATATCAGGATTCCTCTGTCGACCGGAATCGCCGGTCACGTTGCCACGACTAACCGGGCGCTGGTCACCTCCAACGCGTACGACCTCCCTTTCTTCAATCGAGACGTCGATCGAGTCGAAGGGTTTGTCACTCGATCGGTCTTGTGCGTTCCTTTACGCAACCGGGACGGCAAGGTTGTCGGCGTCCTGGAGACTCTCAACAAGAGGGATGGGATCTTCGACGAGGAAGACTCCCGGTTCCTGGAGGATCTCGGTTCCCAGGCGGCGGTGGCCATCGAGAACGCCCTTCTGCACGAGCGCCTCTTGAGGCAGAAGGGTCTGGAGCGTGACCTTCACATTGCGGCCCAGATCCAGAACAACCTGCTCAGGACCGGCATCCCGGAGGTTCCAGGACTCCGTCTCCACGCGTTTTGTCAGCCAGCGCGCCACGTGGGTGGCGATTTCTTCGAATATGCCCAGATTCCGGGGGGCAGGGTCCTTCTCGCGATCGGGGACGTGGCGGGCAAGGGAATCCCGGCCGCGCTGATGATGTCCAACATTCTGGCCAGCTTGAGAACCCTCTCTCTCTTCAACCTGAACCCCGTCGAGCTCTTGGATCGATTGAACGGCTTTGTCGCCGAACGGAAGACAGATCTCTTCTGTACCGCATTCCTGTGCGAATACGACCCGGCATGTCGGATCCTGAGCTTCTGCAATGCGGGCCAGACCCCTCCGATCCACGTCCGGTCCACGGGAAAGATCCATGAGCTCCGGAGCGGTGGGCTGCCGCTGGGCTTGCTTCCGGAAGGCGAGTACCGACTATCCACGGAAGCCTTCGAACCGGGTGATCTGCTTTTCCTCTATACCGACGGCATCATAGAGGCGAGGAACTCGGACAGGGAACTCTTTGGCTTGCCCAGACTCGTCAGGACCCTCCAAGGTTGCGCGAGGTTCTCGCCCGATCGCGTTGCCCAGGCTGTCCAGCGGGAAGTGACCGATTTCTCCAGGGGAGTTCCACAGTCTGACGACTTCACGCTACTGGTCGCGACGATGAACTAGCACCGCGGGCAAATCTATATGGGCACAAATCCGGACGTCCCCGGCTTCGAGATCCTCGGTTCCATCGGCGCAGGCGCGTCCGGGTGGGTGTACCGAGCCAAAAGGAAAGAGGACGGGCTTCCCGTTGCCGTCAAGGTGCTTCGACCGGAGGCCCAGGCGGATCCGGAGCTCGTGGCGAGATTCCGGCGGGAAGAGCGGATCCTCGCGCGTCTCGCGAGTCCGTATCTCGTCCGACTGATCGGATCCAGTATCGACTCGACGCCCGCCTGGATCGTGACGGAGCTTCTCGAAGGGGGATCCCTTTCCGACAGGATTCGCACTGCTCCCGGTGGTCGTCTGTCTGTCGACGAAGTGGTGCGTCTCGCGTCGGAGGCGTCCAGAGGGCTCGAGTTGCTCCATGGACACGATGTCCTTCACAGGGATGTCAAGCCGTCCAACATGCTCTTCCGGACCGATGGAACGGTCGTGCTCACCGATCTGGGCCTGGCCAAGATGGGGCAAGCGTCTTTCCTGACGCAGCCGGGTCAACTCCTGGGAAGCGTCGCCTACATGGCACCCGAGCTGTTCGTCGGGGCCAAACAAGACCAGCGGACCGATCTCTTCAGCCTGGGAGTATCTCTCTATGAGGCGCTTACGGGCCTTCACCCGACCGGACGAAAGCCGAGGTCGGCACAGCAGGAGGTCAAGGACCCCGCACTGCTGGTGCCGGCCTGCCCCGAGATCCTCCGGATGGTCCTTTTGACTCTTCTCCACAAGGACCCTCTCTGTCGACCCGTGTCGGCCAAGGCTCTCGTGGCCTTCCTCGATCGGCTCGCGCCATCCGGGTCTGATCGGTCGAACGCGACTCCCGCGGGTGCGATCGATGAATGCGGCCAATCCGGAGCAGGGGGACGACCGGTCGACCGCCAATCAGCGTCTTTCGTCTTGCTCGAGACCGTTCCTGAAGGCCCTCCCGGATATGTCCTCCAAGAGCAGATCGGCACCACGGGGTTGTCGACGATCTACCGGGCGCGTCACACGGAGAGCGGACGCGAAACCGCTCTCAAGATCCACCCTGTCTCGTCCGCGGGAGAGGAACAGCACCGTGAGGAGATCGTCCAGCGGATCGAAACCCTTCGTCGCCTTTCCCATCCGCATCTCTTGACCGTCCAGGAGGGAGGCTGGTGGCGGTCGCACCTGTTCCTCGCGACGCCGCTCGTCCGCGGTGAGACTCTCAGGAACGTTCTCCTTTCGACCGGCAAGCTCCCTTCCGACCGGGTCAAAGACCTCACTAGGAAGCTTCTGGCCGCACTCGTCTACCTGCACGGGCAGGGAGTCGTTCACGGAAGGGTCGAGCCGGGCAACGTGATGATCGATTCCACGGGGGGGGTCACGTTGATGGAGCCGGGATTGAACATTGATCCCGGCCTGGCGCGTCTGACGAGCGCCGCCCATCTCCCAGGGACCGCGCTCTACGCGGCTCCGGAGACGATCGCCACGGGATTGCACACCTTCAGGACCGATCTCTACCAGATGGGGGCGACACTCTACGAGGCTCTGACCGGTCTTCACCCCTACGGATGGGATGAGGTGCGTGCCTGGTTCTCCGGCGAGCGGAACCCCAGAAAGGCCATACTGCAGGGTTTTCCCGGTGGCACTCCAGCGACGAGAGAGGCCGCGGACACGGGTGAGGACGCGTCTTTGGCCTACTGCTTCGCCGGTGCGTGCGCCGTGGAGGAGAACGACAGGTACGAGAGTGCCCTCGTTTTCGAGGCGTTGTTCGAGCGAATCTCCCTGGATCGGAGGCCTTCTGGCATCATCGGCGGTGTCCAGCGCGATGGAGGGTTGTCTCGGCGTCTTTCGGGCAAACCCGATGTTCTGCCCCCCCTTCCGGGTTCTCCAGAACCCGCGAGCGGGCGATGGCGAGTCGTCGGCTTCTGGTTCGCAGTGATCGTGGGGCTGATCCTCGCGATCTGGTTGGCCTTGGAGCCTGTCGGTCTATCGTCAGACAAGGCTCTGGGCCGAAGACGGGACAGAGTCGCCTTCAACGATTCCCAAGGAGGAGAGAATGAACACGTGCAGATCGAACGAACCTGAGCAACCCGAATCCTCGACCCGATATGCTCCTCCGGTCGGACGGTCCGAAATCGAGGAACTCACCAAGCTTCTCGCGGCTGTCCGCGCTGAACGGTTGTTACCGCTCGTTGTCGAGAGCATTCCTGGGCCCGCGGCCATCCTGAACGATCAGCGCCAGATCGTGTTGGTCAACGACCATTTGGTAAGGGCCTCCGGAAAGACCAGGGCGGAGGAGATTCTGGGTATGCGTCCGGGAGAGGCGCTCGGATGTGAAGAAGTCGCCCGCGGACCCGACGGGTGCGGAACCTCCGAGGCCTGCGTTCTGTGCGGGGTGGCCAACTCCCTTTGCGAATCGTTGAACTACCCGGAGCGGCCGATCACGCGGGAATGTCGGATCTCTCTCGATCGTCAGGGATTCTCGGCTTTGGAGTTCGAAGCGGTCTCTTCCGTCACGAGGGTGGGCGATCAATCTGTTCACTTCTTCTTCCTCCGGGACATCAGCGGAGAGAGTCGCAGACGGGTGTTCGAGCGTACCTTTTTCCATGACATCCTCAACACGGCAGGGGGACTTCGCTGTCTGGCCGAGATGATGTCGCAGGTCGACGACGTGAACGAGGAACAGAGACTGCTTCTGAGGGTGGCAGAACAGCTCGTCGAGGAGATCCAGTTCCACCGCCAGCTCACGTCGGCCGAGAGCGGGGAGCTGACGTGCCAGCTCGAGGATGTCTCGATCAAGACCCTTCTGGATTCTGTCCTGGGCCTTTACTCGAAGCACTCGGTGGCTCGCGGCCGGACCATCGTGATAGAGGGAAACCTCGATTTTTCCATCAAGACCGACAGGGTGATCCTCCAGAGAGTACTGGGCAACTTGGCGAAGAACGCCTTGGAAGCCTCGCCGATCGGAGGCTCTGTGAGGATGTCAGCCAGGATCGAGAACAACGACGTGGTGCTGGCCATCCAGAACGCCGGTGTCATGCCCAAAGACGTCCAACTCCAGCTCTTCAAACGGTCTTTTTCAACCAAGAGCAAGGTCGGCAGAGGCATTGGAACCTACAGCGTCCGGCTGTTCGTCGAGCAGTTCCTCAAGGGCAAGGTCCGGTTCACAACGACCCAGGCCGATGGGACGACCTTTTTCGTGACGATCCCCCGATGAGGAGCCGGAGCGGGAATCTCCCCCGCTTCTCCTGAAAAGAAAGCTTCATAACCTTAAGGAATCCGCTCTTCAAGCCGGGTGCGAAGAAAAAAACACGTATTGCGAAAACTTTTACAACCGGAATCAATCGTTCATGCATAGCTACCGGTGCCGAACCGGTCCATCTCGGGCAACATGACACCGAGCTCCGGACGGCAACGGAGGTTGATTGATCATGAAAAGCCTTTCCTTGGGTGTGACGTGGGTCCTGGTTTTCGTCCTTTCGTGTAACGGAGCCGCGCAAGGGCAGTCTGTCGCGTCGGGACTCGATTCGTCGCTTACCTTTATGGGAGACGGCTACTCCACCACGGATTACTCCAATCTGGGGGCCATCGATTACTCCGGACTCGGCGGTCAGGTGCAGAGCCAGACGGACAGCATCCTCACAAGCGTCTTTCCGGCCATCATAGGAGCCGCGGCCGGAGGGCTGATCGGCTACGAATACGGTGGCGAGATGGGAGCCGCCATCGGCGGACTCGGAGGTCTTCTGATGGGACAGCTCTTGGTCAGCAGCCTCACCGAGTCGACAGCCGCCGCTCCACAAGCTCCTCGGATGTCGGGCAATGGCTCCGTGGATCTTGGTTACGGCCAGGTTCCCGTCGTTGCGCCACAGAGCGCTTCTTCGGTTCCTCTTCCTCAGTCGCCCGAGACTCTGGCGAGTGGAGCCTCGAATGTGGCGGTCGATCTCGCGACGGCTCGACAGCAGTATATGGCGGCCTTGGCGGCCTATCAGGAAGCGTTGAAATCGGCCGATGGGGCGGTCATTGCCCAGGCCAAGATCGCCTTCACCCAAGCCCAGGCTTCCTTCTCGGCAGCCAGGTCTTCCGCGCTGGCCGGTCAGTGACGGTCGACCCCGTTGACCCCGGCAATGCTTCGCATTCGTCGAACCCAGCCGCCCACGGGCGGCTGTTCTCCGTGAATGGAATGGTACAATGGGAAGCCCATGAGGGATGAAAGCCGGTGTTGAGCCGGTGTTGTGAGACTGTCTGCTGAGAGGACAGTGTATGTCCAATGCCTGGATCGAGGTGGATCTCAACGCGATCCGCTCCAACGTTGTTGCCCTCAGATCCGTTTTGAGTCCGGGGGTCGCCGTCATTGCCATGGTGAAAGGAAACGCCTACGGCCATGGCGCCCCGGCCGTGGCTCGAGCGGTTCTCTCCGGAGGGGCTTCCAAACTCGGAGTCGCCCGTTTGTCAGAGGCCATGGAACTCCGGGAGCATGGAGTGACGAGCCCCATTCTTCTGGTCGGTGGGTTTTGCAGTCCGGAGATCAAAGACCTCGTGGCTTTCGGGATCACTCCGTCTGTCTTCGATCTCGATCTTGCCGGAGCGCTCGCGGCCGAGGCTGTCCGTCATTCTCACAGGGTTTCTGTTCATGTGGACGTCGACACGGGGATGGGACGGCTGGGGGTCCCGTACGAACAGGCCCCATTGTTCGTCGAAGAGCTCAAAGGGATGAAAGGGCTCCACGTGGAAGGCATCTTCACCCATCTCTCTTCGGCGGATGAACCCGACCAGAGCTATAGCCATCTCCAGATCGAGAGGTTCCGGACGGTCCTGGAACAGCTCGAGGACCGGAACGTGTTCGTTCCGTGCGCCCATGTCCAGAACTCCGCCGGAGTTCTGAACCTTCCGGATGTCACGTTTCCGGCCGTTCGTCCCGGGCTCCTCCTGTACGGACTTTATCCTTCGACGACGAGCTCTCGCCGGGTCTCATTGTCTCCGGCGCTCTCGTTCTACAGTCGGGTTGTGCAGGTGAAGAGAGTGCCTTCCGGTTCAACCGTCAGCTACAATCGGACCTACAAGACGCCCACGGCCCGGAACTTGGCCACGATCTCGGCCGGTTTCGCGGACGGCGTTTTAAGACAGCTTTCCTCGAAGGGACGAGTGCTGGTCAATGGACGATCGTATCCGATCGCGGGCCGTGTGACGATGGACCAGATCGTCATCGATCTGGATCGAGACGAATCGGTTCGCCCGGGTGATCGCGCCACACTCATCGGGCGGGACGGGGATGAAGAGATCACGGCGGAGGAGCTCGCGCAGCTCGCGGGGACGATCAACTACGACGTCACCACCTCGATCTCCCGCCGCGTGAGACGCGTCTACCACGACGCCATCTGACATCGTTCTATCCGGCATCCGCAGCACATCTGACATCCGGAGTTGATGAAACGGCTCAAGTGCGAAGCACGGGTCTTGATCCCGTCGATTGATCCCGTCTCTTGTGTCCCCAGGACGATTCTTTTGTCTTCACATTGCGGTCCTGAGGGTGCATACTGCTGCCCGCATTTTTGACTGGGAATGAGTCGAGAACCAAGAGCTCTCTTGGTCGTGTCCTCGCGTCGGTCGATGTGCGGGTCTCTTTCGAAGGAGGCGGCTGGTGATGTCCTTTCTGGACGCTGAAGAGGTCCGGACTACGCCGATGTCCGAAGAGGAACAGCGCAGGTCGTTCTTAATCGGCAGTATTTTGTCGTATTCTGCGGTCTTTATTGGCTACTTGACCATGTACTTGGTCCGGAAGGACTTCAACATCGCCCAGCCCTATCTGAAGGAGATCCACCACTTCACGAACTCCCAACTTGGACTGATCGCGGCCGCCTTCACGATTCCGTACGGGATCGGGAAGGTCGTTCTGGGAATCTACGCGGATCAGAAGAACGCCAAGAGAATCGTCGGCGTCATGCTTTTGCTGGCCGGCATCTGCAACATCCTGTTCGGTTTTGTCCTCGGGAGCATCGGACTGATGATGGCCTTGTGGGCGTTGAACGGCTTCACTCAGAGCTGTGGAGGACCGGCCTCCTACGCCACCATTGCTCGATGGTTTCCCCAGAAGAACCGAGGAACCGCGCTGGGTTTCTGGAACGTGTCCCACAACGTGGGCGGCGCATTGGCGGCAACAGTCGCAATTCTCGGACTGACGCTGTTTGCGCAGAGGATTGACGGGATGTTCGTGATTCCCGGGATGATCGCGGTCGTTGTCTCCATGTACGTCATGTTCGTCGGCAACTCCAGACCGGAGGCGAGGGGACTTCCGTCTGTTGAAGAGTTCTATGGCGAACACGAAGAAAAAGAGAAAAACGACGAGGCGAACAAGATGAGTCCGGGTGAGATTCTCCGCCGGTACGTCTTGAATAATCGATTCGTCTGGATCCTGTGCGCGGCGAATGTCTTCGTGTACGTCATTCGCATCGGTCTCGACCAGTGGGTGACCGTCTATCTGCCCTCCATCGGCTTCACGAAACAACAAGCCTCCACAGGGTTCACGATTTTCGAGATGAGCGCCATCCCCGGAACCTTCTTCTGGGGATATCTGAGCGACCGCCTGAAGGGAAGACGCGCTCTCGTCTGCCTCATGTGCTTCTTCCCCCTGATGCTGGTTCTGTGGATCTATTCCCACGCAACCGACCTGACCACGATCTACGTCTGCCTGGGACTCATGGGTTGTCTCATCTTTGGGCCACAGCTCTTGATCGGCGTCTCGATCGTCGACTTCGTTCCCAAGCGCGCTGTTGCAAGCGCCAATGGACTCTCGGGGACCTTTGGCTATCTCGGAGGCGATCTGTTCGCGAAGGTTCTGCTGGGCAGGATCTCCGATGTCTATGGGTGGAACCTCGTGTTCTCGGCCATGGGTTTCTCCATCGTCTGCGGCATCTGTCTGATGTCTCTCATTCTGATCGAGGAGAACAGGCGACTGAGGACGGACACGGCGGATACCCTGAGACTGAGAGAAGAGCTCGAACTGTTGGACGAGGGCGCACAGCCTCTCGCCTGAACACGGTACGCGTCCATTCGTCATTGCCTCGCTCCTTTGAGATCCACCCGGGTCTATCGGACCGGAGCGTTTGTCCGTTGTTATCGGTTGTATCACACTGGTCCGGCGGGGCAAGTCGCGTTTAGTTAAGCCCGTATTCGTCATGGAAACGAAAATACCCAATTGACGAACGGATCGCCGCTGCCAATACTTCTGCCAGCATGAAAGAACTTTTCCGGCCAACGTGACCGGCGGACGGGCTTGTCACCTGACTCGGGGGGGGTTCTCATGTATAAAATCATGCATTGCGGCGGCCTTCTGGTTCTCATCGCGATCCTGTCTTGTCCCGCCATGGGTTCGGCCAGCGTTCCGCAACCCGGATCCCCTGCGGACACAGGCGACAGCACTGCTGCGCCCCCTGGGAAGGGATACCTCACCCTCTGCCGAGTGGAACTTCTCTCGATCTCGCACACATCAGCGCATGAAGCAAACGGCAACGAGAATCCGGAGAAAAGCCAATCATCCCTTTCGGATCGTCCGCAGCCTGATTCCTCTGCCATGGACACCGTGCAGAGAGAGAGCGTATTGGCGGCGGGGAGATCCGACGATCTCGCGATACCGGTCACGGGAGCCCAGTACCAAAAGATCGTTCCGACTCTGTCCGCGGACGAGGCCAGGAAGATCGCCCCCTACTTGGACAGCGCAATGGCCGAGGCCAAAATCAATACGCCCTTGCGAAAGGCGGCGTTCATCGCTCAGACCGCTCACGAGAGCGCCGGCTACACCCGCATGGAAGAACTGGCTTCCGGCC
>Ga0074195_1003462_pt1 | contig 14837 bp, 12 predicted proteins | sample EPASupsiteHSE623_FD_64525 | JGI IMG/M metagenome (GOLD analysis project Ga0074195, IMG submission 64525) | Bioremediated contaminated groundwater from EPA Superfund site, New Mexico - Sample HSE6-23 | ecosystem: Environmental > Aquatic > Deep subsurface > Groundwater > Contaminated ...
GCTCACGGCGTTGCCCCACTGGCGAGGGCGAACGCCAGCCCTGAAGCCGGCTGGCGTAGGCATACCCTCGCTGCGGGGGTGCCGCTCAACTTTTTTCGTTAGAACTTATTGCCCATCACCATCGTGAAGCGCATTCCCAACATCCGACGCATAGATAACGAGCCTCGACGAACCTACGCTTGGCTTGTTCAGGTTCAACGGAGACACCACATCATCACAAAGATGTTCTCCGATAGTGTCTTCGGTGGAAAGAAAAAGGCACTGGCCGCAGCTCTTGCCTACCGTGACGCTCTTATTAAAGCGGTTCCTTCCGCCGAGCAGAACCTCTGGCACCGGTCAATTGTCCGCCGCAACAATACATCCGGGGTTCCCGGTGTTGGCCTCTGCAGAAGACCCAACGGCACAGAAAGGTGGGTCGCGTACTGGATTGATGAGTTTGGCGTCAAGAAATCACGTACATTCACGGTTAATATTCACGGCAAACGTAAAGCCAGACAACTTGCTATTGCCGAACGGCAGCGACAACTTGAACGCATATTTGAAATCAAAAACGCGGTCTAAGAGAATCTCCGGGTCAGAGAGAATCTCCGGGTCAGAGACGCATTTATTTTGAATAGAATTCGTCTCTGACACCAAGAACCTTCAAATTGGTTTACACCAGAATGCGAGAATGATTAAAGTTTCTCTACAGCTTCGCAAAGACAACCCACGATATGCCACTCGCGAAAATTGAAGTCAGAAAGAATTGGGCGCCAGAGCAAGTGCAGGCGATCATTGAGGCCATCTACCTGGCTCAACGGGAAGCCCTGAGAGTTACAGAAAGTGATCGGCAAATCCGATTTATTGAACATCGCCCAGAGCACTTTCATGTGCCTCCCGGAAAGACAGAGAACTACACCCTCGTCGAAATCACTATCTTTGCGGGCCGTTCAATTGAAGCGAAGCGCTCCCTGTATCAGGCCATTGTGAAAAATCTCGGAGCAATTGGTATCGCTCCATCAGACATCTTCATCGTACTCCATGAGGAAGCGCTCGAAAATTGGGGCATTCGCGGTGGCTTGCCAGCCTCGGAAGTTGATCTCGGGTTCAAAGTCAATGTTTAACCTTCTGCCAGAATCTCAGGAGGGAACGCATTATTTTGAATAGAATTCATCCCTTTTAATAGCACCCGGAATCAACGAGCCTATAGCCATGCGCCGAATCTTTCGCTGGGAATTCGAAATCCCCTCCACCGCCATAGACGCCAACAGGAATCTCCGGGTCAGTGGAATCTCCGGGTCGGAATCTCCGGGTCAGAGACGCATTTGAATCTCCGGGTCAGGAAAATCTCCGGGTCAGAGACGCATTTATTTTGAATAGAATTCGTCTCTGACACCAAGAACCGACACCAAGAACCGCCTGATGCAAAAACTTTACAACGGCCAGTGGTAGATGATCATCACAACATCATAGGAATTAAGTCATGCCTAAGAAACTTATCCCGATGGTTATTTCCTATGACTTCGACGGTACGCTGGCGCCAGGGAACATGCAGGAGTATGACTTCATTCCCGCCCTTAACATGTTGTCTAAGGATTTTTGGGCGTCCGTGAATGATCTCGCCAAGAAGCATGAGATGGATCAGATACTCGCCTACATGCATATCATGCTCGTAGAGGCGGATAAGGCAAAAGTCCCAGTTTGCAAAGAAAACTTCAAGAACTTTGGCGCGCACATCGAGTTGTTTCCCGGTGTGAAAGACTGGTTCAAGCGGGTCAACGCTTACGCCAAAACCAAAGGAGTACGGCTGGAGCACTTCATCATTTCTTCTGGCATCAGGGAAATGGTGGAGGGCACACCGATCTACAAGGAATTCAAGAAGGTCTATGCCTCTGGATTCATGTTTGACCACAACGGTGTAGCCCACTGGCCGGCGCTTGCGGTGAACTACACGACCAAGACGCAATACCTCTTCCGCATTAACAAGGGAAGCCTGGACGTCCACGACAATTCCATCATCAACAAATTTGTGCCAAAAGAGCAGCGACCAGTCCCGTTCGAGCACATGGTTTTTATCGGCGACGGAGAAACCGACATTCCCTGCATGCGGCTGGTAAAGGATCAGGGCGGTCACTCCATCGCTGTTTACAACCCCAAAAAGCATGGCGCCAAAAAGAGCGCGGAGCAACTCATTACAGATGGACGCGCAACGCTTGTTGCGACAGCGGACTATCAGGAGGGGAGCGCTATAGACAAGGCCGTCAAGGCCATCATCGACAAGATCGAAGCGTCCTCTCGAATTGCCTAATGAGTGACATCAGAGACGTATTTATTCTGAATAAATTCACTCTGCCCCAAGCGTTTTCCGTCAGCAAAAGAGAATCCATGAACAACACCTACGTCCACGGCTACGACCCGAGGGAGAACCTCCGATTGCTCGACCAGGCTTCCACGCTGGTCGAGCTGCTGCATTCCGATACCTCGTACGCTCCGGGTAGCCGCGTTCTGGAAGCCGGATGCGGCATTGGCGCGCAAACGGTGACTCTCGCCAAGAACAGCCCGAACGCCCTGATCACTTCGATCGACATATCCGAATCGTCCGTTGCGGCGGCGAGAAAAACCGTGGCCGAGGCCAGCCTGACGAATGTGCAATTCCGGCAGGCGGACATTTTCAATCTGCCCTTCGGCCCGGCCAGTTTCGACCACATTTTCGTCTGTTTCGTCCTGGAACATCTCGCGCAGCCCGTGCTTGCTCTGCGCGCCTTGAAGCATTGTCTCGTCGAAGGCGGCACGATCACCGTTATCGAAGGGGATCATGGCTCGGCCTATTTTCATCCCGATAGCGCATCGGCGCGCAGGGCGATTCAATGTCAGGTTGAACTGCAACGGCGGGCCGGCGGCAACGCCAATGTGGGGAGGGAACTGTATCCGCTGTTATGCAAGGCGGGCTACGCCTCGGTGCGCGTTTCTCCGCGCATGGTTTATGTCGATTCAAGCAGGCCCCAACTGGTGGAAGGCTTCACCAAAAATACTTTCACGGCCATGATCGAAGGCGTCCGCGAATCGGCGCTGAAAGAAGGACTGGTGGAACCACAGGCGTTCGAGGAAGGCATCGGGGATTTGTACCGAACCACGGAGTCCGATGGCGTATTCTGCTATACGTTCTTCAAGGCTTTCGGCGAAAACATATAAGCGATATGCGCTCGGATCGTTGCCGGTAACATACCCCTTCTGAAAATGAAGCGAAACCTTTTCCCTATCGCCCTGTTCGTTGCCGCCTGTATTGGCGTTCCGCTGGCGTTCGGCGACAACAATTACGTTATGGGGCTGATCATCTCGTCGCTGATTATCGCCGGCGTGGCGCTGGCCTGGGCTATGCTCGGCAATCTCGGGGGCATGATCAGCTTCGGGCATGCCGCTTTCTTCGGCGTCGGCGCGTATGCCTCGGCGCTGCTGACGCTGAAACTAGGCTGGCCGGTGCTGCTGGCGATGCCGGCAGCCGGGCTAGCGGCGGTGGTATTTTCATTGGCGATGCTGCCGACGCTACGCCTGTCCGGGCCGTATTTCGCGCTGGCGATGCTGGCCTATGCGCAGATATTCCGCATTCTCGCCACCGAATTCGAATCCATTACCAACGGCGCTGCCGGCCTGTCGCAGATTCCTGCGCTGCCGGGGTTTTTAGGTTTCGCTGCCGGATCGCGCGTCGGCGGCTTCCTGTTGATGCTTGGATTGCTGGCGGCCTTCGCCGCCTGCTATGCCTGGGTGCGCCGCAGCCACTATGGTTTGGCGCTACGCGCCATGCACGACAGCGAGAAGGCGACGCGCGTGGTCGGCGTCAATAGCGTGTTGCTGAAAGCCTGGATGCTGTTCCTGTCAGCCTTCATGACGGGGGTCGTCGGCGCCTTCAATGCCCATACCATCAACTTCCTCGATCCCGACTACGCATTCAATGCCGACTGGAGCGTGCTGCCCATCGTCGCCGCCGTTCTCGGCGGCTACCGCACCCTGCCCGGCCCGGTGATTGGCGCGGTCGTCATCACCCTCGTGGATCAACTGGTGTTCAAGGCGTGGCTGCCTATCGGCCATCAGATTGTCCTTGGCATTATGCTGGCGGCAATCATCCTGTTCTCGCCGGATGGCCTGGCGGCGCTATTTCGACGCAAACCCGTTGAAAATTAAAAGCTTGCAATAGCGAACGATTCAGTGCATAGTGCGCGCCAGCGATCTTCAAGTAGTGCCGTTGTTGTCTGGTTCAGTACCCGCAGTTCTGCGGTATTTCCCCTTCATCACCCTGCCGTCTTGACCTTCGCCCCACACAGGGGTTTCCCCTTTTTTATTTTTTTTCAGGATATTCAAGATATGGCAACAGGTACAGTTAAGTGGTTTAACGATTCCAAAGGTTTTGGTTTCATTACTCCCGAAAATGGCGGCGATGATCTCTTCGCCCATTTCTCAGCGATTCAGGGCTCCGGCTTCAAGACACTAAAAGAAGGCCAACGGGTCAGTTTCGATATTACCGCCGGCCCCAAAGGTCAGCAGGCATCAAATATTCGCGCGGCTGACTAAGTAAGCGATCAGCCCGCCAGGTAGCGCAGACCTAGACTTCAATCCAGGACTTCTCACTACCGAATAAGCCCGGCATCTGCCGGGCTTTTTTTATTTCTACATTTACCATTCACTTATGCCATACCCATCCTAAAGGAATTTCCTCCGGCCACTTTCGCGAGTATGCCAAAATTGCGGTTTGACTGATCTGCCTTAAATTACATTGAGGCCTCTGGCCCCCCCCCCCCGCCTGCCAATGACCGCCACACGGCTTAACCTCCCCCCGCTCGATCCCGCCGCCGTGCCGCTGCAAGGCATCCAACTGGTCGAGGCCGGCGCCGGCACCGGCAAGACCTGGACCATTGCGGCGCTGGTGTTGCGGCTGATACTCGAAGCCGAGCTGACAATCGGCCAGATCCTGGTCGTCACCTATACCAACAGCGCCTGTGGCGAGCTGCGCGGTCGCATTCGCGCGCGCTTGGCTGAAGCGCTGGCGGCGTTCGAGAGCGGCAACACTGAAGACGCGTTTCTCGCCACGCTTTGCGCCAGCGTCGGCAATACCGAAAGCGCCAAAGGCCGTTTGCACCTGGCGCTCGAATGCTTCGACGAGGCGGCGATATATACCATTCACGGCTTCTGCCAACGCGCCTTGGCCGAGACTGCCTTCGAGGCTGGGCGCGCTTTCGAGCGCGAGATTGTGGCCGACCAGTCGGCGCTGATCGAGGCCGCGGCGCGGGATGCCTGGCGCCGCGAGATGGGAGCGGCAACGCACTTGTGGGCATCCTGGCTGCTGCACGAACTCGGGACGCCGGAAAAGCTGGCAGAGCGCATCAAGGCCTATCTTGGCAGGACGCTTATGGTTGAACTAGCGCCCGAGATTTCCGGCGATGCTGCGCTGCCGGAACACGAATTCAGCGAGGCCTACGCCGAGGCGCGCCGTCTCTGGCTAGAGCAAAGCCAGTCCATCCGCGCCGAACTGGCTGCGGCCCGTCTGAATCGCCGCAGTTATCCGCTGGACCAGTTGGACAGCCGCGCAACAGGACTGGATACCTATTTCGCCGCGCCGCAACCCGGCCTTACCCTGCCCGACAAATTCGAGACTTTCTGCGCCGGCAAGCTGGCCAAGTCGGCGACTGGCGGCAGCGCACCGCCGCAGCATGCTTTTTTCAATGCAGCGGAAGCGCTCTGGCGTTCGCAGGATACATTGACGGGTGCACTCGATGCGCGCCTGCGCCGCTTCTGCCTCGATTTCCTGCGCGAATGCCGCGCCGACATCGCGCGGCGCAAGCGCAAGCAGGCGGTGCAGTCCTACGATGATCTGCTGCTCGATCTCGCCGCCGCGCTGTCGGGGCCGGGCGGCGAGTCCCTCGCCGCGCGCCTGCGCTCGCGCTACCGCGCCGCGCTGATCGACGAGTTTCAGGATACCGATGCCGTGCAGTACGGCATTTTTGCCCGCCTGTATGGCGCGGGCGGGCTGCCGGTATTTCTCGTCGGCGACCCGAAACAGGCGATCTACAGTTTTCGCGGCGCGGATGTGTTCGCCTATCTGACGGCGCGCAACGACGCCAGCGCAGGTCATTCGCTGCTGCACAACCGGCGTTCCGACCCGGCGCTGGTGACGGCGGTGAATGCGCTGTTCGAGCGCCCGCAGGCCTTTGTCCTCGATCAGCTCGAATTCGCTCCGGCAATAGCCGCTACCGCCGAACACACGCCCTGCCACATCGACGACAGCGCCGCACCGCTCACGTTGTGGCAGATGACGAAACCGGCGGAGGCAAAGTCTTTCACCAAGGAAAGCGCGGCCCGCCTCGTGGCGCAGGCAGTGGCGGGCGACATCTCGCGCCTGCTGCGGCTGGCCCAGGCGGGACAGGCGCAACTGGGCGAGCGGGTCTTGGAAGGTGGCGATATCGCGGTGCTGGTACGCAAGCACAGGCAGGGCGAGGCGGTGCGCAGCGCCTTGCTCGCGCTGGGCATTGCTAGCGTCACCCTAGGCGCGGGCAGCGTCTGGAAAACGCCGGAGGCGCTGGAACTGGAACGGCTGCTGCTGGCAATCGCCGCGCCGGCGCGCGAAGGCTTGGTGCGCGCCGCGCTGGCGACCAGCCTGCTCGGCGCCGATGGAAGCGACCTAGAGCGCTGGAATGAAGACGATGCGGGCTGGAGCGAGCGCCTACAAACTTTCCATGAGTATCACACGCTCTGCCGCGAACGCGGCTTTGCGCCGATGTGGCAAATGCTGTGCGCGCGCGAACGCGTGGCGCCGCGCCTGCTGGCGCATCCCGACGGAGCGCGGCGCCTGACCAATCTGCGCCACCTGGCGGAACTGTTGCAGGCGGCGGAACATGACGAAAGACTGAATGCCGAAGGCCTCGCACGCCATCTGGCCCGCGCCAGGAACGGCGCCAGTGAAGATGCCGATGCCGCCCAGCTGCGTCTGGAAAGCGACGAGCATCTGGTAAAGATCGTCACCATCCACGCCGCGAAAGGGCTGGAGTATCCGGTCGTGTATTGTCCGTTTCTGTGGGATGCGCCGAGCGAGAGGAAGGGCAATTGGCCGGTGGCGTGCCATTCCCAGGACAGTCTAGCCCTAGCCGATACCGGATCCCCTCACCCCTACCCCTCTCCCCAAAGGGGCGAGGGGATCGTACTCCCTTCTCCCCTCTGGGGACTGCCCTTGTTCTTGACGAGCGAAGCGAGGCTAGAACTGGGCGTGCAGAGCGAAGGGCTGGGGATGAGGGGAAGCAACCTCCACCACCAAGCCTTTCAATCACACTCAACCCTGCTCGATTTCGGCTCCCCCACCTTCAACGCCCACCATGACGCCGCCATCAGGGAAGAACTGGCCGAGAGCCTGCGCCTCGCCTATGTCGCGCTGACGCGCGCCAAGCATCGTTGCATCCTGGCCTGGGGCGAGGTGAATGGCGCCGAGCGCTCGGCGCTGGGATGGCTGTTGCCCGATGCTGCATCCCTGGCAACGCTGGAACAAAGGACAGACGGCGCGATACGGATTGAGGATTTGCCGACTGGGAAGGGCAAGCCGTTCATCCCAAGCGCCACGCCAGCACAGCCCTTGCAGGCGCGAGCCTTTTCCGGGCGCATCAGTCGAGCCTGGCGTATCAATAGTTTTTCCAGCCTTGCCGCGCGGCTCGACAGCGCCGCCAGTGAATTGCCCGACCACGACCCTTTGCCCGATGCCACACTACGGGCATCCGCAAAGCGCGGCGATGCCGAGCGCAGCCTGTTCGACTTTCCGCGCGGCACCAAAGCCGGCAGTTGCCTGCACGCCCTGCTGGAACGGGTGGATTTCGCAAACCATGCCGCGCCGAGCGATACCATGCTCGCCGCCACCCTGCGCGAATTCGGCTTCGAGGCAGAATGGCAGCCGGTGCTGCGGCGCATGCTGGCCGACGTTCTCGCCACGCCGCTGGACGCCTCCGGCCTGCGCCTAGCCGACATCCCGCGCGCGCAGCGGCTCGACGAAATGGAGTTCACCTTCCCGGTCGATGCCGCCGATACAGCGGCACTCGGCAAGCTGCTGGGCGGCAGCGTCCCGCCCGGCTTCATGAAGGGTTTCATCGACCTCGTGTTCCAGCATGAGGGACGCTGGCATCTGGCCGACTATAAATCGAACTGGCTCGGCGATAATTTCGCCGACTATGCGCCGGAGCGGCTGGATGAGGCCATGCGCCAGCATCGTTACGACTTGCAGGCGCTGATTTACACGGTGGCGCTGCACCGCGCGCTTGCCCTGCGCGAGCCGGGCTACGCTTACGAACGCGATTTCGGCGGCGTCTGGTACCTGTTCCTGCGCGGCATGCATCCACAACACGGGCCGCGCTACGGCGTGCATTATCTGCGTCCGCCGCTGGCCTTAATCAAACGGCTGGATGCGGCGCTGGCCGCGAAACAACGGTGGTTCGCATGAACCTCGACACGCTGTCGCGACGCGGAGAAATTGCCGAAATCGTGCGCCATTTCGCGCTTGCCGTCGGCGGCAAGGACGAGGACGCCATGCTCGCTGCCGCGCTGGCCTGCCATGCCATGCAGAGCGGCCATGTCTGCGCCGATCTGCATGGCATGGCCGGATGGGGGCCGTGGGCCGCCCTGCCCTGCTGGCGCGACGATGCCAAGCGCGCAGAGTTCCTGCAACAGTTGCCAAAACTAGCGCCGGTGGGCGCGCCCGAAGACTGGAAGCCGCTGATCTGGGATGGTACGAGGCTGTACCTGCAACGCTACTGGCGCTACGAAACCCGCCTGGCCGACGACTTGCGCCGCCGCGCTTCGGTAATGGCAATACCGATCATGATAGCCGACGACTTGCTCACTTCCCCTCACCCCCAGCCCCTCTACCCTCAGGGGCACACGTCCCCGGAGGGGAGAGGGGAGCTTTGTGAGTCTCCATGCGAATTTCATAGAACTGGCGAGGATCCATCCGAAGCGCAGAGACTCGCTGCGCAACACGCCCTGCATGGCGGCCTGACCTTGATCTCGGGCGCGCCCGGCACCGGCAAGACCACCACGCTGGCGCGCATTCTCGTCCTGCTTACCGAGCAGATGGCAGCTTGCGGCCATGCGCCGCGCATCGGTCTGGCCGCCCCGACCGGCAAGGCGGCGGCGCGCATGCAGGATGCCATTCGCCAGACCTGGCAGCGCCTTGGCTTGCCGACTGCATTGCCGGAGGAAGCCGTCACGCTGCATCGCCTGCTCGGCATCCGCCCCGATGAAATGCGCGCACGCCATGACCGCAAGAACCAGCTGCCGCTCGACGTGCTGGTGGTGGATGAAGCCTCGATGGTCGATCTTGCGCTGATGGCGCGCCTGCTCGACGCCTTGCCGAATGACGCGCGTCTGATACTGCTCGGCGACCGCGACCAGCTTGCCTCGGTCGAGGCGGGCGCAGTGTTCGCCGACTTGTGCGATGCGCCCGCGCTGGCGTCGTGCGTGGTCAAGCTGGAAACCAGTTTCCGCTTCGGCGCCGACAGCGGCATCGGCCGTTTGGCCAAGCTACTGCGCGATGGCGACGCGGCCGGCGCCATCGCCCTGCTGCAAGCGAGCGCTTGCGACGATCTCAAATGGCATGAGGAGCAGGAGCAAGCCGCGCTCGTCGCCGTTGCCGCCAAGGCCTACCGCCCCTATCTGGAAGCGGCGCGGCAAGGCGCTGGCGTAGCCGAATTGTTCACCATGTTTCAGAAATTTCGCATTCTGTGCGCCCACCGCAACGGCAGCTTCGGCGTTGTCGGCCTGAATGCCGCGATCGAGGCGGCGCTCGCCGCGCACGGCCTGATTCAGGCGCAACCCGGCGAGTCGAGCTACGCCGGACGGCCGCTGATGATCACGGCCAACGACTACACGTTGCGCCTGTTCAACGGCGACATCGGCATCGTTCTGCCCGACCCTGCGGCAGACGGCGCATTGCGCGCCTTCTTCCCCAGCGAACGCGCAGGCCAGCCCGCGCGTTCGCTGCCGTTGGCGCGGCTGCCGGCGCACGAAACCGTGTTCGCCATGACGGTGCATAAATCGCAAGGCTCGGAATTCGGGCGCGTGCTGCTGGCGCTGCCGGAAACCGATTCGCCGGTGGCAACGCGCGAGCTGGTATACACCGGCATCACCCGCGCGCGGCAGCAGGTCTCGCTATGGGCACAGGCCAGCGCACTGACCAAGGCATGCGAGCGCAAGACGCAACGCATGTCCGGCTTGCGGCAACGCCTGGGATAGCACTCGCTATCCCGGCACGAACATCCACAATCCCCGTAGAATAGGGCTTGCCCGCGATGGTCAAAGGGAAACTTGAATTGGATCGAATCCGGTTGCTTCGTGTCGGTTCTGTCTGCCTGCTATGGGCCTGGCTTGGCATCGCATGCGCATGGGGGCAGGAGGATGTTCGAAACCTGGCCGTGTTGAAAGATGTGGCCGGAACTGAAACCATCGCCACGGTTGCCGCCGCGCCTGAACGTTTCAGCCCATTGCCCCACGCCCTCAGCGCGGGGTATACCCGCACAGCGCATTGGCTGCGTTTTTCATTGCCGCCAAACACGACAGGCAGCGAGTGGTGGCTGGAAGTCCAACCGCCTTATTTGGACGACCTTCGCCTGTACGAGCCGATCCCGGGTCATGCAGGTGAATTCACGGAACATCGCGCCGGCGATCTCCTGCCCTTCGTGGCGCGCGAGGTGCCCTACCGCGCCTTTGTCTTCCGTCTCCCCCCATCCATTGAGCCAACGGAAAACATCTATCTGCGTCTGCAAACTACCAGCACCTCCATCGCCTTGATCCGGCTCTGGCAGCCGGAAGACTTTCATACGGCGAAGGCGGAAGAGTATGGTCTGCTGGGAATGTTCTATGGCATTTTTGTTGCGGTGCTGCTGTTCCACTTGATTTACTGGTTATGGCTGCGTACCCCACTTACCGGACTGTACCTGCTGTACCTGTCCATCTTTGCCTTCCTCTATCTGGCCAGCAATGGATTGCTTGCGCAGTTTCTTCTGCCGCAGACTTCCTGGCTATCGGATAAGTCGGTCGGTATCGGCTTTTTTGCCGTCGCATCCGTTGGCGGACTGTTCTATCGCCACATCCTGAAAGTCGACAGAACGACGCCATGGCTTAATTCACTATATCTGGTGCACATTGCCTTCCCAGCCATATTGTTACCATTCTCGCTGGCAGGGTATCACCCAGAGGCGGCAAGACTGGCCAACCTCTTGATTCTGGCGGTCTTGCCGGTCAGCTTGTTTCTGAGTTCCCGTTTGTGGCGACAACAGGAAGCCGGGAGTGCATCCTTGTTTTTCTCATGCGTATTCAGTCTCCTCGGAGTAACGGCGAGCATTCTCTCGCTGCTCGGGATCGGGCCTGTCACGATATGGGGATTGCATGGAGCGCAGATCGGGGTATTTGGCAACATCCTCATGCTCCATTTGGCGGTAACGAGCCGGATAAAGCAGATGAATATCGAGCGGCAGCAGGCGCTGCTCCAGGTGACCTTGGCGGAACAGGAAACCGAGCGTGAAAAAACCGCCCTGCGCGAACAGAGCCAATTCCTGGCCATGCTTTCCCACGAACTAAAAACGCCGCTGGCGGTAATCAACATTGCAGTCGAGTCTCTCAGGCATCTGGTCGCTCCGGCCAATCCTCAGGTCGAACTCAGGCATGACCGCATCCGTCGCGCAGTAAGCCGCATCGATAGCCTCGTCGAACAATTTCTGAGGCAGGATCGCATCGATAACGAATCGCTGACGCTGGACATGACGGAAGTCAGGCTGGATGCCTTGATGCGCGAAGCGGCGGAGCGATACGAGGAGAAAGAGATCCGGCTGAGCATTGCGCCAACCGACCTGCCAACCATCTGGGCGGACGCATCCCTGCTCGACGTGGCGCTGTCCAACCTGCTGGATAATGCGATCAAGTATGGACGGGCGGATACACCGGTCGAGATCGCCATTTATGCGGCAGAAGAAGAGGCCGCAAGCGATATTCCCGGCATCGCCGTCGATGTAACCAACAAAGGGCCGGACATTCCGCCAGAGGCGCAGGAAAAACTGTTCGACAAATATGTGCGCGGCCCGCATTCGGGTGACATTCCGGGGGCGGGCCTGGGCCTCTACCTGGTATGGCGCATCGCGCAACTTCACGGTGGTTCGATTAGGCTGGCCGATGCAACCGGCGGCAGCATCCGTTTCCGGCTATGGATTCCGCTAAACTCAAACATGGCAAAAGGGAAAACGCAATGATCCGTGTCGCCATTGTCGAGGACAACCCTGATCTGCTGGATGAACTCGCCTTCAATCTGCGGCATGCCGGCTTTGCCGTCACCCCGTTGGCCGATGGCGCAGCGCTTGGTGCCCATCTGGAACGGGAAAACCTGGATGTCCTTGTTCTCGACCTGTGCCTGCCGGGAGAGGATGGCATTTCCATCGCCGAACGCTTGCGCAGCAGCCATCCTAGATTAGGCATCGTCATGCTTAGCGCGCGCACGACTATGGCTGAGCGCATCAAGGGAATGAACACGGGCGCAGACATCTACCTCGGCAAGCCGGTGGAAATGGATGAACTGGTGGCGGCCATTCGCAGCGTCGCCCGCCGCACCGCCATGATCCAGTCAGAAGAGCCGACAAATGCATGGCTGCTGGAGACAAACGCGCTATGTATACATGCCCCTGACGGCAATACCATCGAGCTGACCCTGATTGAAACCCAACTGCTCAAGGCCCTCATAGCGAACGAAAGCGCGGCAAGCCGCAAGATGCTGGTCGAGGCCATTGGCTACAACTATCTCGACTACGACGAGCGACGCCTGGAATCTCTTATCAGCCGCCTACGGCGAAAGTTGGCGCCCCACGATGGCGGCGAATCACCCCTGCGCTCAGCACGGGGCAAGGGCTATCTATTCATAGGCAGGTTACGCCTCAAATAGATCGAATTGTCAGGGTTTGTCAGGTTCGACACATCGTCTTCTACTAATATTCTTAGTGGAGTAACTGGCTTCGCGTTCTAGCATTGCCATAGACTTTGATAACCGTTCGATAAGTAACAAACTGTTTCTCAGGTACTTTTCTTATGCCTTTGAGTAATCTGGTTGGCAGTCTCTTCGGGAAAAAACCAGAAGTTATCTTCCCGGACGATCCTTTTGCCATGAAGGCAGCGCCGACGGCCAATCTATCCATCGGGGATGTCCCGACGGAAAGGAAGCGTCGCGAAATAATCGTGCACCGCGATGAGATCATTGATACGCACTCTCGGATCGCCGGCTATCGATTCAGCGCGCGGACTTTAGCTGGCTCTCCCATAACCGTAGGACGTTCAGTCGTTGAGGCATTGAAGGCGGAATCGATAGCCACCTTCGCCCAGCGCCGCATAGCATTGATTCCGGTCACGGTTGAAGACTGGCTTGAGTATGATTACAAGCAATTCGTCGCGCCACATACCTTTTTTCTCATAACCGCGCCTTTTCAGGCAAGCGAGTTGTACGTCTGGCTGGCGGGGCTAAAAGAAATGAAGGCAAAGGGCGCCAGGATCGTCCTTCAGGGGAGCAACCTGTACACCGCCAATTTTGAACCGGCGCTCATGTTGTGCGATATGGTGTTCGTCAACTATCAGGACTACTCTCTGGAAGGCTTCGAGCGCATGGTCAAGGCTCTTCTCGAAAAATATACAAACGTCAAACTTGCCGCCGACGGCATCTTTGAATGGCCGGAGAAACGGTTGTGCGCCTCGATGGGAATCGAATATTTCCTCGGCGGCTTTTCAACGTCGATGGATGAGGAGGACAAGTCGGAAAAATTGAACCAGAGCCGCTCGGTTCTGATCGAGATGTTGAACCTCCTGAAAAAGGATGCCGAACTCACTGAATTGACCAAAATTGCAAAGCGCGATCCATCGGTCGCCGTTCATATCCTGGAAATGGCCAACTCACCCCTTTCCGGACTCAGCCACCCGCTAGCCAGCCTGGATCAGGCTGTCATGGTATTGGGACGGGAAATCCTGTATCGCTGGATATCGATCGCGATGTTCCGCGCCAAAAGCAACCAGGGCCAGGATGAAACACTGCTGGAACTGTCGCTCAGCCGTGCTCGCTTCCTCGAACTGCTGGCATTGAAACGCAGGCCGAAGATAGAGAGCGACGAATTGTTCATGGTCGGCATGTTGTCGTTGCTCGACAGCCTGCTCGGAATACCGATGCAGCAGGTGGTCGACAAATTACATCTGCCGCAGTCGGTATCGGATGTGCTGTTGCACAGCGAAGGCCCCTATGGCCACTATCTCATGCTGGCAATCGCAGTCGAGAAAGACCGGATGGATATTGCGGCAAAACATGCCGCCATCCTCGACCTCGATGCTGAAACTATCGAGCAATGCAATCTGGAAGGCTTGGCCTGGGCCGAAGAAGCTATGCGCATGGGAAGTTAGCTGCCATGGTGGGCCAGGCGCCCAAGCAACTGAAGTTGGGCAGGTAGGCACTTGGTGTACAGGTCATAATTCTGGACGATGAGTTGCCGCGCTGCTTCTCTGAGTGGCTGCAATTCATTGCGGCGCTGAAGTGCATCGGCCACTGTTGCGGCGATCTCCGAAGGGTTGAAGAAGTCAACCAGTAATTCTGTGCGGCCATGCTCAATGACTTCTTCTACCGGCGGCGTACGCGACCCAACAATGAGACAGCCGATACTCATGGCTTCCAATAGAGACCAACTCAGTGACCTGCCCCCATCCTGCCATACCGAAGTAAAGTAGAGAAGTCCGTCAAATCATGGAGAATGACGGACATGAAAAAGAGCAGAGATACAGAAGAACAAATCATTGGCTTTCTCAGGCAGGCCGAAGCGGGG
>Ga0074195_1003463_pt1 | contig 14834 bp, 11 predicted proteins | sample EPASupsiteHSE623_FD_64525 | JGI IMG/M metagenome (GOLD analysis project Ga0074195, IMG submission 64525) | Bioremediated contaminated groundwater from EPA Superfund site, New Mexico - Sample HSE6-23 | ecosystem: Environmental > Aquatic > Deep subsurface > Groundwater > Contaminated ...
AATTAAAATGTGTGGGGTAATTAAAAAGTATAACTTTTCCCCTAACTAGCTATCACAGTACCAGATTACACAAGGCGTGTTTTTGTGCAACGGAAGAGATCAATACTTAAAGAACCTTTATGTTTATTGCTTGCGAGGTAGCTGTTCATATGTCGAAATTAAAAAATCCGACATTGTACCCGCCATATTGACACATAGGGTAGCGTGACGTGATGATGGTCTTGCACGTTCAACACCAATAGCATGTGCATCTGATATTTTATTACGTAATGACGAAAGTCCATTTACTACAGATTCTGCACCTCCGAGAATTTGTTTGAACTGTTGCTCGGTGTGCTGGCTTGGAGCTAAATTCAATGTTTTTGCAGTTGTCTTATATAGTTGGGTTAAATCAACTCCGTCATCGTATTCAATACTTTGTTTATCAAGTATGTACTTACATGTTGCCTCAATAAGAGTACGTGCTGCTGTTATTGCTCCCTCAGGGTCAGTTTCACGACGTTCGATTGCCTTATCCCATATCTCTCGAACATATTCACTTGTAATTTCCATAGAATTTGCCATAACAAAATCAATTGGAACAACATCATCGTTATGCTCAAGGTAATCAAACAACGGAGCAAAAACTTCGCCTAAATATCGCCTTCGCTCGGCATATCCACCTATCTCATTTTTTATGAATCCCCAAAAGGCGGGTAAATCCCTATACTTTTTCACAAAATCAGGTAGCAGATTGGATATATTTCTATTTTGCATAAGAACTTTCCGACTGGTCTGATAGTTAAAAACAATTTCGGTATCATCATAGCTTTTCCCAGTAGACACAGCAACCAGAACATCATGATTAAGCTTCGCCATGTCATACAATTCATTGCTTTTCATAATGCCCTCCATAATTTTCATCTCGCATTAAGGCTTATATCATATTAAGTATTGGATCGAAGTCGCAACCAACGCGAGACAGCGGCTGAAAAAATAGTCGTAGTGCCGTAAGTCATTAATATCAATCTTGTTTGTCTCATGATGACGAATACGGTAATCATTCCCTATTTTTGTTAATGCATAAAATTCGGCAGTAAAAAGCTGTTCAAATGCAGGTTGTCCGCCGCTCATGTCAGCAATTATTCTATTTGTCGAGGCTTTTTTATCAAAAGTTTTATAATATGTTTTCAACCGCTCTAGCGCATCCCATATCTTTTCGACGGCATTACTACGCATTGCTGGATTTGGTTGTTTGAATAATGCAACAGCTTCATCCAATAAATCCTTCAACCCCGGTTCTTTCACCGATTCTATAGCTGTTTCGACTTCAGGAGCTATTATGCTATACTCAATTACCCTCTCAACAGTCATATTTTCAGTAAGTGTATACAGCAACCCTGTCTTTTGGAAGACAACATTTATATCTCTACGGAATGCAACAGAAACATCATTAGTTTCCATTAGCTTTATATGGTGGTGCCCAAAATAGCTGTGAAAACTACCAACCAAAATATCTCTACAATTCTGCCCGATGTATTCAATTAAATCCAATAAGGCATACTGGTCGTAATCATCGCTACTGCCATAATAATTATCACCCGGCTTATCAATCCGACCATTAGAATGTCTATAAAGCGTTGGAATGTCAAATTTCATATGGGTACTGAATTGTTGATAATCAAGTCCACAGCAACCTTGTCCGTCAGGACATTCCGCCGGAAACTTCCAGGCTAGATTATCGTAGTATTTTTCACAACAGTTAAACAACATCGCATACATTTCTATTGAAATAGTAGAAGTGCGTTCAATCGGTTTTCTCATGCCTTGCCGTTCAGTGTAGAGTGCCAAAGCTTGTCCCCCTCATTGCTATAAACTTTAATCGCAGTTTCATATTTTTATTGAGATATTTAATGTCAATCAGATACCCCACTGTTTTCAATTTCCTTCAGTGTTTTTCCATCAGCAGTTTTCCATTCTGTTAAGCCGTTGGCGTGACCGCCAATAACAAAAGCGGCAGCATAGGATGGACTCTTGAAAAGAACATCCTCCAGTAAGATTCCATTTTCATTAAGCTTAGCTTTTTGCCGGGCTTCTTTAATGCCGGGCGGAATGCTGTCCGAGTCATTTAGCTCAATATGACTACCCTTAAGTACAACGAATCCTTCCGTTGTTTGTTTACATTCAGCCTCAATCGTCTTTCCACTCTTACGGCTTTTTCGTTTCAGATAGAGCAGAAGCCCATCTCTCTCAATATCTATATCATTATTAATCTCTATAGTTTTCTTCAATTCGGTAAGCGATTCAAACACCCTATGACCAAGTGTCCCCATCACTATTTTTGAGTAGTCAATAAACTCCTCCAGTTCACTTTCTTTTTCCTCTGTAATGTTGCCGGGCGAAGGATCGTTTCCGTTTTTAACAGCATAGCGTTTAGATGTCAAAGCCATATTTGTAAAACGATTTTCAAGGTAGCTTATTTCCGTTGGACCGAAGGAATTATTTGATGTAGTGAATACAACTGCTTCTGTCCAGTAATCTTTATCAGGGTTGCGTTTATGCTCTTGCAAACGATATAAGATCCCTTCACCGTTTTTTCTTACACCTGCCTGGCCGATGTAAACTATGTTTTCACCAGTTTGGTCGGATGTACCGAACAAAAAGTATACCCCGCTTTGTGAGAGGTCATCACGACCCTTGCACTTATCCAGTTCAGTGCGTGGGATCTTATAGGCCACACCAGTCCAGTTGGCAAGTGTGCATTTGATGCGTCCACTCGGTTCACCGTCCATTAAATATAGATTTATACTTTTCCCTCGTGTAGCCATAATGTGCCTCCTAATAAATATTTCTATTGACAATATTAGTCCACAAACAGATCTGGAATGTTGTAGAGCATACTCTCAACTTCCTTCCTGACGCTGGCACTCTTGCATTTTCTTATACTTCGTCGAAGTTTCGGATTTTCAATATCCAAACCAACTACAAACTCGTCCACATGTTCACGAATATACATCGCTGTTTCGCGTGAAAAGCCATTTCGCTGAAGGAAAATCGTTAATGGCCTGGTCGTTCCATACTCTACGTATTCATACCAGTCATTTTTCATATCTCCCTGAATGTTGTGATAACGCTTGTACGCTTCAGTGAACTTCAAGAAATAATTCGCCAGACTAAATAAAACAACATGCTCAATAGCTTCCAAAGTCTCGCCGATAACGCTGTTCTTATGTTTCGCAGATCCATTATATATTTCCGGACGGTTGTTGATTGAAACCTTCTTATCTGGATTCCGTCTGTAATAATCGATGGATTCACTCATAATAAAACTCAAACCATGACCATTAATCCACCGGCGCAAAATTACCCCATACCATTTCAATCGTTTATCATTTCCGATGGTATCGCTTTCATATTTATTCCAATTGAAAACCTGACTTAACCTTGTCAGGAAATTCATTAAATCTACGTAATCAATTGTTCGATCGGAATTTAAAGCAGGATAACAAAGTTCGTCATTCTTTATTGCCCAATATAGACTTTTCGTTTGGTCAACAGATACATTTATGTCATCATCCGGTTCACTGCCAGTATTCTTAAACACTTCTTTAATTCGAACTTCTACATCACCATGCAAGTAAGCCTCAAATGCTTGGCGGACAACACTGTGATTGTTATTGGTTATATCCCTTAGCAGAATAACAGCAAATTTTCGGATAATCTTATATGACTCCTTCGTCTTCGTTTTTAGATTTTCGAGAGTAATATCACCTTCAAGCAGACTGTCAACCACCTGCTTTTTCTGGCTTTCATCCAACTCCGATACGAGCGAAAGTTCTTGTTCTGGAACTTTTTCCTTTAACAATTTCACAAAGTCTTCGGTTTTCGTATTGTCTTCTAGTCGGACCAGAAATACATTACCGTATAGATTATATTCAATTCGCCCAACACGCCCTATGAGATTTTTGAAGTCGACGGCTTTCATCTTTGACCTGCCACGTCCTTTTCCATAAGTCGTGATGAAAAGATTGTCAGCAGGAAGATTTACACCCTCAAGCAACGTGCTAGTGCAAAAGAGTGTCCGAATTTTACGCTCGCGGTATAACTCTTCAATCCGCAATCGGATAGCAGCAGGTAGGTAACCAATATGGTAAGCCACGCCTTTTGTTATAATTTTAGCGAGATAGTATTCCCCATGGATCACGTTCTTGATTTCGTTTGCCAATGTGATAAGAGCAGGATCATCTAAATCTGGCTGCGTCTTTGCAAAATCCAGGGCATACTCTACTGCTTTTTCCTTTGAATTAAAATATACGATACTCTGCGCCTTACCGCCGTTGCCTTTGCTATTTATGAGACTGATAATTTGACCAAGGACGACTCCAATTTTGAAATCGAACACATCTTCGAGTCGTTCGGTGTAAGAGTTAAATGTCTGTACCTCTCCACCGATCATATCAATTAGTATTTTTATTTGGCTCACCGGAGAGAAGGCGGTAGATAATTTCTGCTCTTCTTTCAATTCGGGATTTGGAATCAAGCCCAAATAAACTTCTGGATTAGGAATGTTCGGTGAAGCAAATATAAAATGTGGTTTTTGCTTCTTATCGAGCATATCCACAACTTTATAATAAAAAGCACTACGGCTGTCCCTCACTGAGATTTTATGTGCCTCATCAATGAATAGATAATCAATCTTTATATTTGGGCGGCTTATCAGTAAATATAACAATCGCTCAGGGGTTAAAACAAAGATGAAGTTCCGATGCTCCTTGTTTAATTGCAACGCTCCTGCCGAAGTAATAACCGTATAATTCCGCTCGGAAAGATATCCTGTCGTATCATCTATTTTCAGATCTTCGATTATTTTGCTATAAACTTCGTTAATTAAAGCCTTAGTTGGGACAATAACAGCGAAGTTCATTTTTGTGCCATCCATGACCTGCTTTTTGATGAACATACGCATTATATAGGATTTACCCATCGAGGTCGGGCCTGAATAACTGAAGTACGGTTCAGTCAGACGATCGTAGACTTCCTTTTGCGAACGAAAGAATTGCTTATCCTGTTCAGCAGGTATGCTTAAAAACTCCATGCTGAATTCCGTATAAAACCTGTCAAGCAAAGTGCGACCACAAAAGCCCGGGACGCTTTTTGCAAGTCCAAGATAATTTTCTGTACTTAAAAGCACTGTTCCAAAATAGTCTAAAACTAAAGGATTGTCAGGATACATGGCTTTCAATAAAGCAACAATTTCCTGCGCCCAAATCTTGTGCCTGTCCAAATTATCTTCATCAGTGGACTTGGATAACACATCGGCAAATTGGAGCGCATCGGCAACATTGATAGGTTTAGGCTCTTTATTTGTAATTCCGAATAAAGAGAGAGCATAGTTATGTAAGATGTTGTCGTACAACTCGTTGAGGTAGGGGTTGTTGTCAATACCTGCAAAAATTACATCACCTAAACTGATGACAGAATTTTCGGCCATTCTACACCCCTCCTTTTAAAATAGACTGCATGATGCTTTGCTTTTCTCCGTCTGCATCGTTGAGTGGCAGAAAGTAGAAGTAAAACGAATAACGCTCCATTTTTGCTGCTTTGATTTTGTCAACTATATATGAAACGTGGCTTTTGATGTCGAGTTTCATTTTACTTTCAAGATTTCTAGCAAACTCAGCTGATGTATATTTGTCAGCATCTAAACCAAGCGAGTACCCGAGGAACACACCGAAAGCCGTATCGTGTCTGACGGGTTTCTCCTTGCTTGGCAGAATAATATTTTTAAGGTATTCTGCCACTTCCGGTGTAAATTCTTTATCAAATGCTGTGGACTCAACAAGCCGCATTTCACGTGATCTGTCGTTTTTAATCGCTTCAAGTGTGACAAAGGCGTTGTCGATCGAGTCTTTCGGATCGCCCACAATGCTCGACTTGCCAAACACCATCTGAAAAGATGGTACTTCTGCATCGGGTTTTAGTAAATGAACGCCGCTTGTGCCGGTCGTCAACACTCCATCAGAGGGGGCATCAAATTTACTGAACACTTTTGGAGCTTGAAGTATCCCTTCTAAAAAGACATACAGCATTAAATCACCGAGTTCCTCACCCAGCCAACTGCAATCTCCATTGCTACGTTCTTTCATAAGCTCGACAGCTTTAAGCCCAATCAGCATTATCTCCTCGTCGTCGATATACTTTTTTATACGTTCACGAGAATAAATGTACTGTCCTATGTTTTTTAATAGAAACTTCTTGAGGGCGTCGAAAGAGAACGCATTGTCAACCACGCTCAGTTGAAATAAGCGCAACTGGCAAGGATTAATCAAACCTAGTTTTTCGTCATGTAACACCTCTGAAAAGACACCGTCAAAACCGGCAGCCATAAGAGTCTTTTTTAACACACTCGACTTAGCGCTGGGTTGCTCCTGTAAATTCGATTCTTTAGAAACGGATTTAGTCGTGATAAAGCTAATGATTGCGTCTATTGTGTTTTCTGGTTGCATGTTGTTTGTGTCACGAATATCTTTTAGAAAATCACCGAGCATAATGAGAATTTCGCTGACGCGTTTGATTTCTGCAGTAATGCTGTCTATACTTTCTGCCGGCAAGCTCTTAATCTGTTCTTCAAGAGTTGTTTTTTTGTCCTTCCAATATCTGATATAACTTTCATGATTCGCTACAGTGTAGACATTTAGGTCGGCATTTCCAAGTACAACATACATAGTGCGGGATTTCCAGTTAAGATCCCTGTATAACTGGCAGGCTTCATACATACAGTTGATAGACTTCAAATACTCGTCAGAAATTAGAAGTACAGCATGCTTCGCTTGGCGAATCCGGTTCATGAATTCCTCAATACTACCCCACGGAGCAATGTCATTTGTATCGCGCAGGACAGTACAAACTGTGCGGGCAGAGGACTCTATCTTATCCGCAAAATCTTTTTGTTCTCTATTGTACGAGATAAATAATGACATCGTTCTACTCCTTTGGTTTTATTGAGTTGTCCAAACATCAGCCAGATTCTCTGCTTGCTTCATCACAAGTTCTATTGCAGCAGGCTGTTTGTCCGGCGGATAACCATATTTGTTTAGTATTCTGCGCACTATGACCATAATTCGAGCGCGTGCTGTTTCTTTAATCGCGAAATCGATGGTCGCATTCTTTCTGACCTTGTCAGCAATCTCTCGAGCTATTTCCCGAAGTTGGTCGTCACCCAATACCTTTACTGCACTATTGTTAGTTTCGAGCGCATCATAAAATGCAAGTTCATCCTCCGAAAGCCCCATATCTTTACCTCGCTTATCGGAAGCATTGATTTCACGTGCGATACGAATGAGTTCTTCGATTATTTCGGCGGTAGTCAAAAGATTGTTCTGGTACCTTTTCAACGCACCATCGAGCATTTCCATTAATGTCTTTGACTTGGCGAGATTGTGCTTTGAACGCAATCTAATTTCGTCGGACAGCAACTTTTTCAGCAGCTCGATTGCTACATTTTTATATTTTATACCTTCGATCTCTTTTAGGAATTCTTCAGAAAGAATCGAAAGTTCAGGCTTCTCAAGTCCCGCTGCGCTGAAGATGTCCACAACTTGGTCAGAGGCAATAGCAGAGTTTACAATGTTCCGTATGACTGAATCGTAACTCTCATCTTTGCCATTTCCACCCGTCTCGAATTTCGTAAGTCGTGCCTTCACCGCTTGGAAAAATGCTATCTCCTCAGCATTTTCAAAGGTTGCGGGGTCAGGCTTGGCGAGAGCATAAGCTTGTCCTAACAATGAAACTTCACGTACATAGCGGTTTTTACCATCGTCTACACCAAGGATGAAGTCCTCAGCTCTCAATATTAGAGATAGCTTATCCTTGACTACACTGGAGAAGAACGTTGAATAATCAAAGCCATGAAGTATCCCGCGAACAACTTCAACTTTCTCAAGCATAATTTCAACTGCTTTTTGATGGGTTTCGGCTGGGACTCCTTTTCCACCACTTTCAGCATAAAAGCCAAGAGCCTTTTTCAAGTTTGTGGCTATACCTATATAGTCTACAATCAGACCACCCGGCTTATCTTTAAACACACGGTTGACACGTGCAATTGCCTGCATGAGGCTGTGGTCTTTCATTGGTTTATCTATATACATCGTATTTAGACATGGAGCATCAAAACCTGTGAGCCACATATCACGCACGATAACAATTTTCAATGGATCATTTTCGTCTTTCAAACGAAGTGCGAGGGCTTTGCGCTGTGCTTTAGTAGTATGATGCTTCTGAATAGCAGCTCCATCAGAACTGCTCGAAGTCATTACAACCTTGATAACACCTTTATCCAAATCATCGCTATGCCATTCGGGACGCAATTTGATTATTGCATCGTAAAGAGTTACTGCAATACGGCGACTCATCGCAACGACCAAGGATTTTCCCTCGAATACCTGCTGCCTCTCTTCGAAGTGAGACACGATGTCATTGGCAAGAATTCGGATTCTATCTTCGTTACCGACGATGGCTTCCAATTTTGCCCACTTGATTTTAGCGGCAGTAGCTTCATCGGCTTCACCAACTTCGTCAAGTTCCGCGTCGAACTGCTCCACAATTCGTTTACCTTCCGCTGTAAGATTCACCTTTGCAAGGCGGCTCTCATAGAAGATACGGACGGTCACGTTGTCCTCGACTGCTTGAGCTATATCATAAATATCAATATAGTTACCAAACACAGCAGGTGTGTTTGCATCTTGCTTCTCAACGGGTGTTCCTGTGAATCCAATAAACGTGGCGTTTGGTAACGCATCGCGGATATACTTAGCAAATCCGTATGCTATTCGCTGACCGACCACCTCGCCATTCTCCTTAATATCACGGAGTTTGGCATTAAAGCCATACTGGGTACGGTGCGCTTCGTCGGCGATAACCACGATGTTTTCGCGTGCAGACAGCAGTTCATAGACCGAGGCATTATTATCAGGAATGAACTTCTGTATTGTTGTGAAGACTATGCCGCCCGATGCAACCTTCAACAGCGTTTTCAATTCCTCGCAGGAGTCGGCTTGCTTCGGTGGCTGCCGTAATAAATCGCCGTTGCCAGCAAAGGTGTCAAACAGCTGATCGTCGAGGTCATTGCGATCATTGATAACCAATATAGTAGGGTTGTTCAAAGCACGCACTATTTTACCAGTGTAGAACACCATCGACAGCGATTTCCCAGCACCTTGGGTGTGCCAGACTACACCTGCTTTACGGTCACCTTTTGGTTGGTCACTTGCTGAAGGTAGACCGTAGTTTGCTGGGTCTTCTTGAAGCGCTAAATTAGAAGTTCCTACACCGCTGGCTCTGATGGTTTGTTCAACAGCCTTATTGACCGCATAATACTGGTGGTAGGCGGCAATTTTCTTGGCTGTCTCAAGCTTCACTACACGTGTAACCTTGTCCTCCGTCTGGGTCTTTTCATAAGTAATAAAATTCTGAATGTAGTCTATCAGCGTCATAGGGTTACAAAGGCCATGAATCAGAGTGGAAAGTTCATCCTCAAACTTTGTAGCTTCCTTGATACCATCCTTCGTCTTCCAAGCACTAAAACGGGAATATGACGCGGTCAACGACCCCGCCTTTGCCTCCAAACCATCGGATATAATGCAAATCTCGTTATAAGTGAAAAGCCCTGGAATCGCCAATTTGTATGACTGTAACTGGTCATAGGCTTTATGACACGTTGCGTTCTCATCAGCGGGATTCTTTAGCTCAAAAATAACCAATGGAATACCGTTGATGAACAGTAGCACGTCAGGACGTTTGTTGTTATTATTCTGGACGACAGTGTACTGATTTACGACGAGGAATTCATTATTCAGTGGATTCTCAAAATCAACTACATGGACAAAATCGCCCTTGATGTCACCATTCATTCGATATTCAACAGGGACGCCATCCACAAGCATTAAGTGGAATTGTTCGTTGTCGGCGAGCATATTTGAGGTGGCTATCCTCGACAGTTTTCGAGCTGCGCCATGAATAACGTCCGCAGGGATGGTTGGATTCAGATTGGACATTGCAGCTTGTAAACGTCCCATAAGAAGTATATCACCATAGCTATTACGCTCGGGATTTATGGCGTCGGGCGCAAGGTCTACACCAGATATATAGTTATATCCGATGCTTTGTAATTCCTCAATAGCCATTTCTTCTACTGCAGATTCACACAGTTTAGGCATTAACATAACCTCCTATTGCTTCACCTTTACTTCTCCGCTAATCAGCTTTGGCAAAAGAGTGTCGCGTAATATTCTTAAAGTCATTATTTGTCGCTCATTAGTAAGGATTTTTTCAAAAAGCATCCCTATTGTATTATTTGCAATTTCTAGTTTTGCAACAGGCGGCTTTGGGACCTCTATGCTTCTCAAATTTTGTTGATTAATTTTGGGCTGAACTGCTCCTGTTATAATATGAGATATATTGCACCGCCTTAGAAAACACCAAAGAGTGTAGTTGGTATAAGGCCACTTTGCCTGCAAAACATGCGCGTGATTATTACACCAAAATTTACCCGTAGCGTACTGCATGATCGGATAACCTTCAGGAGTTTGAACTGTGCCATCTTCTCCTAGCAATATATACTCGCCATCAAAGATATAGTCATTTACATAATCCATTATTGTTGCAGCACCGTAGTATGGATATAAAACACCATCCTGTTTTTTTGCACGTTCCATTGCTGACAGAGGTACACGTTTATTGTCGTAAAGTGTAATGTATTCTCCGAGGGTGCCCCACTCATCTTCAGATTCCTCAATAAACCACTTTCTGAAATAAGTCTGAGCTAAAGCTTCAAGTGTAAAATTCTGCTTTTGAAGAAGATCTATTTTCTGGGAAAACAAATAATACTGATCCCCTACATACTCCTGGAGTTCTGGGTTTACCACAGGAATTTTAAGCTCGTCGAAATCACCTTTTTTGAAATGGGGAATCAATGTCCCTACATGCAATCCTTCGATTTCTTGTTGGATAATCGATGATCGCAATACAGCAAATAGATATTTCGGATAGATCTTTTTTTCATCTGCCCGTATTGCGACCATATCTTGTGCAATAGCAAAAGGAACAGGATCTGGTACCATCGCAACACGACCTGGAGTACCTTTTAGAACGAACAATAAATCACCTGGTTCCGGGTGATCACGAAACCAAGTCTTCATAACCTCATCACTTACGTATCGTATGTTTATAAACTGCGGGTAAAGATAATCATTTGTAACACAGTTAGTTGCTATTAACGGTGTCCCTTGAGTTGTCACTGGACATGTTCGACCTCGATTATCTACAATGTTTTTCAGCAAACTACCAAATGACTGATAATCTACGTCAAAGTCAATATATTTACTCATCGCCTAACACCTCCACTTTCGCAAGTGAAGTAAGTATACGCTCGTCTAGAATACTGCTCTCAGTCATTTGAACTTCTAGTTCATTAGTCAGATTACGGATGCGCTCTAAAAAATCAAAATCATCCTCATCGTCAGGTAAACCAATATAACGTCCTGGTGTAAGAATATAGTCAAGCGCTGCTACATCAGAAACGAGGGCAGATTTACAAAAACCTGGAATATCATTGTAGCCTTCGTCTATCTTCCAATTATGGTATGTTGCTGAAATTGTCTCGATATCTTCTTTTGTTAACTCACGAGTTTTTCGACTAATAAGTGCTCCCATATTCCGAGCGTCTATGAAAAGTATCTTATTTCGACGTGGGTGCTTTGAATCGGTTTCTTTTGCTCGTGAAAGAAACCATAAGCAAGCAGGAATTTGTGTATTTAGAAATAGCTTAGTAGGCAAATTTACAATGCAATCAACAAGTCCTGCATCAACAAGTGCTTTTCGAATCTTGTCCTCACCATTTGATTTGGAAGTTAGAGAGCCTTTTGCAAGTACAAAACCTGCAGTCCCTTTCGGATTAAGATGATAAATAAAATGTTGAATCCAAGCATAGTTTGCATTACCTGAAGGTGGTGGTGTTTCCTTACTATACTGCCAGCGCCCATCTGTACGGAGCAGCTCACCGCTCCAATCACTGTCATTGAATGGAGGATTAGCAATAACGAAGTCTGCCTTTAGATCAGGGTGAGCATCATTAAGAAATGATCCTTCGTTGTTCCACTTTACATTAGAACTGTCGATACCGCGTAGAGCGAGATTCATTTTGCATAGCCGCCAAGTAGTCTGATTGCTCTCCTGACCGTAAATTGACACGACGCTTTCAAACAACTTGTCTATTTCCTTCACGTTTCCGTTGTAGCGATCTGCATGAGCTTCGATAAACTTCTCACTTTGTACAAACATACCACCAGAACCACAACAGGGATCAAATACCCGTCCTTCATAAGGTTCGAGCATTTCAACCAACAACTCAACTACACAGCGCGGAGTATAGAACTGTCCGCCCTTCTTACCCTCCGCAAGGGCAAACTGACCTAGGAAATATTCATAAACCCTGCCAAGCACGTCGTTAGAGCGAGACACGCTGTCTCCAAGGGCAACGGTGCTTACAATATCAATCAACCCACCGAGTGATTGTTTGTCGAGTTTTTCCTTTGCGTATTCTTTTGGCAAAACACCCTTGAGTGAGGGATTATCCTTTTCAATGGAATCCATCGCGTCGTCTACATCTTTTCCAATAGTGGCGAGTTTTGCTCTTCCGCGTAAATAGTCCCATCGAGCCTGTGGGGGCACATAAAATACATTTTCCGCCCGGTATTCGAACGGATCATCTGGGTCAGCTCCGGCATAATCGCCTTCGCCAGCCTCTAATTTTTGGTACAACTCATAGAAATTATCCGAAATGTATTTAAGGAATATAAGCCCAAGAACAATATGCTTATATTCCGCAGCGTCCATGTTTTTACGTAACTTGTCTGCAGCAGCCCAAAGTACCTGCTCAACTGGCTGTTCTTTTGCTTCTTTTTTTGCTTTTGCCATTATTTTCTCCTCTTTTCTAGGTATTCTGATTTCTGTTTTGATATTGACCCTATTTTATTTTCCTCTATCGCATGTACTATAAATCGGACTTAATCAGCGTCCGTTAATTCGGTATTATCTGCAGCACCACCGGAGCGTATCCATTCATCAACTTCGGACAGCTTAAATTTCCACAGCCGTCCAACCTTATATGCTGGCATATTTCTCTTAGCGATCCACTGCAGAATGGTCTCACGGCCTACACCGAGATACTCTTGTACTTCTTTTAAAGTAGACCATTTTTCAATGTTTTTATCGCTCACGTTATTAACCTCCAAATGAGTGTCTAATCTATTTCGAACTTGGAATCTATCGTAACGTTAAATAACCTTTTGTTATTGGGGAAGCAGTCGTTACCCTCGCTATCTTGCATCTCCCACAAACATTCATAACGTCCTTCAAAACCACGGGTGTCAAAGCTCGTGGTTATTTTTATATCTTTTCCCGGCGCTACATCTGGTATATCGATAGAGTTTTTATCAGTTCTCGGTCTTACAGTGCCATTGTTAACAAAAACAAGTTTTCGACTACGCCAAGTCTGATTTCCGGTATTGCGAATCGTCCATGTGTGATCAAATTGCTCATAACACTTTTTCGAATAAATCCGTGCCGGTAGAAATTCAATAACATATGCGCCATCACCAGGATACAACGGAGCTAAAGACTGAGGCTTTTCATCGGCAGGCTCAGCGAGGAGTCTTTGGTATTCCATGGCCACGATATCGTCGACATCACTATCTTCATTCTTTACAAGGTAGTTAAATTGAAGAGCAAGAGCTCGAGAAAAGATGCCTTTCTGTGGTTCGAGCGAAACTGGTATTGCAAATGCTGTCATCGCTTGGCGAACCTGATCATCTTTTAAGTGCTTTTCAAACAGACTGACCAATGCGTCCAACTGAGTATTAGCCGGGAATGAATCCTTAAGATTCTGTGTCATCGGCTTCGAGCCATTATACAGTTTCTTTTGATATTCCTTGTCAGCATTAACCGAGGTAGAAAAATACGAACTTCCTCCAGCAATAAACACCTTGCTCACAAACAAACCTTGGCTAGAAATCTGATGACAATATGGATATATTCTTTTGCAGTACTGGGAGAAGTTAATTTAAATCACCTCCAAGAAAGTCCCTTGATAAGTCCCTTTAGTCCCTTGTAAGGCTAATTTTTAGTCCCTTTGCGCCCTGCTAATCTTATTACAGATGGCAGGGCGTTGCTCATCTATGTTCCCAACGTGGGTATTGACTATCTCATTATATCACTTCATTAGGTAATAAACTACCTTTACCTACTATGTTGTTTATAAAAAGTCATAAACTCACTTTTCAAGCCACAAAAAACGCTCTTGTCATTTGAAATCACCTCAATGTGCATCCACTGATCACGGATGGTTCAGCGCAGCGAGGTGAACAACCAAATATCAAACAGCTGACTACTGAACAGGAAGCTGCAATCCGAAACGGAGAAATCTGTGTTGGACTGCGGTCGGGCTTTTATTGCCTTTTTCAGCTGAGCAGCTCAATTCCTCCGTTTCGAGACAACGACAAACGGAGGAATTTTTATGTCAAACAATGCAAACCAGAACCAATCCAACGAACGCAAAATCTATCTCAAGGACCTGCACCAGTGGGTGCCAGTCAGCAAGACCGACTATGACAACTATTACCGCGATATCAATGCCTATCGCCGCAGGCAACAGGAGCACGGACGCTGTGTCTGCCCAGCAAACAAGCGCTATCTTTGTGACATGGATTGCTGGACCTGCCGATTTCACAAGGCCGGTGACGAACTTTCCCTTGATTACACCGTTACCGACGAGGACGCCAACGAAAAGAACTAGCTTGATA